>JRYH01008412.1_pt1 | contig 11935 bp, 8 predicted proteins | sample 235351 | NCBI WGS metagenome assembly JRYH01 (sample SAMN03074221, study PRJNA261480) | activated sludge metagenome | biome: Wastewater Treatment Plant; feature: Wastewater; material: Activated sludge; isolation source: activated biomass of a wastewater treatment plant treating wastewater... ... | reverse complement strand
TTCAACGCCATCGCCATGATTTTTGGGTCTGGTGCATTCAGGGGCGATGCTGACGACTTCGGTGGCACCCTCATCTACCTGGCCTTTCTGTTTGCTTTGATTGCCGTTCTGATGAATGGCCTGATGAGTCAATGGAGATCTGGTAACAACCCAACGATGTTGCTCGTTTTGTTCATCGTCTGGATGGTTGGGGGTTACACAAAGGCAACTGTGGTGATCGAGGACATCTACTCAGGTAGCTCTCGAGCTGTTGATAATGTACCCCTAATGGTAGCGGTACCCGCTTCGATCATCACAACCGTAGCAATGGATCTCGGCCGTCTTTCGCAGACCGCTTTTCAAGCAGCTGATGCCAATGCTACGGAGCTGACGACGGATGGCTTTGTCAATCCGCTCAAACTGATGCTTTCCGTTCGTCAAGCTGCCTCCTACAGCCCGCATATGACTCAGAACTGGGGTGGCTTTGTTCGAAACTGCATGATTGGAGCCTCGTCGCCTCAGCAGCTGTTATCAAGCACCGACGGGGTTTACGGCGCTTTGACAAACGCCGCTAATTTAACTGCACATCGGCACACGAATTATTACGCGTCCAATGCGGTTAGTCCGACTGTGATGAGTTGTGCTGACGCAGGCCCTCAGATTCATTCGGATTTCGTCGCTTATTTCAATGAAACGAATCCGGCTCTGAATCGCGCCATGCGTGACGCTACCGGCAGGAACTCAACCTCGACCGATAAAACGTGGACTGATCTATCGAATTTCTACGCCACGAACTCCACTCTTGCTGGCCTTAGCGCTCAGCGGACGAGCGCGAACATCATGATGCACCAAACAACAAATGATGTTTTCAAGTGTGGCAACAACTCTAGCGATCCCACGGCTTATTTCCAATGCACTCAGGTGCTATCCGGTCAGCAGCAAGCTTTCACGGTGGACTCAGCGGCTTCAGGCGCGGGTTTCACGCGTACAGTGATCACGTCCATGGGGTTCCTGCTTGCGATCTTCATTGGCTTGGCGCCGCTAGTCATCATCGTGGCTCTGATGTCGGGTGCCAATGCTCTGCCTCTACTGGGCAAGTACATTCTTTTCGGCGCCTGGACGCAGAGTTGGTTACCCGCGGCCTACATGGTGAATTACTTCATCGTGTACACCTGGACGGAAAGCATGGCGAACTTGAAGAAGATGTTTCTTCCGGTCCCGGCTCCTGCCAACGCAGCGCTTCCCATCGAATCGGTCCCTCTCTTCTTTTCCGAGACGATGGATAAGATCGCGGTGGCTTCCGACTTGCTTGCAGCAGTCCCGTTGATCACCCTGGCTGCGATGACAGGCTCCTATTTCGCCTTGGCCAAACTGGGTGAGCGCTGGAGTGGCAAGGATTATTCAGACGAGAAGATGGCCGCCCCCAGCCTATCAAATGTGGGTGCGGTTAGTAGCAACGCAGCAGTACGGGATTATTCGCTTGGTGCTGGCGGACAAATGACAGGCGCCGCACGCGTCAAGTACAACCTCCAAGATGGCCTTTCTCAGTCCGTCGCCGACAAGGAACAAGAAGCTCTTAGAGTGGGTTCTGAAGTTACGCAAGATTGGTCGAAGGGTGGTCGCTTTAGCAGCGGATGGGATCGCGCCGTACAAACCGCTAGATCTGATGTATCTCAGGTTGGTCAAACTTGGGCGCAAGGGGTTTCGTTTGCGGACAAGATGGCTCAAAGCGACTCGTTCGGAAACAAGGTTTCTGATGCAGTACGTAGTGAGCTTGGTGCTCAAGTCAAAGCCAGCATGTCTGCCGCCATGATGGGAAATGGTATTAGTGGCATCCTTGCCGGCAACTACTCCGGGGTCAGCCAAGAGGCTAAAGAATGGCTAACTTCCACAAGTGAAGGCAAGGAGTGGGCGAACCAGATACGCAATGAGTACAGCAAGCAGCAGTACAGCTCTTTGCAAGGCACTGACTCTTTGACGAAGAAAGCTGGATTCTCTGAAGATGAGGCTGCCGGATTGCGTGAGAGTGTGTCCCGCCAGGCCTCAACAGTTAGCGCCTATGAGGAAGCAACGCAGGTCGCATCGGGTATTGCCGGAACTTATTCTGGCAATGCAGGCGAACTTAACAGGAATTTGATGGCAGCCGGAATGTACGAAACAGTGATGGGAATGCATGCATCGCTTTATAACGGTACAGGAGAAGCGTCCGACCGATACCGTGAGGCCTACAACAAGATCGAAAGCCATGAGAAAGGTCTTGGCGTCCAAGCATTCGATGCTCAACTTGGCTGGGTCATGGGGGCGATGCTTTCATCCGGCCAATACGACAATGTTATGAGCGTAGGACAACAAATCACGGGGGCACAAGGTCTTGATACGCCTGAGCTTGGCAGCAACAAAGGTGTCGGCAGTCCGGTTACAACCCTTGAAGGGAAAACAGTAGAGGAACTCAAGGCACGGCATGGAGCCGCCCCTGCTGGTCCTGCTGCACCCCAGGTGAATCCCAGTTTCGCACGTGAGGCGGCGGGTGAGCGTGACGCTCCTATTGACCCTATCCCTCCTCGGCCTTCCAACAATTCTCCTGCCAATCCTGGTGGGGTGAGAACATTCTCCTCCGATGATGGGGCGCGGTTTATGCGCGGCGCGGACGTCAACGCAACTCAGGGTGTATTCGGTGCAGGAGCTTATGTTGTTGATGAAACGATTAATACAGCAGGGAAAGCGGTTGACGCAGCTGGAGATGCATTTAATTTTGTCGCCAAGCAGTACAACGAGAACATTGGCGTTCCTTTTGCCAACACAGTGAACGACTTCTTCAGTATTGGTACTAACACCAAGGTCAATAGTGAAACTACGCCCTCTGGCGGAGGCAGGTAAAAAAAAGGCCGGGTTCTAACCCGGCCATCTCTTAGTAATCGTCATCAGCCCTAAAAGTCATCGGACCGACTCCAAGTTTGCTCATGTGGTTTGCGTCATTGAGATCGTCGTTTCCACTGTATAGAACACGCCCGTATCCGTTCTTCTTGCGATATCCAGCGCCAGAACCAAGGAGAAAATCTCCGACCCAGGTATTGGATAGCGAGATCAGCACCTTAGCTATGAAATAAAACAAACCGGCAATCATGATGAAGCCCAAGAGGGACTTGGCATCCATTTAGCGTCTCCTCACCGAACCTGCCCTTGATGGTTCGGCGTCGAGGTGATACCGAGGCAGCATTTCCCGTTGCTCCTTGGTGTACGGAGTCAGTTCTAACCGAAGGAAGGATGCTAGTCAAATTTTAGGAGGAAAGTCATGGATTCGTCAGTGATCGAAGGGCGTTCTCTTAACCTACGGGTCGCCAATCGGTCGATCTACCCGCTGTGGGCACTTTTGCTGGCAGGTCTATCCATGCTCGCGGTCGCCGTTGTGCTTTTCCTCCCTGGGGTGTCCGAGACATCGGGGGTTGAGGCTTCCGTCCTCGCTACAGCTGGCTTTGCTTGCGTAGGGTTCGCGGGGCTCAGGATCGTTTACTTGAAGTTTTCGGCGCTCTACACGGTGACGCCCGATGCGATCACTGCTCGATACGGCCTCATCGCACGCAAGTCTCACCAAATCCAGGTCGCCCACGTACGCTCGATCTCCGTTACGCAGTCGCTCGTTGGCCGGCTCTTTGGCTACGGAGACTTGGAGTTTTCTTCGGCAGGCAGCGACGAGTCGGAGATCGTTTTCAAGTCGGTTAGCCGTCCCATGCAGACTAAGGAGATGGTCTCCAAGATGCTTGGCAAAGACCGATCTCGAACCACCCACGACTAAACAAAATCGACTATGCGCCTGTACATCGCCGAAAAGCCGTCCCTGGGCAAGGCAATCGCAGAGAATCTTCCCGGCCTGAAGTCCCGCGAGGATGGATTCATTCGGGTAGGCGCCGACGTGGTTACCTGGGCGCACGGGCACATCCTCGAGCTTGCGCCTCCGGAAGCATATGATCCGACGTGGAAGAGCTGGAACACGGCGGTCAAGGTCATCCCCTATCCAATCGAGCAGTTCAAGCTTCTGCCCAAGCCCGACTCCAAGGCGCAGCTGCGTGTCATCCAGTCGCTACTGCTGGAGGCATCCGAGGTAGTCAATGCGGGCGACCCGGATCGGGAAGGCCAGATGTTGGTCGACGAAATCCTCGAAGTGAGTGGCTGGAACGGGCCGACGTTGCGGCTGCTGATCAATGCCACCGATCCGGTCACGGTCAAAAAAGCACTGAGCTCGATGCGGCCGAACGCGGAATTTGCCAACCTGTACCAGGCTGCGAAGTGCCGGTCCGAAGCCGACTGGATCATCGGCATGAACCTGACGGTGGCCGCAACGAAGCTTCTGGCCGACGACGAGCTCGTCTCCGTCGGTCGCGTGCAGACCCCGACGCTGGCCCTCGTTGTCCGTCGTGACGAAACAATCGAGAAGTTCGGGGCGCGTCCTTTCTTCAGTCTGGAAGTCACGCTTCAATCCCCGGGCGGCCCTGTCGTGCTGACCTATAACCCCTCGGACGAAGACAAGCGGATCTGGAATGAAGCTGACGCGAAGCGGATCGCGGAGGAGATCAAGAAACAGCAGTCCGTTACGGTAACGGTTAAGACTGGGGTGAAAAAGGAAAGCCCTCACCGGCTGTTCATGCTCCGCACGTTCCAGGGTGAGTGCAACACGCGTTATGGCTGGTCCGCCTCCAAAACGCTCGAGATGGCTCAGTCCCTCTACGACTCCAAGAACCAGCTTGCAAGCTACCCACGAACCGACTGCGAGTACATGCCGGCAGGGCAGGCAGGCGATGCGCTCACGATCGCTCAACACATCGTCCAGCAAGCTCAGTTTTCGCGGTTCGCCCCCCTCCTCTCTCTGGCTGCGCCGCGAAAGTCGATCTACGACTCGTCGAAGGTAACAGAGCATCACGCGCTGACACCGACCGTTAAGCCTGCCGACTTCACGACCCTCAGCGCAGACGAGCAAAAGGCATGGCTGGTTCTGGCCGAACGCTTCCTGATGAGTCTCCTTCCTTCACACGAGATCGAGGAAACGCTCGTGTCGTTTACTCACGGAGAGATCGAGCTTTCGACTAAGGGCGAGGTGTCGCTCAACATGGCCAAGAGCTGGCGAGCGCTGGAACCGCATACCTACAAGGCCCTGCCCCAGGTGTCGGACGGTGTCTCACTTCAGATCGCCGGCGTGCGCGTTGTGAAGGGGAAAACTGCGCCTCCGAAACGCTACACCGAGAAGACGCTGCTGGACGACATGAGCTCGGTGGCCAAGTACGTCGAAGACCCCAAGCTCAGGGCGATCCTGAAGGAAACGTCAGGAATCGGAACCGCGGCGACCCAGGCGAAGATCATCGAGACGCTCAAGGAGCGCGGCTACGTCGCGGTTAAGAACCGAGAACTCATCTCGACCCCATTTGGCCGTGCTGTGGTTCATGGTCTCCCCGAGCGTTTGACGGACCCTTGCCTGACAGCGCTCTGGGAAGATGCGCTCGGCTTGATTGCGGCCGGAGAAATGAAGCCAGGCGACTACATGCAGCGCGTCAGGGGTATGTGCAAGCAACTCGTCGACGACGTGCGTGAGTCGGTCGGAAAAAAGGCGATCGTCGGCGACAAGGAGATCGCGAAGAGCAAACGGGCGAAGCTGCTCGAGCAACGCAGATCCCAACAACCGTCCAGCAGGGCAAGCGCTACTGCAGGACTGCCACTATGACCTTGATCAAGGTCTCTCTGCTAACATTCACTTAGAAGGTATTTGCATCAAGTCTCGATTTTGGCTATAAATGCAACCATAGTTCAACAACGAAGAAACACCATGAGCCAACCTCGAGACACATTTGCGGACATCGGAAGCGTGACCTATCGGATTCGACAGGCGGCGGCGATGCTTGGCGTCACAGATGTCACGCTCCGGGGTTATTCGGAGAACTTCGATATTCGGAGAGCTTCCGATACGAACCCTGGGGCACCCCCTATCCGGATCTATGAGCCTTCGCAGATTTTCGAGATTGCGCTCTGGCGACGGGCGCAGGGTTACCTCAAGGTTCCTCAGACTCATGGAAAGCCGTTCGTCATTGCCGTGACCGTGTGCAAAGGCGGGACAGGCAAAACAGTCACCTCTGTTGAGCTGGCCGTAGAGCTTCAGCTGCTGGGCTTTCGGACGCTGCTGGTCGACCTTGACTCCCAGGCCTCCGCAACACAAATCATGGGTTACGAGCCTGACATCATGGTGGAGGAAGCCGAAAGCTTCGGCTTGAGTGAGAAGGCAGTGGTTCGCGAAACGCTCGCGAATGTCCTGGAGGCATACGTGAGCTCCCAGCAAGGAGGCCGCGTTCGGCAGATGCCCTATGACCTGAAAGGCCTCATCAAAAAACCCTTTGGGGAACACGGGCCTCATCTCGTCCCAGCCGACACATTTCTGAGCAGCATCGAACGGACTCTTCTTGTGGCAACAGGGAACCGAGAGCGATTCTTGCGCAACATGCTCGATGAAGCCGCAAAAGGGGCGATCCCCGGGTTCGACACCAGCGGCTATGACGTAATCATTCTTGACTGCCCGCCTACCGTTTCGACTACCACCTCCTCGGGAATGGTCGCCGCTGACCTCCTGATCGCGCCGATCCGGATGGATGTTTTTTCGATCAAGGGCATCAGCAAGATGATTTCCGAGATCCATGTGTTCAAGGATGAATGGGTGCTGAAGCCTGAACTCATCATCCTCCCGACGCATTACTCTACAAATGTCGGCCGCATTAGCCGCATGAGGCGTGAGCTCGAGACTTACAGCGAAAGCGTTTCACCCTACGTGATCTCCGTAAGTGAAGATCTGCCTAACTCTCAAGAGCGCAGCATGCCGCTCTCCATTACGAAACCGACATCAACATCCGCTTGTGAGTACAGAGCGTTCGCAGCTTACATCCGCGAAAAGATTGTCGACCGACTCTCGAAAACCAAGGGGGATAAGAAATGAAAACGCGCGAACGCGACCGAGTCGGGTTAGTTCTTCGTACGATGCCAGCTGATGACGAGTTCGGTAAGCCTCCAGCAGATCGATTTACCGTAACCGCAAAGATCAGCCTGGACCTCCTTGAAGAAGTCCCTGGCCGACGCAGGAAGCTTACTCCCGAGCAATACGAGCAACTCGTTGAAAATCTCGCGAACAACCCACTGGCCACCCCGATCACCGTTCGACGTCTCGACAGTGGGAAGTTCGAGATCATTTCAGGTCACAACCGGGTCGCTGCATACAGAGAGCTTGAGCGCACAGAGATCGATGTCCATGTATTGGATCTCGATGAGGACGGCGTCGAGCGAGCAGCTTTCTACGCGAATTTGCTGTCTGTTGACTTGCCGGACTACCAAAAGTACTTGGGATTTAAGGCAAGAATGGCTTCAACCGGCAAGAATCAAACGGAGATTGCTGAAGAGGCCGGGATCAACAAAAGTATCGTTTCTCGTCTCATGTCGTTCGGATCGCTACCGTCTTTGGCGCTGAACGTCATTGAGAAGAGTCCAGATAAGTTTGGGGCCCGTGCGATCGTAGAGCTGGCGAAGCTTGTTGAGCAGCATTCTGCTGAGGCGATCGCACAGGCCCTTGAAAAAGTCGCCTCTGAAGAGATCACTCTGAAACAAGCTATTTCTCTGATCAAGACTTCAGGAGCAAACAGAGGAAAAGAGAAAGCAGAGCCAGAGATATCAACAATCCGAAGGGGAAAAGCAGCGTTCTGCTCTTTTCGGCTAAGCGGACACTCTCTTCGACTGGACTTTGTTGATGAATCCGATGCGAAGGCGCTGAAAGCAGAGATCGAGGAAGTGGTCAGTAGGTACGCCAATGCGGCCAAAGATTGAGTTGCCACGGGCAACTCGATGATTTTTATAGAATTTTTTTTCGATGAACGTGGAAATGGCAAAACGGATACTACGGCGAGACCTGTTGGACGGCCACGTCACCAAGCCTCTGACATCCTGCTGACCATCACGCAACCCCGCCCCGAGCGGGGTTTCGCACGTTTATAGACTGGAGATCGCGATGTAGCGACCAAAACGAACACATCCTGCTGAAAAAGAAAAACCCCGCATCGGCGCCAACCGTGCGGGGTAGATCTTAAAGGGGTGATGCTTTTCTGCTGACTTGTACCAACCGGCGCCAACCGGTCAATAAGCCTCCAATCACTGAGGCGAATGGTACCAAACAGCGGAAAAACGTCAAGGATTTCTGTTGCCCGTGAAAACGGGCAGATCCGGACTTTTTCACGTGACTACCTCAATTCGCCCTAATGCGGGCCGTGGGGGCTGCGACGGCCCACGGCCGCGCTTTCTCCCTGCCCCGCTGATCAACGCACGAGCCGCGGTGATGAACCGCTTGTTCTGCCAGGACCTATCGCAGACCGGCCGCCAGGTGCTTTACGGTGTGCTGGCTTTTTTTAAGCTTGGCCATCCTGAGCAACCTGTTTTTGCCTTTCGTGACACGCTTCAAGCTGAAACCCTGCTCGGCAGCCGAGCCTCGCTGTACCGTGGACTCCAGGAAGCTGAAGACAAAGGCTACATCCGTCGCGAGCAAGTCCGCACTTGGGGACGCCGCTGCTATGGGCAGTTCAGTCGAAGCAACATCTACGTGCTCGAGAAGACCTTGTTGATGCTCGGGCTGACAGGTCCTCGGATACTCTCGACCGCGCCCGCCTCAACGCAAGCGTCCTCGATCGAGGTCGAACAGCACACAGGAGCTGGCGTATCCCCCTCCTCCTCCTCCGCTGCGTTCGACGCCCTCACCTGCTCAGTCGATTCTCTAAGTACCGCTGGCCTGCTCGAGCTCGAGGACTCACTTGAAGCCTACGACGCACGGCACCAGGCAGAGATCATCGAGTCGTGGGAAGACGGTCGCACCGACTGGGAGGATGACGAAACAGGCTGGGAGGCGGACACGGCTCCCCGGGAGCCTACGGCTGTCGGCCCCTGTGACACTTATCCACAGGTGCCGTGTCCCACCGTGAGACACGGTTTACAAGAGAGTGAACCTACCCTTGATCTACAGCTAAAAGGACAACTTCCCACGCGCGAGCGCACGCCCAACGTGTCGTCGTTGAAGGATTCTCCAGAAAACATCGACCCCCAAACCCGCTTGCCCAAAGACGTGCTGCCACTCATGCAGCTCGGTGTCTCGAGAACGCTCGTCTGCACGCTCATGGCCTACGCCAGACGCCAAGGCCAGCAAGGGGTGCTTGGTGCCGCGGTGAAGCTCTTCTGGCCGTATATCGAAGGGCTGCGCGGGCGTTCGGTCTTTGCCTACCTGCGCAAGATCCTGAGCCAGAAGCGCGACTTCAAGCATCTGCTCAACCAACAGACGGCCACTGAACTCGACGGCCAGCTAACCCCGCACGCCACAACGCGTCTGCAGGAAAAGCTCACGCTGTTGCTGTCCCGGTGTCGCGGCTGGCTCGCGCGCAATGCGGAGGGGAGGGTGCTCGGGACGCTTCAGGTTCGCGGTGAAAACGGCTATATCGAAGGGCTCGATCCGCGACGGGGCCGTGTGGCGATCCCGGCGAATCTGCGCTTCATGCAAGCGGTTGAAGAAGGGCGCATTCACCTACGTCCGATGGCCGCCTGAGCCCGCACGCAGCTCGAGAGACAGGAGAACGGACATGACAGAAACCACAACCGGCACCCTTCTCGCGCTGATTCTGCCCGGATCGCCAGCACGGTGTAGTGCAGAAAGGCCAGACCAAGCACGTAGCCAAAGGACGCAAAATGCGGTGCTCCCAGCAGGGCCCGCAGCAGAGCGGTCGCACACAGGACCGCCAGCAGGGGGACGGGTGCAAACCACCGAGTCGCAGCAGCAGGCTCCAGGCCCCGAGCAGGATCATCAGCACCCCCAGCCCGACCCTGATGCGGGAGGACCAGGACACCACGGCCACCGGCGGCCGGTCTTCGCGCTGGAATTCGTTCAGCCCGGCAAAATGGCCGTCGCAGCTGTGCGTGAGAATCAGGCTCCCGGGAGCGCGGGATCTCGATCGCGAAACGGTTTTCCTCACGTTCCGCTAATCCAGCTTGATCAAACCGCTACGATCCGACGTAAGCGCCCGGCTGCAAGTGCTTCGAAAAACTCTGCGTTCATCCGGCCGTATCGCACCACATCTCCAGGTCTGTGGACACGCAGCAGCCCGTTGGTTTCGACTTTAATCAGTGTCCCCTCTTCGCCCCTGAAAAGCTGGCCCTCGAGCTCAACGCACTTGACGTCAACGTGTCGCGCAGCTTCAGACTGCGCCCGCTTGATCGCTTGAGTTTGGGCCTTATTCGACGCGACCCATGCGAAGTCGGTTGGCTTGTGGATCATGGCCCGAAGGTATTTGAAGACCGACCGCCCCCGCAATTTCAGAGCATCGATTCGAGACTTTGCAAGCATCCAGATCGACCCGAGGGCTCCTGCCTTGTCGGCTTCCCTGGCAAGCCGCATTAGGTAAGCAATGGCCGGCTTGTTTAACCCGTAGTCGAACAGGGGGGTCAGTTCGACTGGCAAACGGCTTGACGGGTCTATCTGGGGTTGAGTTTTTTCAGAAAGATCCCCTGAAGACCTGGCGTTTGATTCAGCAATGGCGGTTCCGGGTTGTTCTCTTAAGAGTTGAGGTCTAGTGGGACGTTCACTCTCTTGTATACCGAGCGTCAAATTGACCGACGGCGCCTGTGGACAAAATTTTTCGAGGGGGTGCGCCTCACAGCCATCGCGCCCATCTGTAGCAGGAGGCGATTTTGAGGCCGCTAGCGCCTCGGAGGGTCCGCTGGAATAGGGTGCGACGTCTGAATGCTTTTCTTCGTCTCCAGCGCCTTCTTGTGCGTCCAGAATCAGATCGGTGACAGGAACTGCTGCCTGGATGGCCTCCCATGTCTCGATGGCGTCTAGCTGGTCTTGGGATGGGGCGATCTGTGGGGCAGGGCAGAGGAGCTCGAGCTCGATCAGGCAACGATTGGTGAGCCACGTTTTTGAATAAGCGAACTGTCCGTGACGAGCTGCGTCGCGTCGTCGCCATTGCTCCCTGACCAGGTAGCCGCGATCGGAGAGTTCTCGAATGCCACGGCTGAGCGTTTCAACGCTGCCCAGATGACACTCCTTGCGTAAAACTTCTCTCTCAGGCCACAAGGGCTGATCAAGCTTCCTGATATTCAGGAATGTGAGGAGCCCCGACAACGTGCGCCGGGCAAGGGTGCTCAAGTCTAGAAACTTGAGCGAATCGAAGACGCGTGCTTTAGCGTCGACGAGGAGCTTGGGAAGCCGCCGTGGCTGTGAAGACAGCGGGGCAGCAGAGTATGAGGAGGCCACAAAAGACGGTCCAAGAGGCCGACTTTTCCCTTTTTCTGGAAAAAAGTCGATAGAAACCCTTGACGCGTAATTTGCACTTGCTAAGATAGCTCCATCGTTGTGGGATCTATCGGCGCCAACCGATTTTTCTTAGCAAGTACAGATCACGTATCACACGTAATCGCAAGTTGTACACATAAGCCCTGGGCTCGAGTTCGTACCTCGATCCCAGGGCTTTGTGTTTTCAGTGTCTGGTTTTCTTCGCTAGATGGTGTCTCGCAGAGATTTTGATTGTTTGGTTTTCGGTATCCATCTGGCCTAAAAAGGCGCGTTTCCGATTCTATCAGTTAGCTTATGTCGACGGAAATCTTTTACAAAGCAACCTTATTTGAAGGTAATTGAATCTATTTTGCGTCGATAACGACGCCGGCTTCGACCTTCTCGCGAAGTAAGGACCGAGCAGCGTTTTTGTGATGCGCGTAGCCGTTCAGGATGGCGCCGTCGTGTATCACAATCGTGCCGTAGCTCACTTCTCCGGTGACGTTGGCAGTCCCGTACAGGTGAACTTCCCGTGCGCGAATGTCGCCTCGGACTGTGCCGGCCACAAACACGCGCTCAGCGAGGATTGAACCAAAGACCTCTGATTCTGCGTGCAACAGAACAACACCT
>JRYH01007202.1_pt1 | contig 11939 bp, 8 predicted proteins | sample 235351 | NCBI WGS metagenome assembly JRYH01 (sample SAMN03074221, study PRJNA261480) | activated sludge metagenome | biome: Wastewater Treatment Plant; feature: Wastewater; material: Activated sludge; isolation source: activated biomass of a wastewater treatment plant treating wastewater... ... | reverse complement strand
CCCCGCCCCCCAACTTCTCCGGATCCTTCAACCTCACCGTCTCCGCCACCACCACCGACGGACACGACTCCGCCACCGTCTCCGACACCCTCTCCGTCTCCGTCCAGGCCGTCGCCGACGACGCCGCCCTCACGGTCAACGAGACGGTCGGTGTCACCGGCGGCCCGCTGCCGTTCGAGATCGGGCTGACGCTCGGGGACGCCGACGGCTCCGAAGCCGTCAAGATCACGATCACGGGGCTTCCGCCCGGCGTGACCCTCTCCGCGGGGACGCTGAACCCCGACGGCTCCTGGACTCTGACTCACGACCAGCTCGATGGGCTCGCCATCATGCCGCTCAGCGGCTATGTCGGGAACTTCGGCCTCACGATCACCGCGGTCACCACGGAAGCCAACGGCGACTTCGCTGAAACGGTGACCCACACCAAGGTCACGCTGCTGCCAGGCACCAAGGCCTCCGAACCGGAAGCGGAGCGGCCGAACGAGGGGTCGGCCTCGCCGATCTCCCTCCCCCCGGCGCCCAACGAACTCGACTGGTCCGACGAGGTCGAGCTCGGCGTTCTCGACACGGTCGCCGAGATCGACCAGACGCTCGAACGCCTCGACGGGCAGATGCGTGACCTCGACCTGCCCGCACCCACCGGCGAGTTGACGGACCGGGACCTCGGGTACGCGCCCGTGTTTGAGGTGCCGCCGATGGTCGCCGAGGAGCGCCCCGACCGACCGGTGCCCCCTCCCGGCACACCGCTCTTTGAGTTCACCAGAGCGACCGGCGCCACGCCGCCGGGGGACCCGGGCGCCGCGGGCCGCGAGGGCAGGCTTGTCGCCCCCTCCGATCCGGTCGATCCCGCGGAGGACCAGGCGGTGCGCACGCTCCGCGAGCAGTTCGCGCAGGCGTTCACGGTGCTCTGGAGCCTGGCACGGTCACTGGGCGTGCGCACCAGCGCCGACGACAAGGCCGGGAATGAACGGGGCCCATCGCACCGCCGCTGAACCCGGGAGGGAATAAGACATGCTCAACCAGAAGAACGGCACCGGCCAATCGCCCCCCGAGACCGACGCGCTGATCGACGAACTCGCGCAGGGCACGCCGGACGCAATCAAGAAGCTCCGCCACCACACCAGGCTCTCCATCCGCGTCAAGGTCATCGTCGAGCCCGCGAGCCTCAGCCAGCGTGACGGCGTCCGCCTCCAGGGCGTCACGGGCGACATCTCCGCGGGCGGAACGCAGATCCTGCTCGCCCGGCCTCTTCGCATCGGCGACCTCTACCAGGTCTCGTTCGACCGCGAGCAGCTCGACCTGCCCAGCGTCTACGCCCTCTGCCTCCGCGGCAGGCTTGTCCGCCCCGACGCCTTCGAGGCCGGGCTCCGGTTCCTCGAACCCATCGTCCTCCCGACCGACGACTCGGAACGCAAGTCGATCCTGTAACTCCCCGTCAAGACGCGAGCGAAGATGAGCACCCAGACCGAGACGATCGCGCACGAACCGGGGCATGAGGCCTGGGCCGAGAAGCCCAAGCCGCTTGACCTGTTCACGGCCATCACCGCCATCGAGAGGCAGTCGCTCCCGCCGCGCGAGCGGGCGGCCGCCTTCCTCGAAGCGGTCTGCGCCTCGCTCGGGTGCCTCGCCGGCTCGTTCTCCGTCGCCCTCGGCGGCGAGGAGGCCGAGTTCCGGCACCTGAGCGAGACCGAGGGCGCCAACGCCTGGATCGCCACGCTCAACGCCGCCGGGCTCGAAGCCCGCTCGCACGCCCGGTCGATCGCGAGGCTCTTCGGCAAGGACTCGGGCATCCCCGAATTCGCGGTCATCGCCTGCCCCATCGACTTCCCCGGGCGCGACCCGTTCGGCGGCGTCGCCGTGCTCGTGCGGTGCCCGGACATCCCAGAAGCGGAGCGGCTGCAGCTCCACCTCCGCAGCGCCTGCCTCCACGCGTCGGGCATGCTCGCCAAGCCCGCGGCCTCGCGGCGCTCGACGGTCGAAATGGACGACATCGCCCGCGTGTATGCGCGCGCCGGGCAGTTCCACAATCTCCACGAGTTCGCCTACACGATCGCGAACAGCGCCCGGCAGCGGTTCAACTGCGACCAGTCGTCGCTCGGGCGGGTCGACCGGGGGCGGATCCGCCTGCTCTGCATCTCGGGGCTCGACCAGATCAAGCGACGCAGCCCCGGCGTCCACCTCATCGAGCAGGCCATGGGCGAGTGCGCCGATTCGCAGCAGCCCATGATCGCCCAGCCCGCGGAGAACTGGGACGACGCCGACTTCGCCGAGCGGGGCAGGCTCCACGAGCGCTGGCGGGCGGCGACCGGCGGCGCCTGCGTGCTCAGCCTGCCTATCCGATCCGGGGAGGAGGTGGTGGCGGTGATCTCGTTCCGCCGCGCCGGCGACCAGCCCTTCGACGCCGACGACATCGACGCGCTCGAGAAGCTCCTCGCCCCGCTCGCCGGCGCGATCCCGCTCGTCCGCCGGGCGACCCGGGGCCTGGGGGCCCACGCGTCCGAGTCCGCTCGCGCCCTCGTGGGCTGGGCCATTGGGCGCGGCTCAATGAGGAAAAAGGCGATCCTGCTCCTGGGCGGCGCCGGCCTCGTCGCGTTCGCACTCGCCCCCTCGACTTTCCGAGTCAGCACCGCCGCCGCGATCGTCGCCCAGCGCGAGCACACCGTCGCGGCGCCCGAGGCGGCGCTGGTCTCCGAACTCCTCGTCCGCGCCGGGCAGCGGGTCGAACTCGGGGACCTGCTCGCCACCCTCGACACCTCGCTCCTCCGGGTCGAGCAGGAGCAGCTCGACGCCGAGATCGACGCGGCCGAGATCCGCGTCTCCCGGGGCGTGGCCGAGGGCAACCCCGCCGCCGCCTCGCTCGCGCAGGCCGAGGCCCGCGCCCTGCGTGTCCGCCGGGCGGGGCTGGAGGCCAGGCTCGAGCGGGCCTCCGTCCGGGCGCCCGTCGACGGCGTCATCATCGGCACGGACCTCGGGGAGCTCCCGGGGCGCCGCGTCGCCGCGGGTCAGCCCCTGCTCACCATCGCCGAAGGCGGCGAGATCTCGCTCGAACTCCGCGTGCCCGAGCACGCCGTGACCGACCTCGTGCCCGGCGCCCGCGTGCGCTTCGCGAGCCACGCACGCCCGGAAGCGCCGGCGGAGACCACGCTCGAACGGGTCGCCCCCGCCGCCGAGCAGCGCGACGGACGCCGCGTCTTCATCGCCGAGGCGGCGATGCCCGAGGGGACCGACTGGCTCCGCCCCGGCATGGAGGGCGTCGCGACCGTCGACGCCGGTGAACGACCCAACTGGTGGATCGCGACCCACCGCCTGATCGATTTCGCCCGCATGAATTTCTGGATCGAATGATGCCCCCCGCGCCGCCCAATCCCGGTCTCGCCGCACGGCTGAAGGACGCGATCGTCGACCTGCGCGGCGACCTCGACATCAGCCGCCATGTCTTCCGGGACGGGCCCGCGTATGTCGTGCGGGATCCCATCACCTTCGCGACGCACCGCTTCGACGCCGACGACTACATCGTCCTTTCCGCCCTCCGCCGCGACTGGACCCTCGGGCAGACCTTTGAGCACCTGGTCGGCATCGGGGAGCTGGAGCGCCCGGAGGAAGAGAATTTCTACGCCTTCGTCCTCGACCTGCACCAGCGAAGCCTGCTCACGCTGCCGATCAACAACGCCGACGCCCTCTATCAGCGCTTCGAGAAACGCCGCCGGGCCGAGCGGCTCTCACGCGTCCTCGGCGTGCTCTTCCTCCGCGTCCCGCTCGTCAACCCCGACAGGTTCCTCGCCTCCACGCTCCCGTTCTTCCGCTGGCTCTTCACCACCCCAGCCCTGCTCGTCTGGGTGCTCGCCAACGCCGCCGCCATCGGCCTGGCCGCCACCCGCTGGGACGAGCTCACCGCCCCTGTCCTCACCGTTATCGAGGGCAACAACCTCTTCATGCTCTGGGGCGCCCTGATCGGGCTCAAGGTCGTCCACGAGTTCGGGCACGCCTACGCCTGCAAGTCCTTTGGTGGACATGTGCCCGAGATGGGCGCGTTCATGATCCTCTTCACACCCGTCGCCTATGTCGACGCCACAGACTCCTGGACCTTCAGCAAGGCCCGCGAACGCGCCATCGTCACCCTCGGAGGCGTCTACTTCGAGTCCATCGTCGGCATCATCGCCCTGTTCGTCTGGGCCGCCACCGAGGTCTCGACCCTCCACACCCTCGCCTACCAGATCGTCGTCCTCTCCACCGTCACCACCGCCGCATTCAACCTCAACCCGCTTGTCCGGTACGACGCCTACTACCTCGTCAGCGACCTCCTCGCCATCCCCAACCTCCGGGCCCGGTGCCAGGAAGCCCTCACAGGCTACCTCAAACGCGCCCTCTTCGGCGTCAAGCCCCCGCCCCACTCCCACACCCGGCGCACCCGCATCGGCCTCGCCCTGTTCGGACTCGCCCAGGCCGCCTACCGCGTCTCCATGATGCTCTCCATCGTCGCCGTCCTCGTCCTGAAGTTCGGACGGATCGGATTCCTCTTTGCGGCCGTCATGCTCGTCCTCGGGCCCGTCAAGGCACTCGCCTCGCTCGCCCGCTATGTCCTCACCTCCGCCGAGACCGCCCACGCCCGCCTCCGCGCCGTCACCGTCACCTTCGGATCGCTCGCGCTCGCCCTCGCCGGCGCGGCCCTGATCCCCCTCCCATGGCCCATCGACGCCCGGGGCGTCGTGTCCTTCGAGCGGGTCGACGCCGTGCGCGCGCCCGTCCGAGGCGTTCTCGCCGCCCCGCTCCCCGCCGTCGGGCAGACCGTCCATGAGGGCGAGACGCTCGCGACCCTCACCAACCCGGACCTCGACGCCCACCTCGCCGGACTCAGGGCCGAGCACCAAACCCACGAGGCACGCGTCCTCTTTGCCTCGCTGGTCTCCCCGGTGGACGGCATGGAGGCGGAGATCGACGCCCGCCGTCTTGACGCTTCCGTCGAGCAGACCGCCGCCGAACTCGATTCCCTCGACATCAAGGCCTCGCTCCCGGGGCGCATCCTCGAACACCGCGCCGCCGGCCCCGGCGCCACCGTCGAGCAGGGCGACCCGATCCTCCTCTACGCCTCGGGGCGGCCCGAGGCGATCTTCCATGTCCGCGGGTTCGAATTCGACTCGCTCGAACTCGCCGCCGGGGACTCGCTCACCTGCCGGTCCGCCGCCAACCCTGAGCGCGACATCACCGGAACGATCACCCACATCGACCGCGTCGCCAGCGCGATCGTCGATCACCGCGTGCTCCTCGCCGCGCCCCAGGGCCTCGTCCCCATGCTCCCGGGCTCGCCCAGGGCGACCGAGCCCTACTTCGAGATCCGCGTCGCGCTCCACCCCGCCGACGCACGGCTCGCCGGCGCCGAGGTCCGCGCAAGCTTGCCGAGCCACCCCAGGACCGCCGCGGAAGTCCTGAAGCGACGGGTCATCCGTTTCCTGAACCGTGTCAAGGAGGGCGCCGGGTCCTGACGATCCGATCGACGGACTCTGCAAAAAATCATGCCGATCATCTCCTTCAGCCTGACCGCCCTCGCCACGCTGGCCGCCCCGCCCGCACCATCCCCCGCGGCGTGGGACGCGCAGCCGGTGCGGATCGTGCACATCGATTCAACCGAGCCGATCCCGGGCACCACGCGGCCTCAGAACGCCGCGACCCTTTCCAGCCCCTTCGACAGCCTGCTCACCTCCGTGCTCGTCCAGGAAGGCGACACCGTCCGCAAGGGCCAGATCATCGCCAGGCTCGACGAACGCGTCGCCCTCGCCTCGCTCGCCATCGCCGAGGAGGAGGCACGCCGCACCGCCGCCATCGAGCGGGCCCGTGCCGTCCGAGACCAGGCCTGCGACCTCCTCCTCCGAACCGAACTCGCCCACGCCGCCGACGCCGTCAGCGATGAACGCCTCGCCGAGGTCCGCCGCGACCACGAGATCGCCGACGCCGACCTGCAGGCCGCCATCGAGTCCCAGCGCCTCGCGGCCCTCCAGGTCGAGCTCGCCCGCGCCAGGCTCGAGGAGCACACCATCCGGGCCCCGTTCGACGCGGTCGTCGCCCGCGTCCACGCCTCCCCCGGGGCGATCGTCTCCCCGGGTGAGCCCATCGCCGAACTCGTCTCGCTCGGGGCCGTGCTGGTCGATCTCTACCTGCCCTTCAGCGCCGCCGCCCACCTCCTCCCGGGCGAACAGATCGCCCTTCAGCTCCGCAGGCCCATCGACGCCGTCGTCCCGGCGACCGTCCGCCATGTCGAGCCCCGCCTCGACCCGATCTCCGGCACCACCCGCGTCGTCTTCGCCATCCACCCCGCGTTCGACGATGTCCCCGGAGGGATCCTCGTCACCCTCGCGCCGCGCCAGCCCACCTCGGACGACCTCGCCCGCGTGAGCGGCGCGCGATCGGAGACCATCGCCGCCTCGCCCACCGATTGAACGCCCCGCCTCCGCCCCGCACCGGCCCGAGATACCCTGCCCCGCATGGGGCGACTCCCCTTCGATCCCGACCGCCTGAAACCGCGCGGCCAGGCCCGCACGCGGGACCCCGATGAGGCGATCTCCGTCGCCACGCTCGCCTCGCTCGTCGAGCGCGCCGTCGCCGACGCCTTCCCGGGCCGCATAAGCGTCCGCGGCGAGATCAGCGGCACCCGCCACCGCACCCACTGGTACTTCAACCTCAAGGACGAGCACGCCGTCATCGGCGCCGTCCTCTTCGCCTCCGCCGCGAAGAAGTCCCCCGCCGAGCCCCGTGACGGCCGCGTCTGCATCGCCTCGGGGAGGCTCGAGTACTACAAGCCCCAGGGCCGGCTCACCTTCGTCGTCGATTCACTCCGCGAAGACGGGCAGGGCTCGCTCGACGCGAAGTTCCGCGCCCTCTGCGAGGAGTTCCGGGCCCTGGGCTGGTTCGACCCCGACCGCAAGCGAACCCCCCCCGCGTTCCCGCGACGGATCGCCGTGCTCACCAGCGCCTCGTCCGCGGCCCTCCAGGATGTCCTCGACACCACGCGCCGACGCTGCCCGGCTGTCGATCTCCTGCTCGTCGACGCGCCCGTCCAGGGCGAACGCGCCGCCGCGACGCTCGCACGCACGATCCGCAGGGTCGGCTCGAATGCCCACGCCCTCGGCATCGACGCGATCCTCCTCACCCGCGGCGGCGGCTCACCCGAGGACCTCTGGTGCTTCAATGGTCGTGAACTCGCCCTCGCGATCGTGCAGTGCCCGGTCCCGGTCGTGGCCGCCATCGGGCACGAGAGCGACACCACCATCGCCGAACTCGTCGCCGACCGCCGCGCCGCGACCCCCACGCAGGCGGCCATGCTCCTGACCCCCGACCGCGACGCGCTCCGGCATCAGACCGAGGCCCTCGCCCGAAGGGCGGCCCGCGCCATCGCAACGCGGGTCGCCTCCGAGCGACGCCACCTCCGCGCCCTCGCCGCACGCCCCGTCCTCGCCGACCCCGCCCAGATCGCCGGCCTCCACCGGGCGCGCCTCCTCGAACTCGACCGCAGGCGAAAGGCCGCCCAGCACGCCTTCCTCCACCGCCGCCTCCGAGACCTTGCCCGCGCCGAGATCGCCCTCGCGCGGCACCGCCCCGCCGCCGAGCAGGCCCGACGCGCCGAACGCGTCGCCCAACTCGGCCTCCGCCTCCGCCGCGCCGCCCGCGCCGCGCTCCGCGACCGAGCCCGGCGCCTCGCCTCTCTCGCCGAACTCTGCGAGGCGCTGGGGCCGGCCTCGGTCCTCGAACGCGGCTACTCCATCACAACCGGGCCCGACGGCGTCGTCCTCCGCTCCGCCGCGGGCCTCGCCCCGGGCGCCCGCCTCACCACCCGCTTCGCCGAGGGATCGGCCCTGTCCGAGGTCGTCGGCCGACCGGGCCAGGCCCCCCGCCTCGCACGCCGCCGCACCGGCCGGCAACCCGACGAACCCATCCCCCAGTTGGACCTCTTCCGCCCCCCCGTGTAGTGTGCGCTCCTATGGCGAAGAAACCCGCGCCGGACCCGAGCCAACCCACGCCCCCCGACGAACTCTCCTATGAGCAGGCCGTCGAGGAGCTCGAGAACCTGATCGAGCGCATCGAATCGGGCGAGACCGGGCTCGACGAGTCGATCCGCTTCTACGAACGCGGCGCCCAACTCCTCAAACGCTGCCGGGCCGTCCTCGACCAGGCCGAGCAACGCATCGAGCGTCTCGACGCCCAGACCCTCACCGACCCCGCCACGACCGAGCCCGACGACGAATGACCCGCGCCGACCTCATGCTCTTCCTCCCCGCCGTCGCGCAGTCGGCCTTTGTCTTCGCCCTCGGCGCCTCCCTCGGCTCGCTCATCAATGTCCTGGCCTACCGCATCCCCAAAGGCCTCGGCGTCGTCACGCCCCCCTCACGCTGCCCCCACTGCCAAACCCGCCTCACCTGGCGCGAGAACATCCCCATCCTCGGCTGGATCCTCCTCCGCGGGAAATGCCGCTTCTGCAAGGCCCCGATCTCCCCCGAGTACCCCATCGTCGAGGCCTTCGTCGCCGTGCTCTTCACGACCTGCTTCGCTCTCTGGTACCTCATCCCAGACAACGCCGCACCACTCGGCCTCCCCATCGGGGCCGTCGCCCCCGAATGGACCCGATCCGGCTTGCTCCTCACCTGGCCCGCCCTGGCTGCCCTCCTCATCCTCCTCGCCTCCCTCACCGCGATGACCATCATCGACGCCCGCACCTACACCATCCCCCTCGCCATCGCCTGGTTCCCCACCGCGCTCGCCTTTCTCACCCACCCCGCCCACGCCCTCGCGCTCGAACTCCTCCACGGCCCGCTCCAGCAGCTCCGCCCGGGCCTCTGGTTCGCCCCCGACGGCACCCGCTGGTACTCCGCCCCAAACTGGGCATGGACCCTCCCCACCCCAAGCACCCAGAATTGGTGGGCGATCGGGGCCGCCCTCGGAGGCGTCCTCGGCGTCCCGACCTCCCTCCTGCTCCAGAAGCTCCGCCTGATCGGGCACTCGTTCGCCGACTACGAGGCCTGGGAGACCAAGGCCCTCGCCGACGCCGCCGCGGATCCACACCACACCTCGGGCGACGACCCCGCCCACCTCTGGATCCAATATCCCCACGCCCGCCGGGAGATGTTCACCGAGGCCGCCTTCATCGCCCCGATCGTGCTGCTCGCGATCGGCGGCGCGTGGCTCTCCCCCCGCCTCGTCGCCCATTTCGCGGGACCTTGGCAGCCCGCCGGCCCCGGCATCCCCGGGCTCGTGCCCCCGGTCGACGCGCCTCTTTGGCTCGCTGTCCTCGCCGGGGTCTGCTTCGGAGCCCTGATCGGGGGTGGCGTCGTCTGGGCCGTGCGCATCGCCGGGACGCTCGTCTTCGGCAAGGAGGCCATGGGGATCGGCGATGTCCACCTCATGGCCGCCGTCGGGGCGTGTCTCGGGTGGATCGACGCCGTGCTCGCCTTCTTCGGCGCGGCATTTGTCGGTCTGGCGTACGCCCTTGCGGGCCCCCTGCTCGGCGGGCGCATGAAACGCGCGATGCCCTTCGGCCCCTTCCTTGCCGTCTCCACCCTGCTCGTGCTCCTGCTCAAGCCGGGGATCGAAATTGTGCTCGGACGCCTGCTCGGCTCGGCAGGGCCGATCGACTTGCCGTAGAGTTGTGTTCGTTCTTGCGGCCTCCGCCGCGTCGCCCCGTTTCCACGAAGGAGCGCTCTCGATGATCGGTCGGATCACCCGTTGCCTGGCCCTCGGCGCCGCGATCGCCCTGATCGGCGGCTGTTCCTCGGTCCCGAAGAACGAGTACGAGGAGGCCCTCGCCGAGAACGCCGAACTCCGCGACAAGCTCGCCTCGACCCAGGCCCTGCTCGAACAGTCCGAGACCGACAAGTCTCAGCTCCTCCGGGAGAACCAGGACCTCGCCGCCGATCTCAGCCGGGCCGGGTCCCAGCCCGCCGCCGGCGCGGGCAGCGCGGCCCCGGGCGGGGGCTTCATGAACTCCAGCGGCGATGTGGTGCTCAGCGTCGCGGGCGATGTCCTCTTCGATTCCGGGCGAACCACCCTCAAGGCTGAGGGACGCCGCGAACTCGACCGCATCGCCCGGCTCATCATGTCTCAGTACTCCTCCAACACCATCCGCGTCGAAGGACACACCGACTCGGACCCCATCCGCAAGAGCCAGTGGAAGACCAACGAACGCCTCAGCTCCGAGCGGGCCCTGGCCGTCGAGGAATACCTCGTCGCCCGCGGCGTCGACCGCGACCGGATCTACTCCGCCGCCATGGGAGCCTCGCGGCCCAAGTCCAGCAAGCAGGCCAGCCGCCGGGTCGAGATCGTGATCCTGGCGAACTGACCCCCCCACTCGGGTCCGGAGCGGATTCCAGCCCCCCCGCTGGCCCCCGCCCCCGATCGGCGTATACTGACCTCCCGGCCCCCGAGGGCCGGACATCCGGGCGATTGGCGCAGTTGGCTAGCGCACCAGTATGACACACTGGGGGTCACAGGTTCGAGTCCTGTATCGCCCACTTCGGTCTCTGCACTGAACCCTGCGACCCTCCGCAGGAGTTGTTCTAGGGCCCTCCATCCCCTCCCATATCTCCACCGCCCGACGCGGCGCTCGTTTCGGAGCGAACGCTCGGCCCCTAGCGACGCAACTTCTCCCCTCGCGTCCGCTCGTGGTTTGCCCTGACCGATCAGGCCGCGCGATGTTTGAGGTGGTTCAGGCGGTCGGCCGGCGCGTCTGCTCCCGGAACTCATCGGGCCGGAACGCCCGCGTCCGCTGCCGGGGTGAACCGGGCCGGCCTTCACCGATCCTGTTGGCCGGTGCTCTACCCGCCGACGCCGAATCCCGTCGTCCGAGGGAACCGGGCACACAATTCGGACGAAAAGGCCGATGTCTACGGGGTGTTTCTGCCCCGACGCCTGGGATCCGATCAAAGTACGATCAAGAGGGGAAAGCCATGAAGTGTTCTGACCGCGCCCGCGCCGCGATCGCTGTCCTGTCCGCCTTCGCTGGATTCGCGCTCGCCGCCGATATCGATGTTCGCGGTGTCGCCCGCGCCGAACAGGCCGTCGCCCAGGCCCTCAACCCGGCCTCCGCCCGGACACTCAAGGTCGGCCAGCCCCTCGCGATCCGCGGCCTCCCCCTCGCCGATCGCCGCGTCGACCTCGAACTTGAGCGCTTCGACATCGCCACGCCCGACGCCGTCTTCATGATCGATGACCGCGTGGTCGAGCAGCCCGCCGTCGTCCTGCTCCGCGGCCGCGTCGCGGGCGAGGAAAACTCCCGCGTCGTCCTGGGCCTCGGCGTCCACGGCACCAACGGGTTCATCGAGTCGAACGGGAAGACCTACAGCGTCTCGACCGGCAAACTCAACGGCGCCGCCCCGCTCGAGGACGCCGTCCGCATCACCGACCTCCAGGGCTTCCGGTTCGACCCCAAGGCGCCGTCCACCTGCGGCCTCGGCGCGGAGAACCTGCTCCGCTTCGCCCCGACCGGTCTGCCCGAGTTCCCGGCCGCCGCCTCCGACCCGGACACCCGCGGGGTCGCCCCCTGCCGGGTCGCACGGGTCGCCATCGACACCGACTGGGAGTGGACCCAGGAGGTCTTCGGCGGCAACGCCCAGGCATCGGCCGAGTACGCCCTGTTCCTCCTCGCCGCGATCAGCGAGGTCTACGAGCGCGACCTCAATGTCCGCCTCGTCGCCCCCTTCCTGCGCACCTTCTCCGGCAACAACGACCCCTACAACGGCACCACCAGCCCCGATCCCCTCGACCAGGTCCTGGCCCACTGGAACGCCAACATGGGCCATATCCAGCGTGAGACCGTTCACCTGCTCACCGGCGCCAACACCTCCTACGGCGGCATCGCCTATGTCAGCGCCCTCTGCTACACCGACTACGCCTACGGCGTCTCCAGCTACCTCGACGGGTCCTTCCCCTACCCCCTCGTCGAGAACAGCTACGGGACC
>JRYH01001968.1_pt1 | contig 11944 bp, 11 predicted proteins | sample 235351 | NCBI WGS metagenome assembly JRYH01 (sample SAMN03074221, study PRJNA261480) | activated sludge metagenome | biome: Wastewater Treatment Plant; feature: Wastewater; material: Activated sludge; isolation source: activated biomass of a wastewater treatment plant treating wastewater... ... | reverse complement strand
CGACGGGCCCCAGCTCGACGACATCCTCCTCGCCCAGCGCCTCTACGGCGACCCCAACGAGACCAACGACAACGCCGCGACCGCGACCGACCTCGGCGCCGTCTCCTCCACCACCCTCTCCCTCTTGAGCATCGACGACAACGGCGACCAGGACTGGTACCGCGTCTCCGTGCCCGCCGACTCCGAGCTCTCGGTCACCGTCCTCCCCACCGGCGCGTCCTACATCCAGGGCCCACAGACCTCCGCCTGCAACACCGGCACCCCCTTCGACTCGCTCCGCATCCACGACCTGCGGTTCGAGATCATCGACACCAACGGCGTCTCCGTCCTCGCCTCGGTCAACAACGCCGGCCTCGGCGTGCTCGAGTCCACCACACTCGTCATCGAGGACCCGGGCAACTACTTCATCCGCGTCCTCGGCGACACCACCAACAACATCCAGGCCTACTCCCTCAGCGTCACCGTCGAGGACCTGCCCTTCATCCCCGTCGACATCGACCTCGTCGGCTCGGCACCCACCGCGGTCGACCCCGGCGTGCCCACCCCCGTCGTCGTGACCATCGACCCCAACGACGAGACCATCGCGCCCGGCTCCGAGCGGCTCCGCTTCCGCGACAGCGGCGGCTCCTACCAGTCCATCCCCCTCGTCGCGCAGGGCGGCGGGCAGTACGCCGCCAGCCTCCCCGCCTCCGACTGCGGGACCAACCCCGAGTTCTTCTTCGAGGTCCAGGGCAACCTCTCCGGCGTGATCACCCTCCCCGAGGGCGGCGCCTCCAGCCCCTTCTCCGCCGTCGTCGGCGACATCGTCGTCGAGTTCGAGGACGACTTCGAGACCGACACCGGGTGGACCGTCTCCGGCAGCATCAACACGAACTCCGCCGGACGCTGGCAGCGGGGCGTCCCCGTCGGCGCCAACGACAGCCGCATCGCCGACCCGGGTTCGGACGCCGACGGCTCCGGGCAGTGCTTCGTCACCGGCAATGTGCTCGACAACTCCGATGTCGACGGCGGCAACACCATCCTCACCAGCCCCGCCTTCGATGTCTCGGGCAACCCCGAGGCCACCATCTCCTACGCCCGCTGGTTCGACAACAACGAGGGAGGCAGCGCCGCCAACCCCTTCACCGAGACCTTCGTCATCGAGATCTCCGGCAACAACGGGGGCTCGTGGGTCAACCTCGAGACCGTCGGGCCCACCGGCCCCGAGGTCTCCGGCGGGTGGATCACCAAGACCTTCCGCGTTGCCGACTTCGTGACGCCCTCCGCGAATGTCCGCGTCCGCTTCATCGCCTCCGATGATGTCGGGACGGTCGTCGAGGCGGGTGTGGACGCGGTCAGCGTCTCGGGCCTCTCCTGCGAGGACCCGGTCAACAACCCCTGCAACGCCGCCGACCTCGCCGAGCCCTTCGATGTGCTCGACCTCGCCGATGTCAACGCGTTCATCACCGGGTTCACCCAGCAGACCGACGCGGGCGATGTCGACAACAACGGCATCTGGGACCTGGGCGACATCAACGCCTTCGTCCTCGCCTTCACCGCGGGCTGCCCCTGACCGACCGACCCTGAATTGACCACTCCAGGGGGCCGCGAGGCCCCCTTTTTCGTGCGCCCGCGGCTCACCTCGAAGCGTGAACCACGCGCGGTGCCGTGGTTCATCTCGAAGAGTGAACCACGAGAGGACGGCGCAGGCCGTCCCGATCCGCCGTCACTCATCGAGATGACCGCGGGCACCGAGCACGGGATGGACCGGGGGTCCGATCTACTTCAGCCCAATCCGCTCCAGCAACGCGATCGCCCGGCGCAGCCGTTCCGTCTTCGCCTCGCCCAGGTAGGGCTTGTTGTACGCCAGGCACGACTTGAGGTCCATGACCAGCGTCCGCTTCCGCGGCGGCGAGAGGTGCGGGTACGCGGGGTACCGCACCGTCGGCGGGAAGCGCAGCGGGTACATCATGAACGGGTGGGTCACGATCAGCAGGTCCTCGCCCGGGTTGATCTGCGCGATCACGCTCGCCGGCTTGCCCGGCACGAACCGCAGGCTGTTCTCCCCGTCGCTGAGGATCTGCGTGCTCCGCCATTTCCGCGTCCCGGGGTGGTAGAAAACCGAGTCGTGATACTCCAGCCCCAGTTCGCCCGCGGGGATGTCCTTGTAGAGGTCGTAGTTGTTCGCCTTGAACGCGGCGATGTGCTTGCCCCCGTGCCAGCAGACGCCCCGCACGCGCGACCCCGCGTGCGCGCTCATCCGCTCGACATCCTCCCGCAGACGCGCCAGCCCGTCCCTCCCCAGCGCCAACTGCTCGTACAGGTGATCGCTGTGGACCCCGACCTCGTGCCCCATCTCCGCCACGCGCCTCGGGACATCCGACTCCCACACCCGGTACGGCGCCGTGTCCGTCAGGAAATACCACGAACTCCGCAGCCCGAGCGCCCGCTCGTACTCGGCGAGCTCCAGCACCTTGTCCAGGCGGATGTCCACATCGTGCCGGATGCAGACATTCACCCGGTCCGCGCCCCGCTCGTCGCGGGCGAAGTGCTCCACCACCGGGCGCACCACCACCCGCCCGTCGCCCGCCAGCGCCTCGTACATCCGCACGAACGCCCGCCCAAGCCCCCTCGGCGCCCGCGCCGCGCTCATGCCCCCGGGGCCCCGCCCGGCTTGGTGAACAACGCGTCCATGTTCACCGGCAACCCGAAGAACCTCGGCTCCTGAGGCGGGTACAGCCCCGTCGCCCGCACCCACTCCAGCCGCAGCCCGTGCTCGCCCGCCATCGCGCGAAGCCGGCGCTTGCCGAAATAGGTGAAAGGCCCGGGCAGGCCCTTGACCGTGTTCTTCACGAACTTGAGATTCTGCTGGAAGATGTCCTTCCGCTTCGCACGCAGCGCCCCGGCCATGTTCCGCGCGTAGAAACCGAGCCCGGGCACATTGATCAGGATCCGCCCCCCGGGCCGGGTCACCCGCGCCAACTGCCCGAACGCCTGCGGCACATTCACGAGCTGCAACACCCCGATGCACAGCACGGTCGAGAACTCACCGTCCTCGAACGGCATCTTCAGGATGTCCGCCTTCACGACCTCCAGGTTGTCCAGCGCCATCTCCGCCTTCTTCTCGGCCGCGCAGCTGAACAGGAAGTCGTTCCGGTCGCACGCGACCACGCGCGTCTCGGGGTTCGACTCGGCGATCGTCACCGCCCACTGCCCCGGGCCGCACCCCATGTCGAGCACGGGCCCGTTGACCGTGATCCCAAGCTCACGGAGCCGTTCGCGGAAGAACCGCCGCCCCAGACGGAACTTGTCGTCGACATACTCCTCGAGCCCCTGCCCGAACCGCTCGTGCAGCGGGAGCGAGAGCCTCGGGTTCTCCAGCCGCTCCTCGGGGAACGGGAACCGGGGCTCGTCCCGCACCGGCGCCGCCGGCACCGAGCCCTCCACCGTCGCCGTCGCCTGGAACGCGGGCATGTGCGCATCGCTCCTTTCTCGCAGACGGGCCGCGATCGCGGGCGCCGTCTCGCCCTCCGGCACCGGGGGCACCGGGTTCTTGTAGATCTTCACGCAACGCGCCGCAACCTTCAGGTGGTCGTGGTGCGCCCTGGCATACGCCCACCCCGCTTCTGCGATCGAACGCCGCCGCTCCGCGTCCGGGAGCAGCCCCCGCAGCACATCCACCAGCGTCCCCGCGTTCGCCGGCACCACCGGCGTCGCCTTGCCGTACTGCCCCGCCGCCGAATCGATCACGCCCCCGACCACCACGCGACCCGTCGCCATCGCCTCGATCGCCGCCGTTGCGTGGAAGTCGCTCCCGAGCTGGTCGATCAGCACATCCGCCTCGCGGACGCGCCGCTTCGCCTCCTCGTGCGGCACCCCCTCCACCAGGTCGAACTCGAACGCGAACCCCTGCCCCCGCAGGGCCTCCACCGCCGCCAGCACCGCGTCGGTCCCCTTGATCGCCCGGTTCGTCGGCATGTGCACCACCCGGGGCACCTCCCGCTGCGCATCTCCCTCGCCAAGCGACGCGAGATCCACCGCGATCGGCAGCATGTTCAGCCCGAACTCCCCCACGAACAGCCGGGAGTGCTCGCCGGCCGCGATCAGCCCGTTCGCGTGCGGCGCCGCGCTCTCCAGCAGCGAGACCTTGTCCCGGTCCAGGCACGACCGGCACTTCACGCACATCGAATGGGGGTTGCGGTCGTACGAGAGCGAGGGCAGGCGGAAGTCGCACCCCATCAGGTGGAAGAACACCCGCTTGCCCAGCCCACGCAGCACCGGGAGATCCGAGTAGGGATGGATCCCGTACGCCCGCGGCAGCAGCGACGCGTGGTAGTAGAAGTGGAACACCTCGTACCCCGCCTCGATGCAGTCCGCCAGGTAGCGGTACAGCCCCGTCAGCCGCTCCGCGCGCGTCCCCTCCTGGAAACGCAGCGTCCGGTCCGCCGGGAAGTCGAACGCGCCCGTCGGCGCCGCGTGCACATCCGCCTCGTGGCCCAACTCACGCTGCCCGCGCGAGAGCAGCCACCCCTGGTTCGCGATGTTCACCGGCGCGTGCAGGATCTTCATGCCTCAGCTTCCTACCCCGGCGCCCGCCCCGCTCATTCCAGCGGGAGCCCCGCCTCCTCGAACGCCCGCGCCGTCTCCTCGCGAACCCGCTCGGCGACCCCCGCCGCCCGGTGCTCAAGAATAGCCGGGGCCGACCCACGCACCGCCGGCGGCTCGCCCACCGCGCCCGCCGCCGCCGCGACCCGCCGCGTGCCCCGGTCGGGGTCGCCGCAGAACGCCTCGTAGCGCACGACCTCCCATCGCGCCCCCGTTCCCTCCCGCTCGAGCCGCGCACGCTCCGAGGCGAGGTCCCGGCGGATCTCCGCCACCTGCCTCGCGACCTGCGCCACGGGATCGCCCACGCAGCGGCGCCACCCAGACGGGCGCAGCGACCACCACCGGTCCTCCCCGCCCCCGCGCTCGCGCCGGCACCGCAGGATCGACGCCACCGTCTCCGCCGGGTCGCGGCGGACCTCGACGAACACCGAGCGGGGATGGGCCCGCGCCAGCAACGCCGCGTTCAACCCGCAGATCACATTCCGGAACAGGAACGGCAAGTCCGCCGCCGCGATCATCGCCCGGATCTCCCGCGACAGCCCGGCAAGGTCAACCGCCGCGCGCTCCGCGTCGCCCAGCCGGTGCGACCCGTCCGCGGTCCGGTCCAGGCCCAGCCATCTCGTCCAGAACATCCCGAACTCGTGGTTGCCCAAGGGCCCCCGCGTCTTGCCGATGTCGAACTCGAGATCGCGCGCCCCGCCCCCGTGCACACGCATCGTCTCACTCAGCAGCAGCCCCGCGACCGGGTTGCCCGGGAAACGCGCCGCGAGGTTCGTCACATATCCCACCCCGAGCGCGCGCACCAGCACCTCCGACACCAGCGTCGTCCCCGACCGGGGCGCACCCACCACCCAGATCACTGGCCGATCCTCGGGCGGGAACGCCGGCCCCGGAATCTCAGGCGAAAACCCCTCAACCCGGGCGTTCAGCCCCTCGAGAAACCGGTCCAGAATCGCTCGCTCGAATCGGCTCATCGCACGCCCAATCTACCCACGCGCCAGAAGGTCGTAGGGCGCCACGAACCACCCGGGGAACGCCCCCGCGAGCGCCGCGGGCGTCGCCCCCGCCAGCGCCCGCCCCGCCCCGGGCCCCAGCACCGTCAGGAACGCGTACCGCCGGTCCGCCGCGCCGAACCCCGCCTTGAAATGATGCAGCGAGGCCAGCGACGGGGCCGTCCCGCCCCAGTTCCAGGCCGTGCACCCCGAGCCCGCCGCCCATTCCATCGCGCGCACGATCAGCGCCGTGTTCGGCTGACGCCCCCGCGCCTCCGCCTCCACCGCCGGCACGAAATACTCCGCCGCCCGCCCGGACCGCAGCACCAGCAGCGCCGCCACGGGCCGCCCGCCCTCCCGCGCGACGAACAGCGCGCGCGCCCCACGCGGCATCGCCCGGAGCGCCTCGAGATGCTCCCGAGGCTTTGCGATCGCGCCGATCGCCTCCATGTTCGCCCGGTGCGTGCGCGCAAGAAACGCCCACGCCTCGTCACCCAGGTCGGCCTCGTCGGCGATCGCGAACCCCTGCCGCAACGCCTTGCGGGCCAGGTTCCGGGTCTTCTGCGTGAAGGTCCCGGCGAGCAACCGCTCCGCGAAGTCGCCCCCGGGCTCGGGCAACGCGCCGACCTGCGCCACCCGCTCGAGCGACGCGTCGGGCATGAGCGCCGCCGTGACCGCCCTGTGCCGCGCCCCGTCGTCCATCGGCGAGAGCACGACGGTCCCCGCGAGCACCCCGGGCTCGGCCGCGCGGGCCCGGAACGCGCCGACCAGCGCCGCCGCCACCCCGTCCGGATCGCCGCACGCCGGGTCGACCCGCGGCGAGCCGTGGCTCCCGAACCAGGGCAGCGCATTGAGCACGGTGCCGAGCGACGGGTCCGTGCGCTCGAAGTAGGTCATGACGCCCACCGATCGCCCGCCATCGTCCGAGGCGGCGAGCGTGACGGGCCGGCCCCCCGTGATCCGCGCCAGCGCCGCGTGGTAGTCCGGGCTCGCGTAGATCTGCGCCGCGGGGTCGGCCGCCGCGATCCGCTCGGCGATCGCGCGGGACTCGTCCGCGTCGCCGACCTCCGCGACCCGGATCGTGCGCGCGCCCTCGCGCGCCGGCGCGGTCACGACGCCCCCTGGGCGCGGAGCGAATCGTCAAACGCCCCGGCGATCGCGTCGAGGTCGTCCCCGGTCAGGAACGGGTGCAGCGGGAGCGTCAGGCACGACCGCCGGGCCCGCCACGACGCGGGCCGATCGCCCGGCTTCGTGCCGCTCAGCGCGGCGTAGACAGGCTCGGCGTGCACGGCGTAGGTGCCGATCGTCGCTTCGACGCCGCGGATGGCCAGCTCACCGATCACCGCGTCCCGGTCGATGCGCTCCGGGAGCATCACCACGAAACTCTGGAAGAGGTGCGGGCCCCAGGGCGGATCGGCGGGCAGTTGCACCCCGAGCCGCGCCGCCAGCGGGGTGAGCCGCTCGTTCAGCCCCAGCGCCAGGCGGCGCCGGTCCGCGAGGATCCCGTCGAGCCGGCCCATCTGCACGACGCCGACCGCGGCCTGGAGATCGCTGAGGCGGTAATTGAACCCGGCGTGGTCGAACCGCATCACCCCCCCGTCGCGGACCCCGCCGTGCGCGCGCAGTGTGCGGCAGAGCGCCGCGGCCGCGTCGTCGTTCGTCGTGATCATCCCGCCCTCGCCCGTGGTGATGACCTTCCGTGCGTGGAAACTGAAGCATGTGATCGCGCTGAACGCGTTGGAGCCGATCTGGGCTCCGCACGAGCGCCCCCCGATCGCGCAGGCCGCGTCGTCGATCACCGGGACCCCGCGCCCGCGTGCGATCTGGGCGATCGCGGCGTGATTGGCGGGCGAGCCGACCGGATCGACCACGATGATCGCCCGGGTCCGGGGCGAGATCCGCCGTTCGAGATCCGCCGGGTCCATCGCGTAGGTCGCCGGGTCGATGTCCACCGGCACGACCTTCGCCCCCTGCTGCGCCACGACATTCGCCGTCGCGGGGAAGGTGAAATCCGCCACGGCCACCTCGTCACCCGCCCCGATCCCCAGCGCCACCAGCGCCAGGTGGAGCGCCGTGGTGCACGAGCTCGTCGCGACCGCGTGCCGCGAGCCGCACCGCTCGGCCACCAGCCCCTCGAACCGCTCCACCATGCGGCCTTGCGCGAGCATCCCGCTCTCGAGCACCGCCCGGACCGCCTCGAGTTCCTCGGCGCCCGTCACGGGCCTGGTCAGCCGGATGTGGCGGTCGGTGGGTGTGGTCACGACGCCCGCTCCTTGCGTCGCACGGCTCACGCCCTCAGCCCCGCGGCCCCCGGGCGTGCGGCGTTCTCCGCCTTCTGCCGATACCACGCGACGGTCCGGCGGAGGCCTTCCTCGATCTCCACGCGGGGCTCGAACCCCAGGATCTCGCGGGCAGACTGGATATTCGGGATCCGCAGGGCGACATCCATGTGCCCCATCTTCTTGAACTTGAGCCCCGAGGCGCTCTCCGCCACGCGGATGACCAGTTCGGCGAGGTTGTAGGTCGTGAGCGTCGAGCGCGGGTTGCCGATGTTGAACGAACGCCCGACCGCCTCGGGGTTCGAGACCGCCCGCAGCACGCCGTCCACGAAGTCATCGATGTAGCACCACGCCCGGATCTGCGAGCCCTCGTCGTGGATCACCAGGTCCTCGTTGTGGATCGCGCGCACCACGAAGTTGTGGATCGCCCCGATGCCGACCTGATTGGGGCCGTAGATGTTGAACGGCCGCACCGTCACCGTCGGGAGCCCGTGCTGCACATGGTAGCAGTGGGTGATGAACTCCCCGGCGAGTTTGCTCACCGCGTAGGTCCACCTCGCCTCGCCGATCGTGACTGTCGGGCTGATCTCGAACTCCGAGACATTGTACGCGTGCTGCCCGAAGACCTCGGAGGTCGAGAAGTCCACCACACGCGCGAGCCGGGGCAGTTCGGCGGCCGCCCCGAGCACATTGAAGGTGCCCTGGATGTTCACCTCGAGCGTCTTGAGCGGGGCCGCGACCACCGTGTCCACCCCCGCGATCGCGGCGCAGTGAACCACGAGGTCGACATCGTCGGTCATCGCCGCCCGGACGGCCCCGCGGTCGAGCACATCGCCCTTCACGAGCGTGATGTTCGGGTGTTCCTTCAGCGGCGAGTTCGCCAGCGCGTTGTTATGCAGGTTGTCGAAGAGCGTCACGCGGTTGTCGTCGGCCAGCCGCGACGCCAGCGTCGTGCCGATGAACCCCGCGCCCCCGGTGATGAACAGGTGCGAGCCCTCGATGCCGTATGCGTTCGCCATGAAGTCGACGCTTCCTTCCTCGCTCAAGCCGGAGTATACGGCCCCCCGGCCCCGCCCCCCGGCGGCCCGCCGAACGACGCGACCCCGGCGCGCGACAACGCGACGCCCCCGGGGCGCCGCGTTGTCGTGGAAGAGGAACGGGTGCGTCCCCCTGTGGCGTCAGTTGTCCAGCCAGCGGACGCGGCCCGACTCGAGCTCGTACACCGCGCCCACCACGCGGAGCTTGCCCTCGGAGACCAGGCCCGAGATCACCTCGCTGCGGGACTGGATGTCCCGCACGGTGCGGCGGACATTCTCCTCGGTGACGCGGCGGACAAAGTCCTTGTTGGAGGACGCCCGCTCCCCGCCGGTCGAGGCCACCGCGGGCTCGATATTGGCGAGCATCGCCGTCAGGTTGCCGAGCTGGGCCCGGTCGATCGCCCCCATGACCGCGCCGCACGAGGTGTGCCCCAGCACGACGATCAGCTTCGACCCGGCGACCGCGGTCCCGAACTCCATGCTCCCCACCAGGTCCTGGTTCTCGAAATTGCCCGCGACGCGGCCGACGAAGATGTCCCCGATCCCCTGATCGAAGACCAACTCCGGGGGCACCCGTGAATCGAGGCACCCGAGCACGATCGCCTTGGGGTACTGCCCCGACGCCGTCGCCCTTGCCTGCCCCAGCCAGTTGCGGTCCATGCCCCGGTTCGCCACGAAACGCTCGTTCCCCGCCTTCAGGTCCGCGAGCACCGCGTCGGGGGTCAGGGCCCGCTGGGCCTCCTGCGTCATCACGCCCGCCGACACGGGCGCCTCGGCGCCGTGGTGCGAGGCGGCGCACCCGGCCAAGGCGGCGGCGAGGAGGCCCGTTGCGAGTCCGAACACAGTCCTGTTGATCATCATCGTCTCCTAGGTGGCCCCGCCCGGCGGGCCCGGGGCGTGGACCAACTATCGCCCGGAGAGGTGGTATAGAAAAATAGAATGAATGAATCCTAGGATTGACAAAAACGATTTTTCGGCCTTCGCCCCGCCCGGAAATCAGGATCACTGAGTCCGCAAGATGCGCCCGGCCCGAAGCCAACAAGGAGACCATCATGCCAGCCCACCTGGAGAGGCTCAACTTCAACCACCTCCGCTGCTTCTGGGCCGTCGCGCGCGAGGGCAGCATCGCCGCCGCCTGCCGGGCGTTGGACCTCACCCAGCCCACGATCAGCAAACAAATCGGCGATCTCGAAGACGCCCTGGGCGAGGCCCTGTTCCGACGCACCGGCCGCCGGCTCGTGCTGACGGACCTCGGCCGCACCGTCTACAACCACGCCGACGACATCTTCGCCCTGGGGCAGGAGATCGTCGAGGTCGCCAAGGGGCACCGGGGGGATCGGCCGGCCCGCCTGAGCGTGGGGGTGAGCGATGTCGTCCCGAAGCTGCTGACGCGCCTGGCGCTCGAGCCGGCGATCCGCGGGCGAACGCCGGCCCACCTGGTGTGCCGGGAGGGCAAGACCGAGCACCTCCTGACCGACCTGGCCCTGGGCGTGCTGGATGTCGTGCTGACCGACGCCCCGCTGCCCTCCGGATCGCGCGTGCGTGCGTTCACGCACCGGATCGGGGAGAGCGCCGTGGGGGTGTTCGCGCCAGAGAAACTCGCCTCCCGGCTCCGCGGGGGCTTCCCCGGGTCGCTCGCCGGGGCCCCGATGCTCCTGCCGACGGAGAACACCGCCCTGCGGCGCTCGATCAACGCCTGGCTCGCCGGGGCCCGCCTCAAGCCCGCGATCGTCGCCGAGTTCGAGGACAGCGCCCTGCTCAAGGCCTTCGCCGAGGCCGGGCACGGGCTTTTCTTCGCGCCCACCGCGGTCGAGAGCCAGGTCACCCGCCAGTTTGGGGTCGGGCTGGTCGGGGTGGCCGACGGGCTGATCGAGACGCTCTACGCGATCACCGCCGAGCGGCGGATCCGCCACCCCGCGGTCGTCGCGATCGTGGACGCGGCCCGCGGGGCGCTGCGACCGGCCTGAGCGACCGCCCAACAATCCGGCGTGCCCACGATCGAGACCATCCTCGCCGGGCTCGAGCAGACCGACGCGTTCGGCGTGGCGTTGGCGCGCCTGCTGCGGCCGGGCGACGCGGTCCTGCTCACCGGCGAACTGGGCTCGGGGAAGACGACCCTTGTGCGCGCCGTCGCCGCGGCGTTGGGCGTCGACCCGCGGGCGGTCTCAAGCCCCACCTTCACCGTGGTTCACGCGTACGAGGCCGCGGGCGGGCTTACGCTGGTCCACGCCGACGCGTACCGGCTCGACCCGGATGACGATCTCGAGCGCGAGCGGCTCGGGTGGGACGAGGCGACGCGGGGCAACGCGATCGCCCTGATCGAGTGGGGCGAGCGGATGCCGGGCCTCCCGGGGCCCGAGCCCGCGAGGCTCGCGCTGCGGCACGAGGGGGAGTTCGAGCGGGGCGTCCGTCTCGAGGCGCCGGAATCGTGGTCGGCCCGTCCCGGGTGGGACGCGCTCGTGGCGCTGGCTCGGGGTGAGGCATCGGCCCCGACGAACTCCCCGTTCGCGTCGGAGCGCGAGCAACTCGCCGACCTGTACAAGTGGCTCAGCGGTTCGTACCGCATCTCGCGGCCGATCGAGCAGGCGGACCTCGAGCAGGAGTAGCCCGTTCGGGGCGTTGGTGTTCGAATCGGGAAACCGCCCGATTCGGCGCGGGCGGTCCGGTTGAAACCCGCCGGGCGGGCCTCGGAATAACCAAGACGCACCGATCGGCGACGGAACCCCGCACGCCGAGCATCTTGGTGCCTGGTGACGAGCCCGGATTCCCCGGGGATCGAATCGAGCCGCGATGGACGACCTCTTCCTGCCAATCCGTCGTCGGGACGCCGGGCGGTTCCCGGCGTGGGCGGCGATCGTGGCGGTGGGGGCGCTGGCGCGGGTCGCGATACTGCACGGCGGCGCGTTCGTGCAGCGGGACCAGCCCGAGCCCGAGCGCATGCCCGCGCTCACCGAGGCCGCCGAGCCCGCGATCACCCGGACGCCGTTCTTTGTGAGGCCGGACCGAGCCTTCATCCCGGCGCGGGCCTGGTTCCCGGGCGTCGAGCCCGATG
>JRYH01012812.1_pt1 | contig 11970 bp, 7 predicted proteins | sample 235351 | NCBI WGS metagenome assembly JRYH01 (sample SAMN03074221, study PRJNA261480) | activated sludge metagenome | biome: Wastewater Treatment Plant; feature: Wastewater; material: Activated sludge; isolation source: activated biomass of a wastewater treatment plant treating wastewater... ... | reverse complement strand
GATTTTTTGTGACAGTTTCAACAACCTCTTTGACCACAGCACTTGCTGTATCCGGCTCTAACGCCAACGAGCCTTGGTCTGGTTTTATAATTTCTGAAACTTCTTTGATGATCTTTGTTTGAATTTCAGGCGTTGATAATTCGCTAGAACTTTTTAGCCGCTCATAGCGTTTAGCAACTTCCATAGTTACCTCAGCAACTCTATGATGCTGTGGTGTTTTGAGAATTGTTTGCGTTGCTGTTTCTGGCCGGTGATTATAATCATTTCCAGACACAGAAGAACCAGTCAAAGCCATTGAAGCCATAGACGGAACAGCGATGGCTTGGGGTTTTTCAAACGGCACATCACCGCCGTTACCAATCTCAATTTTCTTCTTGATGATCGAATTTGGATCATTGGCACGATCCACAATATCTTGGAATTTGTCATGAGCGATGATGGTCAGGCGATCAACCGCCTCAACACCTGTTCTACGGCCATATGGCAAGCGCAAGCCACGACCAATAGTTTGCTCTGTTAAAATCTCAGATGCCGAAGCACGAAGNNATATAGGTTAGTAACGTCCCAGCCTTCTTTCAGCTTGTTAACGTGGATAACGATTTCTGTGGGTTCGTTCGGGTCCTCAACGGAAATCAATCGCTGAATGTTTTCATCTTCTTCCGCACCAGATTGCTTGGAGTGAACCTCGGCAACCTTGCCTTTATAGCGTCCTTCAAAGAATGCATCGGATTCCAGTAGCTCGCGTAAATTACGGGCATGTTCGGTATCTTGTGCTACCACCAGCATAAACGGCTTGACGATCTTTTTGTCATACTGACGAGCATAGACATCCAGTTCAACCTTCACATGTTCGTGGTGATGGATACCATCTTCCAGCTTAATGCGCTCAAGCTGCTCAGCCGTATAATTTTCAGGCTTAAAGTCTTTACGCGTAGCCACCGCAGGGTCTTTCACATACCCATCTTCCATGGCCTCAGATAGTGAATATGCATAAATCGTATTCTTAAAATCAACAGGCGTTGAGCCCGTTGTTTTCGGGGTGGCAGTCAGTTCAATCCCCAACACAGGTTTTAACTCATTAATGGCGGTTGCACCTGCCGTTGCGCGATAGCGGTGCGCTTCATCCATCAGCATGACCAAGTCCGGCAGGTTGGAAAGATACTCAAAATAGCTCTCCCCAATAGTCTCTTGCAGGCGCTTAATTCGCGGTGTGCTTGATTTGGCTGCGCCTTTTTTGTTCTCGGTCGCATTAATCTTTGAGATGTTGAAGATATTGATAAATGGCGTATCGCTATCCTCAAACAGTCGGCCTTGACCACGGAAATTATTTTCATCGAAGCGAACACCTTTACCGCTGTCATAATCCTCACCTGTAATGATCACAGGAGGGTTGGCGATGAATTCCTGAATTCCACGGAAGACGTATTTAGGGCTTTGTGGGCTAAAATCTTCTTTTAGCTTTTCATAGATGGTCAGGTTAGGTGCCAACACAAAGAAGTGTCGACTTCGGCTGGTCAAATACAAATAGCTAATAAACGCGCCCATCAGACGGGTTTTTCCAACCCCCGTAGCGAGTGCAAAGCAGATAGATGGGAAATCACGCTCAAAATCCTGTACGGATGGATACATGCTTTTGATGACTTCAAGATCGCGCTCAAGGTCTGGGTCTTTTGAAAGTTCGATACTCTCAAGCACACGAGCCAGAATATCAAGAGATTCATCCTGCGGGCGGCGCAGCGAGAGGCGAGCAGATATGTTTCTTACAGTACGGTTCATGATTATACCTCCTCACTTTCTTCGTTAAACAGGTCAGGCTCAGCCTGATCATCGCTTTTTGCTGGCTGCAGCTTGGCGACATTCAGGCTGTAATCATCCTTGCCCCATTCACATTTTGTCAGAACCGCCTGCGGAATCTTTTTAAGGGTTAAATTATCAAAGGCTTCAGCATTGGCGTTAAATGCCTTGCAGCAGATCAAAAGGGTCCGGTTAGGGCCAACTTCTTCGCTGATTGCCCGTAGCTGCTCGTGTGTCAGCGAGCTTGTTGTCACATAGATAAAGTCGGTTTCGGTAGAGTGGCCATGCATCCAGTAGTGGCTTTCATCCGGCGCATAGGTGAAGCCCATATGCTTGCACATGGCTTCGGTCAGCATTCCGGCATTGTAATCCTTGCTGATAACCCAGTTGCCCCATTTATCCTTTTCCAGCATGGATGGTGCCAGTCGGTAATAACGGAATCCGCCACCGCCTTTCCAGTTCACATCCTTTGAAATACCCGTTTGATCGCTGCCGTCTATAATACGCTTCATGCGTGGAATAATATGTGTATGGCACTGTTCGCCGAGCTCAACGGCAATCCATCTGCGCCCCATTTTGTGCGCGACGGCTGCTGTGGTGCCTGAGCCTCCAAAAGAGTCTAAGACTAAATCGCCATCATTACTGGCTAACTCAAGGCACCTCTTGATTAATTTTTCTGGTTTCTTACCGTTTTTAAACTGCACACCGCCCTCGTTAGCAATGCCTGTCCAGCTTATATCTGACCAAACATCAGTTAAGATTTCTCCCGGAAGTCTCTCACCATCAATGTCGGCTAATCGCCCTTCGTAAAAAACAATGCCTTCTCCATTTAAAATATAAAAACCTTCAACATCTTCATTAGGATGAACAAATACTTGCCCCTTATTATTTTTCGATTTTGTAATGGTTTCTTGGCGTTTAGCTTTAGCTCCGCCGCCTATAGCGGCTGTTCGAAATACTTTTTCTGCATTTTCGATAGCAAAAGAAGCTATCTCTTTCTCAAACCTGTCTTTGCCAAGTTTTTTCCTTGCTTCCCTAGATGACTCATAACCGAGATGTTTAGAAACTTCATCTCCTATAGAAACATATTCCCATTCACTATAAGGGGCGTCCCGATTTAATAGAACCTTGTTATATGAGGTATCGTAGTCTTTTTGAATGAAGACCTTATTCAATGACGCTTTTGACCTATCTTTTGCGAATATTATTACATAATTTACGGTAGAGAATATTTTGGATGATGTAGCTTTAAACCCAGATGGAGCATTAGTCGTCATAGATATGGTGTTTAGGTAATTCTGTCTTCCAAAAACCTCATCCATCATTACCTTGGCATAAGCCATTTCTCAGTCATCAAGATGAACAAATATTACGCCATCATCTGCCAATAAATTCCAAAGCAATTCAAATCGTTCTCTCATAAGAGAAAGCCATATTGAATGCTCCAAACCATCTTCGTAGTGTTCAAAGGCATTCCCAGTATTAAATGGGGGATCGATATAAATACACTTAACCTGCCCAGCATACTCAGCTTCTAGCGCTTTCAGTGCCAAGAGGTTGTCACCGAAAATAAGCTTGTTATCAAAAATGTCGTTTTCGGTAACGCGCTCTTTGGCGTGATAAGACTTCTCAGGGTCTTCCAGCAGGATGCGCGGCTCAAGCCGAGGGCGCTTATCTTTGCCGATCCATGTTAATTCTAGTTTTTGTTTTTTACGGCTCATGTGATCGTCCTTAAATTAAATTCCAGCGAATGGTGAAGATTTCATCGGCTGTATGGGACAGCTTAAGCTTGGCTTCAATCTCTTCAAGCAATTCGTCTGATTTCTCATCCACTTGTTTACGTGTTTCAAAAAACTCCATCATCTTTTTGTCATGCTCTTTTTCGAGCTTTTTGACTTGGCGCTGGGCGGTTGTTTTTTCTTCCAGCGTTTTCATGGCGCGGGCTGCCTTTTTTGCATCTCGAATATCTTTCTGCAGGCGATTTAATTCCTGCTGAATCGCATCTTTGGAATCCTCAGCCCAACGATCCAGTTTTTCCTGTTCTTCGTTGAAATATTCTTCGTTCAGGCGCTGTGCTTCTTCAAGGTGCAAGGTCGTGGCAGATTGTTCCGCTTGCTGGATTTTACCGACGATGGCGCTATCAATGCTTACAATCCCGCCTTGGGTCGCCGGGATCAGCATTAAACGCTCACACTGGTGCTGATCAAGAACTGACCCGTCATCAGCAATCGCACTAAATACTAGTTTTTCAACTGTATCGATGGAGTCAATTTTCAGTTTGGATAACCGTAACCAGCCAGACTTACCGCGCATATTTCTCAGGTCAGCCAGATGCATACCGTAGCTGTCATAGTCGAACGTAATTTCCGTGGGCGTAAGGTTTTTTTGTTTGGCCGTATCGATCAGGTTCGTAACGAGCGGATTTTCAACCTTCAGGAATTGACCGTTTTGTTCTTCCGCCAGCTTCCAGTCGCAGTAAAAACGCTGCCTCTCATACATAAAGCCATCATCGTAGTGATCAGCCTGTGGAAGCATACCCCGGCAGAAGGCGCGTATCTTGCGACCATGCTCATCCAATACGCCCTGTATCTTTTGCTTGCGTGACTTAAGGCGGGAAATAACTTCTTCATCAAAATGTTCGAGCAGTTTCTCCCGTGTGTTTTGTTCCTTTTCCTCAATCAGCTCATCTAGCTCATTTTGGAGGGCATTAAACTCAGCCTCAATTTCATCGGCATGGCGGCATTTTTGCAAAATATCATTGATACGCTTCTCAATAGAAATCTCGGATTCAATCGCTCCAAGGATCTCATCGCTGGCACCGAACACACCTTCAAATAACTGGAATTTGCGGGCTAAAAGCTCAAATACTAGCTGGTCGGCTTTATTGCCTTTATTGACAAAATTCACGACCACCACATCACATTTCTGGCCGTAACGATGCACACGTCCAATACGCTGCTCAACGCGCTGCGGGTTCCACGGTAGGTCATAATTGATCAACAGGGAGCAGAACTGCATGTTCACACCTTCTGCACCGGACTCGGTGGAAATCAGGATTGTGGCTTTGTTCTTAAACTCCTCAACGATGGCAGCTTTCATATCAGCGGTTTTTGATCCCGATATTTTGTCGCTACCAGCATGGCGTTCCAGCCATTCTTTATATATACGCTTGGAATCTGGATCGCTATTTGAACCATTAAGCAGTGCCAGCTGCCCCTGATAACCATTAGCCTCAAGCAGCTCCTGCAGGTATTTTTGCGTGCGGCATGATTCTGTGAAGATTACCGCTTTGCGCTGGCCGCCGAGCTCTTCCACTTTCGAGAAGGCTTTGTCCAGCACCGTTAAAAGCGCTTCACCCTTGGCGTTTTGCTGAATTTTCTGAGCGATTGCTTTGTAGGATTTGAGCTCTTCGATCTCTTCACGAAGCTTGGCTTGGTCAATGGCTGCTTCATCATCCTCCAAGTCCATTTCTTCGGCGACTTCACCAGCGGTTTCATAATCATCAAGGCTTTCAAGGCCAGCTGCGGCGTTTTCTTCGAGCCGCGTGATCATCTTGTCGAGCGTCCCGCTGACAGCAAATGAGGACGAGGCAAGAATTTTACGAATTACAAGAGTTACAAGATGCCTTGCGCCGGGCTTGATGGAGGCAATGTCGTCACGCTGCAGATATGATGAAATCTGGTTGTAAAGCTCCATTTCTTCAGCGGAAGGGCGAAAATCCTCGACCATTGAATGACGACGTGTGAAATTAATTCCACCTTCTTGTTGAACCTGACGGCGAAGCGTCCTGTTGCAAACTTTTGAAAGACGGTGACGTAAAATATCGAGATTATTCGCAGTCGTTTTTGCCCCGACATATTGGGCTTTAAATGATTCAACGCTTCCAAAGAAGTGTGGGTCAATAATTGACACCAAGCCATATAACTCAAGCAGTGAGTTTTGTAATGGCGTTGCGGAAAGCAGGATTTTTTTGCGACCTTCTAATGCCTCTTGTAGTCGTTTGGCTATTTTTGCGCCGTCTTTTTTCCAAATATTGCGAAGCTTGTGCGCCTCATCAAAAACAACCAAGTCCCAGTTGACGCTTTTTAAATCAATATTTTTACGAGAAGCAAATTCATACGAGCAGATAAGAACGCGATCTTCTTTCAAATCGAAAGGATTGAGCGCACCAGCTTTTTTGTCTGCATTGTAAGATGACGACTCAAGGATATAAGACGGGATATTGAACTTCTCCAGAAGTTCTTGCGACCATTGGTTTCGAAGCATAGCTGGCACAATAAGAATGATCTTACGTTGGCGCTCTGCCCATTTCTGAGCAATAATCAAGCTGGCCTCAATGGTTTTACCAAGACCCACTTCATCAGCTAACAGAACCCCCTGCGACAGAGGAGACCTTAAAGCAAATAATGCTGCTTCAACTTGGTGTGGATTCATATCCACTTTCGATGAAGCAAGCGACTTTGAAAGATTGTCTTCCGCTGAGCCGTCAATGGTTAGGGCATGCGCCAGATAGGCTGCCTGATGCTCAGTATAACTTTCCGTTTTTGCATTACTCTGCTTTTGTGCCTGACTCATTTTTGCCGCCTCTGCTTTGCTCTTTTGTCCACTGATCGATTTCACTCTTACGGAATCGCCATGCTCCTCCCACCTTAAAGCCCGGCAATCTGCCTTCAGATGCAAAGCGATAAGCTGTCTTTTCAGCTATTTTCAGGTATGCCGCCAGCTCTTTGACGGTTAAAATCTCATCGTCAGTCATGTCAATTAGGCTCCAAATTAGGAATTAGGATTGAAAATACTGGAAACTTGAGTAGTTTTCAAGTAGTTTAATCCTCACAGCACAAAAGCGGACGATTAATGCAGCAATACGGTAACGATCAGATTCTCTATTCACCATCGGACTTGGTCACCTTTTTGGGGTGTCACCATGCGAGCTTCCTTGATGTAAAGGCGCTGAGTGAGAGTATGGACAAGGCGGAGGCCAGCACCACTGGCCAGCTGTTGCAGCAAAAAGGCTTAGAACACGAAGCGGCCTATCTCCAGCAACTCAAAGACGAAGGCAAATCCGTCGTTGAAATCCCCAAAGACCGCAATTTACAAGACCGCGCACAGCTCACACTGGAAGCCATGCAGTCTGGTGCGGACGTCATTTATCAGGCCGTTTTCTTTGCGCCGCCTTGGCGGGGTGATGCTGATTTTCTGATCAAGTGTGATACGCCATCCAGCTTAGGTGATTTCAGCTATGAGGTGCTGGATACCAAACTGGCACGAACAGCCGAGCCTAAGCATATCATGCAGCTTTGTGTCTATTCTGAGTTGCTGACTGATCTGCAAGGATTACGCCCGGCTGATATGCATCTGTTTCTGGGCGATCATGAAAAACACAGCTTCCGCGTGGCTGACTTTTTCTATTACTACACCCGCGCCAAAGGCCGCTTTGAAACCTATCTGCAAAACCTGCCTGCGGATTCATATCCTGAGCCTTGCGGTCATTGTAATTTCTGCCCATGGCGTGAGGGCTGCAAAGCGCAGTGGGAGCAAGATGACCATTTAAGCCTTGTGGCCAATATCCAGCGCTCACAAATGGACAAGCTGCGGAAGGCTGGCATTCGCACAGTTGCTGGACTGGCCGCCACAGAACCCGACACCAAAATCCCCGATCTCAGCCGAGATGTGTTTTTACGCCTGCGCTCACAAGCTATCCTGCAACACCACAAAGCTACCACGGGTGAGAATAAATGCGAGATCATTCCATTCCCACCGGGCAAAGGCTTTACCCGTATGCCTGTACCGGATGATGGCGACCTGTTCTTTGATATGGAAGGCGATCCGCTTTACCCAAATGGATTGGAATATCTGTTTGGGGTCTATTACTTCAAAGACGGCAAGGAGCTGTTTCTGCCGTTCTGGGCGCATGACCACGAAGAAGAAAAAGAAACCTTCAAACGCTTTATGGGCTTTCTGGCTGATCATCTGGCTGAACATCCACACGCCCATATCTATCATTACAACCATTATGAAACCACAGCCCTGAAACGCTTGGCCTGCCGTTATGCTGTGTGTGAGGAGCAGCTGGATAATCTGCTCCGCAATCAGAAATTCGTCGATCTGTATCTGGTGGTGCGTGAGAGCATCCGCACCTCTGAACCCGGCTATTCCATCAAGAATATGGAAGCATTTTATATGGACAAGCGGGCCAATGCCGTGGCGACTGCTGCTGATAGTATCATCGTTTACAATGAGTGGCGCGAAACAGGTGCCGATGAGTTGCTGCAGGAGATTTCTGATTATAACGAGGTGGATTGTGTCTCCACGCATTTGCTGCGTGATTGGTTGCTGACGCTTAAGCCAGAAGATTCACCGTGGTTTAAGGGCCTTCCAGAGTATGCTGAGGAGGAAGAGCTACAGCGCAAAGACTGGGAAATTGAATATGAGGATTACCAAACTCGCCTTGGCGTGACTGAGGATAACCCGCCGCCTACCAATGAGCGACTATCGCATCTGCTGGAGTTTCATAACCGTGAAGCCAAACCGCAATGGTGGAGCAGCTTTGAACGTCAGAACAAATTTGAAGATGAGCTGATTGACGATACGGAGTGTCTTGGCGGCTTGCAGCAAATTGGCAGCCCCGAGCCTGAAAAGCGCTCCCTGATATACAGCTACCGCTTCCCCTCGCAGGAATACAAGCTGAAGGTCGGCGCTCAGGCCGTTGATATTGCGGTCATGGAAAATGCAGGCACAATAGTTGAGATTGATGAAGATGCCTGCATTGTCAAAATCAAGCGTGGGGCCAGCAAGGAACCATTGCCGGAAAGCCTCTCCATTGGCCCACCGGGTCCGATTGACAGTAAGATCATCCGCTCAGCCATTTACCGCTATGCCGATCATGTGCTGGAAGCGCCGGACAGCACCCATGCCGCGACCGAACTGCTGGCGCGCAATGTTCCGCGCATTCAGGGTAAACAGTCGGGCGAAGCGGTCATCACCTCTGATGATCTTCAAAGAGATGCGCTGGAGGCCATTGCTGCGTTAGACAACAGTTATCTCTTTATCCAAGGCCCACCGGGCGCAGGAAAAACCTATATCAGTAGCCACATCATCGTGGACCTGATCAAGCGCGGCAAGAAAATCGGGGTTACCTCCAACTCGCACAAAGCCATTCACAATCTGCTGGAAAAAGTGGAGAGCGTTGCTGCTGAAAAAGGCGTGCATTTCCATGGCATCAAAAAAGCCAGCGGCGGGAATAACGAGACCATCTTTGATGGGCAGTTTATCCGCTCCGAAACCAAGACCGAGAATATGAGCCTTGGCGCTGATTTATTTGCTGGAACGGCTTGGACCTTTGCCAGCCCGCACTTTGATGGCCAACTGGATTATCTGTTCATAGATGAGGCTGGACAAGTCGCCACAGCCAATGTTGTGGCAATGGCCACGGCGACTAAGAACATCATTCTGGTGGGCGATCAGATGCAGCTGGGCCAGCCTATCCAAGGCACCCATCCGGGTGAGGCTGGCTTGTCAGTGCTGGAGTTTTTGCTGGGTGATCATTCGACCATCCCAGCAGAGCGCGGTATCTTTCTTGGTCAGACACGCCGAATGCGCCCAAGCATTTGCCAGTTTATTTCTGATGCCTTTTATGATGGCCGCCTGACAGCCCATGAAAGCACCGCCGAGCGCAGCCTGAACCTGCAAGGCATTGATCTGCCCAATGAAGGGATTGTCATGATTCCGGCAGAGCATGAAGGCTGCTCACAAAAAAGCGTTGAAGAAGGCGAAATTATCAAAGCAAAATATGATGCCTTGCTCGGCCAAGAATTTAACGACCGCGATGGCACCACACGCCTGATCAACCAAGACGATATTCTGGTGGTTACGCCATATAATGTGCAGGTGAATTATCTGCGCTCCATCCTACCAGACAATGCCAAGGTAGGCACCGTTGATAAGTTCCAAGGCCAAGAAGCACCCATCGTGCTGATTTCCATGGTGACATCCAGCGCCGAAGACCTGCCGCGCAATATTGAGTTTCTCTACAGCAAGAACCGTCTGAATGTTGCCGTGTCACGCGCACAATGTTTGGCGGTTGTTGTCACTAATCCCAAACTGCTGGAAATCCCATGCGGCACTGTGGAACAGATGAAGCTAGTCAACACATTCTGCTGGCTGGATGAGTATGCGAATAAAAAGAGAGAGGTTTGCTGATGTGGTATGTAATCATCGGCGGTATTATTCTATGGGTAATCTACCGCTACAATAAGAAGAAACAATCAGGACCTGCGTTAACAGTTTCAATGCATGTTGATAACAGCGGCTGGGAAGAGGCAAAAAAGCAAAAGGCAAGTTCATTAAAGACGCTCAAGAAGTCATTCAAGCCTGCGCCAGACAATGAAACAGCGCTGGCAGACACATTATCGACCCTAGCCGCATTCCATGAAAATCATGGTCAATCCTTAAGCAAGATAGAAGCTTCGGTAAAATCCCTCAATCTTCCAAACGACTTATCCAAGCTAGAAGCAGCACTCAGAAAAGAAATCAATCGTTTTTACAAGCAAAGAGATGACCTGAAATCAAAGGCCGTAGCCATACAGTTGTCTTATCAACATGCACAATTGCAACTGCAGAACCCAGAGCATGAGTGGAAAAACTTTGCTGGATTACAAAAGCTTCAATCCAACTGGAAGGCTGAGGAATATTTCAACGGTCTGCTAACCCTGATGACAGCGTTCAAAACCACGTTTCCGAATTCATCCAATACTGAGAAATTATCATCTGACATTGAACGAATGTTTGAATTGTGGAACTCGCAAAATATAGCCCGGGAGAATTTTGAATCTCAAGTTAAAGCATACGACACTGCAAAGACCGCTTCTGATAAGCATTTCGTTATTCTTAGCATTATTGAGTATTTGGACCGACGTTATAAATTCAACCCATCCTTCAAAGATGAACTTATTGGCTGGTGTCTAAAGGACATTGATCTCTATGAAGATTTCTTAAAATCATTTCATGAGCACGATCTATTCACCACTGAACAGCAGATGGACTTCTATGACAACCCCGGCTTGAAAGAAAAGAAAATTGCGGCTATCAGCTTTGACCGGGTTAAGAAACTTAAAAATTATATGGTGCCAAGGCTAAACTCATATGATGTTTTGAGCGCAATATATGAATCTGATGGAGATGCTGAGCAACTTCAATGGCTACAAAATATTGGAGCTAAGATCGGATATATTGATGGCGTAGCCATAGAGCCACCAGAAGAAAAAGCGGCATTCGATCACAAAGCCATCACCCGAGAAATTGAAGCCTCTAAATCTGGGCAAAAAGGTAAACTGGCATTTCTTAATTCAAAGGGCGAAGCGTGCTCAACCGAGTCCGCGTTTAAAGATCATGCTGAACAACAAGGTTGGCATGTGATGCGAGCAGAGGTGTCTTTTTGGCAAGCTATGTTCTGCCTAGCATTTTGGGATGAAGTGTTTGAAGGAATGGGAGAACCTTCACAGGGGCAGGATATCCCGCATGATCTTTTCAGGGGAGAAGACTTTTACCTTAACAGGCAGCAAGCTATTGATGGCCGCTACGAACAGATTAGATCGATTAATCTTTCTGATTTCATCAACCAACAAATCAAGAGATCTGAAGGAACATGGACCCGCCTTATTTATAACGGCGATCAGGATATGCTGGCGTATGCAAAGTCTGAAATTGTGCAGGATTTTCTCCAAAGAATTGATTCTGACACCTTCGCCAAAATTGTTTACAGGATAGCCCAAAACCCGAATGAAAATCGCTCCGGCGTATCAGACTTTATCATCTGGAATGATGACGAACTGAGAATGGTTGAGGTCAAGAAGGTTCGGGAGCAAGTCAGGGAATCCCAACTGAATTGGCTTTCATGGATGATTGACGAAAATATCCCCGTTGAGATTGTACGCGTAAAAGCAGTGTAATCCGTTTCCAATGAAGGCAAAGTAGGATTCGAACCTGCGGTATGGTACCGTATTACATTCCACAAAGGATGTAATACTACCCAGTATTCGAAATGCAAACCCTCAGTACCGTAGCAACAAAAACCTTGATTTTGTTATCTTTCAGGACGATTATTGTTGCAACTCAATGGTAGGTGTAGAGGATTCGAACCCAAAGGGGGTCAATACACCGCCATTTACCCCTGGCAAA
>JRYH01006610.1_pt1 | contig 11974 bp, 13 predicted proteins | sample 235351 | NCBI WGS metagenome assembly JRYH01 (sample SAMN03074221, study PRJNA261480) | activated sludge metagenome | biome: Wastewater Treatment Plant; feature: Wastewater; material: Activated sludge; isolation source: activated biomass of a wastewater treatment plant treating wastewater... ... | reverse complement strand
CCACCTGCACCGGCTTGGGGCGCGCATCCAGCAGCTGGCGCGCGGCGGCGAGCGGCTCGGTGGGGATGCCGTGCGTGCGTGCGAAGTAGTTGAATGTGCCGTAGGGGATGACGCCCATCGCGCAACCCGCCGCGTGCGCCGCGCGCGCCACCGTGCTGAGGCTGCCGTCGCCGCCGACCGCCACCACCGCCGTGCTGCGCGCCAGCGCCGCCGCCGCGGCCTCGGTGGCCACGCGTGGCAGATCGTCGGGCTCGCAGACGAGCAGCTCGCCCTTGCGCCCGCGTTCGGCGAGGGCCGATTCGATCACCGCACGCTTGGCGTCGACGTCCTGCGCGCCCGCCGCGGCGTTGATCACGAACAGCAGCGGCGACGCGGGGTCGAGCGGCGGCCCCGAAATCGGGCGCGGCCGCGCGCGGGCGTCCTGCCTGGATCGGGGCTGGACGTCTTCAGGCACGCCGCACCCGTGTGGAACTGTGCAAGTTCATCAGGAGTCCCATCGAGCGTTACTCAACAGAGTCTAGCGCTTGCCGATCGGCACGGGTTTCGTCCCGCTTCGGCAAGCGCGTCATCGGGATGACCGTGAAACACAGCGACAACGAGGCGCCTTCCGGAGCGGAGGCCATGAACGACAGACGCAGGGCGACCGTGGAACGGATCGCCGGGGCGCAGCTCGCGTCGATGAACGGCACGATGGCCGATGCCCTCGGCCAGAGCAACCGCCAGCGCGTGGTGTGGCTGGGCCTGCTGGCGATGCCGCTGCTGTTTCCGGTCGCGCTCCCGGGCATGGCCTCGGCGGTGGGCGCCGTCTGCCTGCTGATCGCGTTCGGGGTGGTGATCGGCCAGCCCCTGCCCTTGCCGGGCTGGCTCGCCCGGCGCGAGATGAACGGCCGCGCCCGGGCCTTGCTGGAACGCATGCTCGGCCGCGTCGTGAAGCTGATCGCCCTGTGGGGGCGGCCGCGCCTGCTGGCACTGAGCGATCGGCCGGCCCGCGTGCTGAACGGGGTGATGCTGTCCGCCGCCGGGCTGTCGATGATGGTTCCGGTGCCGATCATCAGCTTCGACAACGTGCTGCCGGCGCTCGCCATCGTGCTGATGTCCTGGGGGCTGCGCCTGCGCGACGGACTGATGTTGCTCGGCGGCTACCTGGTCACGCTGGTCGCGGTGGCCTCTGTGATGCTGCTGTGGTGGGGCGGGGCCTCGGTCGCAGCTGAAGTGCTGTCATGGGTCGGGCTGGCGCCCGGGCAGTGAGCACGCGGTCTCATGCCTGGCCGTGGCGCGCCAGGTAGCGTCGGATGGCCTGAACCAGCTGTTCTGCGCTCGCGTCGGGGGCCACCTCGATTCCGAGCCTGCGCGCCGTCTCGCGCGCGCTTTCGAGGTTCGCGCGGGTGCCGTCGCGCTCGGCGGTCCTGACCATCTCGCGCGCGCGCTCGATGTCTTCGGCTGACTGCCGCTTGAACTGACTCAGGATCCAGTCGAGCATTTTTCGGGACCTCCTGCGAAGACAGCGGGATGATGCGGACGGCGTGCATGCGCGCAGGGCGCAGCGGCAGCCCTGCCGGCTTGGCGCGGCGTCCGCTCGCCGCGAATGCCTCGACCTTCTTGGTGGGGCCGGACACGATCAGCAGGTCGTCGGCCCGCACGATGCTCCCCGGCTTGCCATGCTGGAAGTCCTCGTTCGCACGCTTGATGCCGACGATGGTGACGCCGAACTTCTCGCGCACGGCCGACTCGGCGAGCGACAGGTCGTGTGTCGCGGCCGGTGCGTGGATCTTGGCGATCGCAAAGCCATCGTCGAATTCAATGTAGTCCATCATCCGGCCACTGATGAGGTGGGCGACGCGCTCCCCCATGTCGGCCTCGGGGTAGACCACGTGATGCGCGCCGATGCGCTTGGCGATCTTGCCGTGCTCGGGCGTCATGGCCTTCACCCAGATGTCGGGGATCTCGAGCTCGGTCAGCGCCATGACGGTCATCAGGCTGGCCGCCAGGTCGCCGCCGATGCCCACGATCGCGTGCGCGAAATCGGCCACGCCCAGCTGGCGCATGGTCATGGCATTGGTCGAGTCGGCCTGGACGGCATGGGTGAGCAGGTCCGCCCATTCATGCACCGGCTCCGCGTCGCGATCGATTCCCATCACGTCGTGCCCGAGCTGCATCAGGGAGTTGGCCACGGCGCCGCCGAAGCGCCCCAGTCCGATCACGACCACACTGTCGCCCCGCGAGAAGGCGAACTGCTCGGTAAATAGCCTAGCCAACAACGGGATGCTCCTCTGGATAGCGTTAGGGCATGCGATGCTCGCCCAGCGCGAGCGACGCAGCCAGGGTGATGGTGCCGACCCGGCCGATGTACATCAGCAGGGCCAGCATCAGTTGCGCCGACGCGGGCAGCTCGGCCGTGATGCCGGTGGACAGCCCGACGGTCGCGAAGGCGGAGATCACCTCGAAGATGATCTTGTCGGTGGCGATCGCCGTCGTGTGCAGGATGAACAGCGTGCCCAGCACGACCACGGCGCTGCCGAGGACCAGTACGGTGATGGCCTGGCGCTGGGAAGAGGGGCTGATGCGCCGTCCGAAGGCCTCCGTGTCCATCCGCCCCCGGATCTCGGCGATGACCAGCATCACCAGGATCATCGCGGTGCCGACCTTCACGCCCCCGGCGGTGCCCGCGCTGCCGCCGCCGATGAACATCAGAAAATAGTGCAGGCCGAGGCTCTCATGGGTCAGCCCGCCGATGTCGAGGGTGTTGAAGCCGGCCGTGCGCGCCGAAACCGAGGCGAACATCGCCGACAGCAGCTTGTCGCCCGCGGCCATGGCGCCGAGCGTGCGCGGGTTCGACCACTCGAAGGCGAGCAGCAGCAGGGTGCCGCCTGCGAGCAGCACGGCGGTGCCGATCAGCGTCAGTTTGGTGTGCACCGACCAGTGCCGCGGGTCCCTGAACTTGCGGCGCAGATCGTGCAGCACCGGGAAGCCGAGGCCGCCGATCACGATCGCCAGCATGATGGGTGCGAGGAGGATCCCGTCGGATGCATAGCGCATGAGCCCATCGGCGTGGATCGAGAATCCGGCGTTGTTGAACGCGGAGACGGCGTGGAAAAGGCCGCTCCAGCCGGCCTCGGCCCAGCTCAGGTCGTAGCCGGCGCGCAGGCGCAGGGTGAGCGCCAGCGCGGCGATCGCCTCGACGATCAGGGTCGCGAGCAGCACGAGCTTGGCGACGCTGGTGACGTCTCCGATCCCCAGTGTGTGGGTCTCGGCCTGTGCGGTGAGCCGCGTGCGCAGGCGGAAGGAGCGGTTCACCAGCAGCCCGAGCAGCGTGGCCGCGGTCATCATGCCGAATCCGCCGATCTGGAACAGCGCCATGATCACCCACTGGCCGAAGGGTGACCAGTAGGTTCCGGTGTCCACCGTCACCAGTCCCGTCACGCACACCGAGGAAACCGCGGTGAAGAGCGCGACGATCCAGGGGGCGCCGACGGCCTCGGCGTGCGCGGCCGGCAGCATGAGCAGCGCGGCCCCGAACAGGATCATGACCAGGAACGCCAGCGGAACGACACGAGCCGGGTGCTGGACCTCTCGAATCTTCAACTCACGACACCCTTAGAGTCACCTTGCGCCGCGAAATGCCGCGCGCGTCGGACGCGAATGATACGCCCGGTCCGCCGCAATCGTCGGCCGCATCGCGGCTTCAGGCGCGCCGCCGCATCGGTCCGTTGGCGGCCTCGGCGCCCGCTCGAGCGTCGCGGTGGAGGAGGCCGAGCGCGCCCAGCCTGGCGAGGCTCCAGCCTTGTCCGAGCAGGATCATGCGCGTGCCGAGGTGGTCGCGCTGCGCGGCGGGGGGCGCGCAGCCCAGGTCGTACATGCGCCTGTCGCGCAGGGCCACGTAGCGCAGTGCATGACGCCGGCCGAGCGCCTGCCACAGGGCATGGGCGCCGACCGACTGGCGGGCGCCGCTGACCAGGAAGAAGGGTGTGCCGTCCGCGCCCTGCAGGCCGTCGCGGCCCGCCAGGGCGAGCTCATAGACGGCGGTGGCAATGCCGCGGCCCTGGTAGGCGGGGGCGTACTTGGAGTGCGGCGCGCGCGCGTGGCGGTCGGCGCGGCGATCGACCTCGATCAGGCGGTTGAACACCGTGTAGCCGGCGAGGCGGGCGTTGGCCACGTCCTCGACGTAGATGTAATGCTCGCCGTCCGCCTCGCGGTGACGGAACGCCAGGCCGGGGAAGCGGGCCGGGCAGGGCGAGGGCAGCGCCGTGCACCGCGACAGGGCGTCGTCCGGGTCGTGCAGGCGACCGTGCAGGGCGTCGAGTTCGGTCTCGATGGATTGCGGCGGGTGCTGCACGTCGATGCGCAGCTCGAGCCGGGGTGGGTCGTGCAGGCGCGCGACGCAGGCCTCGAACAGCTCGCGCAGGCGGCGCAGCGGCGGCGGTTGCGGAAAGGCGAGGGCCGAGCGTGGTGACAGGGTCAGCGGCGAGAATGCGGGCGGCAGGGCGAGCGTCATGGCGGGATCCCCTTCAGCACGCGGCCGGGCCGGCCCACCAGCCGCTCATCAGGGCGGCGGGCTTGTGCGGCGCGCTGACGCGCGCGCTGGCTTCCCAGGCTTCCATATGCACGCCGAGCCCGGCGAACACGCCATAGCCGGCGCCGGCCTCGATGCCCTCGCCGGCGTGCAGGCCCTCGCCGGCGCGGATCGCGCCGCCGGCAGGGATCAGGCCGCCGGCCTTGATGCCCCAGCCGGCCTCGAGGTGGAGGTCGGCCCGAATCGAGCCGCCCGCGGTGACGCCCTGCTCGGCGCGCAGGCCCTCGGCGGCGACGATGTCGCCGCCCACCTGCAGGCTCTTGGCGCAGCGCAGCTCGCTGCCGGCGTCGAGCTCGAGGCCGACGAAGGCGTTGCCGCCCAGGTGCAGGCGGCCGTCGCAGCGCAGCGCCCAGCCGGCGCGCAGCTCGCCCGCGCAGCGCAGCTCGCCGACGCATTCGACGCCCCAGCCGGCGCGCAGGTCGCCGCCGATGTCGATGCGGCCCGTGACGCGGACGTTGCCCTCGGTACGCAGATCCTCGCCGACGATCAGATCGCCGCCGACGCGCAGCCCGCCGCCGGCGTGCAGCGCCCGGCCGACGCGGACGATGCCCTCGACGTCGACGCCGCCGCGCACCCGCAGCGTGCCGGAGAACACGATCGCCTCGGCGTCGATCGCGTCGACCTCGCGCACCTCGTCGGTGGGGCCGAACTGCTCGAGCAGCCAGCAGGCGTCGCCGACGCGGCCCGCGGCGACCATCCGGTCGAGCAGCTCCTGGTAGTGGCCGCCGTCGTTGAACTGGCGCACGAACCAGCGGAATCCATCGGTGCAGGGCCGCTTCGCCCTGACGAAACTGCGTGTGAGAACCATGACATCACCCCTCGTACGAGCGCGCCGCGGCGAACGGGGCGCGGCGCTTCGGAAGCAGCTCGGGCGGGGTTTGATGCGAACGCGCGATCCCTGCAAAGGGCTTGTGGCCCGACCGCGGCTGCGGTCCTGGATCGGCGGAAGACTGGATCGTCCCGCGTCGGCTGCACGTTGAACAGGACACGCGTCATGCGCGTCCTGGGCAAGTGCCGTGCGGGGTGGCGGGGCTCAGCCCCGGGCCGGATCCCGCACGGCCTGGGAAAGCACGGCGGGTGACCCTGTGACCTTGAAGGCGAGCTGAGTCGCCAGATCGCGCAGCGGCGAGCCGTCGCAACCGATGCCGCGCACGCGACCGCCCACGCGCAGCGGCGCGTGATGGCAGGCGGGACGACGGGCAGCGGACATGGGCGGGCGCGTGGGAGATCGGAGAAGGGCCGGGATTATAGGCCAGTTCGCCGCCCAGGGTGCCGGCAAGTGCGCCGCTCGGCACGCCCGCAGCGCTGCGCGCCTGCAACGCCTGCTTGCACAACGCGGCGGAACGGCGCGCGGTGGGCGGCGATAATTGCACTTCGCCGAACCGACACTCCACAGGATGCCGCCATGAACTTCCGTCGATCCGCCGCGCTCGTGCTGGCGCTCGCCAGCCTCCCGCTCTCCGCGCACGCCGTGCAGAACATCCGCCCCGGCCTGTGGGAGTTCCGCTCCACCCACCTGAGCCTGGGCGGCCTGCCCGACATGTCGTCGCAGATGGCGCAGCTGCAGCAGCAGCTCAAGAACCTGCCGCCCGACACCCGCCGCATGATCGAGCAGCAGATGGCGCAGCGCGGCGTGAGCCTAGGCCAGGACGGCAGCGCGCGCAGCTGCATCACGCCCGAGCAGGGGCGCCAGGACAACATCTTTTCGGGCAAGGTCGAGGGCAACTGCACGCTGACCGACGTGGTCAAGGCGGGCAACACGGTCACCGGGCGGCTCAGCTGCACGGGGCCGGACGCGAGCGGCCAGTTCAGGGCACAGATCGACAGCCCCGAGCGCTTCACCACGCGGGTGACGATGCGTTCCACGCGCGGCGACCTCGACGTCGAGACCGCCGGACGCTGGCTGGCGGCGGACTGCGGCAGCTGATTGCGGCAGCGCGGCGCCGGGCGCGGCAGCGCGGGCTCATCGGTCGGGCTCCTTGCCTATACTGGAGCAGACCCCTGAGCGGAGGAGGCGATCATGTTCTGTCCCGAGTGCGGCAAGGAGAACGAGGCGGGCGCGCGCTTCTGCGGCCACTGCGGCGCGACGCTCGCCCAGCCGGTGAACGCCCCCGCTCCCGAACGCAAGCCCGTTCCGGAGCCGCCCGCCACGCCGGCCGATCTGATCCGCGTCGTCGATCTGACCCGCGCCGAAGCCGGCGTGTCGGCCGGCCTCAAGTGGGGGGTGATCGCCGCCAGCGTGGTGTTCCCGGTTGTCGGCCTGGGCATGGGCCTGTACTACTGGATGCGCGCCGAGTCGCCCGAGAAGCTGGCGGCCGGCAAGACCTGGTTCTTCGTCGCCCTCGGCATCACGGTGTTCTACCTCTCGCTCGGTACCGAGCAGTACTGACGGCCCCTGCACATCATGAACGACGCTCCCCTCGCCACGGTCGCGCTGACCCGCCCGCGCGCGGCGGTCAACGTGCTGCGCAGCTACAGCGTGCTCATCGACGGCCGCAAGATCGACAGTCTCGAGGCCGGGGCGACCCGGCGCTACGCCCTGCCGGCCGGATCGCACGAGATCGGCGTGTCGATGGACTTCTACAAGAGCCCGCCGCTGACGCTCGCGCTGCGCGCAGGCGAGACCGTGTGCCTCGAGTGCGGCGAGAAGGCGCCCCTGCTCGGCCCGGGCGGACTGTCGCTGCGCGGGCTGGGCAATGCGTTCGGCTCGATGCTGTCGCCGAACGACTACTTCTATCTGCGCGTCATCGGTCCGGAAGCGACCGAGGCGCCGGCGGTCCCGGCCGCGCCTGCGCCCGAAGCGGCGAGCCGCATCGCATCCGCGCCGTGCGTGCAGGCGGGCATCGAGCCGATGATCTTCCTCTCCTACCGCCGCGACGACACCGAGCACATCACGGGCCGCATCCGCGACCGGCTCGGCATGCACTTCGGTGATCACGCTGTCTTTCGCGATGTCGACTCGATTCCCGCCGGCATGGACTTCGTGCGCAAGGTGGAGGAGACGATCCGGGCCGCGCGCGTACTGGTGGCGATCATCGGACCGCAGTGGGCCGACGCCACCGACCGCCAGGGCCGCCGCCGCCTCGACCAGGCCGACGATCCGGTGCGCTTCGAGCTCGAGACCGCGCTCGGCCTCGAGCTGCCGTTGGTGCCGGTGCTCGTCAGGCAGGCCAGGATGCCCGCGCGCGAGGAGTTGCCCGCCTCGCTTGCCGCGCTGTCCTCGATCAATGCCGTGATCATTCCGCCCGAGCCCTATTTCGCCGAAGGGGTCAAGCGCCTGGCGGGGGCGATCGAGGCGCTCATCACCCCCGCGGCGGCGGTCGTGCCGGCAGCGCCACGGTTCTGCGTCGCCTGCGGGCATCGGCTGGCGCCCGGACAGGCCTTCTGCACGCGCCGAACTTGTCGCCCAGCGTGACGGATTCGGCGCCCGACCGCCTTTGGACGATGACCCGCCGCGACTTTCTGGCGATCATGCGAGCGTGTGTCCTCGCCCCTGCCGCAATGGCCAGGGAGGACGTCGGAATCATCGGGTGGGCGTGCGCCCAGCCCCCCGCCCAGCGCCCGCGGAATTGCCATGAAAAGCCATCTTGCCGAAGACATCCGGATCGCCCATCCGCGCTTTCACCATTCGACCCGCGAGGGCTTGTACTGCCCGATCGCGTTCATGTTCGTCACCGCGCACATGTGCGACGACATCCTGGCCGAGCGCCAGATGTTGCTCGCGTCGCTGCCGCCGGCCCTGCACGAGCGCCAGCTGCGCCTGTTCGCGCGCTACGACCCGGCGGTGAGCGCGTCCGCCTTCAAGCGGCTGCTGCAGGTCTATGTCCACCCGGAGTGCGGTTCGCGCTGAACCTGCAGGCAGGCGGTGGGCGCTGCACGCGGCGGGGAATCTTTCTGCGCGGAGGCCGGTCTGTACAGGCGAACAGGCCGGAGGAGGGCGAGGCGATCATGCTTCTGTCACATCTTCGGTGTATAAAGACGCGTTTTCCATGCCGTCCGCGGAGCCATGAAGAGTCACCTCGCAGAACACATCCAGATCGCCCATCCCCGTTTTCACCATCCGCTCGGCGACGGGCTGTACAGCCCGATCGCCTTCATGTTCGTGACGCCGCGCATGCGTGACGACATCCTCGACGAGCGCGAGATGCTGCTTTCGGCGCAGCCCGCCGCGCTGCACGAGCGCCAGCAAAAGCTGTTCGCCAGCTACGAGCCCGGAGTCAGCGCCGAGGCCTTCAAGCAGCTCCTGCGCCTCTACGGCTACCCGTTCTCCAACCGGCGCTGAGCCGGCGCCGCCTGCGCCAACGCTGGCGGCCCTTGTCATGTTCGTGGTCAGCGCGCCAGGCGCTGGGCGTGCCCCTGCCGTTCGCCGGCCTCGAGTTGCTGCGCGAAGGCGGGGAAGTCCAGCCCGAGACGCGCCTGCAGCGCCAGCGCCTGGCTGCGCAGCCAGTGCCAGCGCGGCGCGAAGGCCGGGTCGCGGAAGGCGAACAGGATGTGGTTGCCGTCCTCGCGCACCGGGATCGCGATCACGCGCTCGTCGAACACTTCCAGCAGGCGGGCCACGTGCGGCGCGAAGCCCGCGCGCGCGCCGGCCACGTTCATGACCAGCACGCCCCGCCCGCCCAGGTGGCGGCGGGCGTGTTCGTAGAAATCCGCTTCGAGTAGTGCGCCGGCCACCCCGTCGGCACCGAAGGCGTCGACCAGCAGCAGGTCGCAGCGCGTCTGCGCCGCCGCGATCCACTGCACGCCGTCGCCCGCCACGACGCGAAAGCGTGCGTCGTCGGGCGGCACGCCGAAGTGCTCGCGCAGCGCGATCACGTGCGGGTCGATCTCGAGCGCGGTGAGCTCGGCCGCGGGCAGGTGGCGGTGGCAGAAGCTGGCCAGCGAGCCGCCACCCAGCCCGAGCATGGTGATCCGCCGCGGGCGCGGGTTGAACAGCAGGCAGGCCATCATGCGCTGGGCGTAGGCGAGCGCCAGCAGCGCCGGGTGGTCGATGACCATCACGCTCTGCACGAAACCGAGACTGAAATGCAGTGCGCGCAGGCCACCGTTCTCGAGCACGAAGGGCTTGTCGTAGCGCCCCGCGAGCAGGCGTGCGGCGAGCGCGGCAGCGTCGCTGTCCGGCGGCTCGAGCAGGCGGACGAGGCCGGGCTCGGCGGGGAAGGGGCTGGGCAGCTCGAACAGGTGTTTCATGCCATGGGTAGGCTCTGCATCGGCGAACGAGGGCGGCGCCGGCTTCAGCGCCGTCCGCTGCGCCAGATCGACACCAGCACCCACAGCCCGCCCGCCACCGCGCCGAGGAAGCCGAGCAGGCCGAAGGTGCGCAGGCTCGCCAGCCCGGGGTCGCGCACCACCGCCATCAGGATCGCGGTGCCGATGATCAGCGCCGCGGTGACGATGCCGAGCGTCATGCGGCTGATCGCGCGGTCGAGCTGGTCCGCCGTGCGCTTGAGCGAGAGCACGTCAACCTGGATCTGCAGCTTGCCGCGGCGGCCGGCGCGCAGCAGGTCGCGCAGGTCCTGGGGCAGACCGGTGACGAGATCGAGCGTACTGCCCAGGCCGCGCCAGCCGCGGCGGGCGAGGGCGGCGGGGGCGTGGTGGGCGGCGAGCACCTGCTCGAGCAGCGGCTGTACCTCGCCGGCGAGGTCGAAGTCGGGGTCGAGCTGGCGGCCGAGGCCCTCCAGCGTGATGAAGGCCTTGATCAGCAGCGCGAGGTCGGGCGGCAGCGCCAGGCCGTGCTCGCGCAGCAGCGCCATCAGGTCGGACAGCATCGCGGTGAGGTCAAGGCGCTTGAGCGGCACGCCCTTGTACTGGTCGACGAAGGCCTCGATGTCGCGGCGCAGGCGCTCGGGCGAGGTGTCGGGGTCGCCCTCGTCGCCGCTGCGCCACTCCTGCATCACGTCGGCGACGGTCGCGGCGTCGCCCGATACGAGGCCGAGCAGCATCACCGCGACCTCGTGGCGGCGCGCCTCGGACAGCCGTCCGACCATGCCGAAGTCGATCAGTGCGACGCGGTTGGCGGGCAGGTAGAACACGTTGCCGGGGTGCGGGTCGGCGTGGAACAGGCCGTCTTCCAGCATCATCTTCAGCACCGCGGCGGCGCCGCTGCGCGCGAGCGCCTTGCGGTCGAGGCCGGCGGCGTCGACCAGGTCGAGGCGGCGGCCGGGGATGCCGTCGACGTAGTCCTGCACGTTGAGGCGCTCGCCGCACCACGCCCAGTGGATGGCGGGAATGACGATGTCCGCGTGGCTGGCGAGGTTGCCGGCGATGCGCTCGGCGTTGCGGCACTCGGCGGCGAAGTCGAGCTCGCGGCGCAGCGACAGGGTGAATTCGCGCACCACCTCGCGTGGGCGGTAGCGGCGAAGGTCGGGGGCTTCGGCGTCGATCAGCTCGGCCAGCCGCGCGAGCAGGTTGAGGTCGGCCTCGACCTGCGGGCGGATGCCCGGGCGGCGCACCTTGAGCACCACCTCGCGGCCGTCGGCCAGGCGCGCACGATGCACCTGGGCGAGCGATGCGGCTGCGATCGGTACCGTCTGCAGGTCGGCGAAAACGGTCTCGGGCGCCGCCCCGAGGTCCTCGGCGAGCTGCGCGTGGATGCCGTCCCAGGGCGCCGCGGGTGCGGCGTCCTGCAGCTTGCCGAACTCGGCGATCCAGTCGGGCGGGAACAGGTCCACCCGGGTGGCGAGGAGTTGGCCGAGCTTGATGAAGGTGGGGCCGAGCTCTTCCAGCGTACGGCGGATGCGCTCGGGCGGCTCCATGTGGGCGAGCGCTTCGGGCGCGCGCCAGTGCAGGGCCTTGCCGGCGCGTTCGAGCGCGTTGCCGAGGCCGACGCGGCGCACGAGGTCGCTGAAACCGTAGCGCACGAGCACGCTGGCGATCTCGTGCGCGCGGGCGAGGTCGCGTGCCGCGCCGATGGCCTCCCAGAGCATCGGATCAGTCTTTGTCTTCGTCGCGCACGGTGCCGGGCCCGGATGGGTGCAGGCGGTCGGCGACCCCGCGCAGCATGCCGGCGGCGAGGCTGGCAAGGAGCTCGGTCTGGTTGCGCAGGGTCTGCATCCCGCCCTCGACCTGGGACCACGCCAGGCTGCTGCTGGCGCGTGCCAGCTCGGCGATCGCGTCGCGCACGCGCGCGCCGGAGGCGGTGCCGCTATGGCGCATGTGCTCGGCGAGCTCGGTCAGGGTGTCGCGGGCCTGGCCGCTGGTCTTGCGTGCGGCGTCGCCGAGGGCGCCGATGAAATCGCTTTCCAGGGTGGAGAAGGGCTCCAGCGTCTGGCGCAGGCCTTCGCGCGTGAACTCCGCGCTGCGCCCGACCGCCTCCTGCATGGCGAGCTGGGTCGCCTGCGCGGCGCTCGCCATTGCCTGGTCGAGGCCGTGCATCGCCTCCCTGAAGGCGGCGCTGCGCTCGGC
>JRYH01003881.1_pt1 | contig 11992 bp, 6 predicted proteins | sample 235351 | NCBI WGS metagenome assembly JRYH01 (sample SAMN03074221, study PRJNA261480) | activated sludge metagenome | biome: Wastewater Treatment Plant; feature: Wastewater; material: Activated sludge; isolation source: activated biomass of a wastewater treatment plant treating wastewater... ... | reverse complement strand
GCACGCTCGACATCGCCATCGCCGACGACGTGACGACCTTCATCGCCGACGCCCAGCGCGTGCGCCAGGTGTTGCAGAACCTACTCTCGAACGCGGTCGGCTTCTCGCAGCCCGAGGGCGTGATCCACCTCTCCTGCTGGCGCGAGAACGGCGCCATGGTGTTCTCGGTCGAGGACCAAGGCGTGGGCATCCCCGAAGACCAGCAGCCGCACGTGTTCGAGCGCTTCGAAAGCCGCAGCCAGGGCTCCAAGCACCGCGGTGCGGGCCTCGGCCTCTCCATCGTCAAGAGCCTCGTCGATCTCCACGGCGGCCTGACCGAGCTCGACAGCCAGCCTGGAAGAGGAACCAAGGTCACGGTACGCTTGCCCGAGCGCGGCGCCGAGAAGAGTCCCCATGCCCCCATCCACGGATCCGACCCCCTCCGACTGGCACGTCCCTGACGCGTCCGAGGCCGCCCTCGGGCGCCTCGCCGAGCGGATCGCCCTCAAGCTTGCACCCGGCGACACGATCGCGCTTCACGGCGATCTCGGCGCCGGCAAGACGACCTTCGCACGCGCGCTCATCCGCGCGCTTCTGGGAGACGCCGGGGCCGAGATCCCGAGCCCGACGTTCTCGCTCGTGCAGACCTACGAGGCCGACCGCTTCGCCGTCGCGCATCTCGACCTCTATCGCCTGTCGGGGGAGGACGAGATCGAGGAGCTGGGGCTCGACGAGCTTCTCGCCGCCGGCATCGCGATCGTCGAATGGCCGGAGCGCGCGCCCCATCTCGCGGCTACGGCGCGCCTCGACATCCACCTCACGCAAGGGCGCGGCGAGGACTTGCGGCATGCGCATCTCGCCGGGCAGGGGACGTGGGCGTCCCGGCTCGCGCGCGTCGCGGCAATGAGCGGCTTTCTCGACGCGTGCCCACCATGGGACACGGCGCGGGCGAGCTACCTTCAGGGCGATGCGTCCGCGCGCGCCTATGCACGGCTTCGGCGCGCCTCGGCCGGCGGCAGCGCCATCCTGATGGACCAGCCGCGCCAGCCGGACGGTCCGCCGATCCGCGACGGGCGCCCCTACAGCCGCATCGCACAGCTTGCGGAGGACGTGCGGCCCTTCGTGGCCATCGCCTCGGCGCTCGCCGGCTCCGGCCTCAGCGTGCCCGAGATCTACGCGTCGGACCTCGCGCAAGGCTTCCTGGTGCTCGAAGACCTGGGCCCCGGCGTCTACGGCGCAGCGTTGGCGCACGGGGCCACGCAGGAGGAGCTATGGCGCGCCGCAGTGGACGCGCTGCTCGTGCTCGCCACGCTGCCCGTGCCGGCGGAGATCCCGCTCGCCGACGGATCCGTGCATCGCGTGCCCGACCAAGATCCCAAGGTGCTGGCGATCGAGGCCGATCTCCTGCCCGGCTGGTACTGGCCGGCCGTGTACGGGGAGCCGATCCCCGAGCCCCTGCGCGTCGAGCTTGCCGCCCTGTGGGAGCCCATTTTCACGCGCCTCTCGACCGCGCCCAAGGGCTGGGTGCTGCGCGACTATCACTCGCCGAACCTCGTCTGGCTGCCTGGCCGCGAGGGCCCTCGGCGCGCGGGCCTGCTCGACTTCCAGGATGCCCTCAAAGGCTCGCTCGCCTACGATCTCGTCTCGCTGCTCCAGGACGCGCGGCTCGACGTGCCGGAGGCGCTCGAGCGGGATCTGCTTGCAGCCTATCTCGCCCATCGGGGGGGGCGCGATCCGGGCTTCGACCGGGAGGCGTTCGGCTTCGAATATGCGGCGCTTGGCGTGCAGCGGAATGTCAAGATCCTCGGCATCTTCGCCCGCCTTGCGATGCGCGACGGTAAGCCTGCATATTTGCGTCATATCCCGCGGATATGGAGGTATCTGGCGCGTGGCCTCGCTCATCCCGAGCTGGCGCCGCTCGCCCGCTGGCTCGACCGGCATTTCCCGCCGGCGATCCGCAGCGCGACGCCCGTTCCTCCCCCTTCAGCGAGCGCCGTTTCATGACCGCCCCGATCTCCACCGCCATGGTGCTGGCCGCCGGCTTCGGCAAGCGCATGCGCCCGCTTACCGACGCCCTGCCGAAGCCGCTCGTGCGGCTCAAGGGCAAGCCGCTGATCGATCATGTGCTCGACCGGCTCGCCGACGGCGGCATCACGCGCGCCGTCGTCAACGTGCACTATCTCGCCGACCAGATCGAAGCGCATCTCGCCTCCCGCACGCGGCCCGCCATCACCGTCTCGGACGAGCGCGATGCGCTGCTCGATACGGGCGGCGGCGTCGTGCGCGCGCTGCCTCTCCTCGGCGACGCGCCGTTCCTCGTCCACAATTCCGATTCCGTGTGGGTGGAAGGCGTCAGCTCCAACATCGCGCGGCTGATCGACACGTTCGACCCCGCGCGGATGGACAGCCTCATGCTGCTCGCGTCGGGGGCCGCAAGCCTCGGCTACGACGGGCACGGCGATTTCGCGATGGCGCCGGACGGCCTGCTCACGCGGCCGGGCGAGCGGCGCCAGACGCCGTTCGTGTTCGCAGGCGTCTCGATCGCGCATCCGCGCCTGTTCGAGGACGCGCCAGCGGGTGCTTTCTCGCTCAACGTACTCTGGGATCGCGCCATCGCCCGCGGCCGGCTCTACGGGCTCCGCCTCGACGGAACCTGGATGCACGTCGGCACGGTGCAATCGGTCGATGACGCGGAACAGTGGATAGACCGCTCCGCCACGGTCTGAGGCCACATTCGGCGATGTATACCCGGTTCGGGTCTCTATCCGCACCGGGAGCCGCGTCAGCCACGTGACTGATCCATCGAGCGCAAACATCTTCACAGTCGAGGCCGGGACGCCGTTCCTCGATTGCCTGGCCGAAGCCATGCTCTCGGGCCGGTTGCCGGCGGGCGGGGCGCCGCCCGATCCGCTCGCGCTCGCACGCATGACGCTCTACCTGCCGACGCGGCGCGCGACGCGCGCGCTTCAGGACGCGTTCCTGCGCGTCTCGGGCGGGCGGGCGCTGTTGCTGCCGAAAATCGTGCCGATCGCTGAGGGCGAGGAAGACCTCTCCCTCATCGCGGCCGCCGCGCAGGAGGGCACAGCGGCCGGGATCGCGCCGGCCATCGGCGAGCTCGAGCGCCGGCTCGTGCTCACGAGCCTGATCCGGCGCTGGACGGAGGCCATGCATGCCGCGCGCGCGGAGGGGCCCGACGCCGAGCCGTTCGCCGCCAGCGGCGCCAGCACGCCCGCGCAGGCGGCCCTGCTCGCCAAGGAGCTGGCGAGCCTCATGGACATGATCGAGACGGAGGACGTCTCGCTCGACGGGCTTGCGACGCTCGTGCCCGAAACCTTCTCCGCGCATTGGGAGAAGACGCTCAAGTTCCTCGAGATCGTCACGGCGTTCTGGCCGGCGCACCTCGCCGAGCAGGGGCTGCTCTCGCCCGCAGCGCGGCGCAACGCGGTGATCCGCGCCGAGGCGCACCGGCTTGCCACCTCGCCTCCGGGCGCGCCGGTGATCGTAGCCGGCGTCACGGGCTCGATCCCGGCGACGGTCGCGCTGATGCGCGCCGTGGCGGGGCTTCCGAACGGCGCCATTGTTCTGCCGGGGCTCGATACCGCGCTCGATGCGGGAAGCTGGGCCGCCATCGGCGGCGCGGACGCGGCGGAGCGGCATCCCGAGCATCCGCAATACGGGCTGAAGCGGCTGCTCGATGCGCTCGGCCGCACGCGCGCCGACGTCGTGCGGCTCGGCGCGCCGCCGGCCTCGCAGATCCGCGCCCGCAACCGCCTCATCGCCGAGACGATGCGGCCCGCCGGAACGACCGAGCGGTGGGAGAGTTTCGCGGCCGCGGCACGCGCCGATCCGGCTGCCTCTGCACCCTCCGGATTGAGCCTCGTCGAGGCGCCGACCGCCCAGGACGAGGCGGAGGCGGTCGCGCTCATTCTGCGCGAAGCCGCCGAGACACCGGGGCGGACGGCCGCCCTCGTCTCGCCGGACCGGCTGTTGGCGCGACGCGTGGCCATCCGTCTCGAAGCCTGGGGCATCAAGGTGGACGACTCGGCCGGCCGGCCGCTGATCAAGACTCCGCCCGGCGCGTTCCTCGATCTCGTCATCAACGCCATCTCGTCCCGCTTCGCGCCGGCGGAGGTCGTCGCGCTTCTGAAGCATCCGCTGACGCGGCTCGGTCTCGATCCCTTTGCCGCGCGCCGCGCGGCGCGGGCGCTCGAGCTCATCACGTTCCGCGCGCCTTATCTCGGGGAAGGGCTCGACGGCATCGAGCGCGCCTTCGAGGGCGCGGCCGAGCGTCATGGGCGGCGTGAACGCGCGCACCCGGCTGTCAAGCGGCTGTGGAGCGAGGACTGGCAGGGCGCGCGCGAGCTGCTGGCGCGGCTGCGTGCGGCCTTTGCTCCGCTCATCGGGCTCTATGAAAGCGAAGCCAGCACGCTCGGCGCTCTTGCCGAGGCGCACACGCGCGTGGCGGAAGCCGTGGCGCGGCATCCCGAGAGCTGGGAGAGCGAAGCCGTGAGCGCCGACTCGCTGCTCTGGAAGGACGACGCGGGCACGACCGCCGCCCGCTTTCTGGCGAGCCTCACCGATCCGCGCCTGCCGCAGCTCGACATTCCCGCAGCCGACTATGCCGATCTCTATCGCAGCCTCGCGGCGGGCGAGACGGTGCGACCGCGAGGCCCCGTGCATCCGCGCCTCTTCATCTGGGGCCCGTTCGAAGCGCGCCTGCAGCAGACCGACGTCGTCATCCTCGGCTCGCTCAACGACGGCACGTGGCCGAAGTCGTCCGATCCCGGCCCGTGGCTCAACCGACCGATGCGCGACGCCCTCGGTCTCCCCTCGCCCGAGGAGAAGATCGGACAGTCGGCGCACGACTTCTCGACGCTGCTGGCCGCTCCCGAGGTGATCCTCACGCGCGCCGAGAAGAAGGACGGCGTGCCGACCGTGCCCTCGCGCTGGCTCTTACGCCTCAAGGCGCTGCTCGCTGGCATGGGACAGGCCGCCGCACTCGAGCCCAGCCAGCCGTGGCTCGCCTGGGCGCGCCATCGCGATGCGGTGCAGCCCGTGCCGCGCTTGGTGGCGCCCGAGCCGCGTCCGCCCGTGGCGCACCGCCCGCGCAAGCTCTCGGTCTCGCGCATCGAGACGTGGATCGGGAATCCTTACGCCATTTTCGCGCGCGATATCCTGGACCTCGAGCCGCTCGATGCGCTCGGGCAGGAGCCCGGGCCGGCGCTGCGCGGCAGCATCATCCACGATGCGCTCTCGGAGTTCGCCAAAGCCTATCCGGATGCGCTGCCGGCCGACATCATGGGCGAGCTGATGCGGTTCGCGCTAAGCGCGCTTGCGGCTTATGCCGCTCACCCCCGCATCGCCGCGTTCTGGATCCCGCGCTTCGAGCGCTTCGCCGCCTGGTTCGCCGCCACGGAGCCGCGCCGACGGGCCGGGATCGAGCGGGTGGCGGCGGAAGTCTCGGGCGCGCTCGTCATCGAGGCGCCGGGCGGCCCCTTCACGCTCACGGCCCGCGCGGACCGTATCGACATCAGGCCGGATGCGCTCGTCATCGCCGACTACAAGACCGGCACGCCGCCCTCCGACGCGAAGGTGCTCGCGGGCGTCGCTCCGCAGCTTCCGCTCGAAGCCGCCATCGCGCTCGACCGCGACCTCGGCTTCGAGAAAATCGCGAAACGGCCGATCGCGGCGCTCACTTACATCCGTGCTTCGGGCGGCGAGCCGCCGGGTGAGGAGCACATCCTCAAATGCCCGGAGGTGGCCGGGCTCGCGGCGGAGACGCTCGAAGGGCTCCGGCGGCACGTGGCGCGCTTCGACGACCCGCGCACGCCCTACCGTCCGCTTCGGCGCGCGCGCTTCTCCGATTTCGACCCCTATGCGCATCTGGCCCGCGTCGCCGAATGGTCCTCGGGCGCGATGGCGAGCGAGGACGCATGAACATCTCCGACCGCTCGTCCTCCATCGCGGCCGAGCTCGACCGCACGACACGCCTTCAGGGCGAGGCGGCCGATCCAGCCGCGTCGGTGTGGGTGAGCGCCAACGCCGGCACCGGCAAGACGCACGTGCTGACGATGCGCGTGCTGCGGCTCCTGCTCGCCGACACGCCGCCGGAGCGCATCCTGTGCCTCACCTACACCAAGGCGGCGGCGGCCGAGATGGCGAAGCGCGTGTTCGACAGCCTCGCAATCTGGGTGATGCTGCCGGAGAAGGAGCTGACGGCGGCGCTCACCGCTTTCATCGGACGGGCACCCACAGCCGAGGAGACGGCGCGCGCCCGCACGCTCTTTACGCGCGCGACCGAGACGCCGGGCGGCCTTGCGGTGCAGACGATCCATGCCTTTGCCGAGCGCCTCCTTCAACGCTTCCCGCTCGAAGCCGGCGTGACACCGGGTTTCGTCATCCTCGACGAGGACACCTCGCGCAAGTTGCTGCGCGATGCGATCGATCACGTGATCGGCGCGGCGGCGCGCGCGCGGGACAGCGTGCTGGGCGAGGCCCTGCAAACGGCGATCGCCTACGCGACCGACGACCGCTTCGACGACGTGCTCGCGGATGCGCTGCGGGAGCGCGACTGGCTGGAGGCGGCCCAGCGCCTTCCGGCATCGCGCGAGGGCGAAGCTGACGGCTTCGCAGCGGCGGATGCGCTCTATCGGCGCCACTTCGGCGTGCGCGCGGGGATTGCGCGCACGGCGATCCTGGAGGAGATCGCAAGCGTGCTCTCGCCGCGCGACCTCACGCGCCTCCGCGACGTGCTGATGGGCGGCAGCAAGGCAGACGCCGGCAACGGCGCCAAGATCGCGCAGGCGCTCACGGCCGCGACCAGCGCCGAGCGGGCCGATGCGCTCGCCCTCTTCTTCCTCAAGAGCGACGGCGCACCGCGCGAGAAGTTTCTCACCAATGCCCTCAAGGCGGCGCATCCGGACGTGGATGCGCTGATTACGCGCGCACAGGGCCGCTTTCTTACGCTCCGGTGCGAGCACCAGGGCGCGACCGTCGTGGAGGCGACGATGGCGCTCCTGCGCCTCGCGGACGCCGTGCAGCAGCGCTACACCGAGGCGAAGGTGCGCCGCGCCGCCCTCGATTTCGATGACCTCATCGCCCGCACCAAAGGTCTTCTCTCGACGCGCGAGCAGGCCGAATGGGTGCTGTTCAAGCTCGACAACGGGCTCGACCACATCCTCGTCGACGAAAGCCAGGACACGAGCCCCTCGCAATGGCGCGTCGTCGAAGCGATGGCGAGCGAGTTCTTCTCCGGAGAGAACGCACGCGCCGACCTCGTGCGCACGCTGTTCGCGGTGGGGGACGAGAAGCAGTCGATCTACTCGTTCCAGGGCGCGGCACCGGAGATGTTCTCGCGGATGGGCGAGCGCTTTTCGGCGCTGGCCGCGAGCGCAGGCGTGCCGTGGCGGCGCATCCCGCTCACGCTCTCGTTCCGGACCGTGGCGCCGGTGCTGGACGCGGTCGACAGCGTGTTCGCCGATCCGCTCCGCACGGCGGGGATCACGCCCGCGCCGCATGTCGCCAAGCGCATCGGGCAGGCGGGCGTGGTCGAGATCTGGCCGGTCGAGACGGCCGATGCGGCGGCAGCCACAGACGCGTGGTCGCCGCTCGACGAGGCCGCTGCCGAGCCGCCCGAGGTTCGGCTCGCCACGCGCATCGCCGAGACGATCAAGGGCTGGATGGAGACGGGCGCCGTGCTCGAATCCTCGGGGCGGCCGATCACGCCCGGCGACATCCTCATCCTCGTGCGCAAGCGCCAGCCCTTCGCAACGCCCATGGTGCAGGCTCTCAAGGCGCGCGGCATTCCGGTTGCCGGGGCGGACCGTATGCGCCTCGCCGAGCAGATCGCGGTGCAGGACCTGCTCTCGCTCGGCGATTTCCTGACGCTACCGGAAGACGATCTGGCGCTCGCGGAAGTGCTGAAGAGTCCGATCTTCGGCCTCGACGACGGCGACCTCACGACGCTCGCGTTCGAGCGCGCGGACCCGACGCAGCGGCGCAAACGCACGCTGTGGAAGGCGCTGCTCGAAGCCGGCGAGGTGGACCTGCGCTTCGCCGAGGCCGCATCGACCCTCAAGCGCTGGCGCAAGGCGGCGGACTTCCGGCCTCCGTTCGAGTTCTTCGCTGATCTGCTCGATCGCGACGGCGTGCGCGCACGCCTGCTCGCCCGCATCGGACCGGACGCCGCCGACCCGCTCGACGAGCTTCTCAATCTCGCGCTCACCTACGACGACGGCGCACCGCCCTCGCTCGCGGGCTTTCTCGCGTTCATGCGCGAGGGCACGCGCGACATCAAACGCGACATGGAGCATGGTCGTAACGAGGTGCGCGTGATGACGGTGCATGGCGCCAAGGGCCTCGAAGCGCCGATCGTGTTCCTGCCCGATACGTGCAGCGCCGGCTCGGCGAGCGGACAGGGGGGACGGCCGATCCGCCTCGACGGCATGGCACGCCCGGCAGGTGTTCCGGCGCCGCTCGTGTGGCCCGTGAAAGGAACGGGCGACCTCGATGCCCTCCGCGCCGCGCGCCAGACGCTGCGCGCGGGCGAGCGCGAGGAGCGGGACCGTCTCCTCTATGTCGCCATGACGCGCGCGCGCGACCGGCTCTATGTCGGCGGGTTCGCGGGCCGGCGCGGGCCGGAGGCGGGATGCTGGTACGAGCTGATCTCGGCCGGGCTGGCCGGTGCGCTCGAGCGGATCCGGGAGGCGGATGGGCGCGAAGTGCTGCGCCGCGCTGCCCCACAGCTCGCGGCCACCGAGCAGCCAAAGGAAGCGCTGGCACGCGTCGCGCCTGCGGACGCGCTGCCGCCTTGGGCGCACGCGCCCGTGCCGCGGGAGGCGCAGCTCACGGTGCCGCTCGCGCCGTCGCGTCTCGCCCCTTACGACACCGACGACGAGGGCGAGCCGCTGCCATCGCCGCCGCGAGCAGATCCGATCGGCGAGCCGGCCGCGACGAGCCCGGTTTCGGCACCCGCCGCGGGAGGCGGCGCGAATCCTGACGCGCCGGCGCCGTCCCGATTCCTGCGCGGCACGCTCACGCATGCCTTGTTGCAGCACCTCCCTGCCCTTCCCGCAGCGGCGCGGGCGGCGGCGGCGCGGGCCTTTCTCGCCAGCCGTGGCCAGGGGCTTTCCGGCTCGACGCTCGCCAGCATCGCCGCCGAGACGCTGGCCCTGATCGACGATCCGGTCTTCGCGGCAGTGTTCGGCCCGGACAGCCAGGCCGAGGTTCCGCTCGTCGCCGTGATCCCGCGTCCGGACGGGGCGGGCTCCGGTCCGCCCTTGCGCATCACGGGCCAGCTCGACCGGCTCGCCATCCTCGATGACGCGGTGCTGATCGTCGATTTCAAGACCAACCGGATGCCGCCGGCGACGCTTATGGACGTGGCGCCCGCCTATCTCTATCAGCTCGCCGCCTATCGCCTGGCGTTGCGCGAGATCGCGGGCAAGAAGCCCGTGCGCGCCGCGCTGATCTGGACGCACGGGCCGCATCTCATGGAAATTCCAGAAGAAATTCTCGAATCCGCGACGAAAGATCTCTGGCGCCTGGACCCTCTCATGACTTGACGCTGGAGGTCGCCATTCCTACTTTCACGATCCGCAGGCGCGCGGCATAACCCAGAAGCCCGCGCCGCAACAGGAGAGTCCTCATGACCGCACTCGTTTCCGATAAGACGTTCGACGCCGAGGTTCTGCAGTCGAGCGAGCCCGTTCTCGTCGACTTCTTTGCCGAGTGGTGCGGTCCCTGCAAAGCCATGGCGCCCGCGCTCGAGCAGGTCGCGGCCGAGCTCAAGGGCAAGGTTAAGGTCGTGAAGATCGACGTGGACCAGAGCCCGGCGATCACCACGAAATACGGCATCCGCGCCATGCCGACGCTGATCGTGTTCAAGAACGGTCAGGTTGCGGGCCAGCACATCGGCGCGCTCGTCCAGAAGCGCAAGCTCGAGGAGTGGCTCGGCCAGCAGATCGGCGAGACCATCGCCAAGGCGTAACGCCTCGCTCGCAGACATTGGAAAGGGCTCCGGATGACCGGAGCCCTTTTTCTTTTGCGCTTCGTTTCGTTGCAGAGCGGCCGCCTTCAGTTGGCCTGCGGCTCGACGCCTTCCTGCAGCGCCAGCACCTGGCCGGCAAGGTACAGCGAGCCGGTGATCAGAACGCGTTTCGGCCCGGGGGCGAGCGCCTCGACCCGCCGCAGCGCGGCCTCGATCGAGGGGGCGGCCTCAGCGTCGATGGCGGCGGAGCGGGCCACCTCGGCCAGGGTCTCGGGCGTGAAGGGCGCTTCATGCGCGCCCGGAATGGGAACCGTGACGATCTCGCGCGCCAGCCCGCGGAACGAGGTGAGGAAGCCTTCGGCATCCTTGAGGCCCATCATGCCGACGATGAGATAGAGCGGCTTCGGCGCGCGCTCCTCGAGGTCGGCCAGCGACTGGGCGATAAACGATCCGGCGGCCGGGTTGTGCCCGCCGTCGAGCCACAGCTCGGCGCCCGGATGCAGCAGCGACGGCAGGGGGCCTTCGTCCAGGCGCTGCATGCGGGCGGGCCAGCGGACGGTGGTCAGGCCACGCTCGATGGCCTGCTCCTCGATGGCGAAGGCTCCAAGCTCGAGCGCGGCGGCCACCGCGGTGCCCGCATTCACGATCTGATGGCGGCCGAAGAGGCCGGGGAGCGGCAGATCGAGCAGCCGGTCGGACTTCTGCACGACGAGACGCCCGCGCTGCTCGTAGGCGTCGTAGTCCTGGCCCCAGACGACGGTCCGGGTGCCGATGCGGGTGGCTTCTCTCGCGATCACGCCATGCACGGCGTCGTCCTGCTGGGAGACCACGCACGTCACCCCGTGCTTCAAAATCCCCGCCTTCTCGGCGGCGATGCATTCGATCGTGTTGCCGAGCTTGTCGGCGTGGTCGAGAGAAATCGGCGTCAGCACGGTGAGGGCCGGCCGGTCGATGACGTTGGTCGCGTCGAGGCGTCCGCCGAGCCCGACCTCGAGCAGCACGATATCGGCCGGGTGCTCGGCAAAGGCGAGGAAGGCGGCGGCCGTCGTGATCTCGAACTGGGTGATGTCGTCGCCCTTGTTCACGGCCTGCGTGCGCGAGAGGATGTCGACGAGGTCCGCCTCACCGATGGGCCGGGTGAGGCCGTCGGCGCCCGCGAGCTCGATGCGCTCGTGAAAGCGCACGAGGTGGGGCGAGGTGTAGACATGCACGCGGTGTCCCGCCGCCGTCAGCATCGCCTTCAGATAGGCGGTGACGGAGCCCTTGCCGTTGGTGCCGGCGATGTGGACCACGGGGGGAAGGGCCTGATGCGGACTGCCGAGCTTCGCGAGCAGGCGCTCGACACGGCCGAGCGACAAGTCGATGAGCTTCGGATGCAGAAGCTTCATGTCCGCGAGGAGCTGATCGCTTGTGAGAATGTCACGCCCCTCCCAATGGGCCTCTCGACGCGTCACGCGTCGGCTGCGGGTGCAGCGGATCAGACCCTCTGCGGGCTTCCCGTGGCACCGCGCCCGCCTGTGCTTTCGCCCGCGGCCGGGCCCGTCGTCCCACTCGCAGCGTCGTTGACCGGCTCGGGGGCCGAGGGCTCGGCCTCCGCGACGGGCTCCGCCACAGCGGCACTGCTCTCGATCATCTTGCCGTCGGCCACGACGACATTGGCCTTGCCGTTGGCGCGGCGCCCCTTCTCGGCCGCCACACTGGCGGCCGGCGCCAGCAGCGCCACGATGCGGCTCAGCGTCTCGCGCATCTTGTGGCGATGCACGACCATGTCGATCATGCCGTGCTGAAGCAGGTACTCGGCGCGCTGGAAGCCGTCCGGGAGCTGCTCGCGGATGGTCTGCTGAATGACGCGCGGACCGGCAAAGCAGATGAGCGCGCCGGGCTCGGCGATGTGCACGTCGCCCAGCATGGCGTAAGACGCCGTGACGCCGCCCGTCGTCGGATCGGTCAGCACGACGATGTAAGGAAGCTTGGCCTCGCGCAGGCGCTGCACGGCAATCGTGGTGCGCGGCATCTGCATGAGCG
>JRYH01000850.1_pt1 | contig 12006 bp, 11 predicted proteins | sample 235351 | NCBI WGS metagenome assembly JRYH01 (sample SAMN03074221, study PRJNA261480) | activated sludge metagenome | biome: Wastewater Treatment Plant; feature: Wastewater; material: Activated sludge; isolation source: activated biomass of a wastewater treatment plant treating wastewater... ... | reverse complement strand
CAACGCTTGCCGAGCGCTACAACGCCATCGGTCGCGAGTGCGTGGGCAAGGAGCTGGAAGCGATGCGCGGCGCCGACGACCTTCATCCGGTGCTGGCCAGGATCACCGATGGCTTCTTCCGGATGTACCGGGAGGAACCGGTGATGGTCGCCATATGGGAAGCAACCCTGGCCGACCGCAGGTTGCAGGCACTGGACAAGGAGGACCGCGAATACCTGGCCGGTCTCCTCGGCGAGGCCCTGCGGCCCTTCGTCGACGTCAGCCGGAGCGAGATCGAGAGCTTCTCGGGACTGACCCTGACCCTCATCGGCGCTGCGGTCCGCCACGCGATCACGCGGGACGAGCCCGAGGCCAGGCGCATGCTCGCGCAATTCAAGGCGATGCTGCCCGAACGGATGACAGCACCCTGACACAGGCACAGCCGCTCGCCCTTCGCTCCCGCTCCTTCGGTTTGCGGCCTGATCCGATGCTATACTCGCGCGCTCGACCGAGAGCGGTACGCGGAAAGGTGGCAGAGTGGTCGAATGCGCCGGACTCGAAATCCGGTATACGGTTCTACCGTATCGAGGGTTCGAATCCCTCCCTTTCCGCCAGAAAACCAGTATCCATGCGGGTTCACAGAGGGCCGTCCCCGAGCATCATGCCGCGGATGGAATGGCCGCAACGCAGCGGTCACTCAGGATCTGTCTCCTGGGGAGACCCCCGCCCCGCCCCGCCATTCCTGCGGAAGTCTCAGGACGAAGGACGATCCGATCCCCGCACGGCTCGCGAAGACGAGCTCGCCGCCAAGCAGGCTGGCCAGTCGGCGGGAGATTGCAAGCCCTACACCCACTCCGTGCGATCCCTGCGCTGAACTGCCGCGGAAGAAGCGATCGAACAGCTTCGGCTGCTCTTCGGGCGGAACTCCCAAGCCACGGTCTTCGACGCTGAAGCACATCTGGCGGTTCTCAGCCGATACACGCACGCGGACCGGTTCGGTCGCAGGCGAATACTTCACCGCATTCGAAACGAGGTTCGCCAGGATCTCCTGGGCCAGCACGGGATCGGTGTCGATCCTCGCCGGCACCTCGTCGGCGACCTCGATCCTGATGACCCGCTCGGGAGTCGCCGCCAGCTGGCGGGCTCTTGCGCGGACGACGAGCTCGACGACATCGCAAGGCTGCGGCTTCGCCCTGACCTGTCCCGCGTCGAGACGAACGACATCGAGCGTTGCGCCGATGAGCCTGATCAGCATCAGGATCTCCGAGCGCACCTGCCTCGCCCTCGTCTCGATCTCGGAATACGGCATCCGGCCTCGACTGCGCAACAGGCGCTGCATCGATGAATCGATGATCGCCAGCGGCGTGCGGAACTGATGGGAGACGAGCGCGACGAAATCCCGGTAGATCTCGGCGGTCTCGCGCTCGCGCGACAGAAAGCTGCGGATTCGTTGCCTCTCGGCCATCGCCCGCACCATCATGACCGAAAGCAGGGCGCCGAGGACCACGATCGCCAGGACTGCGACGATAACCTGGACGATCGCCTCGCGCCGCCTGTCCAGCCTTGCGCCGGTTTCCTCCCAGGCGTTGACCATGGACTGGTTCGCGGCCCGCCCCAGTTCGTCGATCAGCGGACCGATCACCGCATGGACCGCGGCCGCCGTCTCGACCTCGCCGAATGCCAGATCACGAACACTGTCCTCGAGCGCGAGCACGGCGCTCAGTGCGTCGTCGAGCGGCCCGCTCAGTCCGAGGCCCTCCATATGACGGGCCTGCGGTCCATCCGATAGCAGGTCGAGTCGGCTGAGCAGTACGTTGTAGCGCCGCTCGAGATCAGGCTCGCTTTCCGGGATGCCGGCTCGCCTCGCGACCGCCAGATCGAAAAGCAAGGCCGACGACTGTGTCCGGGAAATGGCCCACAGCATGTTGTTCCCCTCTTCGCGGCGCATCTCGGCCTCGGCCGCGAAGAGTCGATGCAGCGCGAAGGCGAGCAGGACGGCGAACGAGAAGATCGCGATCCCGGCGATCGCGAAGGCAGCGATGTCGCTCCGGCGAGTCACTTGACTTCGAGCCGGATGAGTTGCCAGACCCAGCGGTAGTCATATCGGATGTCCTGGAGCTCTTCATGGGCGTCCCGCGGATAGACGATCCAGAACGGTCCCTTGTCGCGCGACAGGAGACGAACACCGTCCATATGGGTGGCCACCAGGACATCGAAGCGCTGGAAATCCTCCATCGGAATGTCGATGACGTAGTCGTTGAGCGCCGAGGCCCTCACCACCCGCCCTTGCGCGCCCACCATCTCGAGCAGGTCGCGCATCAGGAAGCCCTCGAAACGCTTCACTCCGTCAGTCACGGTGGTCGTCGTCTCGATGACGTGGCGTGGCAACATCCGCAGGGCGGATTCATCGAGCGCCGCGACTTCCGCCAGATTGGTGTTGCGAATCTTCCCCGAGACTGTCAGCAGCACCTCGCCGGCGGGCGGGGCAAGCAGGCGGTCATCCGCATGCACGGTAACGCCCTGCATGCCTGCAAGAAGCACGAAAAGCACGCTTTGCAGCATCCGTGCCGCGATCCGGGCAACGTAGACTCGTCCTTCGTGACGGGCACGCCCACGGGGCGAGCTGCCGCTCTGCATCCCCATCCCCCGTTTTGTGTTTCCGCATGGATAACATGAAAACGGCCTGGTGTGCGGCCCGATGCGGGCTGCTTGGAATGATGCGAGCGCCGGACCGCACGATCCGGCGGGCCAGGCTCCTAGGATTGCGCCGACGCCGGGTCGGATGCCGGCGGGGCCTGCGGCGGTTGGTACGACCGGGACTTCTCCTTGAGTTCGACGAACTTGCCGGACAGCCGGTCGAGTTTCGCCTCCCACGCCGGATCGGGCACCTGTCCCGCGATGCTCCGGAAGTAGACCTCCATCATGCAGGCGATCGCGAAGGGTTCCAGCAGGGCCGCCTTGACCGCCCAGGCGAAGATCAGGGCGAAGACGATGCCCCCGGCGGACCATGCGCCCGGAATGAGATAGACGGCGAGCGCCGCCGGTGCGAGCATCACGAGGAAGATCAGGATGGACAGTCCATATACGATGAGCGCCAGCCAGGCCGCGTTCTTGAGCATCGGCTTGTAGTTCTGGGCATAGAGGACAAGCCCGGTCTGGGCCGAGGCCCATGCGTTGTCGGATTTCGTGCGGATGGCATAGGCGACGATGACCTCGTCGATGAAGCCGACCGCGATGCGCAGGAAGGCGTGAACGATCGACACGAACTGCTTCGCGCCGGGGATCGGCAGGATGCTCATGATGCCGCGCACCAGTCCGGTTATGGCGCGCAGCACGCCCTTGACCAGCTGGTCGACCCCGAACAGAACGCTGGCCTGCACGAAGCGTTTCGTGACCTCCTGACGGGCATGGGCGATCTGCGAGCGCCCCGCGGGCATCTGCTCGCCGTCGAGCAGCTTGACCAGCACCGCGATATGCCCCGCCTTGACGATGTAAAGGATATATTCGCGCGCCAGATACATCACGGCGCCGACGAGGCCGAAGCCGATCACGCCGCCCCATATCGTCGCGTTCGCCTGAAAGCCGTTGCCGCCAAATCCGCCGATGCCCCAGCCGATGCCGGCGCCCGCGCCCGTCACCAGCACATAGGCGAGAGCCGCCCCGAAATAGACGGCCATGCGCAGCAATACGAAGGGCAATGTCTTGAGCATCAGGCCAAGCGCGCGCCCGACGGAAAAGTCCCACATGGTCCAGAAGCTCCGGTTTGCGGTTTAGAACCTGACAAATCTACCGCGAAGGGCACAGGGCGTCCCCCTTCGTTTACAGGGGGCGAACCCGATTGGTTTGGGCTAGGATCGACATGACAATATTCTATTACGGACCGGTCCTGATCGGGGCGGCCTGCTATCGTCGGAGGGAGGCGCATCGGGCGATGTCGGGAGGCAGGACGGCAAAGACTATTCTCTGCGTCGAGGATGAGCGCCGCCTGCGGCAGGACATCGTCGATGAACTGGCAATCGCGGGATACGACGCACTGGGCGCCGCCGACGGTCGGGAGGCGCTTGCAATGCTTGATGCACGGCGGCCCGATCTCATCCTGTGCGACATCTCGATGCCGCGCCTCGACGGTTTCGGCTTTCTCGAAACCATGCGCGGCACGCGGCCCGATCTGGCGGACGTTCCGCTGGTTTTCCTCACCGCGCTGGGCGGGCGCGATCACATCATCAACGGCAAACGCGCGGGCGCCGACGTTTTTCTGGTCAAGCCGATCGACTTCGACCTCATGCTGGCGACCATCGAGGCCCGCCTTGGCCAGATCGAGCGGATCGGCCGGAAGGTCGAGGAGGACGTGGCGACGCTCCGGGATGCGCTTTCGGCATCGCCCTCCGGCAAGAGCGCGGGCATGGAGCGCATCCTCGACCTGCTTTCGTTTGGCGTGGTTCTGGTCTCGGGGTCGCGGGTGGTGTTCGCCAACCGCGTTGCCCGCGACATCCACGAGACGGGTCGCTGGCTCATGATCGGCGAAACGGTATGCGCTGCGTCATCGCGGTTGCGTGGCGAGCTTGCCGCGATCATAGAGGCCGCATGCGCCGCCGCGCGCGATGGCCGGGAACATCTCGCCAGCCTGTGCGTGCCATCATCGGGCGCGCACGATCTGTTGCTGACGGTCTGCGCGCTTCCCGATGCGCATGATCGGACTGCCGGCGCGCCGCAGGCGGCCATCTTCATATCCGATCCGTCGCGCCGCCCAAGGGTCTCCGGCCCGATCCTTTCCGAGATGTTCGGATTGACTCCAACCGAAGCCAATGTCGCCTGCGCGCTGGCGCATGGACGGCGGAGCAGCGAGATCGCCGCCGATCTCTCGATCTCGTCGACCACCGTGGCTTTCCATCTGGGCAATGTGTTCGAAAAAACCGGAACCCATCGGCAGGCCGATCTGATCGCCCTCATTCTTACCGCGCTTGCGTCGATCGCCGCCCCCGATGCAGGCAAAGCAGGAGCCCGGCAATGAACAAGACCGTCTTTTCGGGTATCGTTACGGGCATATTGGCCCTGGGCCCGGCAGATGCGCAGGAATGGCGCAGCGCCTATACCGACACCGATTCCTCCAACTGCATCACGCTCTCCGTTGATCCCGGCTATAGTGCCGAACTCGCCTGCCCCGGCTACAAGGGCTACCCGCTGCTGATCAGGGATGGCGATCTTCGGATGTTCGTGTCCTATGGGTTCGATGCCCGCGACGAGATGGCGGCGGGCCAGACGATGCCGAACTTCAACACCATCGGCGAAAAGCTCGAATGGCTGATCGCCGACGACGCCGATCTCGGCGAGCAGCCCGTGGCCAGCATATTGCGCTACCATCTCGACCGGTCGGAAGGGTTCATCCCCGATACGCAGGTGCTTGTCGTCACCAGGATCGAGCCGGGCAATACCTGCCACGTCGCCTATATCGACGCGCTTGCCAACCGGAACGCCAACATGCTGGCACGCCAGGCGGCGGCTGACCTGGTTCCCGGCTGGGACTGCCGGACGATGGAGGCCCGTCGGATCGGAAACCCCGATCCGCATTCGGCCGATTAGGGGGATACCGGAAATCTGGCGGAGAGCATCTCGGCCAAATGATGGGAGTCTATCGTAGTGTCGCGGAGTTCCAAGTCGCGTTCCTTCGGATTTGCGGCGTCAACGGTCGTCTTGGCCAGCTTGATCCTGGCCATTCCCAACCTCCGTTGAGGCCGGCTTAAGCTATTGTTATATTATTAAGAAACAGGGCTGTGGCGACACCGGGGGAAACGGGTTGCTGCTGCACATGTCTTGAACTTCAGCCACTTGTTCCGGCAGCCTGATGTCTTGTGCTTGCGCCATTGACGTTAAAATAACGCCGGCAACGGCGCTCAGAATTTTGACGGCAGGAAGTTTGGGGAAAAATCTGCTCATTGCGATATTCTCCATTGCGTCCGGCAGCGCTGCCAGAATTCGTGGATGTCTCTCTTTTATCCATAATCAAGCAGATTCTGAGGCGGCGCGAATCCAGGTCACGACCGCGCATACTCATTCCATGCGGCAGCGAATGAACCGTCTTTATTTCAACATTGCATTCGAGCTTGACGACTGCGGCCCAGCCTGAATGAATTATTCTCATCCACATCTGCCAGGGAATCCTTTCCATGTTCGCCATACGCTCGATCCCGGCCGCCATTTTGGCCGGCCTGCTTGCCCAAGCTGCATCCGCGGCCCCCCATGACGATCTCTCTGCGCAACTTGCGGAAATGTCGAATGCAGACGTGACTGCCTACCTGCTCGATCAGGTCACTGTGAGTGGGCAGGTCACAGGAGATCCGATGCTCCCCCATTCCATCATTGGCTTCCAAGCGCTTGATAATGGTCTGGTTTATGGTGTGGACGAGTCCGGCAAGGAAAACTGCCTGCTCATGGGGATGAGTGCGAAATCCGAGCAACGTCGCGTCTCGCTCTTTGCCGATGCCGATTGCGACGGGACGCCCGAAACCATCGGAAGCTTTGATCCCGAGACAGAATCCGGGGCTGACGTTCCACCCGAAATGACGGCGATCAGCGCTGCGGACAGCAAAGATTTCGATGCTGGCCTGCGTCATATGGCGGCCATGCTCACGGGTATGAGCATCACCTTGGGGGATGCCGACAGCTCTCTCTGGCAGGGTAGCGACGTCGATCAGCGGGCCATCTTTGCGCGCGATAGCGAGATTCTCGGCGACCTCAGAGACAGGAAACTCTTGTTCGGGGATCAGAAGCTTTTGGTCCTTGAGGGATTTTCCGGATTGCGGGTAGCTCGCAACGCAGAGTCTCCATGCAGCATCAGCATAGAGATTGACAAAATTCTTAATGAAAAAGACCGTAGTATCAAATTCTTCATTCACCCAATGACTGGGGACTGCGGGGAAACCGTTATCGACACGATGTTTACAGATACACGTATCTACACTCAGGAAGAGAATACTCACCTAATCCTTGGTCCGCATTTCATGCTCGGTAGTTTCGATGAATTCAGCAAAACATTCCCGTAACGCATACGCTGTATCAATACGGCATCGAAATGTGCTCCTGGCGCACAGATAAACACGGGCCTATATCCGTCCTGCGCTGGCAGCATCATCGCGAGCAACCCATGCCTCGAAGCAGGACCGCGCACGGGCTGCAAGGCTCGTCTGTCGATGATCGCCGAAGGCGGCGGACCCGCGCATGCGATCATGGCCTGGGGCGGGCACAAGACATTGATTGAATGTCCAGCACTACACCACGAGCGCGGCCATGCGCGGGCTGGTCAGCGGGCTGGAACAGGACAGGAACGTTGCAAACGTGCCGTAAAATCCTGCAAACGAGCGAGCAAGTCGTTGTTATGTATATGTAAAATGTAGAGATGGCGACCCCGGGAGGACTCGAACCCCCAACCTAGCGCTTAGAAGGCGCTTGCTCTATCCCGTTGAGCTACGGGGCCGCGGGCCGGTGCCGGACCAGTTCGCGGGCGGGTCGGGTTCCGCCGGGCCGGGCCGACCGATGACCTACAGAGAATATCCCCGGCGGTAAAGGGATTTGCGCGTGCCGCGGCTGCGTGAAAACATGTCAGCGGCGCGCCGGCGGAACGGCGGCGGGACGGGCGCTTCCCGGATCGGAGATTGCATGCTGAACGTCATCACCCACGGAGAGCCATCCGAACAGGCACCGCTCGTCATCGCCCACGGCCTGTTCGGCTCGGCCCGCAACTGGGGCGTGATCGCCAGGCGTCTTTCCGACCGCCGGCAGGTGATCGCGCTCGACATGCGCAATCACGGCGCCAGCCCATGGCATGATGATCACAGCTATGCGGCCATGGCCGCGGACATGGCCGAGGTGATCGCGCTGCGTTGTGCGGATCAGGGCGGGCGGGCCGATGTGCTTGGACATTCCATGGGCGGCAAGGCGGCGATGATGCTGGCGCTGACCCGCCCCGAGCTGCTGCGGCGCCTGATTGTGGCCGATATCGCCCCGGTCGCCTATGGCCACAGCCAGATCCACAATATCGAAGCGATGCGGGGTGTCGATCTTTCCCGGGTCGAACGGCGCACGGATGCGGCGGCCCAGTTGGCCGAGGCCGGAATCGGGCGCCAGTTGCAGAGTTTCTTTACCCAGTCGCTCGACCTGCGGGAACGGCGCTGGCGCTTCAATCTCGATGCGCTGGCCGCGGCGATGCCGCAGATCCTGGGCTTTCCCGCACTCGATGCGCATTGGGACGGGCCGGCGCTGTTCATCGCCGGCGAGCATTCGGATTACATCCTGCCCGAGCACCGCCCCCTGATCCGGCGCCTGTTTCCCGGCGCCCGCATCGTCCGGCTGCACGAGGCCGGCCACTGGCTGCATGCGGATCAGCCGCGCGCCTTCGAGGCGGTGATCCGCAGCTTTCTGGACGCCTGACCGCCGGTTCTTGCGCGCGCCATCCGCGCGATGCGGGCAACCCCGCGAGCGCCACAATCCGGGCGTGTCGTGCCATGATTTCCGCATGATCCGGCCCGCTTTTCTCGAATTCTTGCCAGATTGCGCTGCTATTCCTGATTCTGACGGCACCTGATCCGGATTCGGCACGAAAACCGGTCTCTGGGCGGAATCAGGCGCATGTCCTCGTCATGGATGGGCCGAGACTCGCCCAATTCATGCGGATGAAGATGCAGGGATCCGCAGTGCGGAGAGACAGGGTTAATGTGATGGTCGTTGCCGATTTAACATTTTGTAAACACTCGGGCCCCATTCTGGCGCGGACGTCGCGTGCACGTCCAGGGCAGCCCGGCTGCGGCGATGCCAATAGTGGGAGGAAAAATATAATGAGTCATCTTGTCGTTGCTGTTCTTGCCGGTTTCGCCGCCTGCATCCTCTCCGTCACGTTCGGTGCCGGGATGTGGCTGGCGCTTGCGTCCTATACGGCAGGGCTCTGGGTCGGCTTCGGCATCAGCGTCATGCTGTCCCTGCTCCGCGGCCCGCGAAAGATCGCGGTCACGCGGCACCACAAAGCGATCGTGTAGCAAGGGGCCGCTCACCGCTTCCTCTCGGGGCGGGCGACAAGACGACAACCGGCGCCGGGGCTTATCCCCCGCTCTTGCCCCGGGTTGTCCCGCGGCTGGCGGAGGGTGGCTGACCGAATATCCACGCGCGGGCAGTCACTGTCGGCACCCGCAATTGCAAACACGTAGGAATTTTCATGTAGCTGCACGGCCGAGGCGCCCGGTGATGCACATCACACGATTGCCGGCATTCCCCCGTAACCGGCGGTCGCCGCATGAACCGGGTGGTTCCGGAACCCGCATTGCCCCCAGAAGGCAGCCAGATTGGTCATCGGGTCGTTCACGGCGTTAACGCCACAATCGACGCAAGGCGGACGGGGCTGATCGAATATCGAGACGCGGGTTGGCCCGCATCCGTAATGACAAACCTGTAAAAGGGTTTCGCGCCACGGCAACGCCCGGGTGCCAGGGTCCGCGCCCATGTCTGGCGGCAGACTCCCTTGCGGCCGGCCGCTGTCCGGAAGGATCGAGTGCGTCCGGACTGCCCACCCCGAGGCAGCCAGATCGGTCATCCGGTCTGTCAGGGGATCGCCGTCGCAATCGGAGCCGGGCCCTAACGCAACCGGCGCAAGATAATCACGGCAGCATAATCACGGCAGCGCAATCCGCGTCGGGCAGGCGAGGCGGCAAAGTCGATGCAATGCAATCCTCGCCCATGCAATCGGCGCCGGGCCGTCATTGCCGTGCAATCCGTGTAACGCGGCCGACATGGCGCAATGCGACACCAACCGGCGCAGGCGGGCCCGGAGCCAATCCGCGGCCGCACCCGGAAGGGAGCCGCTTTCCCACCCGCAGACCGCGCGACGCAGGTTCTGCGAACCATCCCCGCCCCGCCATCGCGGAACCGAAAGGCCGGGCCACGCGTTGCCCTATCGCTTTTCAACTGGAGGTTCGATCATGACCACACGTCTTTCACTGCCGGCCCTGTCCCTGCTCTGCCTGGCGCTGTTTGCCCTGGCCGCCTGCGAAACCACCAAGGGCTTCGGCGAGGATGTCGAGACGCTCGGCTCGGGCATCTCGCAGGAAGCCGAAGAAGCGTCCTGACGTGACCATCGGCCGTCCGGGGACCGGATCATCCGGGTCCGCGGACGGCGACGCGCGGCCTCTCGCCCATGGCAGCAGGCCTCGGCGGGCGCGTCGTGCAAACGGCTTGCCTCCGGGTGCGATACGGTCTTACTGATCGTATCCGTTTACCAAGGAGACAAGTCGAATGCGCGTTTTACTTGCAGTTACCGCCCTGCTGGCCCTCACCGCCTGCGAAACCACCAAGGGGGCGGGCCGCGACCTGCAGAAAGCGGGAAGCGCCCTGACCGGAACGGCGCAGGATGCCCAGCAGTCGATGCGCAGCCCCGGTCAACCCGCAACCTCGACCGCACAGCGCCAGCCGCCGCAAAGCGATGTGATCACCCCGCCGCAATTCACCGACATCTGACGGAACGCGCAACAGGGACGCACGCCCTGGAGGCGCGCCTCCCCACCGGAGGGCAAGCCCCGGGCCTGCCGACGGCGGGCCCAAGGGCAAACAGCAGAAAGCTGACGCGAAACCGCTTTTTACGGCCTATTCGTCCATCTTCAGCGCCGAAATGAACGCTTCCTGCGGGATTTCGACGCGCCCGAACTGACGCATCTTCTTCTTGCCCTTCTTCTGCTTCTCCAGAAGCTTCTTCTTGCGCGACACGTCACCGCCGTAACATTTCGCGGTCACGTCCTTGCGCAGCGCCGACAGCGTTTCGCGCGCCACCACCTTGCCGCCTATCGCCGCCTGGATCGGGATCTTGAACATGTGGCGGGGGATCAGTTCCTTCAGCTTCTCGACCATGGCCCGCCCGCGCATTTCCGCACGATCGCGGTGCACCAGCATGGACAGCGCATCCACCGGCTCTTCGTTCACCAGCACCGACATCTTGACCAGGTTGTCGGCGCGATATTCGGTCAGCTGGTAATCGAAGCTCGCATAGCCCTTGGTGACCGATTTCAGCCGGTCGTAGAAATCGAAGACCACCTCGTTCAGGGGCAGGTCATAGACCACCATCGCCCGCGGCCCGGCATAGGTCAGGTCGAGCTGAATCCCGCGCCGGTCCTGGCAGAGCTTCAGCACGTCGCCAAGATATTCATCCGGGACCAGTATGGTCGCACGGATCCGCGGCTCTTCCACGTGGTCCACATAGGTCAGGTCCGGCATGTCGGCGGGGTTGTGCAACTCGATCACCTCGCCGTCCTTCATAAAGACGTGGTAAACGACGCTCGGCGCCGTGGTGATCAGTTCGATGTCGTATTCCCGCTCGATCCGGTCGCGGATCACCTCGAGATGCAGCAGTCCGAGGAATCCACAGCGGAACCCGAAGCCGAGCGCGGCGCTGGTCTCCATCTCGGAGCTGAACGACGCATCGTTCAGCGCCAGTTTCTCGATTGCGTCGCGCAGATCCTCGAACTCGGCCGAATCGACCGGGAACAACCCGCAGAACACCACCGGCTGGCTGGGCTTGAACCCGGGCAGCGGCGTATCGCAGCCGCGCTTCTCATGGGTGATGGTATCGCCGACACGGGTGTCGCGGACCTGCTTGATGCTGGCGGTCAGGAACCCGATCTCGCCGGGGCCGAGCGCATCGACCACGGCCATCATGGGTCGGAAAACGCCGATGCGGTCCACCTGGTGCACCGATCCGTTCTGCATCATGCGCACGCGGTCACCCTTGCGCAACACGCCGTCCATGATCCGCACCAGGACCACGACGCCGAGATAGGCATCATACCAGGAATCGACCAGCATCGCCCGAAGCGGCGCCGCCGCGTCGCCGCGCGGTGCCGGCAGGCGGTGAACGATCGCCTCCAGCGTTTCGTGGATGCCCTCCCCGGTCTTGGCGCTCACCCGGATCGCATCATGGGCGTCGATGCCGATCACGTCCTCGATCTGCCCGGCCACCTTGTCGCAGTCGCTCGCCGGCAGGTCGATCTTGTTCAG
>JRYH01010221.1_pt1 | contig 12021 bp, 13 predicted proteins | sample 235351 | NCBI WGS metagenome assembly JRYH01 (sample SAMN03074221, study PRJNA261480) | activated sludge metagenome | biome: Wastewater Treatment Plant; feature: Wastewater; material: Activated sludge; isolation source: activated biomass of a wastewater treatment plant treating wastewater... ... | reverse complement strand
CGCCGCGGCGGCGCGCGACCGGCACGCTTTCGCCGGTCATCGTCGCCTCGTTGACCATCGCCTCGCCGCCCAGCACCGTGCCATCGACCGGAATCACCCGCCCGGTGGCGGCGATGACGGTATCGCCCACCCGCACTTCGGCGGCGTCGAGCTGCTTCTCCACGCCGTCGCGCTCGACCCAGACCTCGCCCACGTCCGGCTTCAGCAGATGCTTGAGCAACTCGTCGGAGCGGCGCTCGATCGAGGCTTCCAGGTACTCGCCCAGCGCGAGCAGGAAGGAGGTCATGTTCGCCGCGAAATAGTCCTTGCGCCCGATCGAGATCGCCACCGCCATCGCTTCGAGCACGTGCGAAGTCACGCCCTTTTCGAGGAAGTCGTCGACCGCCTCGCCGAGCAGCGGGATCGCCGTGCCCACCGCCACCGGTGCCTGCAGCCCCGGCTGCAGCGAGCGGGTGGCGAGCAGCGTGGCCGCGCTCAGCGCCACCGGCGCGGCGCTGGGTTCGTCGCCCTGCGCATGGCGCCGCAGCGGCGCCATGCGCAGGATGTCGAGCGCGATGCGGTCGGCCGTAGTGGCGGCCGGATCGAACTCGACCACCAGCGAACGGGCGGCCGGATTGACCCGCGCCTTGCTGACGCCGGCGATGGCCTCCACCGCCCGCACGATCGCGCGCGCTTCCAGCGGCGCCCCTTTGCGGCAGGTGTAGCGCCAGCGCGCCCGGCCACGCGTGGCGTGGACCGGTTCGAGCGCGGACATCCAGCCTGCATCCATCATGCGTCTCCGTGGCGCTCCGCTTCGACTTCGGCGCGGATGTCGGCCATCTGCTCCTTCATCTCCTCGAAGCCGCCGGCCACGCCGGAATACAGCTTCATCGCCGACTTCACGATCTTGCCGCGCAGTTCCTCGTCGCTCAGCACCCAGGCCGCGGCCGCGCCGATCAGCGCGCCGAGCAGGAACTGCTCGGTATTGCCGGTACGCAGGAAGGCCGGCATGTTCTGCAGGAAACCGCCATCGGCAGCCGCCTGCTGGGGCAGCGGGCCCATGCCTTGGGCGAAACCCTGGGCGAAGCCGGCTTCCATGCCGCCCGGCAGGCCGCTCGCCATGCCGTACTGCCCCCAGGACGGTGCTCCGTACTGCTGGCCATATTGACCGTACTGAGGACCATGCTGGCCATTCGGGCCGTACTGCGCATTGGGCGGCTGGCCGTACTGGCCCGGCCAGGCGTCGTTCTGCATCGCCTTCCTGCCGCGGCAGTGCTTGTTCTTCTTAGCCATCTTGCTTCTCCTGTTCGGCCTGCGCGCCGTCGCGCAGCAATCGTTCGATGATCAGCACGCCAGCCGCACCGACCGCGGCGGCGGCCAGCGCGCCGGTGTAATTCCGTTGACGGACCGCGGCTGCGGCCCGGGTGCCGGCAGCCAGTGCAGTGCCGCCCTGCAGCGCATGGCGCAGCACCCGCTTCAGTTCGGCCGGCGAGGGCGACGAAAGCTGCGCAGGGCGGTCCTGGAAGGCCGACAGGCAACCCCCGGCAACGAAACCCTGCACGAAGGTCGCCCCGCTGGCGCGAAGCGGCACGCCAATCGGCACCACGCCATAGGGCATGATCGCGTTTCTCATGATCCGGCGTCCTCCCCGGCTGCGCCGGGCTCGGCTTCAGCGCGTGCTGCGGGAGTGGCCTTTGCCTTCTTCGGCTTGGCCGCAGCGCGCGGCACACGCTTCCTGCGCGCCGGGGCCGGCTTCCCGGCCTGCTCCGATGCAGCATCGGCTGCTGCCACCGCAGGGGCTGCCCCGGCATCGGCTGCCGCAACTTCTTCATCTGCTACCGCTTCTTCGGCGGTCAGGCGCTTGCGCGCACGCGCCGAGGCATTCTCGATCGCTTCCAGGCTGGACACTGCGGCGCCACGCAGCGTGTCCTGTGCCTTTTCCATGCCGGCACGGGCCTTCTCCACGCCGGCCTCGACGCCCGCCTTGGTCTTGTCGGTCCTGATCAGGCGGAGGGCAACTGCACCGGTCAGCACGCCGGCGACGAAAGGTAATAGCGGGAACATGTCAGTCCTCCTTGCGATGACGGCCGGTCCTGGTCTTCCACAGATAGACTCCTGCGCCCCCCGTCACCATGCCGGCCAGCATGGCGGGATGCGCATTGCGCAGAAGCGGACTGAAGATGCCGAGCGGCCCGGCATAAGGCCCGAGCTGCGAGAAGGCACGTTCGAGAAAATCGGACAGCGGGCCGTGGCGCACATAGGCCTGCTGCGGCGAGATGCCGTGCGCGGCGTGGTAGCTTTCCTGCGCCTGCGCCGCGACCGCGGCCTGGCGGAAGGCGGGCAGATGATGCTGCAGCGCCGCTGCCTGCAGGTTCTGGAACACCCTGCGCACTTCCGGCTCGGCGACCTGGTTCAGCAGCCAGGCATACATCTGCACGTTGGCGATTTCGCCGGCGACGGCGCGCTGGCAGTTCGCCAGCCAGGTCGGCTCGACGGTGGATTCCTGCGGGAAGGGATCGAGCGGACGCGGAATGCCGAAGCGTTCGCACAAGCCCAGCAAGGCGGTCACATGCTGTTCTTCCGAGCGCAGCACGTTGGAGAACGGCGCCCGCTCGCCGAAGGATTCGACCACGCGCGCATAGAAACTGCGGGCGGCATATTCGTCGTAGAGCGCGATCCTGACCGCCTGGTGCGCCACGGGGAACGGCGCCGCCGGGTCGATGCGCTGCGTGCGCAGGATCAGTTCGTCATAGTTTTGCATTGCCGGCCTCCAGATAGGCGTCGTGCAATATGCGTTCGAGAATCGCCGCGGCTTCCGAGTCGACACCGCCCAGCAGATCGATCCAGGCCCGCTCGGGAATCACTGCGGGGTCGTAATGCACGGTGCAGGATCGCGCCAGCAGATTGACCTGCACCGAAGCGACGCCGGGAATGCGGTCGAGCAGGGACTGGAATTCGCGCGCCTGCGCACGCGGCACGTCGATGGACACCGAGCGGCTCTCCAGCTTCAGCCGGATGCGCCCGCGAATGTGATGGGCGATACGCACATCACACAGAAAGACGCGCAACTCTTCGAACTCCGGCATTTCAATCTCCAGCCCTTCCACGTACTGCAGGCATCGCCACGCCAATGGGCCAAGGCCCCGCTTTCGTAATGAATCCACATGGAGGGTGTTGGCTGGCGAACTCGGCTGGCTACATGAACCCGATCCATTTGCAGAATCACTTTACGCCCCTTGCAGCGGGCGGCAATGACACACGTCAACTCCGCTCGAAACGGCTGGCCCGCGTTCAGAATTCCCACGCCACGCCGACATTGGCGATGTTGTGGTCATTGCCGCGCCCCTCAGCCGCTGGCGTTCTGGCGCAGATCAAAGCCTCATGCGGCCTCATCCATCGGTTCCTCGCAGCCCGTGCCGGCGTCCGGCCGCGGCCGCAGGAACACCGCGCCGAGGAAGACGGCGGCGAGCCCATAACCCAGCGCCCAGGCGGCCACGCTCGCCGCCTGCAGCCCGGCCACCGGCATCCCGGGCAGGCCCGCCGCCGCACGCGCCAGCGCCGCCGCGCCGATCGCCAAGGCGGCGACCGGCACCCATGGCCGCATATCGAGCTCGTAGCCGGAGTGGGTGCGTCCGGCGATGCACAGCACGCCGAAGATCGACAGGCCCATCGCGCCGACCGTCAGCAGATGCAGGCCGGCGCTGGGCGCCACCGCCACGCCGAGCAAGGACAGGCCGATCAGGCCGTAGCCGAGCGCCATCATCCAGTACACCGCGTACAACATGAAGGCCCAGCGCGTCAGCAGCGCACGGCCGACGTGCCAGTCGTTGAGCAGGTTCAGCACCGCCGCAGCCGCGGCCAGCGCGATCCAGCCGGCAATCGGCGAACCCGGCAATGCGAACTCGGCCAGCGTATGGGCGGCGATGCCGAACACGGCGAGATTGCGCCGCGGCGGACGGGCTCGGTAGGCAGGCAGTTCGTCGTCGTCCTCGCCGGGCAGGCGCGGCCGTTCGCCGGCCACGGCATCGCCCCGCTCCGCCGCACGGCGCAGGCGCTCGGCGTCCAGCGCATCGTTGACGATGCGCATCGACACCCGGCTCATGGCGACGACGATCAGCACCATCATCACGCCGGCGCCGGCCAGCACCCAGCGCATCGGATACAACCCGCGCAGCACGTCGGCGTGGAAGCCGCCGACCACCAGCCACATCGCCGCTAGCCCCCACAGGAAGGACAGGTGGCGCCGTTCCGGGTCGCGCCACAGCCGCGGCGCCACCAGCACGACGATCGCCGCCATGAAGCCGCTGTTGAGCAGCGCAGCCAGCACGGCCCCCCCTGCGCCCAGCACGCCGGACAGCCAGAACGCGAGACGCGCCGCCGCCCAGCACAGCAGCAGCACGAGCGTCACCCGCCGCCCGAAAGCCGGCGTCGCGGTGAACTCGGGCACCGCCGTCAGCACGAAACCGGCGACGGCGGCGAGGCCGAAGCCGAACATCAGCTCGTGCGCATGCCAGACGATCGGGCCGCCCGGCACCTCGGGCAGGCCGATGCCGGTGGCGAGAAAACCCAGCCAGCCGAGCAGCAGCGCGACGCCGTACAGCGCGGTGGCGAGGAAGAAGGAACGGAAACTGCACAGGAACAGCGGTTTCGCCGCCAGCCGGTCGAAGCTCGTCATCGCGCCCTTCACCCTCCGCAGCGGCTGGCACTGCGCGCCGGCGCCGGCTCGTGCGTCGCCACCAGGCGCAGCGCCGAAGTGAGAGGGGCGCCGGCCGGCATCCCCGTGGCCGGCATTTCTGCGGCCTGCTCACCCGCCGCCGGATGGCCGGTCCCCGGATCGCCGGCCGCCCCTGCCCCTGTCATCAGCGGCGGCATACCGAAAGCATCGCGCACCACTGCGTTCTGCAGCAGCTCCGCGGTGTGGCGATAAACCCATGCGTCGTCGCGCTGCGCCGCGGGCACGTCAAGTTCGAAGCGGCAGACGATGCGCCCGGGTGCCGGCGCCATCAGCAGGATCGCGTCCGACAGCCGCACCGCCTCCATCAGGTCGTGGGTGATCATCAGCACGCCCATCGCGCGCGCGGCCTGGTGGCCCAGCAGCAGGCGGTAGAGCTCTTCCTTCAGGCCCACGTCCAGTGCCGAGAACGGCTCGTCGAGCAGCAGCAGGTCGGGCGCCAGCACCAGCGCGCGCGCCAGCGCGACCCGGCTCTGCATGCCGCCGGAGAGCTGGTGCGGAAACTTGTCGAGGTCGCGCGGCGCGAGGCCGAGTTGCAGGCCGATGCCGCGCGCGCGGCGGTGGCGTTCGGCGCGCGCGAGGCCCGCCGCCTTGAGGCCGAGCGCGATGTTGTCGAGCGCGGTCTGCCACGGCAGCAGGCGCGGCTGCTGGAACATGAAGGCGGTGGTGTCGAAGCCGTTGCTGACCTGCCCTTCCTGCACCGTCAGCAGCCCGGCGGCCAGATGCAGCAAGGTGGTCTTGCCGCAGCCCGAAGGGCCGACCAGCGCCGCCACTTCGCCCACGGGCAGGCGGAAGCCGATGCCGGCCAGCACCTCGTCGCGGCCGAACGCATGGTTCAGGCCATCGACGCGCAGTTCGCGCGGGCGGGTATCCGTTGGACGGGACGCGCTCATCTGCCCTGCTCCCGCCAGCGCTCCACTTCGCGCTTGATCGGCTCCAGCACCAGGTATTCGACCGCCAGCAGCAGGCCGACCACGGCGGCGATCCAGGCCATCGTCGCCGCAGTGTCCAGATGCGAGCGCGACACTGCCAGCGCCGCGCCGACGCCGTCCTGGGTCGCCAGCAGTTCGGCCATCACCACGACTTTCCACGAGGTGCCGAGCGCGGCGATCCAGGCCGGAAACAGGTAGGAAACGACGTGCGGCAGATAGACGTCGGTGAACATCATGCGGCGCGGCAGGCGGAAGGCCTCGGCCATGCCGCGCAACTGGTTGTCCAGCGTGCGCGTGCCCTGCAGCGCGCCGATGAAGATCACCGGAAAGGCGGCGACGAAGACGGTGAATACCGGCGTGCCGTCGCTGGCGCCGAACCACAGCATGGCCAGCACCAGCCAGGCGATCGGCGGCGTGCCCATCAGCACGGTGACGAGCGGGCGCGACATCATCGAGGCGGTCATCGACAGCCCCGCGAGCAGCCCGAGGAAGCTGCCCGCGACCAGCGACAAGGCATAGCCGCTCATTGCCCGGCGCGCGGTGGCGGCCAGTTCCGGCCAGGCCGCGCCGCTTTCGATCAGGCCCAGCAGCGTGGCGAAGGCCGAACGCGGGTCCGGCATCACCAGCGGGCCGTAGATCAGGCTGACCGCCTCCCAGGCCGCGAACAGCAGCAGCAGGCTGGCGATCGCGCCCCAGCCGCTCCACAGGTAGGCGGGCAGTCCGGCCGCCCAGGCACGCAGCAGCCTCATCGCGCGGCGCCGGCTCCGCCGTAGAAGCCGTCGTCGGGCAGCTTGCCGCCGATCAGTGCCGGATTCTTGCGCAGCAGATGGCCGAACATGAACTCGAGCTCGGCGCGCGCCTCGGCGACCGGCACCGCTTCCAGCTGGCTGACGGCGATCGAGTCGGCCACCGCTTCCGGGCTCAGCATGTCGATGCGGGCGGCCACCGCCCTGCCACAGGACTCGGCGTTGGCGCGGCACCAGGCGAGCGAGCGGGCGTATTCGGCTTCGATGCGGGCGATCACGTCCGGGCGCTCGCGCAGCGCGCCCATCACCGCGATGCCGGCCTGCGGGATGCGGGCCGGGCGTTCGAACACCCGCCCCCACTCCTGCTGCAGATCGACGCTGCGGTACAGCTCGGGCGCGATCACGCTGAGCGGGAAGGAGCCGGTCTTGCGCAAGGCCATCGACACCGCCGGCTCGGCCAGCAGCGCATGGTCGACGCGGCGCATCACCAGCAGTTGCATCGCATCGATCGGGCTGGCGACGTAGCGCAGGCTCAGATCCTTGCGCACATCCAGGCCCTGCTGCTCGGCCAGCAACTGGAAGACGATGTCCGGCATGTCGCCGCGGAAAGGCATCGCCAGCTCCTTGCCGCGCAGGTCGGCGAGCGATTTCAGCGCCGGATCGCGCGACACCAGCCACAGCACGCCCCAGGTCGACACGTTGAGCATGCGCAGCCTGGCGCCGCGGTTGTAGAGGTTGGCGGCAACGTTGCTCGGCATCGCCAGCACGTCAGCGCGGCCGTCGAGCGCCATCACGCGCAACTGGTCGGGGTCGCGCCAGGGCACGAACTCGACCACCTCGGCGAGGTCGGCCAGGGCGCCGGAGTCGACCATGTGGATCAGCGGGTTCGACACCGCCGCCGAGGGGCCGGCGAGCGTCAGCTTGGGCAGCTTCTGCGCGCTGGCGGTGCCGGTCACGGCCAGGAATGCGAGCACCACGCAGATGTGCAGCAGGATCCGGCTCCAGCCGGGCAGACGGGGGCGTGGTGCTTGCATGTCAGAAACTCCCGGAAAGACTCAATGTTAAACCCCGGCTAGGCGCAGCCAGTTCCTGGCCGGAAATGCCGTCGGTCAGGTGTTCGTGGTAGCGCTTGTCCGCCAGGTTGTGCAGGCCGACGGCGGCGGTGGCGCCATTGAAGAAGCCGACCGGGCCGAAGCGCCAGCCCAGCTCGGCGTCGGCGGTGACGAAGCCGGAGGTGGCATCCTCGGTGCCGTTGGAGAAGCGCGTCGCGATGCGGTCCTGCTCCGCCACCGCACGCAGCTGAGCATGCCAGTAGAAGCCGCGCTCGGCCGGCTGGCCGATGCCCAGCCGCAGTTCGGGCGCCGGCATCTGGTACAGCGGCTCGCCGTCCTGGTGGTTCTTGCCGCGCAGCCAGGTGAAGCCGGCATCGGCGGCGAAGGCGCCGACCGGTGCGCGGACACTGCCTTCGACACCGTAGATGGTGACCTTGTCGAGGTTCTCGGTGCGCTTGAGCGGCAGCCCGGAACCCGCATGCGTCGCCCCGGTGACGCGGCCGGCGATGTAGTCGTCGATGCGGGTGTAGAAGGCCGCCAGCTGGTATTCGATTCCGCCTCTGGCGGCGCTCTTCAGGCCGAGCTCGACGCTGGTCGACACTTCCGGGTCGAGCTGCGGGTTGCCGACGTGGTAGTAGCCGTCGCCGCGCGCCGAATCCTCGAAGCGTTCGCGCATGTCGGCGGCACGGTAGGCGCGGCCGAGATTGGCATAGACGTTGAGGGTTTCGCTCAGCGGATGGATCGCGCCGAGCGACCAGGACAGGTTGTTGTCGGTGCTGTCGAGGCCGCTGGTCTGCGCCGCCGGCCCCCAGCCCTTCTGTCTGGCGTCGCCCTTGACGCGGTCGTAGCGCGCGCCGGCGACGATGCGGCTGCGGCCCAGCTCGAATTCGTCCTGGACGAAGACGCCGATCGCCTCGATCTCGCCGTCGGCGAACGGATCGTTGCGCTGGTTGTTGTTGAAGAAAGGCGGGTTGTTGTCCATGTAGCGCTCGGGATCGCCCTTCATGCGCCAGGTTTCGGCGCCGACCGTCAGCAGATGGCTGCCGCCGACCGGGAACATGTACTTGGCCCGCAGCCCGTCGGTGGTGAAGGTGACGTCGTTGCGCACGTAGTCGCGTCCCAGCCGCTCGGCGCGGGCGCGGATCTGGCGGAACACTTCCTGGCGATAGACTTCTGCCGACAGCTGCCCCTCACCCAATCTGGCATCGACACCCAGTTCGTAGAGCTCGCGGCGCTGCTCGGGCGAGTGGATGGTGGCGACGCCGAGCGGCGGCGGAATGCCCGCTCCCGTGCGCGCCGAACCGGGATACCAGACGTCCTTGTCCTCGTGCCGCTGCAGGTTCAGCCGCAGGCTGATGTCGTCGCCGAGGCGGTGGCGATATTTGGCCAGCAGGGTGTTGGAGTCATAGCCGGTGCGGTCCTCTCGGCCGTCCGGGCTGCGGTAGTCGCCGATGTCCCGCCCGGCGGCACCCAGCACCAGGGCATGGTCCGCATTCGAGCGCTGCACCAGCAGCGCGCCGGCGACGCCCTTGTCGACGCTGCTGAAGCGCAGGCCGGCGCGGCCGCCCATGCGTTCGTCGGCGCTGAAGGCGGCGTCGGGCGTCAGCATGTTGACCACGCCGCCCATCGCCCCGCTGCCATGCAGCACCGAACCCGGCCCCTTCACCACTTCCACGCGGTCGAGCAGGCCGAGGTCCATGAAGGAGGCGATCGCGCCCTGAGGCTGGGCGGAATTGACCCGCAGGCCGTCGACCATGACGACCACGCTTTCCCGCTTCAGCCCGCGCAGCACCGGGTTCTGCCCCCAGGCGCCATCGGACTGTACCGCCAGGCCCGGTCCGCCACGCATCAGGTCGCCGAGCACCTTGGCGCCGCTCGCGGCGGGGCGCAGCACTTCGATCGCCTGCGGCGTCTCGAGCGCGTCGCCGGCATAGCCCTTGGCGGTGACGACCTGCTCGCCGAGCAGGGTTTCGGCATGCACGGCAAAGGACGGGATCAGGGACAAGGGGACAGCGAACAGGCCCAGCATGGCCAGGCACAGCTTGCGCGGACGCGACTTCATGGACGGCTCCATCGGGCAGTGAGCTGGCTGGCGGCGGCTGGCTTGCTCGGGATGACAGGAATCAGGCTGATGCAACGATAGCTGAATAGGAATCACTACCGTTTGATTCCGGTCAAATCCGCATCTTCAGCGCCCGGTCACACGCGCTCGATCTTACTTCTTCAGCTTCGGGCAACCCTTGCAGGGCTTGTCCTTCTTGCAGCACTTCTTCTTGCTCATGATCTTGCTCCCGGGCCATGGGCCCCATGACGGCGATCGATCAATGCAGTTGTGAGCCCGCTTCCGGAGTGGGCGAGGACTCGCTCAACATGGCGTACGCACGCCAGTCATCGACCAGCCTGGATGCGCACTCGCGCACGCAGCCGGCCATCCTGGCATCACTGCCGATCACCGCCAGATGATCGGCAATGGCTTTCGCCACCGCCGGCGACTGCCGCGCCGGAAAGCGCGACAACAGCTGCAGCACGGCGGCGAGCGCCAGCTCGGGCTGGTTCGGGTAGGCCAGCCCTTCGTCGGGCGCGGCCTAAGCCGCGCCGCGACGGTGACGGGATGCCAGGGTGCTCACATCCGCACCGCGTAGTATTCGACGACCTGCTGCACGTCGACCGGGAACGGCACTTCGTCCGGCGACGGCGTGCGCGTCACGCTGGCGGCGAAGGCGGCTTCGTCGAAAGCCAGCCATTCGGGGCGGGTCAGCGCCGGCTCGGCGAGCGCCTCGGCCACGATCGGGATGCGGCGGCCGCGCTCGGTGAGCTGGATGCGGTCACCCGGCTTGACGCGGATCGACGGGATGTTGACCGAGCGGCCGTTCAGCAGCACGTGCTTGTGGCGCACCAGTTGGCGGGCAGCGACAGCGGTGGGCGCGAAGCCGGCGCGGAAGACGAAGTTGTCCAGGCGGCGCTCGAGCAGTTCGAGCAGCTTGTCGCCGGTCGGGCCGCGGTCGCGCTTGGCTTCGCGGAACAGGCGCTGGATCTGCTTCTCGGTCAGGCCGTAGTTGAAGCGCAGCTTCTGCTTCTCGATCAGTTGCACGCCGTAGCCCGACTTGCGCTTCGGGCGCTGGCCGTGCTGGCCGGGCGGATAGTTGCGCTCGCCGAGCGACTTGCGCGACAGGCCGGGCAGCTCTGTACCGAGCGCACGCATCACTTTCAATCGGGGGCCGGTGTAACGGGACAAGATGATCTCCTTCGATCAGTTCTGCAATGATGAAATGGTTGTGGCGGAAGTACGCGGGCGAGACTGAGCCGAAGTCCATGCATCGCTGCCGGCGCTCGCACCGCCCGGATGGCGGGGATGGGATATCGCCTGGTCGAGTTGTTCGCACGATGCCATCAGGTCCTCATCCATCGTGCTGGCATCGAGGCAGCGCAGCAGCAGCCCGGCCTGATGGGCGGCACGGGGACAGCCGGTCTCGAGATAGCGCGACACATGCGCGAGCACGCCGGCAAGCAGGCGCGTCTGCTCGAGGACTGGATCCCTTGCCATGAGGCACCTCCGAATTATGCGAATCGTTCTCAATATCATTCAATTCCGGAATCCTGTCAAGACTCCGGCATCTTTCCTCCATACGCTGCCCGGCGAAACGGGACGGCGAAATTTACATGGCCGGCCAAAGCGATGATAATGGAAGTCGTTCTCATTTTCTCGAACTCTGCCGGAATCACTACCCATGCGCCTGAAACTCCTCGTTGCCGGCCTGGCCGCGGCTGCCCTTTCCCTGCCCGCCGTCGCGCAGAAGACCGTCACCCCGCAGGAGGTGCTGAACCACTACGGCCAGCTCGTCCACGCCAGCTATGCGGACTCCGCCACCACCGCGCAGGCCATGAAGAAGGCCATCGATGCCTTCGTCGCCGCACCGTCCGAAGCCGGCCTGCTCGAAGCCCGCAAGCGCTGGCTGGAAGCGCGCGAGTGGTACGGCCAGACCGAGGCCTTCCGCTTCTACGGCGGCCCGATCGACGGCGAGGACGGCCCGGAAGGCCGCATCAACGCCTGGCCGATGGACGAGGCCTATGTCGACAGCGTGGAAGGCAACCCGGGTGCCGGCATCATCAACGACCGCAGCGTGAAGCTGGACGCCGACACGCTCGCCGGGCTCAACGAAAAGGACGGTGAAGAGAACATCTCCACCGGCTGGCATGCGATCGAGTTCCTGCTATGGGGCCAGGACCTGCGCGCCGACGGACCGGGCGACCGCGCCTGGACCGACTTCGTCGACGGCAAGGCGCCCAACGCCGACCGCCGCCGCACCTACCTGAAGATCGTCACCGACCTGCTGGTGCAGGACCTCGAAGACCTCACCCAGGCCTGGGCACCGGGCGCGCAGAACTACCGCGCCGAATTCGTCGCCGATCCGGCCAGCCTGACCAAGGTGATCTCGGCGCTCGGCATCCTCAGCCGCGCCGAACTGGCCGGCGAGCGCATCGAAGTCGCGCTCGATTCGCAGAGCCAGGAAGACGAGCATTCCTGCTTCTCCGACAACACCCACCGCGACGCCGTCACCAACGCGCTCGGCATCCGCAAC
>JRYH01000503.1_pt1 | contig 12039 bp, 14 predicted proteins | sample 235351 | NCBI WGS metagenome assembly JRYH01 (sample SAMN03074221, study PRJNA261480) | activated sludge metagenome | biome: Wastewater Treatment Plant; feature: Wastewater; material: Activated sludge; isolation source: activated biomass of a wastewater treatment plant treating wastewater... ... | reverse complement strand
CAGCAGACTCTATGCCGCGCATCAGCACCGCGCGACTTGCGTCCCTCATCACGACGGCGCCCCAGGCGATCAATTCAGTCTGCGCCAGACTTCTATGACAGTGGTCCCTGCCCGGCGTGAAGTGAAAAAATCAAAATGGGCGAAGCCCAAAGGCTCCACCCATTGCTGCAGGTCCGATTGCCGAGCCGCATGGTGCGTGCGCACCAACCCCGGAACAGCTATTTTTTCTTGCCAGGGGCTTTCTTGGCCGGGGCAGCTTTCTTGGCCGGAGCCTTACCTGCCTTCTGCGTCAGCGCAGATGCGGCGACGGTCTTCTCAGCCTTCGATGCCTTGGGATCCTTCAGAACCTTGGCAGCCTTGGACGCAACCGCCGCGCTCGTCTTCTCGTCCGATCCCTTCTGGGTCAAAGTCGACGCCGCAGCCGCCTTGGCGCTTTTAGATGCCTTGGGGTCTTTGAGAACCTTCGCCGCCGCGGAGGCGACCTTGGCGCTCGTTTTCTCGCTTGCCGGTTTCTTGGCCATGGCCGTTTCTCGCTTGGAAAACCGCACCCCTCGTGCGGCGAATTGAAGCTACTGGGATTCGTTGCCTCGCAAACACAAATCTGCAGCCGGATCCGGAAATGATGTGCGGGTGTAGCCGGTCAGAGCCATGCCCTGTGCTGGTCGGGTGAACGCGCGGGGGTGGCGGGCGCGAGATTGACACCACAGGCACGAAACGCCACAACCTCGGCCCAGCCGAAACGAACATGACTTTTCCAAGGAGCCGCTGCCGATGTCGCACGCCGACCTCAAAGACACCGTTGAAGCCGCCTTCGAGGCTCGCGACACCATCAACACCGCGACCAAGGGTGCGGTCCGCGATGCAGTAGAGAGTGCGCTCAACCTTCTCGACAGCGGCCAGGCGCGGGTGGCGGAGAAGAAGGACGGCGAATGGGTCGTCAACCAATGGCTGAAAAAGGCGGTGCTGCTCTCGTTCCGCTTGAACGACAACGAAATCATTCCATTCCAGAAGAGTGGCACCTACGCCAGCCGCGTGCACGGCTTCGACAAGGTGCCCCTGAAGTACGGCGACTGGAGCACACAGGCATTCAGGGACGCAGGGTTCCGCGCCGTTCCGGGCGCCATCGTGCGGCACTCGGCCTATATCGCACCGGGCGTCGTGCTGATGCCGTCGTTCGTCAACCTGGGTGCATATGTCGACAGTGGGACAATGGTCGACACCTGGGCGACGGTCGGCAGCTGCGCGCAGATCGGCAAGAATTGCCACATCTCGGGGGGCGCGGGGATTGGCGGAGTGCTTGAGCCACTGCAGGCAGGACCTGTGGTGATCGAGGACAACTGCTTCATCGGCGCGCGCGCCGAGGTGGCGGAAGGTGTTCGCGTGGGCGAAGGATCGGTGTTGTCCATGGGTGTCTATATCGGCGCGTCCACCACGATCATCGACCGGGCAACGGGCGAGAAATTCTTCGGACACGTACCTCCCTACTCTGTGGTTGTATCGGGAACCATGCCGGGCAAACCGCTGCCGGACGGCTCGGCGGGTCCGGGTCTTTACTGTGCGGTGATCGTCAAGCGCGTCGACGAGAGGACGCGATCAAAGACCTCTATCAACGAGTTACTCAGGGACTGAAGCGCGGACGGTAACCGTTAAAGCATCTGGAAAGCCTAGCGTAGGCTCGCGCTTTACCTGTAGGAATGGTCGCGCCAAACTGGGCCTCGCGTCCTACTCGATGCGAGGCCCATTCGCATGCCGCCGAAAGCCAATAGTTCGCGTATCGCTGCCGTGCTCGCCTTGACGGTGCTGGCGTTGGCCGCTTTTCCGCGTACGGCGGAGGCGTTCTTCTGCTTCTCGTTCCAGATCGGCGGGGGACCACGCTACTCCTACTGGGCGCCGTCGAGCCCGTTTGGTCCGTGGTATGGGCCGAGCGTGGATTATCCCGGCGCTGGATACGGCGGTTATGGAGGTCCCTGGGGCGGATGGGAGCGTCCGTGGCAGGGACCGGCAAGCGCGCCTTATCCCTACAACGCTTACGGCTACGGCCCGCCCGGGTACTCACCGATGGGATGGACGCCCCCGTGGCAATCGCCGTGGCAGACCACACCCTGGGCGGGTAGCTATCCCTACGGATCCAGCTTGTCGCCGCGCGGCATCTGGCCGCTGGGCGCGTTGCCCGGCGCTGGCGGCGTTCGGTGAACGCAATCCAGCATCTTGTTTCGAGCCCGTTTGTCACGCTGAACCGCTGCACACTTCAGCTAAACATGCTCTAGATCCGTTCAGATTTTGATTGAATTACGTATGGCCTTTGTGGCGTGCCGAAATCGTTGTTCTATCCGCCGCCGCCAGTTCCCAGCAGCCACTTGGGATCGAACCAGCGGTCGGCCGGACCATCGTAGGGCAGCCGTGTGATATCCCAGTGGCGAATGTAGGGTGCGTAGACGTCCCAAACCGGCGGCCCGCCGCCTATGAACACCCGACGGCCTTTGTAGCGCGCCAGCACGTCCTCGGGGTTCTCGTGGGAGCGGATGACCGCGATCGTCCGGTCGAGAAATGCCCATTCCGGCACCGCGCTAATGGTCGTCGGGCCAGCAAGCAGGACGTGTCCCTTGGTCTTGTAGAAGAAACGCTCGACATCGGCGCGGAACTCGGGCCGCTCGTCGCCCTCCCACGGCAGCCAGCCGTTCAAACCCAGCTGGCCGCGCAAGCCGATGGCGCACATGGAGCGGACGTCGGGCATTGCTATCTCATTCTCCCTTCCAGAGTTTCCCACAAGGCGATCCGCTCACGGCTGCCAAGGCTTGGCCGGTTCGGAGCTTTCATCCTCCTCCCTTTTTTCGGCCCGGCCGATCTCGCGCGTCAAGGCGTAGAGGGTCTGCGGGATTCCCTCACCAGAAACGGCCGACAGGAGCAGCGGCTTTTTACGCGCGGCCTTGTGCAGGATCTCTGCCTTCTCAGCGCGTGCCGCCTCATCCAGCGCATCGATCTTGGAGAGCGCGACGATCTCTTTCTTGGCGGCCAGATCGTGGCCATAGGCCTTCAACTCGCGGCGAACCGTGCGATAGGCGCCGGCGATGTCGTCGGTGGTGGCGTCAACCAGATGCAGCAGGACCCGGCAGCGCTCGACGTGACCCAGGAAGCGGGTGCCGAGCCCTGCACCTTCGTGGGCGCCCTCGATCAGGCCGGGGATGTCGGCCAGCACGAAATCAACGTCACCGGCGCGCACGACGCCAAGGTTGGGATGCAGCGTGGTGAAAGGATAGTCGGCGATCTTCGGCTTGGCGGCCGAGACGGCAGCCAGGAATGTCGATTTGCCGGCATTGGGCAGCCCGACGAGGCCGGCGTCCGCTATGAGCTTCAGCCTCAGCCAGATGGTCAGCTCATCGCCCGGAAGACCCGGATTGGCGTGGCGTGGCGCCTGATTTGTGGCCGACTTGAAGTGCGCGTTGCCGAAGCCGCCGTTACCGCCCTTGGCGAGTATGACGCGCTGACCGGGCTCCTGCAGATCAGCAATCAGCGTCTCGTTGTCCTCGGCGTAGATCTCGGTGCCAGGCGGAACCTTTATGACGATGTCGCCACCTGAGGGGCCAGCGCGGTTGCGCCCCATGCCCGGCGTGCCGCTCTTCGCCTTGAAGTGCTGCTGATAGCGATAATCGATCAAGGTGTTGAGGTTGGCGACGCACTCGGCAATGACATTGCCGCCCTTGCCACCATCGCCGCCGTCGGGCCCGCCGAACTCGATGAACTTCTCGCGACGGAAGCTTATGGATCCCGCGCCGCCATTGCCGGCCTTGATATAGATTTTCGCCTGATCGAGAAATTTCATTGGAAACGTGCCTCAAAGGCGTCGCGCGTGAGCAGTGTTTGCATACCCGCCTGGTCTGCACCACGCGAATTGAATTTGAGCCGACAGGGACCGGCCACTACGAACCCAAGCTTTTCCTCCGGACGCGCTGCACGCAGGGTCAGTCGTGAGGATTGGAGCACAAGCTGGGCCATGTCCTGTTCCTCACAGGCTGCGCCGGCGCAATGTCTGCCAGTTTCGACGCTCCAACTCGTACTGCTCTGCCGCGACTTCGAGACGGCGCGCTTCGCACCAGTGACTGCAAGACCCTGTAGACGTGAAGCCCAGCTTCTCTATGACCCTCGCGGACGCGGGATTATCGGCGAAATGGCAGCAGGTGAGCTTTTCGAACTCCGCACTGGCAAAACAGTGCGCGATCAGCGCGTACGCTGCTTCCGTTGCAATCCCCCGCCCCCAGGAGGGTTTGCCGACCCAATAGCCAATTTCCGCAGAACGGCCATCCAGCGAAGGAAGATAGCCCGTGATGCCGAGCAGGCTGTCTTCATCAGCCATGGTGATAGCGCGCACGAACTCACCCTTCTCAAGCCCGTCGAGCCACTGGCGGGCGTCATCGGGTGTGTAGGGATATGGAATGCGCGCCGTCATCGAGGCAACGGCCCAATCGCCGGCCAGTCGCGTAATATCGAGCAGATCAGCCTCGCTCAAAGGTCGCAGTACGAGCCGCGCGGTGCGGATCGGGCCGTCGCCGACGGACCTGCGCCGGAGCAATTGCGACAAACGTGCCATGCCGCTCTCCCGAGATGACGAAGGGGAGACGCAAACGCCTCCCCTTCACCAGTTCAGAAACCTGCTACGGGAACAGAGCCGGTGGCCGGCTATTCCGCAGCCTCAACTGTTGCCGGGCGTATGGAGACGAACACGCGGCCATTGCGACGGGTGCGGAACTCGACCGCACCTTCCACTTTGGCAAACAGCGTGTGGTCGGTGCCCATGCCGACGTTGTCTCCCGGATGAACCTTCGTGCCGCGCTGACGGACGAGGATGTTGCCGGCAATGACGTGCTCGCCGCCGTAGCGTTTCACGCCGAGCATCTTGGGATTGCTGTCGCGACCGTTCTTCGAAGAGCCGCCGGCCTTTTTCTGTGCCATGACTTGGTATCCTTAACTTGCTGGTCCGTCCGGCTGCCGTCAGGCGCCGACGATGGACGTGATGCGGACCTTGGTCAGATCCTGGCGATGGCCGCGCTTGCGGCGAGAATTCTTGCGGCGGCGCTTCTTGAAGGCAATGACCTTCGGACCGCGCGTCTGCTCGACAAGCTCGGCGGTGACCTTGGCACCTGCGACGGTCGGTGCGCCGACCTTCACGGATGCGCCTTCACCGACCATGAGGACCTCGCCGAATTCAACGGAGGCTCCAGCCTCGCCGTCGAGCTTCTCGATGATGATGATATCGTCCGTGGCGACACGGTACTGCTTGCCGCCTGTCTTGATGACAGCGTACATGGCTCTTGCCCTTCTCTCGTTGGCCGCGCCCTGTGGCGCCCCTCCGTGCAGGCGGCCCAGCGGGCCTCAAGTTGCAGAGGGGACTTTCGAGCCTTTCGCGACGGAAATGGTCGCAGGAGAGCCTCGGGCAGCGCATTAGGCGCGCTCGGCGGCACCGAACGCGTTGGACGGGTTTATGTTCGCTCAGCACCGAAATGTCAACGGCACGCAGGCGCAGATCAGTTCACCGCGTCATTTTCTCGGAGCCCAAACCAGTAGGCCGTCGGGGAGGGTTCGGCAAACAGGCAGTTTGTTCATGGCTGTCAGACTATAACGAGCCGAAACCAGCCGATGCCTTGATCTGTCTAGTTGTTAATACTGCTGATCGTATGGCCTGATTTTTAGCCCCACACTGGAAAGCGGCGATGATGCCAGCCTCACAAGACCAAGCCCGCTCCGACAACCTGGGGCTCGTCGAAATTCCCATCCTGGACGTCGGGCCCGATTTCCCGATGGAGACATTGAAGCGCGAACTCGACCGGGCGCACCGGCTTCTCGACGCGGCCACGCGGATCGTCCCGCGGCAGGCGCTGGCATCGCTCGACCGCATTTCCCGCCGCTGGCTCGCCCGCTGGGAGAACGCGCATCTGCCGGAAATCGACGAGATCGCACGCCTGCTCGCCCGACCCGGCGCGTATTTCCTATCGGTCAATTACGAATGGGGTTGCACCAGCCGGGTGGCGCCATCGCCGGACGGTGGATCGGCCCGCCTCGTGCGGGTGCTCGACTGGCGTACTGACGGACTTGGCCGCAACGTGCTCGCCGCCCGTGTTGCTGGCCACACCGGGCCGTTCGTCACTCTGACATGGCCCGGCTACACAGGCGTCTTACAAGCGGTGGCGCCGGGACGTTTCGCCGGGGCGCTGAACCAGGCACCGATGCGCAAGGCCATGGGGAATTACTATCTCGACTGGGCAGCGAACCGCCGTCGCGTCTGGACGATGCCGCACGCAACGCCGGCCCACCTCCTGCGCTCCGTGTTCGAGCGGGCCGAGACCTATCACCACGCAAAAGACATGCTCACGAAGACGCCGATCAGCTCGCCGGCGATCTTCTCGCTGGCAGGCGTAGAGGCACATGAAACGTGTGTCATCGAGCGCCAGGAGACAGACGCGCGCGTTCACCCCGGATCGCAGGTTGCAGCCAATCATTGGCACGCAATCGGTTGGACGGGGCATGCGCGCGGCAACGACAGCGGCGGGCGAGCCTGCCAGATGGCGCACGTCTCCACCGCGCTCGACCCGGCGTTGCCCTGGCTTGCAGAACCGATCCTCAACCCGACGACGCGGCTGGTGATGATCGCCGACGCGAAGAGCGGACGGTTTCTCGCGCAGGGCTATGAGGCAGACGGCGCCGCCACGGTTGTTCTTGAAACAACCGCCTGAAGACGCGACACGCCGTCGCAAGGGCTTGTGGTCGCCGCCGGTCGTTTGCCGCCATCCATGCCAGACGCCACGCGCAAGCTCTTGAAAGGCGCGGGTGCTGCACGCCGACGACGTGCGTGCGTGCCTACATTGGAATGATTCTATTGATTTTTCTGCTCACGCACGCGGGTTGACATCGTGCCTGGGACACGGCTTCCTCATGACCGGGCGCACCACAGCGTCCATAATCGCAAACATCCTTGTCGGGGCCTTGAACCCCGGTCTTTGGAGGACATCATGCCTGATAGTCGCGCGGTCACGCGCCGTTTCTTCACGCTCGCTATTACCCTCTCCTCTGCCGCTCTGGCGATCGCCGCACCCGTCCTTGCTTCGGGCGAAGGTGAGAAAAATCTCAAGGTCAAGAAGCTTTCGATCCCGAGCCCGGTTCCCGGTGCTGCCGGTGAGATCAACATCTATTCGTACCGTGAGCCCGGCCTCATTGCGCCGCTGGTCGAAACCTTTTCCAAGGAGTACGGCGTCAAGGTCAACATCGTCTATGCCAAGGACGGCCTGACCGAGCGCATCCTGGCCGAGGGCGCCAACTCCCCGGTCGACGTATTGTTGAGCGTCGACATCGGCCGTCTCGACGAAGCAAAGCAGAGCGGCATCACCCAGCCGATCAAATCACAGCTCGTGGACGAGGAAATTCCGGCTGCCTATCGCGACCCCGATGGCGCCTGGGTCGGCCTTTCACAACGCGCTCGCGTCATCTACGCATCGAAGGAGCGGGTCGGCCAAGACAAGATCAGCTACGAGGAGTTGGCGGATCCGAAATGGAAGGGCAAGATCTGCATGCGCTCGGGCCAGCACACCTACAACATCGGTCTACTGGCTTCGATCATCGCTCATGACGGGCCAGAAAAGGCCGAGAAGTGGGCAATGGGTGTGAAGAACAACCTTGCTCGCAAACCCGCAGGCGGTGACCGCGATCAGGTCAAAGCCATTTACGCCGGCGAGTGCGACATCGCTGTTGGCAACACCTATTACATGGCCGCAATGGAAACGAGCGACAAGCCCGAGCAGCGCGAATGGGCGAAGTCCGTAAAGCTGCTGTTCCCGAATGCCGATACCCGCGGCACGCACGTCAACATTTCCGGCGCCATCCTGGCCAAGCATGCGCCCCACAAGGACAATGCAAAGCTCTTTATTGACTTCCTCGTCTCCCACGAAGGCCAGCACATCTACGCCGAGAAGGTGAATGAGTACCCACTGGACCCCGACGTCCCGGTTTCGGATCGCGTTGCTGCGTGGGGCACGCTAACGCCGGACAAGCTGCCGCTGATCGAGGTCGCCAAATATCGCAAGCAGGCTTCGGAGATCATGGACAAGGTCGGCTTCGACCAGGGTCCGGGTGCCTGAAACGGCACAAAGCAACAAAGGGGGAGCGCCACGAGCGGCCGCGGGGGATACGGCGGCATTCGGTCTGCCCCTTCCAAACTGCACGAGCCGCGCGCCAATCGGGCGCGCGGCTTTTTCTTTTTGGCCAGAGGGATGCCCCTGCGCTCGTGGGCAGGCTATAAGGACGGCCGAACAACCGACAAGAAACCGCTCGATCGCGTTCATGTTCAACGGAAACATGAGGGTGATCGAACTCTTGTTTCGAGCATGTTTTTCACGCTGAACCGCTGCACACTGCAGCACAACATGCCCTAAAGGCAGCGAGAGGACGCCCACATGAAACTCGTGCGATTTGGAGCCGCTGGTGAAGAGAAACCAGGACTGATCGATTCCCAGGGTGCCATTCGCGACCTCTCACAACATATCACCGACATTGACGGGCACATGCTCGGGGCCGATACGATCGCCAAGCTGAAGAAAATCGATCCATCGACGCTTCCCCTCGCGCCGCAAGGTGTGCGTCTCGGTGCGCCGGTCGGGTCCGTGCGAAACTACATGGCCATCGGGCTTAACTATGCCGATCACGCAGCCGAGGCGGGGCTGCGCGTCCCGCGCGAGCCGGTCATCTTCAACAAGATCGGCAACTGCATCGTCGGATCGACTGACGATATCATGATGCCGCGCGACGCACAGAAGCTCGACTACGAGGTCGAAATCGGCTTCGTGATCTCAAAACGCGCCCGTTATGTCGAGGAGAAGGACGCCGCCGATTACATTGCCGGATATCTCGTCTGCAATGACGTTTCGGAGCGCCACTTCCAGACCGAGCGATCCGGTCAGTGGGTGAAGGGCAAGGCGGCGGAGACGTTCGGACCGCTCGGACCTTGGCTGGTGACACCGGACGAAGTGGGCGACGTCGATAATCTCGCGATGTGGCTCGACGTGAACGGCGAGCGGCGCCAGACCGGCAATACCGCGACGATGATTTTTAAAATCCCCTACATCCTGTCCTATATGACGCGCTTCATGGTGCTGGAGCCGGGCGACGTTGTCGCAACAGGCACGCCGCCGGGCGTGGCGCTCGGCATGAAGGAGCCCAAGTGGCTGCAAGTGGGCGACGTCGTAACGCTGGGCATCGAGAAGCTCGGCGAGCAGCGCTCGAAGATCGTCGCGTTCAAGCTCTAAGGCGCTGTGTCTCGACCAGGTCGTCCCGCGATCCGCGGGACGACAGTCGAGAGGCAATGCGCCGGGAGACCCGACACAAACGGCGAGACCGGCGCCATCAGTAACTTTGCTGCATCTTCGACTTGTGCTGGTCGTAGCGCATCGATTTGCGGGTCTTCTCCCACGCCTGAGCGTCGAGATTGGCGGCCGCCTCGTTCTGTCTCTTCTCCAGCTCCTGCAGCTCCTTCACCGCCGCATCCGAAGCCCTGTTCACGCCGACGCCATACAGCTCGCGTGCGTTCTTCAGATATGAGGCGTTTCTTTCCAGAAGCTTGCGCGCACCGGCAATGTCACCCTTGTCGCGCAGCTCCACCGCCGCCTCGCTGGTCTCGGTGGCAACCTGTGTCGACACCTGACTCATGACGGCCTTGTTGATGCTCTGTTCCACTGCCTCGCTGGACTCAGAATAGCGTGCCGTCGCCTTTGCCGCGGCCTGGCGACGTGCGCCGGAGGCCAGATCCAGATAGTCGACAGCAATGCTTGCCACCACGGCATCGCCTGGCGTGCGGATTTCGGGCTGTTCCAACTCGACGATGAAATAGCGCTCATTGGCGCCTTGCAACTGGTTCAGCTTCAGTCGGATACGATTGCCTTCGACCTGCGCCTCGCGGCCGAGCACGCGCACCGGTTTGAAGCCGATGCGGCATTCGATGATGATCTCGATGTCCTTGGCGGTGATGGACAGCGCATCGCCAAACTCGGAGGCGAAGATTCCCGCCAGATCCTCGGGGTCCTCCACGAAGGCATGGTTGCCATCGCTGGCAGCGGCCAGGCGTTGCATCAGATCCTCGTTGTAATCGAGACCGAGGCCGATGGTGCTGACGGATATTCCCTTTGCGCCGAGCTTGCGTCCCAACTCGCCTAGCTCGCGCGGGCTCGAGGGGCCGACGTTTGCCAGGCCATCGGAAAGCAGTATGACGCGGTTGACGCGCGCCTCGTCGAGGTTTCGTTCAACCTCGGCTGCACCAGATACGACACCGGCATGAAGCGCTGTGCGCCCATCTGCGGTAAGTCTGTCGATCTTTTGAGCCAGTGAGCGGCCGTCGCCAAGCTGCGCTGCGGGCTGCAGCACAGCGACCTCGTGGTTGTAGGCGACAATCGACACCATGTCCTGCGCCGACAGGCGTTCGAGCGCGACATTGGCAGCGGCCTTGGCGGAAGCGATGCGCTCGCCCTTCATGGAACCCGAACGATCGAGAACGAGCGCCACGTTGACGGGCGGGCGTTCCTTTCGACTGGTAATCGGCATCCCCTTGAGCGATAGGCGCAAATAGACTTTGCCTGATTTTCCTAGCGGGAGAACCGACTGTCCCAGTTCCGCATCAAGCTCGAGTGCTGGGCCAGGCGCAGATGCCGCCAGCGCGTGCGCAGCACCTAACGCTGCGAGGCCAAGTGCGCCGGCAATCGCGGCAACGTAACGGTCAAATTTCCTTGGTGCAGACATATCTCCTCCTCCGAAAACTGGGAAAGGAGTAAGCCACCGATCGGGCGGAAGCGGGCTCACGGAACGGCCGAATTGAGGAATTGCGGCAACGGCAGATGAACGTGAGGGCAAATCTACGGCAATTGCACCAAATGATCGGCATTTTAGCGAATGCTTTAGCCGCGGCTAAAGCGGCTCCTTCGTAGACTGACGTACGGACACAACGGATGAGGCTGGCGCATGCGTATTCATGATCGTTTCGCGGTCCACAGATCTGGTGCCGGGTTTGTCGCAGCCCTCGTCATGGTCACGACGATCATGCCAAGCGTGCCTGTGCCTGCCGCAGAGATTGCGGGACATGGTGCCAGCGCCAAGGCCCCCGCGGATGCGAAAGTCGCACTCGCGCAAGAGCTTCTCGGGCTGTCGAACATGTCACCGGTGCTGGCGGGCTGGCGTGAAACGCTGGCGCAGTCGTCCGATTTCGGGCAGTACGGGCTCGGCAAGGAAACGCAGGCGCGGCTCATGTCGTGTTGGCGCCGCGCAGTTCTCAAATCCTTCGATATAAAGGCAGCAGAGCAGAAACTGGCCGCGCTCTATGCCGAACGCTTCAAGATGAGCGAGCTCAAGGACCTCATCGCCTTGCGACATACACCGGTGGGTGAGAGAATCTCCCTTAGCGAGCGGTCGTTCCATGCGCGAACGAGCGATACGCAACGGAGCATGGCATGGATGATCGATGCAGCGGCGCGGCTGGAGCAGGACCGGGATCGCAAGGCGCTGATCGAGGCGATTGCGGAACTCGGTGGTGGCACCAAGGCGCTGACGGACGCTCTCATCAACATTTCCGTCAGCGCGTCGATCGGTGCGGAGGCTATCAAGCCGGCCGGGCAGCCACGCCATTCGCCCGCGGAGATCGCTGCAATTGTCGAACAGCATCGCCAGCAGATGTGGCAGCATCTCGATGCGGTCGTCGTGACACAACACGAGATGTTGTACGAGCAGCTAAGCCTCACCGATCTGGGCACCTTGAAGGCGTTCATGGCAAGCGAGCTTGGCCGCCGGCACACCGAGGTATCGCTCGACGCGTTCAATCAGCTGATGCGAGACGAGGCGCTGGCCATCGGGGCGCAGTTCGCCACCGAGTGGCAGTCGCAGGACCTCTAGATCCCACGGTGCAGAAATTCTATTTCTCTCGTGAAGTCAGATTGTTGGTGCAGGTTCGAGCACAATCCTCGAACCGAAGCCCGCGCGATAGGTTGGCGGGTGGCATCGCGCAAACAAAAATGGTGC
>JRYH01009579.1_pt1 | contig 12044 bp, 11 predicted proteins | sample 235351 | NCBI WGS metagenome assembly JRYH01 (sample SAMN03074221, study PRJNA261480) | activated sludge metagenome | biome: Wastewater Treatment Plant; feature: Wastewater; material: Activated sludge; isolation source: activated biomass of a wastewater treatment plant treating wastewater... ... | reverse complement strand
ACAGAGGTCCGCGCCGACGGCGTCGGCCCATGCGATGGACGGCGCATGGCCCCGCGGCTCGCCCACGCATACGTAGCGCTCGCCGTAGAGCGTGTCCTGCGCACTTTCGAAACCGGCTCGTTCTCGAGGTAGGCCAGTCCTGCGCCACGATGCACTGGCGTGCCCATGATAGAGACGGCGAGGAGCGCGGGCATTCCTCAGCGCAACCGTGCGGGTTAAAAATCGTTACCCATGGGGACTTCACCGGAAGGCTGCATGAAGCTCGCTACTCTGCTTGCCACGGCGCTGCTTGCCCTCGCCGCTCTGTCGCGGATGGCAGGCTTGCCCGCGCGCGCAACGGTCCAGGAGGAGGACTGCATCGATCCCGCCATCGAATATCCCGTGCCATGCGACGAGGATGATGGCGATTAAACCCAGCTCGCCTGCGCAGGTCTGTTGTCGGGGATCAAGGTCTTGCCCCGCGCAGGCGCTAAGCATTTATTCTGACCGATGAAAACCGGAATGGAGGTGAGCCATGGCGCAGAAGATGAAGGCTGCGATCTTCGTCGAGACGGGGCGCATCGTTCTCGACGACAAGCCGGTTCCGGAGATTGGGCCGAACGACGCCCTGGTCCGCATCACCACCACCACGATTTGCGGAACCGACGTGCATATCCTGAAAGGCGAGTATCCGGTTGAGAAGGGCTTGACCATCGGCCACGAGCCGGTCGGCGTCATCGAGAAGCTCGGCTCCGCGGTGACCGGCTATCACGAGGGCCAGCGCGTCATCGCCGGCGCCATCACGCCGTCCGGCTGGAGCAACGCCTGCCTCTGCGGGTGTGGCGCGCAAGACGGCGCCGGTACGAGGCATGGCTGGAAGGCGCTCGGCGGCTGGAAATTCGGCAACACGATCGACGGCTGCCAGGCTGAATATGTCCGCGTGCCGGACGCCATGGCGAACCTGGCGCCGATCCCCGACAACGTCACCGACGAGCAGGTGCTGATGTGTCCCGACATCATGTCGACCGGCTTCTCCGGTGCCGAGACGGGCAGTGTGAAGATCGGCGACGCAGTCGCCGTGTTCGCCCAGGGCCCCATCGGCCTCTGTGCCACGGCCGGGGCAAAGCTGATGGGCGCCACCTCGATCATCGCCGTAGAAACCGTGCCGGCGCGCATCGAGATGGCGAAGCGTCTCGGCGCCAGCCACGTCGTCGACTTCAAGACAGAGGATCCGGTCGAGGCGATCCTGCGCCTGACAGATGGCCGCGGCGTCGATGTCGCCATCGAGGCGCTCGGCACGCAGAGCACGTTCGAAGCTGCGTTGCGCGTGCTGCGTCCCGGCGGCGTTTTATCGAGCCTCGGGGTCTATTCGACGGATCTCAAGATCCCGCTCGACGCGTTCGCCGCGGGCCTCGCCGATACCTCGATCCGCACCACGCTCTGCCCCGGCGGCAAGGAGCGCATGCGGCGGATGATGGATGTCGTCGCCTCGGGACGGGTCGATCTCGGCGGGCTCGTGACGCATCGCTACAGGCTCGATCAGATCGAGGAGGCGTACGATCTGTTCGCGAACCAGCGCGACGGCGTGCTGAAGGTCGCGATCACGCCGTGACGCCGCCGTAGCGTGGCGAGGTTCCGTGAGAGCGTAGAACGGCTGAGCCGGCGGCCCTGCCTCAGTCGTTCTCGGCAGGTTCGCTTTTCTTCTTTTTAAACGTCGAGCCCGCGTCCTTGAAGTTCAGGAGATGTGCGTCGTCGGCCGAGCCCTTGGTTTCGGCGACGACGCCGAATTCGAGCGGCTCGTCCTGCGAATAGCGCTTGCCGAGCCGGTAGGCGATTTCGGCCCGTGCCGTCTCGACGCCGAGGTAGAAGGCATGGCCGGCGTCGGCCCGCGTGTCGAGGTGCGGGAAAAGATCGAATGGGTCATCGGACACGTGATGGCCGTTCTTGTTGTAGATGTGGACGCCATCCTCGGCCACCTCGATGCGATAGTTCACGTCGCGGATCTGCGTCGCCAGCGTGCGAATCTCATCCGAGGTGGTGGCGAAGCCGCGCCGGTCGCGGAGCGCCATGAGGCCGCCGCCGAAGCCCTGTGGCAGGGCGCCAGCCTTTTTGGCTGCGAAGAACTCGCGCCGCGCCCGGTCGAACTCGCGGACCGCCGTGCGGCAGTGGGGGCTCACCTGCACGGCCAGAACGGCGGTAATGTCGAGCTCCGAGCACAATCCCATCAGAAGTGCGTTGATGCCCGTCGTATCCGCGTCGGTGAGCTCGGTGACATTGCCGATGCCCATCAGGATCGGCACGTCCGGCCGCCGGTTGCGCAAGTCCACGTAACGCGCGATCGATGCCGCAAAGCCGTAATGGATCGGATCGAGGATGGGATCGGCGTAATAGGGCTTTCCCTTAGCGATCATGATGTCGATCACGCGGTCGAGCGAGGCCATGTCGGCGGCGCCGGCCGAGATCAGGATTGGCACCGCCGGTCCCTCGTCGACGATGGCGATGTTCTTCTCCGAGAGGCTCAGCAGAAAATCCGCGCCCGCCTTCGTCGCCCGCGACAGCTCCTCCGAGTTGAAGCTGTCGACGCTGACCCGCGCGCCGTCCGCATGAAGGGCCGCGATCGCCGCTTCAAGATGGGGGAACGGGCTATCCGGCAGGCAGCCGAGATCGATGACATCGGCGCCGTCCGCGCGAAGCATGCGCGAGCGCGTGACGATCTCCTCCGGCGTCATCAGAGTTGCATCGACGATCTCGGCGAAGATGGTGACGTTGTGCTGCGAGAGATCGATCTTCTCCTTGGCATGGCCGAGGTATTCGGGAAGGTCCGCAACCTCGTCCGGGCCGCGCTCGAAACGGGTGCCGAAGAAATCGGAGAGCCGCTCGAGATCGCCGCGGAAGCGGCCAGGCATGACGACGCGGTCTGCGCCTTCGGGCAGCGTCAGGCGTCGCTCGACGATATCCGCCGTCATCAGCGCGGCGACTTTCACGCCGACGTTGGCGACCACAGGCTCGAGCTTGTCGCTCGCCACCTGCTCCGCCACGCGCTTGACACGCGGCTCCGCCAGCGACCCCGTTACCAGCACCACACGCTCGGCCATTCGCGCTGATCCTCCCTAGAGTGCTTCCGAAAAAGTGAGAACCGGTCATGGCGGAGCCATGCAAGTTAAAGTGTCCGAAGAGAAGCACGAAGAAACAAAAACCTAGAGCCGTTCCCCGTTTCCACTTAGACCGGAACGGCTCGAGAATAGAGCGCCCAGAAACCATGAAGCCCGGCCGCGAACGTGCCACGCATGGCTGAGCGATCGGAGACGTACGAGAAAACAAACACCGGGAGCCTGCTCGCGTTTCACTAAGGCCCGGCGCGGCTCCCTTGCCTGCCCGAAGTATGGCATGGATTGCAAGGGGCTACCCCAGGAGGATCTCGCACGCCGCCCGGCTAGAGCGCGTTCACTCCTATCGGAATCGGATTGTGCTACGTGAACGCGCTCTAAGTTTTTATTTAAGAGACTGATTCACGTTTTCGGTGAATGCGTGTCCGCATCCACCTCAAACGATCAGGCTCTAGTCCGCCACCGCGGCCGAGCGCGCGTCACCGCCGAGAGCCACAAAATCCTCCTGCCAAACGCGGGCGCCCTCGCTGACGGCCCGGAAAACCGCATCGCCGACCGCTTCGCCGATCGCGGTATGCAGTCCGGCAAAGCGGGCTCCCTCGCCCCCACATGCGGGCGCCGCCACGACGATGCAATCGGTGCCGGTGCCGGTCACCGCCACACCGGCCCGTTGGACGGCGGCTTCGAGAAGCGCGGCGGTGCGCGCTTGAGCGACGATGGACACCGTCTCGATCAGCGCCGCCTGCGACAAGGGCGTCGATACGTGTACGAGCGTGTTGATGGTTCCAGGCAGCCACACTGGCTCGGCGCAGCGCCGGCCGACGCGCTCCCCGTTCGAAAGACCGACCGTTGCGAGGCAGACCGCGACTTCGCCCTCCACGGCAGATCGCGCAACATGATAGCGCGTGATGTCGCGCGAGGTGATGAGCGTGACGGCATCGACGAGACCGGCGTCCGCCACGAGATTTGCGATGACATGCAGCGGATCTTCGGCGGGCGGCAGGTCGGCATTGCGTACCTCCAGCCACGCGACCCGCTGCGCCACTTGAAAGCCCGGCTTCGTGAGCGACCAGGAGAGCATGTCGTGGGGCGCATCGAACGACGCCACGAGCCAGGGCCGACGGCAGGTGATCGTGAACGGCAAGGTCAAAGGCGTGGCTCGCGCTTCCAGAAGCGCGCTGCATACGCGCTGACGAGAAGGGACCTACGGCACAGTTCCAAAGGACGGTCAAGGGATCTCTATCCCTCGCCTGCAGGCCGCGCGTTGCCACAACATACTCCGTCTACACGCAATTTTTGACCATCGACGCGGACAAAGGAACAGCCCGTATTAACTCGGAGGATAGAAAATGTGGGCGAACATGTCGCAGGCCGCCGAGAATAAGAAAGAGATGGAGAGGCTCGTGTCCAGGGTCGTCGAAAATAGCCGGCAGCAAAAGCGGGCCATCGGCAGGAGCACTGTCGTGCCCAAGCATACCGGCTTGGCGGACGCCGCGTTCGACGCCCTGCAGGCATCGGTCGTCGTCACGGATACACGGGGCTACATCGTCACCGTGAATCCGGCTTTTTGCGCCACCACCGGGTTCTCGAAGCGCGAGGTCATCGGCCAAAGCGCGCGCAGCTTGCGATGCCGATTGCACGACGGAGCCTTCTACCGGGAGATGTGGCAGGCCCTCGTTGCCAAGGGGTCCTGGCAGGGCGAGATCTGGATGCAGCGCAAGAGCGGCGAACCCTTCCGCGCCCTTCTCACCGTCGGCAGCATCAAGAACAAGCGCGGGCGGCCAACGCATTTCGTTGCCACCTGCACCGATCTCAGCCGCAACCGGAATTCGCAGCCGTATCTCGATAACCGCATCCAACGCGACGAGCTGACCGGCCTTCCCAACCGCCGCTTTCTCAACCGCCAGCTCGACGAGGCGCTGGCGCGGGCCGTACGCGAAGGCACCACGGGAGCCGTGATCTTCATTGATCTCGATCATTTCAACCTGGTCAATGACAGCCTCGGCCACGATGCGGGGGACGAGCTTCTGACCATGGTCACGCAGCGTTTCGAAGAAACCCTGCATGCCTACGATCTCCTGGCGCGGTTCGGCGGCGACGAGTTCATCGTCATCCTGGAGCGGACTGGTACCGACGGCGCCGGCACGGCCGCGGCCCACCTCATGCAGTCCCTAAGCGAGCCTTTCGTGCTCTCGTCCGGCGAGGAAATCTGCATCAGCGCCTCCCTCGGGGTGAGCCTGTTTCCACAGCACAGCACCAGCCCGGAGCAACTCGTCCAATATGCGGGGGCCGCGCTCTATCATGCCAAGGAAGCCGGGCGATCGACCCACCGGCTCTATTCGGCCGACCTCACGCAGAGAGCGAGCCACCGCCTCGCGCTCGACAGCCAAATGCGCCGTGCGCTCGCGCGCAACGAATTCGTGCTCCACTATCAGCCGCTGGTGACGCTTGACGACGGGCGCGTGTTCGGCATCGAAGCGCTGATCCGCTGGCAGGATCCGGCCCGAGGCATGATTTCGCCCGGGGACTTCCTGCCGATCGCCGAAGAGACGGGGCTCATCGTTCCCCTCGGCACCTGGGGGCTCGAGCGGGCCTGCCTTCAGATGAGAGCGTGGCGGGAAAGCGGCCTCGACCTTTCGCCGATCGCCGTCAACATCTCCGCCCGGCAGTTCCGCCACCCGGACTTCGCCGCCTCCGTGGCGCGCGCGCTCAAAAAGGCCGATCTCGATGCTCATCATCTCGAGCTCGAGATCACCGAAGGGACGCTGATGGGGCACGACGAAACGACGCTCGCCACCCTCAGGGCGCTCAAGGCGCTTGGCGTAAAGCTCGCCGTGGACGATTTCGGCACCGGGTATTCGTCGCTCGCCTATCTCAAAAAACTGCCGGTGGACAAGCTCAAGATCGACGGCAGCTTCGTGACCGACATCGGATCGGATCCGGCATCGGCCGCCATCGTGACGGCGATCATCGGACTCGGGCGCTGTCTCGGCCTCGAGGTGCTGGCCGAAGGAATCGAAAGCGAGCAACAGCGTGCGACTCTCCTTGCGAGCGGCTGCTCGCAAGGACAGGGCTATCTGTTCGCGGCCCCGGTTCGGCCCGAGGAAATCGCACTCGCAGGCGTGCGGCGAAAGGGTGGCGGCCGCCGAACGGCGCGCGCGCCCGTGGCGGCGGAATGCCAGCCGGCGGTCATGGAGTGAAACCAGGCGTCCGTCCCGTTACTCGCCGTGTCCCGGTTGCGCGGCAAACAGCAAAACAACCCGCGCGAACAAGCTGTTATTAAGACAACGAGCATATCAAGAGCCCGTGTGGCCGCGCGCCTTGCCGGACCGTGCCGAGCCCTCACATTGAGCGGCGGCCGGCTCGGAAATGCATCAGCATCGGCGCGGGTGACCGGCACGCATGCCGTCCGTCCGCCACCGGACATTTTTTTGGCAGGTTCTTTCCATCATGCTGCGGAGTTGCGCGGCGCGCATAAACGGTGTCTCTTGGACCCGTCGCCGCGTTGGTATCTGCGTCAGAATTCAACCAAGCGATCCGATCGCTCCCCGGAGCCACGCCGCCCGGACGCGACCGAAAAACCGAGGACACGCATGAAGCCCTCCCGTCCTTCCCTCCGGCGCCTTCTCCTGCCGCTCGCAGCCGTGCTCGCCGCTGCGGGCTTCACAACGCCTGGCGCCGCCGATCCCACCTTCGAGCCTCTGCTCGGGTCATGGGGCGGCAGCGGCACATACCGGCTACAGGACGGCACCAGCGAGCGGCTGAAGTGCGATGCCTACTATACCGGCGGCGGCTCGCAGCTCGGAATCGCCGTCCGTTGCGCGGGCAAGACCAACAAGATCGAGATGCGCTCGAAACTGAGCTCGAACGGAGGGGCGCTGAGCGGAAGCTGGGAGGAGCGGACCTACAATGCCTCCGGCTCCGTCACCGGCAAGCTCACGGGCCAGCAGCTCTCGCTCGCCATAACCGGCGGGGTAGCGGGATCGATGAAAATCACCTACGACCGGGCGAAGCAGAACGTGGCCATCGCCACGCAAGGTATTCCCCTCCAGAGCGTCACGGTGAGCCTGTCGCGCAAATGACGGCCTCAAGAACGAAGGTGGACGGTTAGATGGGTTCGCCCCCTTCTCTCATCGCCCGCTCTGCTGCGGGCGGCGTCGAGCTTGCCGCAGCTGGGCCGTGGACGGTCGAGCATGCTCGGAGCCTCGATGCGCTGATCGACGAGACGGTGCGCGCAACGCCGCCCGACCAGGCCGTGACCATCGACATGCGCCTCATTACGGCGCTCGATACCTACGGAGCCTGGCTGATCGAGCGCCTGATGCGTGCCCGCGAGGCCCTGCCCGGCCAGACCCGCCTTGAAGGTCTGCCCGAGCGCTTTCATCCGCTTTACGAGGAAATCCGCAGCACAGAGCGCGAGCCGGCCCAGGTCCGCCGCCGCAGGCCCGCACTCGATGCCTTGACGGAACTCGGCCGTGCGACCGCCCGCTTCGGCCAAGAGCTCATCACCTTCGCCGCCATGCTCGGCGCGATCGTGCTTTCCATCGCACGCCTCATCGCCAATCCCCGCAGCTTCCGCCTCACCTCCACCGTGCACCATCTGGACCGCGTGGGATGGCAGGCGGTGCCGATCATGCTCCTGATCACGTTCCTGATCGGTTGTATCATCGCCCAGCAAGGCTTCTTCCATTTCCGCAAGTTCGGCGCCGACGCCTATGTCGTGGACATGGTCGGTATCCTGGTGCTGCGCGAGATCGGCGTCCTCATCGTCGCCATCATGATCGCCGGCCGCTCAGGCAGCGCCTACACCGCCGAGATCGGCTCGATGAAGATGCGCGAGGAGATCGACGCTCTGCGCACCATGGGGCGCGATCCTGTCGAGGTGCTGATCCTGCCGCGCATCGTCGCCCTCGTCATCGCGCTGCCGATCCTGACCTTCCTAGGCTCCATGGCCGCGCTCTACGGGGGCGGTCTCGTCGCCTGGGCCTACGGCGGCATGAGCCCGGATATCTACATCGAGCGGCTGCGCGAAGCCGTCTCGCTCACCCATTTCGAAGTCGGCATGATCAAGGCTCCCTTCATGGCACTGGTGATCGGCACCGTCGCCTGCACGCAGGGCCTCGCGGTCAAAGGCAGCGCCGAGTCGCTCGGCCGCGAAACGACGGCTTCGGTCGTCAAATCCATCTTCCTGGTTATCGTGCTCGATGGATTGTTCGCCGTCTTCTTCGCCGCCGTCGACATGTAGGCCATGACGAACGAAACGATCATCAGCGTCCGGGATCTGGTGGTGGGCTTTGGCCCGCGCATCGTGCTCAATGGCGTCTCGTTCGACGTCAAGCGCGGCGAGGTGTTCGGCTTCGTCGGCGGCTCAGGCAGCGGAAAATCGGTTCTGCTCCGCACCATCATCGGTCTCATTCCGCGGCGCTCCGGCACCATTGAGGTGCTTGGCACGCGGCTCGATACCGCGACGCGCCATGAGCGGCTCGAGGTCGAGCGCCGCTGGGGCATCCTGTTCCAGCAGGGCGCGCTGTTCTCCTCTCTCACAGCACTCCAGAACGTGCAGTTCCCGATGCGGGAATATCTCGATCTGCCTCAGCGCCTGATGGACGAGATGGCCGCCGCCAAGCTCGATATGGTGGGGCTCCGGAAGGCCGATCACGACAAGATGCCGTCGGAGCTCTCGGGCGGCATGACCAAGCGCGTGGCGCTCGCCCGCGCTCTCGCGCTCGATCCGGGGCTCGTCTTCCTCGATGAGCCCACCTCGGGTCTCGACCCCATTGCGGCCGGCGACTTCGACGCCCTGATCAAGACCCTTCAGGAGACGCTCGGCCTCACCGTGTTCATGATCACCCACGATCTCGAGAGCCTGCACACGATCTGCGACCGTGTCGGCGCGCTGGCGGACGGCCGCGTCGTCGCCACCGGCTCGATCGAAACCATGCTTGCCTCGGATCATCCCTGGGTGCGCTCGTACTTCAGGGGCCGCCGCGCGGCGGCCCGCAATTCGCGTTCTGCCAACATGGAGCCGTGAGGCGGGAAAGATGGAAACACAGGCCCGTTACACCCTTGTCGGAGCCTTCGTGCTCGCTGCGACGCTTGCGGTTTTCGCCTTCGTCTACTGGCTGCACAACACGGGCGGCCTGGGCGACCGGCAGATGCTGCAGGTCCGCTTCCAGAGCTCCATCTCTGGCCTTCTCAAGGGCTCGAGCGTGCTCTTCAACGGCATCCGCGTGGGCGAAGTGACCGATATCGAGCTTTCCGCCGATGCGCCGAAGGAGGTTCTCGTCACGCTGGCCGTCGATCGCGCCGCTCCCGTGCGCGCCGACACCACCGTCAACGTCGATTTCCAGGGCCTCACCGGCGCGCCAATCATCGAGCTGCGGGGCGGGGCTGCGGGCGCTCCCCCGCTCACGGCTGCGCAAGGCCAAGCCGTGCCGCTTCTGCAGGCAAGTCCCGAGAGCACGCAGAGCCTCACCCAGTCGGCGCGCGCCACGCTCAACCGCCTCGACAAGGTGATCGACGACAATAGCGCGGCACTGCACGATGCCATCACCGGCATCAGCACCTTCGCCGGCGTGCTCGCACGCAACTCGGAGCGCATCGACGGGATCCTGGCCGGCCTCGAGCGCTTCGCCGGCGGCGGCAAGGGGAAACCGGGCATCTATAACCTGCCGGCACTCTCTGCGGCGCCCGCGTGCGCCGAGCCCACGCGCGCGCTGCTCGTCGTCCCAGAGCCGGCGTCGCCGATGGCGTTCAACTCGGACAAGGTCGTGATCGTGGGCGATCCGCCGGAGGAATTTCCATTCGAGAAGGCACAGTTCACGGACAACATCCCGTCCGTCGTCCAGTCGAAGATCATCGAAAGCCTGGAAGGGTCAGGCTGCATCGGCGCCGTGACGCGGCCGCTCGACACCCTCGAGCCGAGCGATCAACTCCAGGCGGAGATCCGCCAGTTCGCCGTCGTTCTCAAGCCTGAGCCTAGGGCCGACGTGGAGATCGCCATCAAGCTCGTGAGCGCAGAGGGCAAGATCGAGGGCTCGCGCATCTTCCACGAGAGCGTGCCCCTGGCCGCGATCGATGCGCCTTCAGCAGTGGCAGCTTTGGACGGCGCCTTCCTCAAAGTGCTGTCCGAGGCCGTTCCGTGGATCGGCGAACTGCCGCCAGAGGAGCCTCCGAAGGACGCCCATGACACGGGCGAGGCCGGCCATGAGGACATGCCCGAGATGCCGGAGCATCCGACGCCTTAAGGCGTTCGGATTCGAGCGGAGTAGGGAACGGCTGTTAGCTATTGTGGCGCCATTGACGGCGCACGCTCAGAAGCGGCCGCGCCGGACATCGACCTTGAGATAGCCTGTTGCGTAGGCGATTACCGCGAGCACGATGGCGAGGGGGATGGCGACCAGCATCACCATGGCGAACGTCATCGCCAAGCCGAGAAGCAGTGCGAGCCCGATCAGCGCCACCAGGGCGAACACGAGATACCCTGCGGCGGTCGCGAGCCAGCGCCGCCAGCCTCTCGGCGCATTGGCCTCGGCATGGCGATCGATGACAATCACCGTCTCGTCGCGCTTCGGTCGCATGGCACCTCCTGGCCGCGTTTGCGGGCTTTAATATAGGACGGCCGGCGCAAAGTTGCGAGGCGTGCCTGGCTCTCCTCCCCGGAACTGGATAGGAGCCGCGAAAAGGCCGCGCCGAGCCACGGCCTTTTTTATGTCGCGGATCGATCGGGCGGCACTCAGGCCTTCTTGATATCGATCTTCTTCTCGGCCTTCATCGCTTCGGGCCTCTTCTCAGCGACGATCGTCAACACGCCCTTGTCGAAGCGGGCCTCGATCTTGTCCTCGTCAATGCTCTCGGGAAGACGCAGCGAGCGCTCGAAGCTGCCGAAGCGGCGCTCGCTGAGATAATAATTCTCGTTCTTCTCCTCGCGCTCGTCCTTGCGTTCCCCCCTGATGGTGAGTACGCCGTCGACGAGCGTTACCGAGACGTCCTTCTCGTCGAGGCCCGGAAGGTCGGCTTCGATCGTGAGCGCGTTGCTGTTCTCGCGCACGTCGATGTTCGGAAGGGCGGCCTCGGAGGCGCCTCCGCGGAACAGGTTCGGCCATTGCGGCCAGTTGCGATCGAAGCTGCGGAATACGCGGTTCATCTCACTCTGCAGCGCATCGAACACGTCGGGTGCGCGGTGCTGAGGAGGGGATGGCTGCTTGGACACTTGGATGTCGGCCATGAGGTTCTCCATTCGATAGAAACGCGGAGAGTGATAATCGCCGTGCCCCACCTCACGACGCTGCCAGCTTGGATTAAGCGGCCGGTCGCGAGGCGGCATTGACCCGGCTCAATCAGATGCCGGAAAGGCCGCTCCGGTTCCACGCCGTCACGGCGTTCGAGGATGGAGCTCAACCACCTCTCGCGTGCTGGCTCTGCCTGGCTCGGATGACAACGGAGTTTCTCCGCCTATACTCGTCACCGGCCGCGAGTTGGCGCCATGCATTAGCTCCGCACACGATGCTTTGAACACGCCGTGATCCCGCTCTTTGAGGCCAATCAAAGGTTCGCTTTAGAGACGCTGCTTCTCTCAGCGCGATAGCCGAGGAAAGGTCCCCCGATGAACGAGTTTGCGAGAAAGATAGACGCCGGCGGCGCGCCCTGGAGCCCGGCAGAGTTCGAAGCGCAGATCCGCGCCGTCGCGCCGGAGCGCTATCACGATCTGCATCCGTTCCATAAGCTTCTGCACGGCGGAAAGCTGAACAAGGGGCAGGTCGCGGCGTGGGCCTTGAACCGCTACTGCTACCAGGAAGCGATCCCGCGCAAGGATGCGGCCTTCATGAGCCGCGCGCATGACCGTGCGCTTCGGCGCGAGTGGATCCACCGCATCCAGGATCATGACGGCGTGCTGCCGGAGGAGCAGGGTGGCCTCGAGCGGTGGCTGGTGCTCACCGACTGCCTGGGCCTCGACCG
>JRYH01001812.1_pt1 | contig 12050 bp, 14 predicted proteins | sample 235351 | NCBI WGS metagenome assembly JRYH01 (sample SAMN03074221, study PRJNA261480) | activated sludge metagenome | biome: Wastewater Treatment Plant; feature: Wastewater; material: Activated sludge; isolation source: activated biomass of a wastewater treatment plant treating wastewater... ... | reverse complement strand
CCCCGCCATCTGGAACATCAGCCACTGGATCACGGTCGAGCGCCCCTTCACGTCGCTCGGCATGAACTGCCCCGTCTTCTCCGCGAGATAAATCAATATCGCACCCGACTCGAACACCGCAAAATCGTCGTTATCCTTATCCACTATCGTCGGTATCCTGCCGTTGGGGTTGAGCTTGAGATACCACTCTTCCTTCTGTTCGAGATTTCCGAGGTTAAGGTGTATGAGGTTATAGGGGAGCCCTGTCTCTTCCAGCATTATCGAAATCTTCCTGCCGTTGGGAGTCCCCGCGGTATAAAAATCTATCATTACATTTCTCCCGGGAATCCTTCAATTTTAGAACAGAGAACTCCCTTATGGAAATAAGGTTACTCCATACGGCGGGAACATAAAAACTGTAGATAGGGTTATGTGAGGAAAGTCCTCGCGGCGGAAAGCTCTTCACGGGTGAGGCTGTGCCCCCTGTCGTGCCAGAAGACATCTACCAGCGCCCCCGATTGTCTTAAAAGCTGCGCGAGCTCCCTCGTCCCATCGGGGTCTACTATCGGATCGTTCGTGCCTGCGGTTATCAGAACTTCAGTGCCGGAGAGATCGGGAAGCCTCTCCGGGACGTACGGCACCATCGGATGGAAGAGCGCGGCCCTGGAGAAAATACCCGGATGCGCGAGGAGAATGCTTGCCGCGATATTGGCCCCGTTCGAATACCCGGCTGCTACGAGCCGCTTCCCTTCGAGGCCGTACGCGACCCGCGCCTTTTCTATGAACTTCGCCATCTCCTCGGTTCTCATATGAAGGTCTTCGAGGTCGAAAACCCCCTCGGCAAGTCGCCTGAAAAAACGCGGCATCCCGTTTTCGAGCACTTTACCCCGGGGGCTTACGACGGCGGCCCCGGGCAGTATGATACCGGCCACGGGAAGTAGGCTCTCCTCGTCCCCGCCGGTGCCGTGGAAGATGAAAACGGCGTCCCCGCTTTCGGCGTCTCCCGCCGGAATGTACTTATGTATGAAACCCAGATCTTCCGTCATTTATATCTCCGGCAGCGCCTTTTCGATGTCCGCCCTTCGCGGCTCGAGCCACTCCGGCAGCTTGAGCGACCTTCCGAGCTCGCTCACGTCCTCGTCTATTGCGAACCCGGGATCGTCCGTCGCAACTTCGAACAAGACGCCCCCGGGCTCCCTGAAGTAAATTGACTTGAAATAGTTCCTCTCCATTCGCGGCGTGACGTTATATCCGAGCCCGACGAGCCTCTCCCTCACTTCCATCTGGTCCTCAGCGTTCGCGACGCGGAAGGCGATGTGATGGACCGAGCCGCCCGCGACGCTCCCTCGCTGCCCCGAGGGGAGACATACGAGGTCTATCTTCTTCGCGTGTTTGCCGTTCGGGTTCTCGAACCTGAACCTGTTTACGTGCTCGGCGACTTTAACGTATCCGAATTCTTCTGTCAGGAGCCGCGCCGTCGCCTCGTACCCTTCGAGCGTGAGCGCCGCGTTATGAAAACCCCTTATCGCATGCTCGGCCGGGATCTCGTCGGCGAGCCACGGCTTCCTGTCGTCCTCTTCCGGCCCCGAGACAAGCTCCAGCTTAAGGCCGTCCGGGTCGACGAAAACCATGACCTCCTCGCCGTGCCTTTCGGACGGGTTATTGTAAATCACCCCGTACCGGCCGAACCTGTCGAGCCAGAACTTCATCGAGCCCTTGGGAACCGAATACGACACGGCAGTCACCTGCCCCGTCCCGAGCCTCCCCCGCCTTATCCCTTCCCATGGGAAGAACGTGAGCAGCGTCCCCGGCTCGCCGGTCTCGTTCCCATAATAAAAATGATACGTCCCCGGGTCGTCGAAATTGACAGTCTTCTTCACGAGCCGAAGCCCCAGCACCTTCGTATAAAACTCGTGGTTATTCTTCGCGCTCGTCGCGATCGCCGTTATGTGATGAATCCCCAGAATCTTGCTCGCCATGTTTATACCCTCGCATGTTTTTAAGCTAGTCTATCGTCACGAAGACCGACCTTCGCGGCCTGCCGTCGGTCGTCCTCGTTCTGTGTCCTTTTCCTGTGACGTCCTCGACGAAAATGATGTCTCCGCCCGAAAACGCCCTTTTCTCGCCGTCGCTTACCTCTATCTCTATATGCCCTTCGAGGAGTATTATGTACTGCCTGTCGGGAGCGTGGTGCCAGTCGTAGTCGTAATCGTGGTCGTTCTCCCTGAAAATTATGTGACGGGCCGGGAACCTGTCTGAAAGCCGCCCGAGCTCACCAGCATCCGTAAGCTCGATCTCGAGCTCACCAAAATGAGACTCCCCTTCCTTGTCGGCATAGACGGTAGTAATGATCATGCACCCCTCCTTCCGGTCAGAACGCCCTGTGGAGATAAACCACGACGTATCTTTCGCGCTTACTTAATACCGCGAATATTCCGGATCGAGATAAATGTAAAGACGCTGTATCTTGCCGTCCCTTATCTCGAACACGTCGCACCACTTGCTGTCGCTCCAGGTCTCCCCGGTCTTGAGCTTCCCCTTGCTCGAGCCCTCGGCCACGACCATGTCGCCCTGGATTATCCAGTTAATGTACGCGTGGAAATGCGTGAAATCCTCGATCATCGCGCCGAGGTGCGAGAAAAGCTTCTTGTACTCTTCGGCACCCCTCGCGACGCCCCAGTTCGGGAAATACACCTCCGCGTCTTCCGCGATAAGATGATAAAAATCCCTCTTGTAATCGAGGCTCTTAAGGTATTCCGCAGCTATCGACTTTCTTTCATCGTCCGTCATTTGCGCCCCCTTATGCATTAGATGCTGTTTCTCCAATACTACTCGATGTATAGTTTATAAGTCCGGTATATTATTTCAACCGGGTACATTTTTAATATATAGTTACTATTTGTATACCAGGGTGGCGTAATGGAAACGAGAATGAAAGAAACGGCTTGCCCCGTGGGAAGCGCGATTGACGCCTTCGGAGGCAAGTGGAAGCCGGACATTATCTATTACCTGAGGCAGTCCCCGAGGCGCTTCAACGAGCTCAGGAGGCTGATACCGAGGGTGACGCAGAGGATGCTCACGCAGCAGCTCCGCGAGCTCGAAAGGGACGGTCTCGTCAACCGGAAGCAATTCATGGAGATTCCGCCAAAGGTAGTCTACTCGCTGTCCGGCCTCGGCCTCTCGCTCGTGCCGGTCTTCGACGTCCTCGAAGAATGGGGCGCGCGCAACATAAGGCAGATAGAGAAAGCTCGCGCGCGCTACGACTCCTCGCTCAAGAGCCGCGCCTGACAGGTGGCGCGCCCTTTCCGCCTCCGCTTCCGAGAACCCTGAGCGTCCACAGAAACAGCGGCGACATGTCCTTCAACACCCCGAAGCAATAATCGACGAACCGCCCGGAATAAGCCTCCTCCGGAACCGGCCCTTCGTAGTATACGAAGAGTCCGTTATGCAATAGCAGCTCAGAGTTTTTATGAGCCGCGTCGTAGCCGGGCGGGATTCTTTTGTAGTGCCGGCCGCCGATCCTGTACGAAGGATTCTCCGAAAAACGTTTCAATATCCTTCCGAGCTCAGCGCCATTTTTTGGATGGACGACGGCGTCCCTGTACGCCCTGATGTTCTCCGGCGGGAAACGGTATTCCCCCGCGCCGATGAAAATCGAGTCCTCGTTCAGGTGAACGTAGAAATTGGGATTGTCGAGCTTCTTCCCCGGCCCTTCCCAGAACAAAATCCCGAGGTGCGTCTTGAAGGGGGTCTTGTCCTTGCTGAACCTCGTATCCCGCCTCAGCCTGAATATCGATTTATCTATCTCCGGTATGGCTTTCACGCCCGGCGAGAGCTCTTTCAAACGCTCTCCGAGCTCGACGACGAAATACCTCGCCGGCGTGAGAACGCATTCCTCGAACACCGCCCTGTTCTCGTCGAACCATTCCTTTTTGTTATTCCTCTTGAGATCCCGAAGGAACCCGAACGTCTCTTTTGAAAAACCGTGGAATCCGTCGCTCATCAAGATATCCTCTCAGGTTAAGGCGGCTATTTCAAGCGGGGACGCGAATTCGAATTCGGCGGCAAGAAACGGGATGCGGAGAAATTTCCAAGGCGGTATATTTTTAGAGCGCGTGAAGCGAATCCCGAACGAGGAGACAGACCATGGCAGCCAACGGCAAATCGAGTAAAGCACTTCAAAAAGAGATAGTGTCCCTCGACTGGGGCGGCATCGCATCAGGACTCGACGACTACGGTTACGCCGTTATCGGCCCCCTTCTTACACCGGAAGAGTGCGGCTCGCTTACAGCCGCCTACGGCGACGACGGGCGCTACCGGAAGACCATCGTGATGGAAGACAAGGGCTACGGCAGCGGAGAATACAAGTACTTCTCCTACCCCCTGCCGCCGATAGTCGAAGGGCTTCGCGAGGAGCTCTACCCCTTCCTTGCGAGTATAGCCAACCGCTGGAACGAGGCCATGTCCATAAACGTCCGCTACCCCGGCGACCACGAGTCCTTCAAAGCACGCTGCCACNNCATCAGGATATCTACGGCGAGCACGTCTTCCCGCTCCAGGTGGCGTTCCTCCTGTCCGAGCCGGGGCGCGATTTCGAGGGCGGCGAGTTCGTCCTCACCGGGCAGCGCCCGCGCATGCAGCCCAGTGTCGAGGTCGTCCCGCTCCGGCAGGGCGAAGGGGTCATATTCCCGGTGCGTGAGAGGCCGGTGCGCGGCGCGCGCGGCTTTCACAGGGTGAACATGCGTCACGGCGTCAGCCGCATCCGCTCGGGAGAGCGGTTCACAATGGGCGTCATATTCCACGACGCGGAGTAGCCCGCCCCGGCCACGGGCGAAGCGATCCCCGACATTCTAAACTCGGGGCAAGAAACGGAGTGTTCCCACGCGCACCGCGAGTCCGAATGAACGCCTCGGGCGACAAGCGCCGGTTTAGATAAATCCCTCTGCTTTCCACTCCCGGACGACCTCCGGAATCCCTTCCCGGTACGTGGGATATTTCGGCGACCAGCTCGACGCGGCCTTTAGCTTCGCGCTCGAAGTGTTGTTCGACGCCGTGAAGAGTCCGACCGAATAGCTCCCGGCGAGAAAACGCGCGAGCCATACAGGGAATCTGTACGGAGGCGGCGCCCCTATCCGCCCGGCGAAGTAATTCAGGAAACTGCCTGTCTTGACCGGCATATCGTCGACGACGTGCCATATTCCGGGAAGGTCTTCTAGGGCTGCCGTCACGAAGGCCGACGCCGCGTCGTCTACGTGTATGAGCGACCACAGCGCCTCGCCGTCCCCGATGATTGGTAACGCCCTCTTTTTGAGCCCCGCGCCCATCTGCCTCGTATGCGCCGTGTCCGCGCCGTAGAAGAACCCGCACCTTAAGACGGTCGCGACTATGCCGCGATTCTCTCCGGCCCCGAGCACGATTCCCTCGCCGTCTACACCCGACTGCAGGATTGGCGTCGGGACTACCGGAGAGCCCTCATCGTAAAACGATCCGTCTTCGGGTCGGGCGACCCATACGACGTCCTGGAATATAAGCTTCCGCGCCCCCGCTTCGACGGCGCAGTCGGTGACGACTTGAGTCCCCTCGCGGCGTATGCGGTCGTTGAGCCTGAAGTCTTCGGGCTTGAGTCTCTTCTTAACAGGTATGGACGTCGCGGCGTGTATGACTACGTCCGAGCCCTCGATATCCTTTAAAAGGGCGTCCTTGTCGAAGAGGTCCGCGCGCGAAGGCACTCCGCCCATCGACCTGACCGTCTCTTCGCCCCTCGCGCTCCTTGCCATTCCGACGACAGTATGCCCCAGGCCGGAGAGCTCCTTTGTGATCCTTTTCCCGAGTACCCCTGTTGCGCCGGTTATGTATATCTTCATATGCTCCTCCGGTAGATCCATCCCCATTAAGCGGCCGAACCCTATCTGAATTAAAGCGTACAGGATTCCCCGCCGGAGGTCATGGAGAATTTATTCGGCGCGCAGCAAAAGCGCTCGGGACGCATCTCATTCACCGAGAGTAAAGGTATGGAGCGGACTGTACGTGGAGCCCGACTTTCCGAGGACGCTTCTCACCACGGCAATTTCGCTGATTGCGAACCGGACCTTTTCAGGGATGGGGAGCGGGCCGGTCGTCCTCATTCTGCCGTTGACTCTGCCTATGGTCACGTGCGGAATGAACCTTCTCGTCTCCCTTTCGAACCCGTGAGGCTCGAGTCCTTCGTCTATTTCGTTTTGGAGGGCTGAAAGGCCGGGGTTTTCCGAGAGGCCCGCATAAAGGATGCGCGGCCTCTGGAGGTTCGGGAATCCGCCGAGGTTCCCCGTGCTCATTTCAAAGGGGGCGTAATTCCGGGCGAGTGAGCCGGTTACGAAAGCAGCAGCCTCGGCGGTAGCTTCGTCCACTTCACCGAGGAACTTGAGCGTGACGTGGAGCTTTTCTTCCTTCTCCCATTTCACGCCCTCGGTGACTTTCCGGAGCGAAGCGATATAGCCGCCTAGCGCGGCCTTCACCTCGTCCGGGAGAAGCGCTGCGATGAAGAGTCTCAATCGATTCCCGCAGGCCCGGCCGCGCGCCCGGCTACTTGCACCAGGTCGGGAAGGACTTCCCGCCGCCCTGGCTGAGCCGCCTCTGATTCTCGCCGTTCATGTACATGATGTACATATCCTTTGCGGCGTTCCTCGTGGAGCTGAAAGCTATGTAGTAGCCGTCCGGCGACCATGCCGGGTTCTCGTTCCTGCCGGCCGCCGTAAGCCTCTTTTCGTCGGAGCCGTCGGGGTTTACGGTGTAAATATCCGCGCCGCCCCCGCCGAGCTTAACGTAGGCTATCTTGTTAACGCGCGGGTTCGTCGACCACGAAGGGTCGGTGGCGTAACCACCGCCGCTAATCCTTCTGACCCCGCTTCCGTTCGAATTCATAATGTATATTCCGGGGTTTCCTCCCCTGTCCGAAACGAACGCTATCCTGCCACCGTCCGGCGACCACGTCGGAGAAACGTCTATGGCGTTGCTCCTGGTTATGTTCACCGCTCCCTTCCCGTTCGGGCCGGAAACGTAGATATCGCCGTTGGCGCTGAAGGCGAGCTGCTGCCCGCTCGGCGACCACTCCGCGCTCTGCTCCAGCTTGAAGGCCTTCGTCAGCCTCGTCTCCGAAATAGACGCCCCGAGCGTTATCACGTAAAGGTCCTGGTCCCATACCTTGTCCGAGTTAAATACGATCTTCGAGCCGTCGGGCGAACAATGCGGCGACATCACGAGCGAGCTGTGCCTCGTAAGCTGCTTTATGTTGGCCCCGTCGTAGTCCATAAGGAAAAGATTCCTGTCGCGCGTGCCGCCCATGACAAACGCGATCTTGGAGGTGAAGAATCCGTCGTTCCCCGTTATCTGCTTCATAACCTGGTCGGCGAACCTGTGGGCCGCCTCACGCACCTTGCCCGATGTGGCCTCGTACGACCTTCCGAGGATCGGCCTCTGCTCGCGGACGTTGAAGAGCTGAACGGCGAACTTTATCTTCCCGCCTACCGACTGGTACTGACCCGCAACCATATAATCGGCCCCCGCATCGTATATCGACTGGAAGTTTATGCTCGCCGGGTCTCCCGATACGGCGCTTCCCGAAGTCACTTCGAAGAGTGCGGCGTTTAAAAGGTCGTTCCGGAGGACCTCCACGAATTCCTGGCCCTTGGCGTCGGGCGAGCCCACGCTCGAAAGGTCGGGTACGAATACGGGAATACGCTGAATCGTCGGCCCGGTAACGTCGGGAAGTTTTATCTGCGCGAACGCGCTCCCGGCCGCGGATACGAAAACAGCCAATATAACTATGAGCGTCCTTAACACCATATCGGTCCTCCAGTCTTTTGGGTCGGTACAGCCTGAATAAAATCTTGAGAATAAATTTAGCCTATGGATGAGTGAAAAGCCACAGCTATTCGGGGCATGGGCGAAATCCCGGGCGCATTACTCTTCGAGCTCGACGTTCCAGTAAGAAACGTCTACAAAATTGAGAAAAGGCTCCCATTCCTTATACCGGACCGCCTTAAGGTAAACGTTTGAAAACGGGTCCCACACGGGCTTACGGGGCTTGGTCCTGAGCTTCATCCTCGCCTGCTCGGGCGTCCTCCCGCCTTTTTTCCTGTTGCAATCGACGCAGCAGCAAACGACGTTGTCCCACACGCTCTTCCCGCCCTGCGACCGCGGTATCACATGGTCTATCGTAAGCTCCACGCGCGAGAATTTCTTCCGGCAATACTGGCACATGCCGCCGTCCCGCCTGAAGATATTCAGCCTGTTGAACTTGGCTTCCTTCCTTATGAGCCCCTCGTATCTGACGAGTAGTATCACCCTCGGCGTCCTGAAAACGGTGCTCACGGTCCTTACGACGTCCGCGTCGTTTTTCATGGCGGATATCTGCGACCACGACTCGAAATCGAACGTTTCGTAATCAGAACCGACGGCTTTGGCGACGCCGCTATACATCATTACGAAAGCTCTTTTGACGCTTGTTATGGTAACTGGAACGAAATAACGATTCAGGACTAACACGGGAGCGGTTAGCATTTAGTATGTTCAATTTACCCTTTTTTAAAGGCTACTTCAAGTAAATAAGTGTTAAATTTCCGTTAAAACACGGGATTTTCGCTCGTTTTGCGCCGGCAAAAAACGATTGTACTTGACTTATCGGCCCCTCCATTCAAATTATTAACCGGAGATACACATGAACTTACTCGACGTCGTATTCTACATTCAGCTCGCTATGATCGCCGCCCTCTTCCTCGTGACGTATGTCTTTGTGGCCAGGAACGGCGAGCTCAAAAAAGAGATCGAATCCGAGGCCGCAAAACGGCTCGGCAAAAAGGCTGGTTAATGTATCCCGAGCTGATCAGCATAGGAAATTTCAGCATCTCCAGCTTCGGAGCCATGATGGCCCTTTGTTTTCTCGCAGGCTACTGGCTCATAACGATCGAAGCCAAACGAAAGAAGCTCGATCAAAAAGTCGTCGGCAACATGTTCCTCGCGGCCATGTTCGGCGGCATCGTCGGCGCGAAGCTCCTATACGTATTCGAGAATGTCCCCTTTTCCGAGATACTCGCCAACCCGGGCGCGAGCCTCCTTTCGAGGGGCGGCCTCACGTTCTACGGCGGATTCTTCGGGGCGATAATACTCACCTGGATAATAGCCTATCGTAACAAGATCAGCATGTGGACGGTCGGCGACCTCGCCTCCCCGTCCCTCGCGCTTGCATACGCCATAGGGCGCGTCGGCTGCTTCCTCGTAGGCGACGACTACGGCGTCCCGGCCGACGTACCATGGGCGATGGCCTTCCCGAAGGGCCTTCCCCCGACGGACATCCCCGTCCACCCGACCCAGCTCTACGAGATCGGTCTCATACTCATCGTCTTCGCTATCATATGGAAGCTCCGGACGAGGGTGAGGCCTGCGGGATGGCTCTTTTCGATCTACCTCATACTCGCAGGGCTCGAAAGGTTCTTCGTCGAATTCTTCCGCAGCACCACCCCGAGCCCGATACCCGGCCTCTCGCTGGCCCAGGTTATGGCGGTCGCCATAATCATAATCGGCATCGTGAAGCTCTATTCCCTCCGCGGCGCGGGCGAAAACGCCCCCGCTCCCGAAAGCCCCGAGAAGTCCGGAAGGAAGAAACGCGCCCGCGCGTGACGGCTCCCCGCCCCGCCTGGCGGGCGTTTTAAGCAGGTCCTTTCCATAACATCCCGCTTGGGTATCTTTTATGCACGATGAAAGGCACAAGCAGGCTCGATCTCGCCCTCGCCGCACTCACCGGCATCCTCTATCCGCTGACATTCATGATCCCGTATTCCGGCATCCTGTCGTGGGTGCTGCTGGTCCCGCTCTTCTGCGCCATATCCGGCAAGACGCCCCGAAACGCGTTTAAGCTCGGCCTCCTCGCCGGGACGCTCTCGAACCTGATAGGAACCTACTGGCTCATCGGCACTCTCAGCAGGTTCGGCGGCTTCCCGATACCAATCAGCGTGATATTCATCGTCATACTGAGCGCCTTTTCCGGGCTCTCCTACGCACTCTTTTCCTACATCGTAACTCGCCTCGGCTTCATGCGCCGCCCGGGCCTTCTGTCGGCCCTCCTCGTAGCCGCCGTCTGGACGTCCGTCGAATACTTCTTCCCGTTCCTGTTCCCGTACGGCATAGGCAACTCCCAGGCCGACTACATTCCCGTCGTCCAGATATTCGACCTGTTCGGCGTCTACGCGCTCAGCTTCATCATCGTCCTCGTGAACGTCGCTATCACGAGGGCTATCATGCGCCGCGGCGGCTCGCCGTTCCCTGTCAGGGAAGCCGCTCTCTCAGCCGTCCTCGTCGCGGCCGCCATCGCATACGGCTACGTCCGTATCGGGCAGGTGGACGCCGAGATAGCCCGGGCCCCCAAGCTCAAGATAGGCATGGTGCAGGCCAACTTCGACTTCCTCGAAAAGTCCGAAAGCCAGGAAGACATCGTCACCGAAAAGCATAAGGAGATGTCGCTCGAACTTTCGGACGTCGATCTCATAATCTGGCCCGAGACGGCGATACAGGCGTGGTTCCCCACGGATACCAACTACCTCGCGCTAAGAGACACCGTAGGCGTGCCCTACATGGAAGGGAAATACTTCATCGTCGGCGGCATGTCGTTCACGCCCAAGGAAGAGAATATCGAGGTCATCACGAGCGACAACGTAATACAGTACAACACGGCATTCCTTACCGACGCCGAGGGCAGGATACTCTCACGCTACCATAAAAATAAACTCCTTCTCTTTGGCGAATACCTGCCGTTCTCGAAATACTTCCCGGCGATAAAGAAGATAAGCCCGGCGTCGGGCGACTTCACGCCCGGGGACGAATACGACCTCTTCGAGATACCGGAAAAGGGAGCCCGCATCGGGCCGATAATATGCTACGAGGACATACTCCCGCCATTCAGCAGGAAGTTCGCGGAAAATGGCGCGAACCTCATAATCAACATCACGAACGACGCATGGTTCGGAAGAACCATCGCCCCCTACCAGCACCTCTTCGTCTCTATTCCCAGGTCTATCGAAACGAGAAAATATCTCCTCCGTTCGACCAACACCGGCATCAGCGCCATCATCGACCCTGTGGGCAGGGTGGTCGCCGAAACGCCTACGTTCGAGAGGATGAATCTCGAAGGGGAGGTCGGCCTCATGAACGGCGCGAACACGCTCTATACCAGGATTGGCGACGTATTCCCGGCCGCGTGCCTCATATTCTGGGCCGTATTCGGCGCTATATATCTCTTAAAGGGAAAGCGCGCCGCGTAGTGCGGCAAGGAAGGCGTCGTTCTCGCCCGGGGTGCCAATAGTAACCCTGAGGCAGTTTTCGAGCCGCCCGGGCCTGTGGAAGTTCCTGATTAGAACGTCTCTCTCGATGAGCCCCTCGAAGACGGAATCCGCGTCCGGGACCCGGAAAAGTATAAAATTCGCGTCGCTAGGAAACGCCTCGACGCCGGGGATATCGGAGAGCGCTCCGTACACCCTCCCCCTCTCCTTTACGATAAGCTGAACGTTCTCGGCGATAAACTCCCTGTTTTCGAGGACGACACGCGCCGCGCACTGGCTCACGGAATTTATATTGTATGGATACCTCACCTTGTTGACCTCGTGCACTATCCCCTCGCCGGCATAAAGCATCCCGAGCCTTAGCCCGGCGAACCCTATTTTCGAGAGTGTCCTCATTACGGCAAGGTTCCCGTGCTCACGGACGAGCGGCAAGAAGCTCCGTCCCGAAAAATCACCATACGCCTCGTCCACGACGACGAGCCCGCAGGCGAGATCAATTATCTCCAGAATCCTGTCTTCTGAATATGCGTTCCCAGTGGGATTGTTCGGCGAGGCAAGGAAAATTATGTCCGGGTCCTTTTCCTCTATGAGAGTACGCATGCGGCCCATGTCGAGGTCGAACTTCTCGTCGAGCCCGGGCTCGAGAATCGTCGCCCCGAGGGCGAGCCCGCTCAGCCTGTACATCGAGAACGTCGGGGCCGGGCAGACGACCTTCCCCGTACCGCCGGTGAAGGCAGTCACGAGCATGCCTATTATCTCGTC
>JRYH01007353.1_pt1 | contig 12055 bp, 10 predicted proteins | sample 235351 | NCBI WGS metagenome assembly JRYH01 (sample SAMN03074221, study PRJNA261480) | activated sludge metagenome | biome: Wastewater Treatment Plant; feature: Wastewater; material: Activated sludge; isolation source: activated biomass of a wastewater treatment plant treating wastewater... ... | reverse complement strand
ACAAGACCGACGGCCACATGGAGGAGCGGATCATCTTCCTGCCGCCGCAGGCCGTGGCGCTGCTCGAGCGGCTGCCCAGGACCAGCGGCACCATCACCGGCATCAAGTCGCCCAGGTGGCTCTGGGAGGAGGTGCGGGAGGCGGCCGGCTGCCCCGACCTTCGTCTCTACGACCTGCGGCGGACCTTCGCCTCGGCAGCCCTCCGGGCGGGCTACACGCTCGACCAGATCGGCGAGCTGCTTGGCCACCAGTCCGGCACCACCACGAAGCGGTATGCGTGGCTGATGGAGGAGAGCCGCGCCGAGGCGGCGACCGCTACTTCACGGGTCTTAGACGGGATGCTGACGAAGCAGCTGCCGGCGCCGGAACCGAGCCGTCCCGAAGATACGCCTCAATGATCGCGGCGTCGGCCAGGATCTTCTCGACGGCCACGCCGGCGGCGTCCGCAAACTCGAGCGCAAAGACCCGCCGAGCCTCGTCGACCGACACGCCCGGTCGACCGGGGTAGAGGAAGAACGCGGTGCCGGTCGCCGCGTCCTCCTCGTCCTCGGTCTCGGGCGCGTCGTCGTTCACTCCGTCACGTCCTGGAACGTGGTCGGCGCGGCCTGGCGCAGGAGCTCGATCGCGTCGCCCATGTTCCGCAGGTCGTCGAAGGTCAGGCTCTCCTCGCCCTGGCAGAGCGCCATCACGGCGTCCTTCTCCCGGTCGGTCAGGACACGGTTGTAGGCGCCGACCCGCATGGCGCAAGGCGCCTGCTTCAGGGCGATGGCCTCGCGATCGTTGAAGTCCTTCACGCCCTGCTCGGCCTGGGCCAGCCCGGCGTCGATGACCGCCTGCGTGCCCGTGGAGCAGCCTGCCAGCAGGCCGACCGCCGCCACAGCCAAAAGGATCCGACGCATGATCAGGAACCCCGCTTGCTGTACAGGGACCAGGCGATGCCGAGCAGCGCCATGATGGCGCCGACGCCACCCTGCATCGTGGGTTCGTCGATGCCGCCGGAGGCCACAAGAGCGCCGCCGGCGACGGTGAGGATGTGGCGGATCAGCCCGCCGATCGCTTCAGGGGTCATTTCTTGCTCCGCTTCCAGGTGAGGAATTCCGCGCCTTCGTCCACATCGGGGATGACGGTGACAAGGCGCGTGTCATCGTCGCCGTACTGCGGGTCGATGATCGTGACCGCAGTCGAGAAAGCGTTCTGGTCCGGCAGTCCCTTCTCTTCGGCGTAGCGATCGACCACCTTGTAGCCGGCGGCGCGGATCGCCCAGGACAGGATGCCGGTCGCAGGGCATTTGAGCGGCCCGGCGACGAACGACGTGTGCTTGTGACCGCAGGTCAGGATGTGGTCGCGCCAGCCGCCCTGGACGGCCTTCATGGGCCCGTGCGCCGGGTTCCACATGGAGTGGCCCTCGAAGTCGTGGCGCGCGTTGGCCCGCACCTCCTTGCCGTTCGGGAACTTGAGGTTGAGCCGCACTCCCCACGCCTGGTGCAGCACGCCCTGCTGCCGGGCGATCCAGGCTAGCGGATCGCCGTCGCCGGACCAGCAGTCGTGATTGCCGCCCACGAGATAGAGCCAGGGGATTTCCTTGATCATCCACTCGACCAGCTGCCAGGCGTCGGCCGCCGAGGTGGATTGCTGGCCGTAGAGCCGCGCGAGTCTGCCGATCCAATTGTTGTGCATGTCGCCGAGATTGGCGCCCAGCAGGCCCGGCGTGCGCTTGATCGTATTCAGGTGCGAGCGCAGCAGCTTGATGTTGCAGCCGTCGTCGTCGACATGAGGGTCGCCGAAATGGGCGATGCCGATCGGGCCATCGAGCTTGATTTTGACGTCGATCAGTCGCCGCGCGTGCTTGGCGATGTACTTGCGTTCGAAGTCCTTCTCCCGCCGAGCCAGCAACTCCTCGGTCGAGGGCCGCTCGTCCGGCAGGTCGGCGTCGATCTCGAAGCCGGGGCCGGGATCCTCGGCCGTCAGCCCCTTGGCCTTGGCCGTGGTGACTTGCCGCTGAAGCGTTTCCCGCGGCATGCCCAGCACTCTTGCCGCGTTTCGGATGCTACCGTGAGTCTCGGCGGCGCGAAGCGCGCGACGCAGAACCTCGTCGGACAGTGGCTGTGCGGCCATAAGAAGTACCTGCGCGAGTTGTTAACCCGAAGCCTTCTTGGCGCGCCATTCGCGCCAGGCGATGCCGATGCGCAGCGCCAGCAGGATCACGCCGCCGACGCCCATCAGCAGGCCAATGCCGGTCTGGACGTAGCCGATCCACACGGGGGCGGTCACCGCCCCGCTGGCCAGCGCGGTATCCAGTACGGCCTTGGTCTGGTCCATCAGGTCTCCGTCACTTCCAGCCAGACGCAGATATCGGCCGTGGTCGGCGCCCAGGAGGCGTCGGTGGTGACTCGCGGGCTGATCTTGTCGCCGGCGTTGAACGTGTCGCCGCTGTCCCGCGTGGCCGTCACGAACTGCGTGTTGGTGGCGTTGAGGACGGCAGTCAGGGTGCCGGCCGTGGCGTTGACGCCGGCCTTGACCGTAAGCGTGCCGGCCGTGCGCGCCTCGGCGGAGGCCACGCTGATGCCGGAGATCCGGCCTCGCCGCGGCATCGGCACCTGGCCGATACCGGCGGCCACGGCTGCGGCGCTGGTGACGGTCGGGAGGTGCATCGGCAGGTCGGCCTGGCTCGCCGCGACATTGGCCAGTGTGAACGGGCCGATCCAGTAGCGCGCTCGGGAGTTCTGCGCGGTGTTGTTCGACGCGATGGCGGCGCTCGCCGTGTTGTAGATCAGGTTATCGGCGACAACGATGTCCTGCCCCGTCGATTCCAGCGACACGCCGTTCTCAGGCTGGTTGCCCGAGGACGCCCCGGCGATCAGGTTCCCGGCTATGAGCACCTTGTCGGCGCTCGTGCCGACCCGGATCGCCGCGTAGGTGTTGTTGGTCGCTCGTCCGGTACTGCGGATGTTGTTGCCGGAGATTACGATTTCTTCGAGCGCGCCCGTGACCCAGATACCCTCGGCACCGATAGACGCGATCTTATTGTCGGAGATCGTGATGCTGCGGAGTTCGCCGCCGTTCTCCTGGACGAAGACGGCGCGGTTTACGGCCGTTTCGTCCTCGGCAGCGAAATGGCAACCGTCGATGATGACGGAGTGGATCGTCTCGCTGGCCGCGGCCTCCATGAACACCCCGAACACGCCAAACCGGTCCAGGATGGTGTTGCTGATGTAGAGGTTCGCGGTGCGGGCGCGCAGGTTGAGGTGCCGGTCGAACAGGCCGAAGACGCTGTTGGTGATGTTGCCGCCGTCGAAGGCCGCCGTCACATGACTGATGGCGCAGGCGCCGGAGACGATCGTCGCCGTGCCCTCGATGTGGCAGTCCGAGATGGTGAGCCCGCCCGGCACGTTGATGAGCGAGAGGAAGTGCGAATGCGCGGCGCGCATGTTGCCTTCCAGCTTGTCCATCCAGATATAGGTCGTCGCTTCGCCGGACCGGCCGGCCTGCAGGAAGGTGTAGAGCCCGCTATAGGTCAGGCGCTCGAAGAACAGATCGCGGACGTAGCGGCTCTCGAAGGTCGGCTGCGTCAGGCTCGTGGCCGAGCCCGCGTAGATGTGCATGTCGCAGAAGCGGATGCCGTTCCGGCGGGTCGAGGCGTTGCCGATCAGGATCTGCGCCGCCGTCGTGTAGCGCAGATCGAGCACCGTGGCACCGGTGCCGGTGCTGGTCCCGAAGCCGGAGCCCTGCAGCGTGATCGAATCGCCGTCGATGGTGATCTGCGAATTGATCCGGTAGTTGCCGGGCGGGAAGAAGACGATGCCGCCCCGGCCGGCTTCGGCGTCGTCGATCGCCGCCTGAATGGCCGCCGTGTCGTCGGTCGAGCCGTCGCCCTCGGCGCCGTAGTCCTTGACGTTGTAGACGTCGGCGAACCGGTCGGCCAAGGTGCGGGCCTCGGTCGCGCCGGTCGCCGTGACCACGGACGCGCTGGCGCTGAAGGTGTTCGTGGCGGTGTCGACCGAGCCGATCGTGGTCCAGTCGGTACCGTCGGAAATCTTGATCGTGAGCGTGCCGGCCACGCCCGAGTCGATCCAGGTCAAGCCGTTTGCGTGGTCGGGAGCCGTCGCGGAGACCACGACCAACGACGCCGAATCGACCGTCGGCGCGTCCAGCGCCGCAGGCTCGCCGTCGCTGTTGAAGCCGAAATACTTGGAGGCGCGCGAGACCGACGAGGGCAGCTCGACGGACAGCGACGAGCTGTCCGTCCGCGGCACGACGATGGCGCGGTTGGCGACTTCCTGGGCCGTCTGAATGGCCATCGCCAGGCGGTCGACCGTCTCCTCCAGCGTCTCCGCCGGCAGGGCGTCGTTCTCGACGAAATCGGTGGGCTGCGTCGCCTGGACGGTGCGCAGGATGACCAGCGTCTCGCCGGTGGCGGGCGCCGTCAGCATCGTCACCGTGCCGCCCGCCTCGTTGCCGGCGCCGCTGACCGTGTAGTCCGTGGTGAGCGCCTGGACCGTCTCGACGCCCGTGCTGTCGACCCGCAGGATGACCGTCAGGTCCGAGTCCGCCAGGAAGTAATAGGGAAAGGTGAAGACCTGGGTCGACCCGTTCCCGGCGTAGGAAGTCCTGTTCGCGGTGGTGTTGACGGTCACTGTACCCTCCGGGAATGCCGTGGGATTATCCCACCTGCTTGTGAAAATCGCAACTACTGGCCCTGGATCTGCTCGAGCCGGTCCAGCGCGGCCGTGTCGATGATGTCGGGGTGCCGCAGCAGCATGTACTTCCGGGCCTGCTCGCGGGTCTGGCCGATCACCCTGGTAATGGTTTCGATCCGGACGAACTCGGGCAGCTGGCCCCACTCCGGCTGCTTGACCAGCGAGTCCAGGGTCGCCTTGGCGTAGCGTCCCGCAACCCGTTGATATTCGTCGTATTGCTCGTCCGTGAGCTCGACGCCGCGGATCTGCCGGTCGGGCTTGGCCGGGAAAATCTTCAACTTCAGCAGTTCCTGGTTGACCGGATCGTTGCTCATCCGGCTCAGGTAGACCGGGCTGATCAGGTCGGGGCCGAGGCTCCCTTCCAGCTTGATCGGTTCGCCCCAGATGTCGCGCTTGGGCGGCAGGCCGGCGGAGAGGCCCGGCGTGCGGGAGCGGATCTGGTCGAGGATCGACCGCGCCTCCCGCAGATAGGGGTCGTCGACGCGCGCCACCTGGGCCACGCCCGTCGGAATCACCGTGCCGAGCAGCCGCTGGACGTATCGCTGGCCGTAACGGTCGGGATCCTGCACCGCCTCGATCAGGTTGGCCGGACCCTGCATCCAGGTCTTGTTGACCAGGTTTTTGGAGACCGAGCCCATGACCAGGGCGGCCAGGTCCTCGCCCTCGGGGTCGGTCATGGCGGCGCCGATCTCGTACATATCGGCGGAGACGCCGAGCAGCGTACCCAGCGGCTCGAAGCGGCCGTAGGCGTAGTAGATGTCGCCGACGCGCACGCTGTAGGGCTGCCAGCCGCTCAGATAGAGCATCGCCCGCTGGGCCGGGTCTTTGGGCCCGCCGCCGGTGATGTAGCCCTGGGACGCCAGCGTGATGCCGGCGATGCCGACAGTCGTGCCCATCGTCAGGCGGGCCATCTGCGTGTCGCGCGCCGCGGCGCCGTTGTCGCCCGACAGGTTCTTGCGCACCTCGGCCGAGAGGACGGAGAGCGGGGTCCGCTCCCCGGCATATTTCAGGATATTGACCGGAGTCCGAACGAACGGGACCACCAGCTTGAGCGCCGGATGGGCGTTGGTGAACCGCTGCACCGCCTGCCCGGCGGGCCCCAGCGGCTTGGTAAAGGTCTGATATTCCGAGGTTTTGCGCGCCGCGGTCAGCATCGGCGTAGTCGGGTTGGCGATCAGATCGGCCACGCGAGCGGCGAACGCCTGCCCTTGCAGCCCCTCCTTGGCCGCGATCCTGTACGCCTGGGCATTCAGCTCCTGCCGGTAGCCGATCGCCTTGAAGAACTCGTCCTCCGCCATCAGCAGCCGGCCGGGGATGCGCACCTGCTTGCCGCCGACAGTGATCTCGCGGCCGGCGAACTGGAACGTGGTGCTCGGGATCGACTGCTGCCGCCGCTGCTCGATCTTCGTCAGCGGGTCGGTCGGGACTTCCGTGCGGAAGGTCCGCCAGCCGGCGCGCACACCTTCCAGGGCGCCCTGCGTCAGCCCGAACAGCCGGGCGCCGGCCTCGCCGAACATCACGCTGTCGGACGCCCCGCGCAGCCGGCCGATGCCGGCCGCCAGCGCCGTCTCCGGCACGGCCCACAGCGCGATCAGCGAGTTCGAGAGGGTGTTGACGGTGTGGGTCTGCGGCCCCGACAGCAGGGCGTTGATCCACGCCTCGATCAGCATGTCCGAGGTCGTGGCCTTCCGGCTGTCCATCAGGAACTTGCTGATCTGCTGCGGCGTGTCGAGCTCGCCGACCATGCGGGCCAGGTCGTCGACCGTCTCGCGGCCGCCGTAGGTCTTGATCAGGCTGGCCAGATCCTGCGCCTCGCCGGTCTCCTTGGCCATGATGCGGAAAGCCGACAGCGCCCGGCCCGCTTCGGCCGTCAGCCCGGCCACCTGCTCCTGGATTGCCAGATGCTTGGTCTGCGCCTCGAGGAACGCCAGCTGATCCTGCTCGGTGCCGCCGGCGGCCTTCTTCGCGAGATCGCGCACCCTCGTTGCCGAATCGACCAGCAGCACGCGCGCCGCCGTGATCTCCTCGGCGTTGAACGCCTCGCCGATCTTCCGCTTGGCCAGCTGCGCCGGGGTCATGCCCAGCGCGTCGGCCAGCTCCTGCGTCTCCTGCAGCGAGATCACGCCGCGGCGGGCGGCCACGAAGCCGGGGTCGATCCTCCGCGCGGGCGAAGTGTCCTTGAACTGCGCCGGATCCACCTTCTCGATCTGCAGATCGCGCTCCGGATTGAAGTATATCCGAACGTCATGTTCCTTCGCGCCAGTGCGAAGTCCGCCCTTGTGCGTCAGCCCACCGTAGCCCTGCTCCTCCAGGTGGGCGCGAAATACATCAAATACCTGCTCCTGGACCCGATCCGCAGAGATCATTTCGCCTTGAGAGAGACCACGCACCTCGTCGTAGAGCTCGCGCAGGTTCGCGGGATTCTCGTCCAGAGCCTGCTGCGCCAGATGCCAATCGCCGTTGTGGTCCTGCTCGATGAACGCGCGCAGCTCCGGCGTGATCGGCGCCTCCATGTCGTAGAAGCTGACAGGGCGAAGCTCCGTCGTCTTGTAGATCGTCGGCGTTCCGGCCCCGCTCCGGCCCTTCTTCGTATAACCTTCGGCGATGTCCACGGCGTCAGTCGTGTAGAAGCCTTGGCCGTAGTAGTTCAGGCTGGCATACGCGCCCTCCTGCAGTTGCGGGATCTCGTTCGACGTGCCGTGGTAGAATTGCCCTTGACCGCGCGTGTCGACGAAGCCGCGCAACGAAGGCTCGGTCCTCTTAAACACGTCGGGGTAGAGCGCCCGAATCTCATCACGCACAAGGCTGACGTGCTTGCCGGGAATCACCTCGACGCCGGCCTGTTCCGCGATCTCCTTCAGACCGTTGGTGTAATTCAGCTGCTCCAGATCCACACCGCGCAGAAATTCAGGCACCAACGGCACCGGCACGTCCGGCCGCTGCGGTCCCGCCAGCGCGGCCTCGCGAATAACGGCCTTCACGTCCTCCGGCGCGGCGATGCGGTCGAGGTTGATATTCCCGGCCTTGTCCACCGCCGCCGTCTCGGTCGTGTCGAACAGCTCCGTGGGGCGCACCGGCGGCTCGGGCGGCGGGGGCGGGCCTTCCATCTCCGGGGCGTCGGGCGTCGCCTTGCCAGCGCCGCGGCGCAAAGGCGGCCGCGTGAAGGGCACGGGCGCACCGCCGCCGGCCGCGCCGGCCGCCAGAATGTTCAGGGCCTCGGCCGCAATGAAGACTTCGCGCCGGAGCGTCTTCGCGGTGCCGCGCCCGGCGCCGGCCTCGGCCGCCGTCTGGCCCACGCTCTCGGCCGTTCCCTGGACCAGCGCCGTCGGTGCCCGCATGGCCGCGTCGAGCGCCACGGCCGCCGGGCGGATCAGCGCCTCGTTGAAGGCGCGGAACATCCAGAACACGTCGTCGCTGCCGTCGCCGCGGCGGATCAGCCCGACATCGCGATACCATTGCTCGGACTCGGGCGACAGCCCCAGGCGCTCGTGCCCCCAGCCTTCCCGCACGCCCTCGCCGAAAGCGTCCAGCACCCGGCCGACCGATGTGGATTCCAGAAACTGGTCCATGATCGACAGATGGCCCGCGGGCTGCCCCGTGCGGAACGCCGTCTCCGCCTCGAAAGGCGACGGCGCCGTGGCGGTGCCTCCGCCGGCGATCGGCACCTGCGGCGGGGTCTCGTCGAGCGTGAAGCCCTCGGGTACGTCAGCCATCACTCAACCTTCGAGCCGTCGCCGTAGACCCACGCCCCGTCCACCTCGTAAATCTTGCGGCCGCCCTCCCCGGTCGCCGTGCGCGTGGCCCGCGCGGCAAGATCCGCCTCGGTCGTGCCGCCGGCCCCGCCGAGCCCCAGCGTGCCCGGATTGTTGTCGATCAGGTCTTTCAGAAACTGCGACCGCGACCGCTGCCAGCGGCTGATGGCCTTGCCGAGATAGTCGGGGCTCTCCGGGTCCAGCAACTCGATCGGCGACTTGCCCTGCTCGCGCAGGCGCTTGTACTCCGGCAGGAACCACGCCATGAACTTCTGCAGCTGCTCGTCGCCCTTCGGGTCGCGCAGGCCGAGCAGCGGGTCGGTCCCGGTGAGCGCGCTCTTGGCGGTCTGGATCAGCCCGTCCTTCAGCTGGTCCTCGATCAACCCGTCCGTGGTGCGGGAGCCCTGCATCTCCGTCCGCAGGGTGTTGATGTTCTCGACGGTCAGGCCGCGGCCCAGGAACTGGTTCAGGGCGTTCTCGTCGGTCAGCTTGTTCGGGTCGCCCTCCGGCAGGTGGATGCGGTCCCACAGCTGGATGAAGGTGTTCGCGTCGGTCTTGATGTTGCCGCCGCTCTCCGTCTGCGCCTCGATCATGCGCAGGAAGGTCGCCTTGCCGCCCTCACCGAACGGGTCGAGGTTCGACGCCAGAACATCCTGCGTGGTCAGCTCGCCATTCGCCAGCTTCACCAGCAGATCGTTCTGCGCGGTCATCTGCGCCTGCTGCTTCGCCCGCTCGGCGGCCGCCCGCGCCCGCTCGGCCTCGATGCGCTGCGCCTCGATCGCCTGGTCCGCCTGCCCGTCCAGCTGCTGCTTCAGCGTGCCGTGGATGAAGCTGTCGAACTCGCCGCTCGCCAGCACCTCCTTGGCCGCCTCGGGGTTGACGTTGATCATCCCGAGCACGGCGGACTTCGCCAGCTCCGTGGCGCCATCCGTCTTCAGCTGCTCGGCCACTGCGCGCGACAGGCCGCCCGCCGTCACCAGATTGTCGACGCTCTCGTGGTGCAGGCCGAGGGTCAGCTGGAAGGCGGAAGGGTCGTTGATCAGCGCCGAGGATTGCTGGTTGAGAATGACTTCGTAGTCCTGCTTCGCCTTAACACCGGCGAGCTCGGCCTGGCCTTCCAGCGCGCGGCCCAGGAAATAGCCGCGCAGCGTGCCGACGGTCTTCTGGAAATACTCGCGGCCGGCGCGGGTCTTCACCTGCTCCGACAGCTTGCCCGTGTACTCGTCGAACTGCTCCAGGAAGCGGTCGGCCACGTTGGGGTCGGCCGGGTCCGCCGTGCGCAGCAGCTCCTGCAGATGGGCCGCCTGCTCGGCCTGCGCATTGGCCAGCTGCGCCGAGATGTTGGACACGTCCGCCCGCTCCTCGCGCTGCGCGAGGAGATCGGAGAGGCTGCCGAGATTGCGGCCGACCTCGGCGGCAAGGGCCCCGCCGCCGAAATCCTCGGCCACGGCGCGGCGCTGGCCGACCGGCCCCGGCGTGCCGACCTGGCCCGCCTCGTATGTCTGGATGCGCGGCATCAGCCGGTCCTCTTGAGGGTGTCTTCGGGGTACAGCCGGTCATAGACCTGGATGCCGCCGCCCAGCAGCTGGCTCGCCGCGGACAGGTAGCCGCTGGTCTGCGCCGCCTGGCCCTGCATACGGTCGAGCGTGGCGCCCTGGCGGTAAGCGTTGGCGCGCAGCGTGCCGTCATGCCGGATCTTCAGCGCGTCCAGCTCGATCGCCATCGCGCTCTCCTCGAGGATGTCGAGGGGCGTCCCTTCGAGGCTGACCCCAGCCGCACCGTAGCCGGCGCGTGTCGCGCCCAGCGCCTTCTTGCCGCGCAGCCGCTGCAGGCGCTCGTTCTCCGCCGCCTGCTGCTCGGCGATGACGGCATTCTGCTCGCCGATCTTGGCGTTGTACTCGGCGGCCGCCGACGCGGCGTTCGCCTGCTGAATCGAGCCGATGGCGCCCAGCGCGGCGCTCGCAGCCATCAGGATGGGACCGACAGCCATCTCAGTTCACCCGTGCATAGAGAGCGCAGTCGCTCCCGTCAGGCAGATAGGCACGCAGTCGCGGCGCCTCGAGCGCGAAGCCCAGCGACCTGACCCAGCGGTGCCCCGCCTCGAACTCCACGGGCACCGACGCCTCGACGCGGCGCACCGGGCAGATATCCAGGAAGCGGCGCACGGCGTTGGTGATCGCCATGAATTCGCGCCGGCAGCCCTTCGCCAGCACGGCCCAGGTTTCGCCCCGGCCAGGCCAGTATTCGATGACGCCGGCGCAGCACAGAGGCTCGCCGCCGGCCAACGCGGTGAACGCCATCGGGCCCTCGACGGCGAGGGCATGCTCCGGCCGCACCATACCGAACAGCGGCGCCTGTGCGTCCTGCACCGCCAGCCGGTTCATGTGCCATGCCTCGTAGCGCACCACTTCGATCATCCCCGATCCTGCGTCTGCATCTGCACCGACACCGCCAGGATGTCGCTCGGCAGCGGCTGGTCCTGGCGCCAGCACAGCTGGTTCTCCGTGTCGTAATCGGCCTCGATCGCCTCGTCCCACACGCCGCTGAACAGGGCCGGCGGCGCGCCCATCGCATCGGCGCTGGTGCGGAACGCCAGCGTCGTCAGATTGTCGAAGCTCATGCCGATCTTGAGGCCGAGCGAGCGGTGGAACAGGAAGATGGCGCGGTGAGTGCGGCGCGTCTTGCCGAGCGCCGTGCCATCCTGCGCGCCCGCCTCGATGCGCAGCTGCTGCACGTCGCTGTTGTAGCCGTAACCGATATGCACCTTGGACGCGGCGCGCGACAGGGTGATCTGGCCGGAGGAGACGGTCTTGGACGGCTGCACCGCCCCGTCGGCCAGGATGTCCACGGTCTCGCCTTCGAGGTGGCCGAGGCCGGAGATCGTCGTCGCCGCGGTGCCGTCATAGGTGGCGCCGCAATCGACGAAGAAGGCGTCCTCCTGCTCGTCCTCGTGCTCGAACACTTTGGTCATGTACTCGACGTACCGCTTGGTGCCGCCGTCGATGTAGCGGTTGACCACCAGCCAAAGCTCGTCGCGCGTGCCGTCCGGCGACGGGATCACGGCCGCGCTCTCCACCTTGGACGCCGCCGTATGGTCGGCGTCGCTGTAGCCGCCGATCTCGTGCCGGTGCCAGCCCGCCTTCAGGGTCTCGCTGTCGCGCTCGTAGGTGAGGCCGAGCAGCACGCCGTCATTGCGCACGGCCCAGATGACCGGCTGCGGCTCCTGCTGATAGACCACCTCGCGGATGCCGCCCGCCGTGATGTGCTCGGCCAGGATCGACAGATCGGGCGCATAGAATCCGTCCACGTCGAAGAAATAGCGCATCTCGCGCAGCTTCCGGCCGCGCGCCTGGACGAACAGCACGGACTTGCTGACCTGAAGCGGACGGATCCGGGCCGAGCCGTACTTGGTCGACGGCTTAGCGGAGACGTTGGTCGGGCTCAGTGCCTCGGTCTGCGCCGACGGCCGGATCACCCACTCGGCGCCGGACGTGCCGGCCAGCAGGCCCTTCTCCTCGGAGACCAGCCACTGGATGGCGTTCACGTCGCTGGCGTTGAGCGAGAAGCCGATCGCATAGTCATCGGCCGTCGTGCCGTCGGGCTCGG
>JRYH01008229.1_pt1 | contig 12065 bp, 10 predicted proteins | sample 235351 | NCBI WGS metagenome assembly JRYH01 (sample SAMN03074221, study PRJNA261480) | activated sludge metagenome | biome: Wastewater Treatment Plant; feature: Wastewater; material: Activated sludge; isolation source: activated biomass of a wastewater treatment plant treating wastewater... ... | reverse complement strand
TGATCAGGTCCTTGCTGCGGTCGAGCAGGGTCAGGAAGCCGTCGGCATCCAGCGCGCCCACGTCGCCGGTGTAGAGCCAGCCCTCGCGGATGGCTTTCGCCGTGGCGTCCGGGTCCCGCCAGTAGCCCTTCATCACCACCTCGCCGCGCACGCAGACCTCGCCCGGCTGGCCGGCAGGCAGCGCGCGGCCCTCTGCGTCGCGCACCGAGACCTCGACCATCGTCTGCGCGTAGCCCACCGAGGCCAGGCGCTCGCGGTGGCGCGGATGCGCGCGGTCCAGGACCACGTGTTTCGGCAGCACGGTGATCGTCATCGGGCTCTCGCCCTGGCCGTAGATCTGCGCGAAGTGCGGGCCGATCACCGCCAACGCGCGCTCGATGTCGGCCAGGTACATCGGGCCGCCGCCGTAGCAGATCGTGGCCAGGCCCTCGATCGGGCGGGCGCCCGCGCCGCCGGCAGCGCGCGCCGCCGCCCACTCGACCAGCCGGTGCACCATCGTGGGCGCCGCGAAGAACGAGGCGTTGCGCCAACGCGCGGCCAGCGCCGCGATCTCCGCGCCGTCGAAGCCGCTCGAGGCGGGCACCACGTTGAGCCCGCCGTTCAGCACGTAGGGCAGGTGATAGAGGCCGCCGCCGTGCGACAGCGGCGCCGGGTGCAGCATCGTGTCGGCCGGCGACACCGGCTGGACCTCGGCGAGATACGCCATCGTGCACCAGCGCAGGTTGCGCACGGTGAGCTGCACGCCCTTGGGCCGGCCGGTGGTGCCGCTGGTGTAGAACAGCCAGGCGTCGTCGTCCTCGCCGCGCTCGGCGATGTCCGCGGGCGGCAGGCCGGAAACCTCGGGCAGGGCCTCGGCGCCGACCAGCTCGCAGCCTGCCGGCAGGTGCGCGCCCAGCGCCTGGCCGCGCTCGGCATCGACCAGGCAAAGCTTCGCGCCGCTGTGCCCCAGGATGTAGGCCGCCTCGCGGCCGTGCAGCTTGGCGTTGATCGGCACCGCCACCAGCCCGGCCCACCAGACGCTCCACAGCCAGACCAGGTAGTCCGGGTCGTTGCCGCGGAACAGGCCCACCCGGTCGCCGGGCGCCAGCCCGCGGCCGCGCAGCCAGTTCGCGCCGCGCGCGGCGCGATCTGCGAACCCGCGATAGTTGCAGACGACCTTGTCGCCGTGCGCGAGCGCCGGCCGCTCGCCGAAGACCGCCGCGCTGCGCGCCAGCCAGTGCGCCAGGTTCATTCGACCCGCTCCAGGATGCTCACGCAGTTGGAGACGCCCGCGCCGCCCATGTTGAACACGCCGGCGAGCCCGGCCGGCGGCAGCTTGTCCGCGCCGAAACGCCCGAGCAGCAGCCACGAGGCCAGCACATGCATCGACACGCCGGTGGCACCGATCGGGTGGCCCTTGGCCTTCAGCCCGCCAGAGAGGTTCACCGGCAGCCGGCCGCCCGGATGCACGACGCCCTCCTCGAGCACACTCGCCCCCTGGCCGGGCGCGGCCAGCCCCATCGCCTCGTACTGCATCAGCTCGGCGATCGTGAAGCAGTCGTGGGTCTCCACGCAGTCCAGGTCGGCCAGCGACAGGCCCGCGCGCTCCAGCGCCAGCCGCCAGGCCTCGCGGCAACCGGCCAGCTCGCTCATGTCGCGGGCCGACATCGGCATCAGGTCGGTGACCTGGGCGGTGGCGCGCAGCCGCACCGCCGGCTTGCCGGCCGGCCGGGCCTCGGCCGCGGCCAGCACCACCGCCGCCGCGCCGTCGGAGATCGGCGAGCAGTCGGTCCGCAGCAGCCGGCCAGCCACCCGCGGGTTGCCGGGCGACTCGGTCGCGCAGAAGGACTCGTCGAGCGCCTGGCGCAGCTGCGCGAAGGGATTGTCGGCGCCGTTCGCGTGGTTCTTGGCGGCGATCTTCGCCATCGCCGCCTCGGGCGCGCCGAAGCGTGCGGCGTAGGCCTCGGCGATCCTCGCGAAGGCGCCCGCGAAACCGGCCGGCGTGTCGGCCTCCTCGGCCACGTAGCCGGCGGCCAGCAGGGCCTGGCCCACCTCGCGGGTCGGCAGTCGCGACATGCTCTCCACCCCGATCGCCAGCACCCGGCGCGCGTCGCCGGCGCGAATCGCCTGCGCGCCCTGATGGACGGCGGCGGTACCGGTGGCGCAGGCATTTTCCACCCGGGTGGCGGGCTTGAAGCGCAGGCCGAGCAGCAAGCCGCCGGCCAGCCCGGCGGTGAAGCCCTGGCGCGACAGGCCGTGATTGAAGTGGCCCACGAAGACCGCGTCGATCTCCGAGGCCTCGAGTCCGGCGTCGTCGAGCGCCTGCTGCGCCACCTCGCGCATCAGCGACTCCACATCGCGGTCAGGGAACTTGCCGAAACGGGTGTGGCCGAAGCCCACCAGGTCCACCGCCGACATCCTCGTCTCCTTGTCTGGCATAAGATCGCCCGGGGCGCCGCGCACCGGCGCGTCTCCGGGCAGGAATCGAACAGTAGCCTCCGATGGCCACCGCGAAAAGTCGTGAAACTACGCCACCGGCCGCCGCGGCCAGCGACGCGGAGCACGCCACGCTCTGCGCCGCGCTCGCTCCGCTGGGCCTGTGCCTGTCGCGCGAGCGGACCATCGCGTGGTGCAATCCGGCCTTCGCGCGGATGTTCGGCTACGAGCCCGCCGAGCTCGAAGGCACGAGCCTGGAGCGCCTGTACCCGAGCAGCGAAGAGTTCGCCCGGATCGGCGAGCGCGGCCTGCGCCGGATGCAGGCCACAGGCGAGTACGGCGACGAGCGGCTGATGCGCCACCGCAGCGGCCGCCTGATCTGGTTCCGCGTGCACGGCCGCAGCGCCGACGCGGCCGCGCCCTTCGCGCTGGCCGCCTGGACCTTCGAGCCGCTGGCCGGCCATCCCCAGCCGGGCGAGCCGGGCGCCCCCGCCGCGCTCACGCCGCGCGAGCGCGAGGTGCTCACCGGCCTGGTCCGCGGCGAGACCAGCAAGGAGAGCGCCCGCCATCTCGGGATCAGCCCCCGCACGGTGGAGAAGTACCGCGCGCGCCTGATGGCGAAGTACCATGCGCCGAACGCCGCGGCGCTGGTGCAGAAGGTGCTCGGCGTGCCCTGAGCACGCGGCCCGCGCCCGTCGCACCGCCCGATGAACGCCACGCATCCAGCCCGAAGTCCATGCCCGACGCCACCCTGACCCGCAAGATCCTCGACGCCGTCGACGCCGGCTTCGACGAGCAGCTCCGCTTCACCGCCGACCTGGTCGCCAGCCCCTCGCTGCGCGGTCAGGAGGCGCCCGCGCAGGACATGATGGCGCGCGCCTTCCGCGAGCGCGGCCTGGCGGTCGACCGCTGGAAGATCGAGGTCGACGACATCCGTCACCTGCCCGGCTTCTCGCCGGTCGCGATCTCCTACGACAACGCGTTCAACGTGGTCGGCACGCATCGCCCGGAAAAGGGCGGCGGCCGCTCGCTGATCCTCAACGGCCACATCGACGTGGTGCCCACCGGTCCGCTCGACATGTGGACCGATCCGCCCTTCGCGCCGAAAGTGAAGGGCGGCTGGCTCTACGGCCGCGGCGGCGGCGACATGAAGGCCGGCCTGGTCGGCAACCTGTTCGCGCTCGACGCGCTGGCCCGAGCCGGCCTGGCGCCCGCCGGCGAGGTCTACCTGCAGTCGGTGGTCGAGGAAGAGTGCACCGGCAACGGCGCGCTGGCCTGCCTGCAGCGCGGCTACCGCGGCGATGCCGCCCTGATCCCCGAGCCCTTCGGCGAGACGCTGATGAGCGCGCAGGTGGGCGTGATCTGGTTCCAGGTCAAGGTGCGCGGCCGGCCGGTGCACGTGATGACCGCCGGCTCGGGCGCCAACGCGATCGAGGCCTGCTTCCCGCTGGTGTCGGCGCTGCACGCGCTCGAGCACGAGTGGAACGAACGCGGCCACCCGGCCTTCGCCGGCCATGCGCACCCGATCAACTTCGTGCTCGCGAAGATCGAGGGCGGCGACTGGACCTCCAGCGTGCCGGCCTGGTGCACCTTCGACATGCGCATCGGCCTCTTCCCGGGCCAGGACCTGATGCAGGCCCGCGCCGAGGTCGAGGCCACGATCGCCAAGGCCGCGGCGAAGGACCCCTTCCTGGCCAAGCACCCGCCCGAGGTGGTCTACCACGGCTTCATGGCCGAAGGCTGGGTGCTGCCCGCGGACACCGAGGCCCAGCGCACGCTGGCCGCCGCGCATCAGGCGGTCACCGGCCAGCCGCTGCAGCCCTTCGCGAGCACCGGCACCACCGACGCCCGCTTCTTCGGCCTGTATGCCGATACCCCCGCGCTGGTCTACGGGCCCCGCGCCGAGTTCATCCACGGCTTCGACGAGCGCGTGGAGCTGGAGTCGGTGCGCCGCGTCACGCAGGCCACCGCGCTGTTCATCGCCGACTGGTGCGGCGTCGAGGAGAAGCAATGACCACCCTGCCCCCGCTCATCGAGGAGAACCACGCCGAGTTCACCGCCTGGCGCCGCGACATCCACGCCCACCCGGAGCTCGGCTTCGCCGAGAGCCGCACCGCCGAGCTGGTCGCCACGCGCCTCGAGTCCTTCGGCATCGAGGTGCACCGTGGCGTCGGCCGCACCGGCGTGGTCGGCGTGCTGCGCAACGGCGCGTCGCCCCGCACCATCGGCCTGCGCGCCGACATGGACGCGCTGCCGATCCAGGAGGCCAACACCTTCGATCATCGCTCGCGCCACGACGGGCGCATGCACGCCTGCGGCCACGACGGCCACACCGCGATGCTGCTGGGCGCGGCCAAGGTGCTCGCCTCCACCCGCAACTTCGACGGCACCGTGCACTTCATCTTCCAGCCGGCCGAGGAGGGCCTGGGCGGCGCGAAGGCGATGGTCGACGACGGCCTGTTCGAGCGCTTTCCCTGCGAATCGATCTTCGGCATGCACAACCGGCCCAAGCTGGCGGTGGGCCGCTTCGCGGTGCGCGCCGGCCCGATGATGGCCGGCGGCGCCTTCTTCGACATCGACATCACCGGCGTGGGCGCGCACGGGGCGCGGCCCGAGTCGGGCGTCGACCCGATCGTGGTCGGCACGCAGATCGCGTCGGCCCTGCAGACGATCGTGTCGCGCAACGTGGCGCCGGTGGACACCGCGGTGCTGTCGATCACCCAGTTCCACGCCGGCGACGCCTACAACGTGATCCCGCAGACCGCCAGGCTGTCGGGCACGGTGCGGGCCTTCTCCAACGCCACGATGACGATGATCGGCGAGCACATGAAGCGAACCGCCGAGGGCGTCGCGCAGGCGATGGGCGCCACCGCGAAGGTCGACTTCCGGGTCAACTTCGCGCCCACGATCAACGACCCGACGCAGGCGGAGTTCGCCGCGGCCGTCTGCGCCGAGCTGGTGGGCGCCCACAACGTGGAGCGCAACCCGCCGCTGATCATGGCCAGCGAGGACTTCTCCTTCATGCTCGAGCGGGTGCCCGGCTGCTACCTCAACATCGGCAACGGCGAGATCGAAGGCTCCTGCGAGGTCCACAACCCGGCCTACGACTTCAACGACGAGGCGATCCCGCTCGGCGTGGGCTTCTTCGTGCGGGCGGTCGAGCACAAGCTGGCGCGGGGCTGAAGGCTCTTTCGGAACCGCTTGTCCCGCTGCCGCGCTGGGACATTCGGATCGGGCGAGGCGGCGTTTCCTAGACTGGCGATAGCTCAGGAGACCGGAATGCCACCCATTCGCACCCGCAGGGATTTCCTTGCGCTGTCGGGCGCATCGCTGCTGCTCGGCGGCGCGGCAGCGCCCGGCGCCGGCCTGGCCGGCACGCTGCTCGCCCAGGCCCCTGCCGGGGGCGCCCAGGACTACCAGCCCCAGCGCGGCCAGTCCGGGAAAGACGTGATCTGGATCCCCACGCCCGACAAGCTGGTCACCCGCATGTTGTCCATGGCGCAGGTCACGGCCTCGGACTTCGTGATCGACCTCGGCGCGGGCGACGGCAAGATCGTGATCGCCGCGGCCCGCGAATTCGGCGCGAGAGGGCTGGGCATCGAATACGAGCCGCAGATGGTCGAGCATGCGCGCCGCAACGCGCAGGCGGCCGGCGTGGCCGAGCGCGCGCGCTTCGAGAAGGCCGACATCTTCGAATCGGACTTCTCGCCGGCCTCGGTCATCACGATGTACCTGCTGCCGCACCTGAACATGCGGCTGCGCCATCGCCTGATGGCGCTCGAGCCCGGCACCCGGGTCGTGTCGCACGAGTTCAGGCTCGGCAACTGGACGGCCGACGAAACCTCCCGCGTGGGCAGCGCATCGGTCCACCTGTGGCTGGTGCCGGCCAATTTCGGCGGCGACTGGCAGCTGCGCTTTCCGCAGCGCAAGGGGCCGGCGGTCGCCACGCTGGCGGTCGAGCAGACCTTCCAGAACTTCCGCGGCCGCATCGTGTTCGAGGACTTCGAGACCAGCTTCCGCGAGCCGAAGGTCGCCGGCGACACGGTGCGCTTCGCCTTCACCGACGAGGAAGGCCGGCTGCGCCGCTTCGACGGCCGGATCGACGGCGACAACGTCACCGGCACCGTCTACGACGGCGCGAGCGGGGCGCCCTTCACCGCCACCCGGATCGGCAAGGCGCCTGCGATCATCGGCTCGGCGCCGGCGCAGGAAAACGAGATCTACGACAACTGATGGCGCCCCACGGCCCCGATCCGCAGCAGACGCTGTCGCTGCGCCACGCGATCGCGATCATCGTCGGCATCGTCATCGGCGCCGGGATCTTCAAGGCGCCGTCGCTGGTCGCGCAGTTCACCGGCTCGCCCGGCTGGATGTTCGCCGCCTGGGCGGGCGGGGCGCTGGTCTCGCTGATCGGCGCGCTCTGTTATGCCGAGCTCGCCGCCGCCTGGCCCCACGCCGGAGGCGACTACCACTTCCTGCATCGGGCCTACGGCCGGCGCGTGGCCTTCCTGTTCGCCTGGGCCCGCTTCTCGGTGATCACCACCGGCTCGATCGCCCTGCTGGCCTTCGTGTTCGGCGACTACATGAGCCAGATCCTCAGGCTGGGCCCGTTCAGCGAGGCCCTCTGGGCAGCGCTGGCGGTGATCACGCTCACCTGGGTGAACCTGCGCGGCATCCAGACAGGCGCGCGCACCCAGGCCTGGCTCACGCTGGCCGAGGTGCTCGGGCTGGTGCTGGTCGTGGCCGCGGGGCTGTGGCTGTTCGTGGGCGGCGACGGCGCTGCCGCGAGCGCGGCGACGGCAAGCGGCGCGGAGGCCGCGGCGGCAGCCGGCGCTTCGGGTGGCGCATCCGATTCCGCCTCGGGCGCGTCCGGCGGCGCGCCCAGCCTCGCCGCCTTCGGCCTGGCCATGGTGTTCGTGCTGCTCACCTACGGCGGCTGGAACGAGGCGGCCTACCTGAGCGCCGAACTGAAGGACTCGCGCCGAAACATGCTGCGCGCGCTGGTGGGCAGCATCGCGATCATCGCCGCGCTCTACCTGCTGGTGAACTGGGCCTACCTGCACGGGCTGGGCATCCGCGGCATGGCCGAGAGCAAGGCGGTGGCGGCCGACCTGCTCGCGGTGGCCTTCGGCCGCGCCGGCGAGACGCTGATCTCGGTCATGGTCGCGGTGGCCGCACTCACCTCGATCAACGCCACGATGATCGTCGGCGCGCGCACCAATTTCGCGGTGGGCCGCGACTGGCCGGCGCTGGCCGCGCTGGGGCACTGGCATCCGGGCCGCGGCGTGCCGGTCAACGCGCTGCTGGCGCAGTCGGTGTTCGCGCTGGCGCTGGTGCTGCTGGGCAGCGGCACGCGCGGCGGCTTCCAGACCATGGTCGACTACACCGCGCCGGTGTTCTGGACCTTCTTCCTGCTGTGCACCGTCGCGCTGATCGTGCTGCGGGTGCGCGAGCCGCACACCGAGCGGCCGTTCAGGGTACCGCTCTACCCGGTGCTGCCGCTGGCCTTCGCGGCGGTCTGCGCCTACATGCTGTGGTCGTCGCTGGCCTACGTGCAGGTCGGCGCGCTGGTCGGCGTGGGCGTGCTGGTGCTGGGCGCGCTGCTGCTCTGGGCCATCGACGCGCTCGGGCGCCGCGGCGCGCGAGCCTCGCACAACGCCTGAGGAAACCGGCCTGCGCGCGCGGCCGACCGCGGCCGCGCAGGCTCTCAGCCCGGCAAACGCTCCTCGCGATACAGGCCCAGCTTCTCCTGCGCCACCCGGTCGGAGAACGAGAACAACACCGTGTCGGCGCCGGCCCGCAGCCGGTAGCTCGTCCACCCCGGCACCACGAACACGTCGCGCGGCCCGAAGGTCATCTGCTGCCCGCCCACCTCGACCGCGCCCTCGCCCTCGACGCATACGAAGATCATGCCGTCGGTCGAACGGAACGGCTGCCCCTGGAAGCCCTTCGGCAGCAGGCGGATCATCGGCGCCATGGTCGGCATGGCCCAGCCGCCGTCCACAGGATTCACGTAGCGCATCAGGTGGCCGACGTGCGGATCGGGGTCGCCGGCGCGGGTCAGCGCGTGCAGCGCCTCGCGAGTGCGCGCGTAGGGGTAGTTGAAGATCGGCGAGTTGAGCGAAGGCGCCCGATAGCCGACCGGCAGCAGGCCGGACCCATAGCGCGCCAGCGCGTCGCCGGTGGGCCGCACGATGTCGGCGGCCTCGGCGTGGTGGTCCTCGCGGAAGGTGGCGTTGTAGTGGGCCACCATCGGGATGTCCAGGCCGTCGAGCCAGACCATCGGCCCGCTGCCCTCGTTGCCGTGGTGGTGCCAGGTCCAGCCCGGGGTGATCACGAAGTCGCCGGGCGCCATCAGCGTCTTCTCGCCGTCCACCGCGGTGTAGGCGCCGCTGCCCTCGATCACGAAGCGCAGCGCCGACTGCGTGTGCCGGTGCGCCGGCGCGATCTCGCCGGGCATGATCAGCTGCAGGCCCGCGTACAGCGTGCCGGTGACCTGCGAGCTGCCGCGCAGCGCCGGGTTCTCCAGGATCAGCACGCGGCGCTCGGCTTCGCGGGCCGAGATGTGCTCGGCCGACTCCATGATGTAGGGCCGCACCTCGTCGTAGCGCCACAGGCAGGGCACGCCGACCGGCGTTGGGTCCTTGGGCACCAGGGACTTCAGCCGGGTCCACAAGGGCGCCATGCTGCGCGCGTCGAGCCGCTGGTAGAAGGCCTCGCGGCTCGCGGCGACATCGGCGGTCGCCGCGGCGGTCGTGACAGGCGGGGTGCTCATCGTGTCCTCCGGTGTCGACTCAATCGGCCAGGCAGGTCTCGACCCGCCAGCCGTACAGCCACTCGAGCGCATCGTAGAAGCGCTCGGGCGTGCGGCCCTTCCACAGGTCGTTGCGCACCAGTCGCTCCACGCCCTTGGCGTGGTAGATCCGGCCCATTTCGCGCGTGGACAGCACCACCCGCGCGGTGCGCGTGACCCGCGAGCGCTCGTAGCGCCCGAAGGCGGTCACGAAGTCGCCCTTCTGGGCGCGCAAGGCCTCGCCCAGCGTGACCGCGTCTTCCAGCGCCATGCAGGCGCCCTGCGCCAGGTACTGCAGCAGCGGGTGGGCGGCGTCGCCGAGCAGCGTGGCGCGGCCGTGCGACCAGCGCTCGATCGGCTCGCGATCGGCGGTGGCCCAGCGCTTCCAGCTCTTCGGCAGCTTCAGCAGGCGGCGCGGCCGGTCGCAGATGCCCTCGAAGTAGGCGTTCACCTCCTCGGGGCTGCCGTCGGTCACGCCCCAGGTCTCCTTCTGCCGGCTGTGGAAGGTGACGACCAGGTTGTACTGCTCGCCGCCGCGCAAGGGGTAGTGGACCAGGTGGCAGTTCGGGCCCACCCAGATCGCCGGCGCGTTCCAGCGAAGGTCTTCGGGGAAGTCCGCGGCGTCGACCACCGCGCGGTAGACCACGTGGCCCGACACGCGAACGGCGTCGCCCACCAGGTGCTGGCGCACCACCGAGCGCACACCGTCGCAGCCGATCAGCGCCGCGCCCTGGAACGCGTTGCCGTGCTGGTCGCGCACGGTGACGCCGTCGGCCCGGTTGTCGATGGCCACGATCCGGGTCGAGGTGCGGAAGTCGATCAGGTCGGATTCCTGCACGCCCTCGAGCAGCGACTGGTGAACGTCGGCGCGATGGATCACCGCATAGGGATTGCCGAAGCGCTTGCGGAAGGCCTCGCCGACCGGCACCGAGGCGACCTCGGAACCGTCGACCGCGTCCATCATCACCATGCGGTCGGTGAAGACCGCGCGGGCGCGGGCGCGCTCGCCCACGCCGAGCGCGTCGAAGGCGGCGAAGGCATTCGGTCCGAGCTGGATGCCGGCGCCGATCTCGCCGATGTGCTCGGCCTGCTCGAGCACGGTGGCGCGCAGGCCCTGGCGCGACAAGGCCAGGGCGGCAGCGAGCCCGCCGATGCCGCCGCCGACGATCAGGATGCGATCAGACATCGCCTTCCGCCTTCCGATCGAAGGACAGCTCGACCATCACCCCGGCCGGATCCCGAACGAACAGCTGGATGACCGGGTTGCCCTCCCTGCGCTGCTCTCGGTACTGCAACCCGGCGGCGTCCAGCCGCCCCTTCAGCGCGGCGAGGCCGGTCATGCGAAAGCAGAGGTGGTTGAAGCGCCCGGTGGGCTGGGCCAGCGCGAGCTCGTCTTCGGAGTACGAGGCGAGGTGCAGGACGGCCAGCCGCCCGCCGTCTGCGTAGAGCCAGTGTCCGGGGAAGTTGAAGTGCGGCCGCTCGCCTTCGACGAGCCCGACGATGCCGGTGTAGAAGCGCAGCATCTCGGGCAGCCGGGCCGAAGGCACAGACAGGTTCACATGGTCTATCGCGGTCACGGTCATCTGCGTCTCCCCAGGACATGGGCGTCGAGCCGGCCGCTGGTAATCTCCCCGCCCATGAACGCACAGGCCAGAACACCGAAGCCCGCCGCACCCGTGCTCACCCTCAACGAGGAAGCGTACCGCAGACTCGAGGAGATGATCGTGACGCTCGAGCTCGAGCCGGGCTGCGTCGTGTCGGAAGCGATGCTCAGCGAGCGGATCGGCATCGGAACGACCCCGATCCGCGAGGCGTTGCAGCGCCTCGCTCGCGAGTACCTGGTGCAGATCCTGCCGCGTCGCGGCGTCGTCGTCACCGCGATCGATGTCCGCCTGCAGCTCCAGGTTCTGGAGGCACGACGCGAGCTCGACCGCCTGATCGCCCGCTCGGCCGCCCGCCGCGCCAGCGCGGCCGAGCGGGCCCGGATCGGGGAAATCGGGGCGCGGATGCTGAAGGCGGGAAGGAAAGGGGACCTCCACGGGTTCCTGCGGCTCGACGACGCCTTGAACCAGCAGGCCGCACACGCGGCCCGCAACGAGGTGGCAGCCAATGCCGTGGCCGCGCTGCACGCGGTCTCGCGGCGCTTCTGGTTCCACCACCAGTCCGACAGCCCGCTCTCGGCCGAGACCGTCGCGCTTCACGCGGCGGTGGCCGAGGCGATCGGCAGCGGGGACGAAACGCGCGCCGCAGCGTCATCGGACGCGCTGATCGACCATCTGTTCGAATTCGCGCGAGCCACGCTTCCGGACACCTGAGCCGGCGCGCCAGGCCGGGCGCCCGTTCCGCGCGGACGGCCCTCGCGGCTGCCCCCTGTCGCCGGCATCCCCTTGTCACCGGCATCCCCTTGTCACCGGCACCCCCTTGTCACTGGCATGCCAGTGATATACCATTAGACCTCGACAACCTGCCGGAGGCGCCCGATGCAGCTCACCGCGGAACAACTCGACCGGTACCAGCGCGACGGCTTCGTCGTGCTGCCCGGCCTCTTCTCGCCCGAGGAAGTGGCGGCGATGAAGGCCGAGCTCGCCCGCATCCAGGGTATCGACACGGATCATCTGGTCCGCGAGCGCAATGGCGGCGTCGCCAAGACGATCTACCGGGTGCACGAGTCCGGCGGGCCCACCGCATCGCCGGTCTTCCACGCCGCGGCGCGCAGCCCGCGCCTGCTGCCGCCGGCCAGGCAGCTGCTCGGCGACGAGGCACTGTACGTCTATCACACCAAGTGCAACCTGAAGACCGCGATCGACGGCTCGGTCTGGCAGTGGCACCAGGACTACGGCACCTGGAAGAACGACGG
>JRYH01007924.1_pt1 | contig 12075 bp, 7 predicted proteins | sample 235351 | NCBI WGS metagenome assembly JRYH01 (sample SAMN03074221, study PRJNA261480) | activated sludge metagenome | biome: Wastewater Treatment Plant; feature: Wastewater; material: Activated sludge; isolation source: activated biomass of a wastewater treatment plant treating wastewater... ... | reverse complement strand
ACTTCTTCCATGAACTGCGCGTGCCAGCGCTCGAGGGTCTCGGGCGGGTGGGCGCCGAGCGGCGCGAGCTGGAACTCGAGGAACTCGTGGATGTCGAGCGTGCCCGCGTGGTACTGGCGGAAGAACTCGTCGTTGCGGCGCTCGTACTCGGCGCCGTCGACCACGCCGATGCGCACCAGGAAGCGCGCCCACTCGTAGTCGCTGTCGATCGGCAGCAGCGTGTAGTCGAGGTCGAACAGCGCGAGCCGGGCGGGGGTCTGGCGAGGCGTGGCTGGAGCGGACTGGGAGGGGGTGTTCAAATGCATGATTTGATTATGATTTTACCAGTGGCTCGGCGTTCTCGAATTCGCGCAGCAGCGGCAGCGTGATCGCGCGCTTGCGTTCGAGCGCGTAGCGGTCCAGTGCGTCGAGCAGCCGCAGCAGCCAGCGGATGTCGCGCGAGCGGTGCGTGAGCAGCCAGCGGATCAGCTCCTCGGGCAGCGCGATGCCGCGACCCTGCGCGGCGCGGCGCAGCGCGTCGGCCTTCTCTTGGTCGGTGAGCAGTGCGAGCCTCAGCACCACGCCCCAGCCGAGCCGGGTGCGCAGCTCGTCGCGCAGCGCCAGCGCGAGCGGGGGCTGGGCGCCGGCCGCCGCGAAGGCCGCGCCCGGAATCTCGCCCACCCGGTTGAACAGGTGGAAGACCGCCTGCTGGCGGGCGTCGTCGAGGCGTTCGCAGTCGTCGACGATCACCACCGGCGCGGCGGGCCCGGCCGTCGGTGTCGAGGCGGCAAGCTGCGAAAGCCGGTCGAGCGCGCTGGCGAAGGCCTCCGTCGGCGATTCGGGCCCCAGGCGGATGGCTCGGTCGCCGGCCGCGGCGGCCAGCGCGTCGAGCAGGTGGGTCTTGCCGGCGCCGGGCTCGCCCCAGAGGTAGACCGCGCGCTGCGCCGCCGCCGCGTCCGCTTCCCCGGGCAGGGCGCGGAGGACGGCCACCGCTTCGCCGTTGCTGCCGGCCACGTAGTTGTCGAAGGAAGGCGGCTCGGCGGCGCTCAGCGCCAGCGGGATCTGCCGCATCGGGCCGGCGCTCACTGGCCCTGCTCGCGGCGGTAGAAGTCGCTGTCGACCCAGGCCTGCCGCAGCCGGCGCAGGCCCACCGCGGTGATCGCCGCCAGCGGCAGCGCGAGCAGCACGCCCACGAAGCCGAACAGCGCGCCGAAGGCCAGCAGCGCGAAGATCACCGCCACCGGGTGCAGGCCGATCCGCTCGCCGACCAGTCGGGGCGTGAGCCAGGTGCTTTCCACGACCTGGGCGATGCCGTAGATGACGGCCACCGACACGAAACCGGCCAGCGGCCCGAGCTGCAGCATGCCGGCTATGGCGGCGAACAGGAAGCCGAGCGCGAAGCCGATGTACGGGATGAAGATCAGCAGCCCGCTCAGCACGCCGATCGGCAGCCACAGATCGAAGCCCGCGACCAGCAGTGCGGCCGAGAACCAGACCGCCAGCGTCAGCATGACCAGCATCTGGCCGCGCAGGTACTGGCCGAGCAGCGCGTCGGTCTCCCCGAGCAGCGCGTCGATCTCGGGCTTCCAGCGCGGCGGGATCAGGTCGCGGGTGCGGCCGGTGATCTCGGGCCAGTCGGCCAGCAGGTAGAAGAGCACCACCGGCACCAGGAACAGGGTGCCGATCACCTGCAGCGCGGCGCCCCAGCCGGTCTTCGCGTAGCCGAACAGCGTGGCCAGCACGTCCTCGCCGCTGCCGGCGAACTGGGCGGCCAGCCACTCGCGGATCGAGGCCGCGTCGAGCTGGATGCTGAGCCCGGAGACCCGCTCGAGCCAGGGCTGCACCCGGCCGGTGATCGTGGCTACCAGCCCGGGCAGCTCGCTGCGGATCAGGCCGAACTCCTTCTGCACGATGGGCACCAGGATCAGCACCAGCGCGAGCAGCGCGAGCAGCGCCAGCGAGATGGCGAGCACGACCGCGACCAGGCGGGGCACGCGCCGGCGCTGCATGGCCGCCACCAGGGGGGACAGCACGTAGGCGAGGATCGCGGCCGCGACGAAGGGCGTGAGCACCTGGCCGAGCGCGATCAGCGCCCAGACGAAGAGCGCGCCTACCCCTGTCCACAACAGGGTCTGGCGCTGGCGGGCGGTGAAGGGCAAGAGGCTACAATCCGGGGAAAAGCTCCATTTTACGGGCGCGAGGCGTCTTGCGGCCGAAACGCACGCGAACGGACGCGCACGACCGAACGCGCACGACCGATTCCACCGGATACCGCCACGATGGCTGATTCTCTCTCCTACAAGGATGCCGGCGTCGACATCGATGCAGGCGACGCGCTGGTCGACCGGATCAAGCCGCTTGCCAAACGCACGATGCGCGAGGGCGTGCTGGCCGGCATCGGCGGTTTCGGCGCGCTGTTCGAGGTGCCCAGGCGCTACCGCGAGCCGGTGCTGGTCTCGGGCACCGACGGCGTGGGCACCAAGCTGAAGGTCGCCTTTTCGCTGAACCGCCACGACACGGTCGGCATCGACCTGGTGGCCATGAGCGTCAACGACATCCTGGTCCAGGGCGCCGAGCCGCTGTTCTTTCTCGACTACTTCGCCTGCGGCCGGCTCGACGTCGACACCGCGGCCCAGGTGGTGGGGGGCATCGCGCGGGGCTGCGAGCTGGCGGGCTGCGCGCTGATCGGCGGCGAGACCGCCGAGATGCCCGGCATGTACCCCGACGGCGAGTACGACCTGGCGGGCTTCGCGGTCGGCGCGGTCGAAAAGTCGAAGATCCTCGACGGCTCGAAGGTCGCCGCGGGCAACGCGGTCATCGGCCTGGCCTCGAGCGGCGTGCACTCGAACGGCTATTCGCTGGTCCGCCGCATCGTCGAGCGCGCCCACGGCGGCTTCGACACGCCGGCGATGCAGGCCGACTTCGACGGCCGCTCGTTTGCCGATGCGCTGATCGCGCCCACCCGCATCTACGTCAAGCCGGTGCTGGGCCTGCTCGAGGCGCTGCCGGTGCACGGCCTGGCCCACATCACCGGCGGCGGCCTGGTCGGCAACGTGCCGCGCGTGCTGCCCGAGCACCTGCAGGCCGTGCTGCATCGCGACGCCTGGACCATGCCGCCGCTGTTCCAGTGGCTGCAGCGCGAAGGACGCGTGGCCGACGACGAGATGCACCGCGTGTTCAACTGCGGCGTCGGCATGGTCGCGATCGTTCCGGCCGAGTCGGTCGACGCTGCGCTCGCGGCCCTGCACGACGCCGGCGAAACCGCCTGGCGGATCGGGGAGATCGTCGAGCGGCGGGGCGATGCGCCGCAGACCGTGGTCGCCTGATCGTCACGGCGCGCCGCCGCGCGGCGCGCTTCGCCTCCTCGCTGCCGCCTGGCTGCTGCTGGTCGCCGCGTTGCCGGCGCACGCCGAGAACTACCGGCTGGAGATCGAGGCGCCCGAGGAACTGGTCGAGCCGATCCGCGAGCGCACGCTGCTCGGGCGCTGGATCGAGGAGGCCGGCTTCGAGCGCGAGCAACTGCCGCTCTTCGTGATCCGCGGCCGCGAGGAAGCCGCCGCCATCGTGCGCGACGCCGGCTACTTCTCGGCGAAGGTCGAGGTCCGGGTCGATCCTCCCGAGGCCGGCGAGCCGGCCGACCTGCTGGCGCCGGCGCGGCCCGCTGCCGACGCGGTCCTGCCCACGGTGACCATCGTGGTCGACGCCGGCGCGCGCACCACGGTGTCGCGCCTGGCCTTCGAGCTCGACGGCGCCGCCGACGCGCAGGCGCTGCGCGACGAGCTTCTCGAGCGCTGGCCCTTGCCCGAAGGCAGTTTCTTCCGGCCCAGCGCCTGGGAGCAGGGCAAGCGGCTGATGCTGGAGCTGCTGCAGCAGCGCGGCTTCGTGCGCGCGAAGATCGCGAGCAGCCGCGCCCGGGTCGACGTGCAGGCCACCGCCGCGAGCCTGGCGCTCACGATCGAGACCGGTCCGCGCCTGCCCTTCGGCGCGCTCACGGTGCGCGGGCTGGAACGGTACGACCGCAGCATCGTGGAAGCGCTCAAGCCCTGGCGCGAGGCCGGTCCGGACGCCGCCGGCGACCCCTACGACTTCGATCAGCTGCTGCGCTTTCAGGCCCGGCTGCGCGGTTCCGGCTATTTCACCGGTGTCGACGTGCTGCCCGACCTGTCGGCGATCGAGGCCGACCCCGGCCTGGCCGAGGTGCCGGTGGTGGCGGTGCTGCGCGAGCGGCGGCGCAAGCGCGTGACGCTGGGCGTGGGCTACAGCTCCGACGAGGGTCCGCGCGCGCTGCTCGGCTACGAGCATCGCGACTTTCTCGGGCGCGGCCTGCAGCTCGAATCGGGCCTGCTGTGGCAGGACGTGCGGCGGCGGGCCTTCGTGTCGGTGCGCACGCCCCAGCGGGCGGACGGCTACTTCGACCAGGTCGGCGCGCGCGTCGAGCGGCTCGAGGTCCAGGGCGAGCTGACCGACCGCCAGACGGTGCTGGTGGGGCGCGGCAAGCGCGGCGAGGAGATCGACCACTTCCTGTCGCTGCAGTACCAGACCGAGCAGCGCACGGTGCCGCTCGACCCGGAGACCGACCGCAGGCAGGCCTTCACGCTCGGCTATGCCTGGAACCTGCGCCGGGTCGATTCCCAGGTCGATCCGCGACGCGGCTACACGATCAGCGCTCAGGCCTCGGGCGGCGCGCGGGCCCTGTTCAGCGATCGGAGCTTCGTGCGGACCTGGGCGCGCGCGATGCGCTTCTGGCCGATGCCCGAGGACTCCGCCTTCGACGGCGGCATCCTGGTCGGCCTGGTCGAAGGCGGCCAGGTCTTCGCTTCCTCGCGCGACGGGATCCCGACCGAGAACCTGTTCCGCACCGGCGGCACGCACACGGTGCGCGGCTACCCCTACCTGTCGCTGGGCGTTCCCGAGGGCGGCGCGATCGTCGGCGGCCGCGTGATGGCTCTGGCCAGCCTCGAGTACCAGCATCCGCTGGTGCGCGACTGGTACGGCGCGGTCTTCCTCGACGCGGGCGACGCCGCCGACCGCTGGCAGGACTGGAAGCCGGCCTGGGGCGCCGGCGTCGGCGTGCGCTGGCGCTCGCCGATCGGGCCGGTCAGCCTGGACCTGGCCTGGGGCGACGAGGTCCGGCGCCTGCGCTTCCACCTTTCGGTCGGGTACGCCTTCTGATGCGGCTGCGACGACTGATCGGCTGGACGGCCGGCGCGCTGCTGGCCCTGCTGCTGCTGGCCGCGGCGGCCGGCGCCTGGTGGGTCGGCCAGACCATGTCCTTCGTGCGCTGGGCGCTGGCGCAGGCCGAGACGGCCACCGGCGGGGCGCTGCAGGCCGGCGAGGCGCGCGGCACGCTGCTGTCGGGCGTCGAGCTCGCGGGGCTGACCTGGGAGCAGGCGGGCACGCGGGTCGAGATCACCGGGCTGCGGCTGGGCTGGCGGCCGGCGGCGCTGCTGTCGGGCGAACTGCGCCTGAGCGAGCTGCGCGCCGCGCGCGTTGCGGTCACGCTCGGGCCGGGCGGCGGCGAGGGCGGGCCGCCGGCGCTGCCCGAGCGGATCGCGCTGCCCCTGAAGGTCGGCATCGACGAGCTCGAGGTCGGCGAGCTCGCGGTGCGCGGCGAGGGTTTCTCGGCGCCGGCGATCCGGGGCTTGCTTGCCGCGCTGCGCATCGACGACCGGGCCCTGCGGCTGCCGCGGCTGTCGGCCAGCGTGGACGGCTGGGGCGCGCTGAGCGCCGAGGCGCAGGCGACGGTCGCGTCGCCCTTCGAGACCGCGCTGGCGGCGCGCATCGAGCCGGCGATCCCCGGCTATCCCTTGCTGCCGCCATTGCAGCTCGACGCGAACGGGCCGATCGAGACGCTCGCCGCGCGTCTGCGGATGCTCGCCCCGTCCGGCAAGGCGAGCCTGGGCGAGCCGGGCCCGGGCGCGATGCCCTGGGCAAGTCTCGAGACCACGGTGCGGCCGCTGTCGCCGCTGCCGGTGCAGGCGCTGACGCTGTCGCTCGACGGCTTCGAGCCCGACGCGATCGGCCTGCCCGGCCCGCGGGCGCGGCTCTCCGGGCGGCTGGAGCTCGCGGCCGAGACCGGGAGCGAACCGGCCTCACTGGCCGAGGTGGCCTGGCACGGCCGGCTGGCGCTGCGCAATGCCCTGCCCGGCCCGGTCGACACCGGGCTGCTGCCCTTCGCCAGCCTGGACACCGCACTGCGCTGGGCGGATCGCCGGCTGGCCCTCGACGACATCGATCTGGACGGCGGCGTGCTGCGCGGCGAGATCCTGGTGGACACGGCCGTGTCGCGCCCGATCTTCGGCGTCGAGCTGCCTGCGATCGCGGCCCGGCTGGCCTTGCGCGGCCTGGATCCGGCGAAGGCGCATCGCCAGGCGTGGCCGGCCAGGCTGGGCGGCGAGATCGCGCTCGACGCCGAGCGGCTCGAGTTCTCGCTGACCGACGCCAACCGGCGCGACCTGAGCCTGGCCGGGGCGGCGAGCCTGCAGGGCGAGCGCCTGCGGATCGCGGCCTTGAAGCTGCGCACGCCTTCGGGCTCGGTCGACGCGGCCGGCAGCGCCCGGTGGCAGGCGCCCTGGCAGGTCGACCTCGAAGGCCGCTTTGCCGGGCTGGACCCGGCGCGCCTCGCGGCGATCGCCGGCGTCGAGCTGCCGGAGCAGGCGGCCGCGCTGAGCGGGCTGGCCGGCGACTGGGCGGCCAAGGGTGAGGTGGCGCCCGCGCTGGCCCTGGATTCGCGCCTGAGGATCGCCGAGGGCCGGTTCGACGGCCGGCCGCTTCGCGTCGACTGGCAGGGAAGGGTGTCGCCCGATCGCGTGACCGGCGCCGCCCTGGTCGCGTCGCTGGGCGAGCTGAGCGCGCGGCTGGCCGGCGACGCCGGCCGCGACGGCGACCGATTGCGCCTGAGCCTGCGATTGCCGTCCTTGGCCGCTGTCGACCCGGCGCTGCCCGAGGCGCTGGGCCTGGAAGGCGCGCTGAACGCCGAGGGCGAGCTGTCGGTGCCGGGCTTCGGCGCGGCCGCACTGGAGCGATCGCGGGTGGCGCTGCGCATCGACGCGCGCGGGCTGCGCCACCAGGCGGCCACCGTCGAACGCGCGCGGGTCACGATCGAGGGAACGCTGGGCGCGCATCGCGCGGCGTTCGAGCTCGGACGGGCGCAGGTCGGCTCGACTCGCGTCGAGGGCTCGCTCGCCGCGAGCGGCGGCCTGGTCCTGTCCGGGCTCGCCGGCGGCCAGCCCGGCCGTGCGGCCGGCCGGGCAGGCGGCGATGTCCGCGCCACGGGCGACGCGCCGGCCTGGCGCTGGGAAGGCCGCGTCGAGCGACTGGCCACCGTGTCACCGCTGGCCGTCGCGCTCGCGGCGCCGATGCCGCTCGTGCTCGAGCCCGGCAGCGTGCGGGCCGGGCCCGGCTCGCTGCGCGCCGACGGCGGGCGGCTCGACATCGCCGACTTCGGACTGCGCGAGGGGCGCGTCGCGCTTGCCGGCGAGGCCCAGGCGCTGCCGGTATCGCGCTGGGCCGAACGCTTCGGGCTGATCCCCCGGGACGCCGCGACCATCGACGAGGTGAGGCTGGGCGGCCGCTGGACGCTTGCCGGCACCTCGGTCGACGACCTCGACGGCGAGCTGCAGCTGCGCGTCTCGACGACCGAGCGGCTCGACGCCGACGGCCAGGCCGACCTGCGCCTGCAGCGCGGCGCGCTGTCGGGCCGCGTCGACCTGGTGCTGCCCTCGCTGGCGGTGGCCAACCGGATGATCGGCCCCGAGTGGGCGGTGGCCGGGCGTCTGCGGGTGGCGGCCGACCTGTCGGGCACGCTGCGCGAGCCCGGCTTCGCCGGCACGCTCGAGGGCCGCGAGCTGGCGATGGTCCAGCGCCGGCTCGGCTGGCGCCTGGGCGACGGCGTGCTGGACGCCCGCTTCGACGGCGACCGGCTCGAGGTGCAGACGCTGCGGCTCGCCTCCGGCGAGGGCTCGGTCACGCTGAGCGGCACGCTGCTGCTCGAAGGCGCGCGCGGCGACTTCCGGCTGCTCGCCGATCGCCTGCCGGTGCCGATCGGACCAGGCCAGCGCATCGTGGTCTCGGGCGACACCCGGATCGCGAGCCGGGCGGCGGAATTGCAGTGGACCGGCAAGATCCGCGCCGACGAGGGCCTGATCGAGTTGCGCGGCGGCGAGGCGCCGTCGCTGCCGGGCGACGTCGTGATCGTCGACGCGTCGGCGCCGGCGGCGCCCAAGGGCGCCGAGGCCACCGGGGCCACCGGGGCGACCGGGGCCCCCGAGGCCGCCGAAGGTGCGGCCGCGCAGTCCGGGTCCGCGCTGAGGCTGGGCGCCGACCTCGAGGTGGACCTCGGCGAGCGCATCCGCGTGCGCGGCAGCGGCGTGGACGCGCGGCTGGCCGGCACGCTGCGGCTGCGCGGCACGCTGCCCGACGCGCCGCGCGCGACCGGCACGGTGCGCATCCGCGACGGCACCTACACCGCCTACGGCCAGAAGCTGGAGATCTCGCGCGGCCGCGTGATCTTCAACGGCCCGCTCGACAATCCGGTGCTGGACATCACCGCGATGCGGCGTGGCCCCGCGGTCGAGGCCGGCGTGGCGGTCACCGGCACCGTGCTGTCGCCGCGGGTGAAGCTGGTCTCCGAGCCCGAGGTGCCCGACTCGCAGAAGCTCTCCTGGCTGGTGCTGGGCGTGGGGCCCGAGGACGCGCGCACCGGCGGACAGGTCGCGGCGCTGCAGGCCGCGGCGGCCACCCTGTTCGGCGGCAAAGGCGGCGGCCTGGTGTCCGGCATCCAGGAATCGCTGGGCCTGGACGTGCTCACGATCCGCAACGCCGCGGCCAGCGGCTTCGATGCGAACTTCGGCGCGAGCTTCCCCGGCCAGGCGGGCACCGGCAGCACCCCCGCCACCGGCGCCACCCAGGACGTGGTCGCGATCGGCAAGCGGCTCGGCTCCCGGATGCTGGTCACCTACGAGCAGGGCCTGCGCGGGATCTGGAGCCTGCTGCGCTTCCAGTACGACATCACCCGCCGGCTGTCGGTGCGGGCGCAGACCGGGACCGACACGGCGGTGGACCTGCTGTACTTCTATTCGTTCGACTGAAGAACGTTTGAATGAATCTACTGCGCGTTCGAACGGGCCTGCTCGCGCATGCGCCGGCGCATCGCCCTTTCCTCGCGCTCGATCCGGTCGGCCTCGTCGCGCAGCGCCCGCAACAGAGAGGCCAGCATCAGCAGGATCACCACCGCGAAGGGCAGGGCCATCACGATCGCCGCCGTCTGCAGCGCCTTCAGCCCGCCGCCGACCAGCAGCGCGATCGCGATCAGCGCCACCAGGACGCCCCAGGATAGCTTGTTGCGAAGCGAGGGGTCGGGATTGCCGCGGTCGCTGAGCATGCCCAGCACGAAGGTCGCCGAGTCGCCCGAGGTGACGAAGAACACCAGCACCAGCACCGTCGCGACGACGGACAGCAGCAGCGAGGCGGGCAGCGTGTCGAACAGCGCGAAGAGCGCGATCGCGGCGTCGCGCGCGGCGGCCTCCGACAGCGGCACGCCCTCGAAGATCTCCATGTGCAGCGCGGTGCCGCCGAACACCGAGAACCAGGCGAAGCCGGCCAGGCTGGGCACCAGCATCGTGCCGATCACGAACTCGCGGATCGTCCGGCCGCGTGACACCCGGGCGATGAACAGCCCCACGAAGGGCGACCACGAGATCCACCAGGCCCAGTAGAAGACCGTCCAGCCGCCCACCCAGGTCGACTCCGCCCGGAAGGGCGTGAGCCGCAGGCTCATCTGGACGAACTCCGACAGGTAGCGACCGAGCGTGGTGGTGAAGGTCTCCAGGATCGCCGACGTCGGGCCGATCAGCAGCACGAACAGCGCCAGCATTCCGGCCAGGACCAGGTTGGTGTTCGACAGCCACTTGATGCCGCGGTCCAGGCCCGACGCCGACGACGCGAGGAAGATCGCGGTGGTGACCACGATGATGCCGACCTGCGAGGCGACCCCGACCGGCAGGCCGAAGACCCTGGCCAGGCCGCTGTTGATCTGCAGCGCGCCGAGCCCCAGCGAGGTCGCCACGCCGAAGGCGGTCGCCAGCACCGCCAGCAGGTCGACCGCGTGCACCCAGCGGCCCTGCATCCGCGCGGGCAGCCCGGACATCGTGGCGCCGATCGTGATCGGCAGCTTGCGCCTGAACTGGAAGAAGGCGATCGCGAGCGCCACCACGCTGTAGACGGCCCACGGGTGGATGCCCCAGTGGAAGAAGGCGTAGCGCATCGCGGCGTTCGCCGCCTCCGGCGTCTTCGGCGCGATGCCCGGCGGCGGGGTCACGTAATGCGAGAGCGGTTCGGCGACGCCCCAGAACACCAGGCCGATGCCCATGCCGGCGGCGAACAGCATCGAGAACCAGGACATGCGGGAGAAGGCCGGCTCTTCGTCGTCGTCGCCCAGCCGGATGCTGCCGTAGCGGCCGAAAGCGAGCACCAGGCTGGCGACGACCATCGCGAAGACCGCCCACAGGTAGAACCAGCTGAATTTCTGGGTGCTGAAGGCGAGGGCGGCATTGGCCGCGGCGCCGAAGTGCGAGGGCGCGGCCAGCGCCCAGCCCACGAAGGCGGCGATCAGCAGGTAGGCGATGGTTCTGAGCATTCAGGGTTCTCCTGGTTCTTCGTCAGCCGTGAGCAGCCTGGCCACGACGGCCTCGACCAGCGCGTCGACCGGCTCGGCCACGTCGAGCGTCAGCGCGTCGGCCGGCGGCTCGAGCGTGGCGAACTGGCTGGCCAGCAGCGCGGCCGGCATGTAGCGGTGCCGGCGCGCGGCGAGCCGGTCGCCGATCAGCTCCGCGCTGCCGGCCAGGTGCACGAAGCGCAGGCCCGGCAAGCCTTCGGCCAGCGCGTCGCGATAGCGCTGCCTGAGGGCCGAGCAGGCGAGCACCACCGGACGGCCCGCGGCCGCCGATTCGCGCAGCATCGCGTTGAGTCGGGCCAGCCAGGGCGCGCGGTCGGTGTCGTCGAGCGGAACGCCCGCGCGCATCTTCTCGACGTTGGCCGGCGGATGGAAGTCGTCGCCGTCGGCGAAGCGCCAGCCCAGGCGATCCGCGAGCGCGCTGCCCACCGTGGACTTCCCGCAGCCCGAGACGCCCATCACCACGATGGCGTGCACCGCGCCGCCCGCGCGCGCGTTGCCGCGGACCGGCGCGTTCACGATCCGGCCCCGGGCGTTCCCGCCGGCGCGGCCGGCGCCGAGGCGGCGGTGACCGCGTGGCCGCCGAAGCCCTTGCGCATCAGCGCGAGCAGCCGGTTGCCGGTGTCGGCGCGCCCCTGCGAGTCGAATCGGCTCATCAGCGCCATGGCGATCACCGGCGCCGGCGTGCCCTGGCGCACCGCCTCGTCGACGGTCCAGCGCCCCTCGCCCGAGTCCGGGACCAGGGGCGCCACCGAGCCGATCGCGCCGGGTTCGCGCAGCGCGTCGGCGGTCAGGTCGAGCAGCCAGGAGCGGACCACGCTGCCGTGGCGCCACAGCTCGGCGATCGCGCCCAGGTCGAGCTGCATCTCCTGCCGCCCCTCCAGCAGCGCGAAGCCTTCGGCGATCGCCTGCATCATTCCGTACTCGATGCCGTTGTGGATCATCTTGGTGAAGTGCCCGGCGCCGACCGGACCGCAGTGCGGCCAGCCGCGATCGGGCGCCGGCGCGAGCGCCCGGGCATAGGCGGCCACGCGTGCGGCGGCCTGCGCGTCGGCCGCGCCGAACATCAGGCAGTAGCCGTTCGCGAGCCCCCACACGCCGCCCGACACGCCGCAGTCGGCAAAGCCGACACCGTCGGCGCCCAGCTCGGCCGCACGGCGCTGCGAGTCCAGGTAGTTCGCGTTGCCGCCGTCGACGACCAGGTCGCCGGGCGCCAGCAGGCCGCGCAGCGAGGCGAGCGTGGACGCGGTGGCCTCGCCGGCCGGCAGCATCAGCCACACGGTGCGCGGCGCCGGCAGCGCGGCCACCGCGTCGGCGAGCGAGGCGTGCAGGCGAAGGCCGGGCTCGCCGGCAAGCGCTTCGCGGCTGGCCGGCTGCGGGTCGAAACCCTCGACCGAAATGCCCGCGCGCGCGAGGCGGCGCGC
>JRYH01000940.1_pt1 | contig 12079 bp, 10 predicted proteins | sample 235351 | NCBI WGS metagenome assembly JRYH01 (sample SAMN03074221, study PRJNA261480) | activated sludge metagenome | biome: Wastewater Treatment Plant; feature: Wastewater; material: Activated sludge; isolation source: activated biomass of a wastewater treatment plant treating wastewater... ... | reverse complement strand
TCTCGCCGACCGCCTCGATCTGATGGGCGTCGTTGACACGGCGAATGCCCTTGAAGCGTGCCTGGCCGGCCTTGCATTCCTGCATCCATTGCGACGTGAACTGGCCGGTCTGGATTTCGCGCAGGATCTTTCTCATTTCCTGCTTCGTCTCATCGGTGATGACGCGCGGCCCCGACATGTACTCGCCCCACTCCGCAGTGTTGGAAATCGAGTAGTTCATGTTGGCGATGCCGCCTTCGTAGATCAGATCGACGATCAGTTTCACCTCGTGGAGGCACTCAAAGTAAGCCATCTCGGGTGCGTAGCCGGCCTCTACCAGCGTCTCGAAACCGGCGCGGATCAGCTCGACCAGACCACCGCACAGCACCGCCTGCTCGCCGAACAGGTCAGTCTCGCACTCTTCCTTGAAGGTTGTCTCGATGACGCCCGAGCGACCGCCGCCGACACCGCACGCGTACGACAGGGCCAGATCATGCGCATTGCCCGACGCGTCGTGATTGACTGCGATGAGGCAGGGAACGCCGCCGCCCTTCTGGTACTCACCGCGCACCGTGTGGCCAGGGCCCTTGGGCGCGATCATGACGACGTCGACCGTCTTCTTCGGCTCGATCAGGTTGAAGTGAACATTGAGGCCGTGCGCAAATGCGATGGCCGCGCCGTCACGGATATTGGCCTCGATGTGATCCCGGTAGATATCGGCCTGCAATTCGTCGGGTGTGGCCATCATCAAAAGGTCGGCCCACTTGGCAGCGTCGGCAACCGACATGACCTTGAGGCCATCCGCCTCGACCTTCTTGGCGGTCGAAGAGTCGGGACGGAGCGCCACGACCAAGTCCTTCACGCCGGAGTCCTTGAGATTCAAGGCATGCGCACGGCCCTGGCTTCCGTAGCCGATGATGGCGACCTTTTTCGACTTGATCAGATTGAGATCGGCATCCCGATCATAGTAAACGCGCATGGTCTTGCCTCTTGGCTCGCGAAGTTTCTCGCTTGATTGTGGAATGGGGTCCGCCGGGCATGCGCCCGGCAACGAAAGGTGGGCGGACTTTAACCGGACCGGCGCCGATTTCAACGGTCTCCGACAAGGAAAAATAGCGTTTTTTGGCGCCCATCCGCGCTGACGGGTCAGCGATTGCCGTCTCCCTCAACGCCCGATTAACCGATCTGCAACCGCGGGCTGGTATTGGTGGGCTGAAAGAGGGTGACGATGATGGCGAAATCCAGATCGCATAAGCTTGCGCTCGTTGTGGCGGCGCTGGTTCTTCCGGCGGCACTGGCGGGCTGCGGCGGCTCGAACAGCACCAGTCCTGCTGCTAAAGTTGCCAAGGGCATCTACACAACCGCCAGCGACTGCGCCGATTCCGGTAAACTCACCTACGAGCAGTGCTCAGACCTCATTTATGCCGCCGTTGAAAAGCACGAGGCGGATGCGCCGACCTATACGGAGCTGCGATTTTGCGAGGCAAAAGAGGGTGAGGGCAAGTGCGAGTTCACTGCCAACGACAAAATCCGCCCCAAGCTATTGGCGTTCCTCGTCACAGCTTCCCAGCCGCCCCACGCCATTCCGCTCTATGCGACACCGAAGGGCGAGCCCGGCTTCCGCGACCTCGGCGGCGCGACCTATCTGCATACGAACGAGGAACTGGTGTTCTCCGAGCATGCCGTCACGGTCTTCGAGCGTAACAACCCAAAAAGGATGCGTCGCTTCTGATCTCGCCCCTTATCTCTGCGGTTATAGAAAAGTGAGGCGCACCGCTGCGTAGCAAAGCAGGGTGCGCCTTTTCATATTCAGCTGCAGGCGGCCGTTGCAGTGCCTCAGCTTCCTTGGGGGCCGCGGGAGATGGCAGCAATGCCAGTGCGCGCCACCTCGAGCAGCCCCAGCTCGTTCATGATCGAGATGAATTGCTCGACCTTGGATGACTTGCCGGTCACCTCGAAAACAAAATGCTCGGTCGAGGCGTCGATGACGTTGGCGCGGAAGATCTCGGCCATACGCAGCGCCTCGATACGCTTCTCGCCCTTGCCGCCGACCTTGACCAGCGCCAACTCGCGCTCGAGCGGATTGCCTTCCTCGGTCAGATCGTGGACTCGATGCACGGGCACCAGACGCTCAAGCTGATTCTTGATCTGCGCGATCACCATCGGTGTGCCCTGCGTGACGATGGTAATGCGCGAGACGTGCTTGGAGTGCTCTGTCTCGGTCACTGTCAGCGAATCGATGTTGTAGCCGCGACCAGAAAAGAGGCCGATGACGCGGGCCAACACGCCGGGCTCGTTATCGACCGTGACGGAAAATGTCCGCTTCACGATGCCTTCGTGTTTGGTCAGGCTTGGGTAGTGTGTTTGCTTCTGCGTCTGGACCATTGTGCGGCTCGTCTTTCTTTTGCGTGTTGATCCATCATTTCGTCTGGTTGGCCGGGATCAGGCGCCCTGCCCTTCCTTCAGATCGTCAATCATCGTCAAGCCTTCCTCATAGGCAGAGATAGTCCACGGCTCCTTGAAGGCGGCGGCCCGCCATTCGGCGAAATGCGGGTTAGCGTAAATGGCGTCGATGTAGGCGCGCGTTTCTGGCGCCACCGGTATTGTGTAGCCGTCCAGGCGCGTCGCGACGGGCGCAAACATGGCATCGGCTGCCGTGAACCGTTCGCCAAAGAGATACGGGCCGCCGGCACCGAACCGCGCCCGCGTCTCTCGCCAAATCTCCTCGACGCGGGCGACACTCGCTTTCAGATCGCCGCTCATGTGGGGTGCGGCGAAGCGCTTGCCTAGGTTCATCGGGCAGGCCTGGCGCAGCGCCTGGAAACCACCGTGCATCTCCATGGCGATCGACTTGGCGTGGGCGCGGGCAACCATGCCTTCCGGCCAGATCGCCTTGGCCGGATACTTGTCGGCCAGATAGGAGATGATGGCGAGACTTTCCCAGACCTTCACCTCACCGTCGATCAGAACCGGCACCTTGCCGGAGGGCGAATAGCGCGAGATGCGTTCGGCCGTGTCGGGCTGCCTGAGCGGGATCACTGTCTCTTGAAAGTCGAGCCCCGCCTCGCGCATGACGAGCCACGGCCGCATCGACCAGGACGAATAGAGCTTGTTGGCGATGATGAGATGCATCTGGAATGTCCCGTTGCCGACGCCGGCGCAAGAAAAAACGCGCGGCATTGCGTGCCGCGCGCCACCTTCATCACACCAGCGTCTTGCCTTCCTTGCCAATCGCCTGACCGACGATCTCGTCGGAGACCTCCTCGCCCATCAGCATCTCGTTGTGCGCCTTGCCCGACGGGATCATCGGGAAGCAGTTGGCGAGATTGGCGACACGGCAGTCGAAGATCACCGGACCGGGTGTCTCGATCATCTTGCAAATCGCATCGTCGAGATCGGCCGGCTTGTCGCAATAGACGCCGCTCCAGCCGTACGCCTCGGCCAACTTGACAAAGTCGGGCAACGCCTCGGTGTAGCTTTCCGACAAGCGGTTTCCGTGGAGCAACTGCTGCCACTGGCGGACCATGCCCATGTACTGGTTGTTGAGGATCATCACCTTGACCGGCAGGTGGTACTGCACAGCGGTGGACGCCTCCTGGATATTCATCAGGATGGAGGCGTCGCCAGCAATGTCGATGACCAGCGACTTCGGGTGCGCCAGCTGTGCGCCGACCGCTGCGGGCAGGCCGTAGCCCATGGTGCCGAGCCCGCCGGACGTCATCCAGCGGTTGGGCTCGTCGAAGTGATAGAACTGGGCCGCCCACATCTGGTGCTGACCAACTTCCGTCGTGATGTAGCAGTCCTTGTCGCGGGTTAGCTCGTAGAGTCGCTCGACCGCGTACTGCGGCATGATAAAGTCATCATGCTTCTTGTAGGCCAGCGAGCGCTTGGCGCGCCAACCGTCGATTTCCTTCCACCACGCCTTGTGTGCGCCCTTATCGAGCTGCGGCGCCTTGGCCTTCCATACGCGCAGCATGTCCTCAAGGACGTATGCGACGTCGCCGATGATGGGGACGTCGACGTGTACGTTCTTGTTGATCGAGGACGGATCGATGTCGATGTGGATCTTCTTGGACCACGGCGAGAAGGCGTCGAGGCGGCCAGTAATGCGATCATCGAAGCGCGCACCGATGCAGAACAGCACGTCACAATCGTGCATGGCCATGTTGGCCTCGTAGGTGCCGTGCATCCCGAGCATGCCGAGCCATTGCTTGTCGGACGCGGGAAATGCGCCAAGGCCCATCAGGGTTGACGTAACGGGATAGCCGGTGAGACGCGCGAACTCGCGCATGAGCTGGCTCGCCTTCGGGCCTGAGTTGATGACACCGCCGCCCGTATAGAAGACCGGCTTCTTAGCGTTGGCCAACAGATCGACGGCCTCGCGGACTGCCGCCTGGTCCGGCTTCAGCTTGGGCTTGTAGGTCTTATGCTGGATGTTCGAGGGGCCAACGTAGTTGCCGGTGCCGAACTGAATGTCCTTGGGAATGTCGACGACCACCGGGCCAGGGCGTCCGCTCTTGGCGATATAGAATGCCTCGTGGAGGACCCGCGCCAGATCATTAATGTCCCTGACCAGCCAGTTGTGCTTGGTACAGGGGCGCGTTATCCCGACCGTATCGCATTCCTGGAATGCGTCATTGCCGATCAAGTGTGTGGGAACCTGGCCGGTGATGCAGACGAGAGGAATGGAATCCATCAACGCGTCGGTCAGGCCGGTCACGGCATTGGTCGCACCAGGGCCGGAGGTGACGAGCACAACGCCGACCTTGCCGGTGGAGCGGGCATAGCCCTCCGCGGCATGGACGGCACCGCCCTCCTGGCGAACCAGGATGTGCCTGACCTTTTCCTGCTGAAAGAGCTCGTCATAGATCGGCAGCACAGCGCCGCCCGGATAACCGAAGATGTGTTCAACACCTTGATCCTGCAGCGCCTTGATCACCATCTCCGCGCCGGTCATCTGACGTGCCATGAGGCCTCTCCTTCTCGTCGTACTTTTTCGTCGCGCCAGGGTCGTAATTGCGCAGGCACAGCCGCCGGCTGCCAGCCCTGTCGAGGCGCGCGCCCACGGGCCGCCCCATCGTCGCGCGGAAGCTAGGCACGGGACGGGATGACGTCAATGCATAAAATCAAGAATTGGAAAGTTGTTTGCCAGTTGGCTTTCCGATTCTTGCGTATTCATAAAACTCCACGAAATCATATATCGTCGAAGCCAAGTCATCTGCCGTTTGATGTATTGCCGCGTTTGCCTCACCGCAGTCGAGACAGCCTCCTCCTGAGATATCTCGCCAGCCACATGTGCAAGCAGCGGTGCCAAACCAAGCGCACGCGCTGCCGGCAACGCCGGATCGAGTTGCATCGCGCCGACGCGGCGCACCTCGTCCAATGCCCCCTCGCGGATCATCTGCCGGAAACGGCGCTCGCAGCGCTCGTAAAGCTCGTCGCGCGGCCGCGAGATGACAACCTTCGCAACGCTTCCCATGTCGACGACGGGCCTACCCCTTATCGCCTGCCATTCGGCCAACGGCCTGCCGGTTGCCGTGATCACCTCGAGCCCGCGCACGGTACGTTGGCGATCACCCGGCCGGATCTGTGCGGCAGTCAGAGCGTCGCGGCGCATCAGCTCGGCATGAAGATCATCCGTACCAAGTGTTTCGGCAACGGCTCGCCAATGCGAGCGCACTTCATCCGGGATCGGCGGGACTGGCGACAGCCCCTCCAGCAGCGCCTTGAAATAGAGCCCGGTGCCGCCGGTGATGACGGGCAGCAGGCCAGCCTCCTCAGCGGCGGCAATCTCGGCCGACACCTCATCCAGCCAGCGCGCGACCGAATAAGGCTCAGCCGCGCTGACGTGCCCGAACAGACGATGCGGCACACCGGCTTCGTCGGCCTCGGTGGGGCGCGCGGTGAGCACGCGCAGCTCACGATAGACCTGCATGGAATCGGCATTTATGACGACGCCGCCGCGTGCGCGCGCCGCCGCAATCGCGAACGCCGACTTGCCGCTTGCGGTCGGACCTGCAATAAGAAGCGCCTTCGGGCGGGGTTGGATGCTCATCGGCCCTGATTACCTCAATGTTGCCTGGGCCGCGAGCCCTCCAACTCGTGTGCGCTTATCAGCAACGCCGGCAACAGCACCTCTCACGCGCGACATCCTGAAGTCCTACACATGCCGACATCCGTGGCCTCGACATCGTTCCGTCTTGTCATAATCGCCAATCCAGCGCGCGCGAACCTGGACGACCGGACGTTCGACACATTTGTCAGGCCGATACCAATATCGCATCGCTCAAAGCTCCATCGGCTGAAGGATGGCGCTGCCTGCGAAGTGTCGGTCGTATCGGAACACCCTGGAGACGCACGGGCGGACCAGTTCGAGCAGATCGAAAGGCATGTCCTGACGCCTGCACGAATGGCTGGTTTTGATGCCGCCCTGCTGCCAGACGACCCCGACGTTCGCCGCAAGAGCCTTCTGGTCGCCGACATGGAATCAACGATTATCGAGCAGGAGATGCTCGATGAGCTGGGCGACCTCATCGGCAAACGCGATGTGATCGAGACCATCACCGCACGCGCCATGCGCGGCGAACTCGATTTCGAGGCGGCGCTGAGGGAACGTGTGGCCATGCTGGCGGGGCTCGATGCGCGCGTGCTCGACGAAGTGGCTCAGCGCATCACCATCATGCCCGGCGCGCGCGAACTGATCGCCACCATGAAAGCCAACGGCGCCTGGTGTGCGCTCGTGTCAGGCGGCTTCACGGTGTTCACCGAACGCATTGCGCGTCAGCTCGGCTTCGACGAGCATCAGGCCAACACGCTGGAGATCATCGACGGAAAGATCACGGGGCGCGTTATGGAACCGATCCTGGGGCGCGAGGCGAAGCTTGCCGCATTGAAACGCATTGCGGCGGAGCGGGGGATCGACACGAGACACACATTGGCTGTCGGAGACGGCGCCAACGATCTCGCGATGCTCGCCGAAGCGTCCCTCGGCGTCGCGTTTCGCGCCAAGCCCAAGGTTCGCGAAGCCGCACTTGCCAATTGCGGTGGCGCCGTCATCACGCAAGGCGATCTGACCGCATTGCTCTACCTTCAAGGCTACAGCGAGAGCGAATTCTCAACCCGTGCGTGATCAGCATTGGAAGCGCTCATCAATTGCACTGCTGCCGCACGCGCAATCGGCATCGCGTTGAATTCGGGCAACGATCGAAGGCATTGCGTGTCCCAAACGACTCTCGACGGATGCGCTTCGAATCGGCAGGATCGAAAACTCCCGGGTCACGAAGTCATACAAGAGTCGAGCGCCTGATTGCCGCAGTCCAACATCCAACCCGCGCATCGGGCCATCGTTCCCGAGCCAGCCAGAGGATCCTGGATCATGCCCAAGAAGCTCCTGGCGCTGCTGCTGAGCATTATTGCCTTGTTTGCGATCATCGATCTTGCGCGTTCCGCGAAAGTGCAACTCGCACAAACCTTCGGCGGCCGCTCCCCCGTGACCACCACAGATGCTGCAGAAGATGTTGCAGAGCCCTCACGGGCAGTGCCACGGAAAGTCAGGACGGCGGGGTCATCCAAAACCGGCATCGCGCCTACTGCCATCGTGCCCGCAAATTGGGATGGAACTGCCACACGCTGACAGAGGCTCGACGCATTCCCCGACAATTGACAACTCCGGCTCGCAGAATTTGCGATGCCGCGCTATTTCAATGAGCCGTTCCAGAACATAATTGCATGTTCTGGCACACGGCTGGCGCGAGCGTCTGCGAAGCGAACACCGGCCGAGGTCGATTTGAGGTCGCGGCGAAAGCACCGCCGGCCCGTTTTTTGGATGCGGCGTGCTTGTGTATGAACGACGTAACCGTGGAACAGGCGAGCGATCTGCTCTAGAGCAGGTCAGATCTTGATTGAATCATGTCTGGCCATTGTGGCCTGCTCTATCTCTTTGTTTGAGAGCCTCAATCACGGCCTCGATGGAAGCAATCGTGCTTCCATCGAGGCCGATCAGGCTCTAAGCCGCAGGGCGGTGCAACGACGAGGCCGTGCGCATATGATTGATCTTCTGCTCCTCGGCGCCGGCTTCCTCATCCTTCTGACTGGAGGCGAACTGCTCGTGCGCGGGGCCGTGCGGGTCGCCGAGTACGCGGGCATGTCACCGTTGCTGATCGGCCTGACGCTCGTTGGCTTCGGCACCTCAGCCCCGGAACTGGTGACGAGCGTGCAGGCGGCCATGCAAGGCTCGCCCGGCATCGCCGTCGGCAACATCGTCGGCTCGAACATCGCAAACATCATGCTGATTCTCGGGATCTCGGCAGCAATCCGGCCGATGGCCGTGGGAACGGCAGCCTTCCAGCGCGACGGCATGATCGTGCTGGCCAGTGCATTGTTGTTCAACGTCGTGGGTCTGACGGCGCCGCTCGGCCGCCCGGTTGGAGCGGTACTCTTCGCCTTGTTGATCTCCTATCTGTGGTACGCCTACAGGCAGGAACGCTCGGGCGCACACATTGAGGGTCACACCGCGGCCTACGAGCGCGCGGAAGCAATCGAGGAATTGCTGTCAGACAAGGCCGAAAGGGACAGGCGTCGCCGCTGGCCACCGATTCGAATCGACATCGTCACAGCGCTTCTGACGGCGATTGGCGGCATGCTTCTTGTCATCGCGGGTGGCCGGTTGCTGGTCGATTCGGCGGTTGCGATCGCGCGCACATATCATGTGTCCGAGGCCGTCATCGGGCTCACCATCATCTCGATCGGAACCTCGATGCCGGAACTCGCGACCTCGGCGGTCGCCGCCTACCGCAAGCATGCCGATGTCGCGCTCGGCAACATCATGGGCTCCAACATCTACAACACGTTCGGCATCGGCGGGGCGACGGGGCTGCTGTCTCCAACCATCATTCCCAGCGAGATCGTACGATACGACAACCTCGTCATGCTCGGCGCATCGATGGCTATGCTTGCCTTTGCACGCTCGGGCTACCGGTTGAGCAGGCAGGAAGGACTGGTGCTGCTTTCGGGATACGCTGTGTATCTCTACACGCTCTTCCCGAAATAGCGACGCCAGGCGATGTCAATGCGGACTTTCAGCGTGTCGTAGACAGACTTCAGGTGCGGCCGCCAGCGTGCCTGCAGACGACGCAGTGCCTGCTTCACCCGTGATTTCAACATGCGGCCGTAACGCCAGGCGAAGGAGGCGCGCACGCGCGCAAAGAGCGCCTCTTTCCACGGCACGAACCAGTCGTAGGCGCGCGCGAACCAAGCGATCCGCATGAGTTGCGGTTTGGTCAGCATGAAGATGCGCGCGACGAGCGCAGTGCCCACAACCTTGGCGGCGGCGAGCAACAGACCGGCCTTGACCACGTGCCCGCCGGCCATAAGCGCGAGCGCCCCGATCTTGACGGGGAAGATGATCGCACTGGGCAGAGCGAAGACGGCCAGAGAAGGATACGGTGGCAAGCCGGCGATCACTGCCTCGAGCCGGGCCACGAGGCGGAAGCGTGCAAACCATGCCAATACTGCTGCGAGCGGTTTCCATCCCCACTCCTCGAACAGCAGCACGAGTGCCAGAACCAGATTGACGGTGCCGAGCAGCGTAAGCCTGACCAGGCATGCGAGCGCACGCAACGCGCGGCCGGACATGCCAGGCGTGTTGCCGCCTGTGTCATGGGTGTTCGGTGCTGGCTCAGATGGCTGCTGCACGCGGTATCCCTGTGGCCGCTCGGCGGATAGACCATCGCACGCGCGGCAGTCTCGTCGTTCTCAGCCGATCAGGCTCTTGCACGTGCGTCACAGAAAAATATAGACGCCTTGGGCCATTGCAAGTGGCGCTCCTTCGAACCGAGTGTCGGCGCGAGCACGCTTTCAGGGTGATCGGCTTCAGGTCGGCTCGCTCATGCGGATATCGCCCGGAAGCAGTGCGCCCGCCTTTTGCGCCTCCTCGAGTGCCTGGGCAAGTTCCTCGCGCGCTTTTTCCGCCTGCCGCTGGCGATTCCACAGCGACGCATAAAGCCCATCCGTGGCGATCAGCTCCGCATGCGTACCCTGTTCGACGAGATGGCCCGCCTCCAGCACCAGAATATTGTCGGCATGCACGATCGTCGACAGGCGATGCGCGATAACCAGTGTCGTGCGGTTCCGGGCGACCCGGTCCAATGCGTCCTGGATCTCCTTTTCAGTGTGGCTGTCAAGGGCACTGGTTGCTTCGTCCAACATCAGGATCGGCGGGCCCTTGAGGATCGTGCGGGCGATGGCCACACGCTGCTTCTCACCGCCGGAGAGCTTGAGACCGCGCTCGCCGACCATGGTCTTGTAGCCGTCCGGAAGCGTCCCGATGAACTCGTCGATCTGGGCGAGCTTCGCAGCCGCCTTGACCTCGTCATCGGTGGCATCGGGGCGGCCATAGCGGATGTTGTAGAGGATGGTGTCGTTGAAGAGGACGGTATCCTGGGGCACCACGCCGATCGCGGCACGCAGGGAAGTCTGCGTGACGTCGCGAATGTCCTGACCGTCGATCGTCACGCTACCGGCCTGAATGTCGTAGAAGCGGAAGAGGATGCGGCTGATCGTAGACTTACCCGCTCCCGACGGGCCGACGATGGCGACCATCTTTCCGGCCGGCACCTCGAACGAGAGATTGTGCAGAATCTGGCGCTCGGGATCGTAGGAGAAGGATACGCGGTCGAAGCGGATATTGCCCTGGCGGACCGTCAGCGGCGGTGCACCCGGCTTGTCGCGAACCTCGGGATGCTCGTGCAATAACGCGAACATCGTCTCCAGATCGACCAGACCCTGTTTGATCTCGCGATAGACCATACCCATGAAGTTCAGCGGCATGTAGAGCTGGATCATCATAGCGTTGATCATGACGAAGTCGCCGACCGTGTGGGTACCTTGCATGACGCCGCGCGCGGCCAGCCACATGACAAGCGTCATGCCGATGGTGAAGATGAGCGACTGGCCGGAGTTCAAAACGCCCAGCGAATAGTAAGTGCGGATAGCGGCCTGCTCGTAACGCGCCATGGCCCTATCGAAGCGCCGGCTTTCCATCGCCTCGTTGCCGAAATATTTGACCGTCTCGAAATTCAAAAGGCTGTCGATCGCCTTGGTATTGGCGTCGTTGTCGCTCTCGTTCATCTCGCGGCGGATGGCGATGCGCCACTCAGAAGCGGCGAAGGTGAACCACATGTAAGCCGCCACGGTGACGAGCACGACCGCCACGTAAAGCCAGTTGAAATAGTAGAGCAGCACCGCACAGACGAGCAGCAGCTCCAGCACCGTCGGCGCGAGCTGCAGGAGCCCCATGCGGATGATCAGCTCAATGGCGCGTGCCGCGCGCTCGATGACACGCGAAAGTCCGCCGGTGCGTCGCTCGAGGTGAAAACGGAGGGACAGGCGGTGCAGGTGCTCGAAGGTGCGGTTGTTGAGCTCGCGCACGGCGTGCTGGCCGACCTTGGTGAAGAACAGGTCGCGGATCTGGTTCAAGACCATCATCAGAACGCGGCCGGTTCCGTAAGCGATGATCAGCGCAGTCGCAACGAGAGCAAGTGTGCCGCCAAGCTCGCCGGCTGCGGGTGCATTGGCGGTGAGCCAGTCGGTCGCCTCCTTGAACAGGATCGGCACGGCGACCGTGACCAGCTTGGCGATGACCAGGACGACGAACGCCGCGACGACCTGCAAACGCAAATCGGGACGCCCCTTCGGCCAGACGAAAGGAACAAGCCCCAGGAAGACGGTCCAGTGGTCGGCGCGTCCCTTTATGCCGGCCAGTCCGCCAGCAGGCATATTGCGCGCGCCGTGTCCCCTGATGTGGCCTTGTCCCATATTGATCCCTGAAGCAGCGTGCGCCAGCCGGCGCGTCCGCCGAGCCGCCGTCTTACGCGCAATCGGCACATGTGGCCAGCACCGTGTGACACAGCGCCTGCCGGATTATCGGCTGCGAATGCGGGGAATTTCAAAGCGCTGACAGGGGAAAATCAGATCAGGATCGTCGATCTTCGCAACATTGGCGCGGTAAATGACCGGCCAAAGCGCTCCTTTGCGGTAATGGCGTCGAGAAATACGCCAGAGGCTGTCGCCGGCGCGAACGACCTAGGGAACCTCTGAATAG
>JRYH01009792.1_pt1 | contig 12084 bp, 19 predicted proteins | sample 235351 | NCBI WGS metagenome assembly JRYH01 (sample SAMN03074221, study PRJNA261480) | activated sludge metagenome | biome: Wastewater Treatment Plant; feature: Wastewater; material: Activated sludge; isolation source: activated biomass of a wastewater treatment plant treating wastewater... ... | reverse complement strand
AGAAGGCTTTGCAGCGGTCAAGGTCGGTCATTATTTTGCCCCGTTCGGATTTCTCACCGCCACAAGGGATCGCGTCAGGTCCATGCTGGCCCTCTTTGCCGCCGCGACATGCTTGTTTCCGCAAAATAATTGGTAATCCGCGTTCTGCATTTCGAGCAAAGCCTTCTCGGCCTTGCGAATAAACCTGTTCGCTTCATGAATTGCATCAATCAGTGCGTCTCGCTTCTGTTTCTCATAGATATTCATCATCTCTCCTCTATTTCGATTTCACAATAAAGAATACCACGGGCTTTCACTAAAAGCAAATAAAATTATTGCTGATTGTGAAAACGGCTGGTATGATAACAAGCATCAACCCATTTGGAAAAACGAGATTGAGGGAATGACATACAAACTTGACTTGACACCGCCGCCGACCATCGGGGAAATCCTGAAAACGGTTCTGGCGTTCTGTGAGAAGCACGGGATCGCGGAAACCACCTTCTCGACCAATGTGACCGGAACGACAACGCTGGTGCATTACCTCCGCAAAGGAAGGGACATCCGGTTGGGGACGGTTCGGAAGATGTACCAGTATATGAACGAGTATGAGGACTTGCAGGGATGAAAGTGGTTGCCTTCGACCTCGGAACCACGGTTGGTTATGCCTCGAAAAATGATACCATCCAGTCCGGTATCATGAAGTTCGAGCAGGATCGATTTGCCGGGGGTGGCGCCAGGTATCTCGCTTTCAAGAAATGGCTGGTCAATTACCTGCTGGACAACAAGCCGGAGGAAGTCGTTTTCGAGAAGGTGCATCGCCATGCCGGGACAGCCGCAGCACATGTCTATGGGGGCCTGTGCGCGATCCTGATGGCCGAATGCGAACGAGTTGAAATCCCGTACCAGGGATATGATGTCGGGACGATCAAGAAGTCATGGACCGGCAAGGGAAACGCCACGAAACCGGCCATGGTGGCGGAGGCGCACCGCCGCGGGTTCGATCCCGCAGACGATAATGAGGCAGACGCGCTGGCCATGATCCATCTGTGGATGGAGAAAAACGAACCGGAAGTGCTGGACCTGGAGGACATGCTGTGAATTCCCTTAAAACCGGCCTGTTCTGGTCCTTCATCATCGGCATACTGGCCATAAGCGCCTTCATGATATGGGCGGCGAATGCAAACGCGGGGGAGAGCACGGTCGAGGTCGCTTTCTGTGCGTCGGACAAGACCACGGATGCCGAGGCAATCAACATGGGGTATGCCCTTCTCCGGCTGCGCTCGACCGACGATGACGGCAGCGCCGTGGAGGATATGTTCAGGATCACCCAGATGATCGTGACGGCCTATAACCGCTGCGGGGTGAGCCTGCTGCGGGTTGACAGCACGACCAAGCGGATACTGGTGAACAGCTATATTGTCCTGATTGACAGCAGGTTAAACACGAGGCTGGATTGATGGAAGATGAGAAAGACCCGAACGGCATCGACGCTCACACGCCTGGTGCAAAGATGGATGCTGGCAAGCAGCGCCCCGCGTTGGTACTGGGGGCATTTTCCCGCGCTCTCAGTGCCGTCGCCGATGTCGGCACCTATGGCGCTACCAAATATAGCCCGAGCGGCTGGTTGAGCGTCCCTGACGGAATAAACCGCTATTCCGACGCGGACATGCGCCACTGGCTGAAACAGCAGGCCGGTGAGGTTGTCGATCCCGAGACGGGGTTGCTCCATGCCGCGCACCGTGCGTGGAACGCACTTGCGGTGCTGGAACTGATGCTGCGGGAGGACAAGGCGGATGACTGAATGGAGACAATCTCGCGGCGGCGGCTGGCATCGTTACAGAGGCCCGTTGTTTTGCGCGATAAGCCCGCCCCTGTGGAAAGGGGACCATATCAGAGCATCAGTTTACACAACATCAAACGGCAGGCATCTTATAATGGGTCGAGTGCCTGTCAGCGATTACGATGAAGGCAAGGCCCTCTGTGACAAGGCGGTGGATGATTTCATACGGGATATTGAGGGGAGTGGTGATGGGTGACGTTATCGACCTGAACGAGAAACGGGATTTGAGAGACACGGCCATTATGCACAAGGATGACCACGGGGTTCTGTGGTTCAAATACTCGTTCGGTTATGAAATGGAAGGATTGCGTTTTTGTTTTAACGCCTGGGCGCGGTCTGATGAAGAAGCGCAGACGAAACTGCTTGATGCCGTCAGAAATGCGACATACCAGTATCGCGTCAGGGATGAGATACCCTATTAAGGCGACCAGTCGCAAACAACCTCACCCGCTTCGTTCAGCGCCACGATCTGTTCCAGCGTCCCTCTCGTCAGCACATCAGCCGGGTTAAGAATAATCGGACCGGCGGTACAGAGGGCGCCACTGGTGCCGCATCCGGTCAACAGCAGGCAGAAGATCAGGAACGCTTTGTCCATTTGCTGCCTTTCGCCTCAAGCTCGTCGTCGGTCATCCGGTACGCCTCGGTCTTTTTCTTCGCGACAACATCCGCTGCCCGGAGATCGTCCTGCACCTGATCGGCGCGTTCCGCAAGTCGGCCCTGCCTTCGTGCCAGCCATAGAGACAGGACCAGAACGGCGACAAGGCCGATAACGAGATAGACGGCGGTCATTTAGTGTTGGCAGGTGCGAAATAAACACCGATGGCGCCAGTGATCAGCGGAACGAGGGTGTTGATCACGGTATCGCCAATACCGGAAAGGTCGAAACCCCACTTGGCATTGATGAACATGATGATAATACCGACGACGCCGCCGACGATAGAACCGATCAGTTTTGAAATGTTACTCATGATGTTTCACTCCTTTGGGTCGTACTCAATATGGATGTGGTCTTTCTCAAGAACCACGTCGAAGTCCGGCCCGAGTTTGGTCGCAATGGCGCCGGTACATTTCAGGGGGTCAGACAGCCACCAGATACGCACATCGAAGGCGTGGCCGCTATAGTGTTTAGATCCGACCATGTGATAACCATCATTGACGCTGGTGATGACGTAAGGATCATTCGGTTTTTGATCCGGTCGGGTATATTCCCGTATGACCGGTTCCACCTGGAGCATCGCCAGTGCCGTCACCGGTTGCAGTCCCTCGATGCTGACTGTACTGTCCTTGTATCGCATTTATTTTCCTTCATGTGAAAATAATATTTGACAATAATGAAAATCACCTGTATTGTCAACTTTCAATTCTGAAGGACATAAAGCACATGATGGAACTCTACCCCTACCAGCGCGAAGGCGTCAACTTCCTCAAGAACCGAAAATTTGCAATGCTCTGGGACGAACCCGGTCTGGGCAAGTCCGCGCAGGCGATTACGGCGTGGTTTGAACTGGGAATTAACTCGATTTTGGTTATTTGTCCGGCGTCGGTCCGGTCGGTCTGGGAACGAGAGATCAGGCAGTGGGACGGAACAAGGCGAGTGATTTTTCTGTACTCCTATGAGGGTGCTGTCAAAAACGTAAACCTTTTGAAAAATATTGATCTCGTCGTCATTGATGAAGCCCATTACCTGAAATCGAAAACCGCCAAACGGACCAAGGCCATCCTCGGCGAGATCGTCAGGAATGCCGAGAGAGCATGGTTTCTGACCGGCACTCCCATGCCGAACAATCCTTCCGAACTCTGGCCGATCCTCTATGCTGCATTCCCCGACGCCATAGCGGGAATAAACGGCAGGCCGATGAACTATTGGCAGTTCGTCAATAAATATTGCACGACGAAAAACAACGGTTTCGGTATCCAGATCACCGGTGGGCGGAACCTCGGGGAACTGCGGGACCGGCTGATGGAGCGGGTGATGCGGAGGAAGGTCAAAAATGTGTTGAAAGACCTTCCCCCTTACCGACATATGCCGCTGCCTGTCAGCGGCGATCTGAGGGACATTCCCGAGAAGGACATGGAAATGGTGAGGGAGGCGCTGGCGAAAGACGGCGACCCGCTCGACAATCTGCGCGCCCTCGGCACCCATGTGGCCAGTTTAAGGCGACTGACAGCCCTCGCCAAAGTGAAGGGGGTCGCGGACTGGTGCAAGGACAACATAGATAACTATGGCAAGATGGTCATCTTCGCCCATCACCGGGAGGTGCTGGAGGAACTGTCCGAAAGACTGGGCGGCGCGGTCATGCTTCACGGCGGCACCAGTCCGACAGCCAAACAGATCGCCATTGACAAATTCCAGAACGGTGATGCGAAATATTTTCTCGGACAGATTACTGCCGCCGGAACCGGCATCACCCTGACGGCAGCGCGGCTTTGCCTGTTTGCCGAGTTCTCATGGGTGCCGACCGACAATGAGCAGGCGTCGAAACGGATACACCGCATCGGCCAGAAAGAGAGTTGTCTCGCCTACTACGCCATGATCGAGGGATCGATCGATGAGCGGATACTTGAGGCGGTGCAGTCGAAACGGAAAACAATCAAGGAACTGGGACTTTAACCAAAGGAGAAAATGAATGCCCGTTAAAATTACGTTTGAAGGATCAATGAACAAGGTCCGCACCGATATGCTGGACTTCCTCGGCCTCAGCGAGATGGGTCTCGATGATCTGCCGAAGGTGGAAGTGCCGGTCCTGTCCACCGATGGTCGTAGTCCGACGCCGGAGAACAAGGTGCAGCAGGCCCTGAAGGTCAAGGAAGATGACAAGGATGAGCCGCTGTTTGACGAGGATGACGAGGAAAAAACGGACAAAAAACCGGCGAAACAAAGGCGCCGCACCAAGGCGCAGAGAGCCGCTGATGAACTGCGCGAAAAGACAAGCACGGACGATCCTCGCGGGACATGTCAGAGCATCCTGGAGAACATCAATCAGGCCATGGGGCAGGCCGGGCTTCTGCGTGTCCGCAAGATACTGCTGGACGCCATGGAGCGGCAGGGAGGCCCGGTCAATGCGGATGACCCGAAACCCAAACTGAGCAACATCGGCGACACTGAAATTCATGCCGTGCTGAACGAGATGACACTGTTGCTGGAAGAAGCTGCGGGGAATGGCCGATGACTGAACATTCCCTGAACGGCCCAAGCAGTTTCGCACGGCGGATCGGTTGCCCCGGCAGCGCCAATGCGGAACGGGGGTTGCCTGACAACACATCTATCTATGCCGCCGAAGGCAGTGCCGCTCATGAACTCGGTGAGCATTGCCTGAAAAGCGGCCTGACGCCCGAGAGTGCACTCGGAGAAACCATTGGCGGGTTCGAGGTCGATGAGGATATGGTCGAAGCCGTCACCGTCTACACCGACTATTGCTTCGACATCATCAACAAGATCGACATGGAAGGCGAGGGCGCGTACATGATCGAGGAAAAACTTGATTTGCCGTTTATCGGCGAGAAAGAGATCGGCAAGGCGGATTTCATCGGCATCCACGACCAGATACTGCATGTGGTCGATTACAAGCATGGCAAGGGGGTCGCGGTTGAGGCAAAGGAAAACACGCAGGGCACCTGCTACGGCCTTGGGGCCGCGCAGAAGTTCCATAATCACGACTGGCACACCCTTCGTATCACGATTGTCCAGCCGAGGGCGCCGCATAAGGACGGGCCGGTGCGCACCTGGGACATTCCAAGAGCCGATGTGCTGGACTACCTGCTGGAATATGCCGAGGCGGCTGAACTGACCAAGGCGGAGGACGCCCCGCGCAACCCCGGCCCATGGTGCAAGTTCTGCAAGGCCAAACCGACATGTCCCGCTCTTGAGGTGTTCGCCATGGAGGCGGCAGCATCGCAGTTCAACGACACCACAAAACCAACCCCGCCGGAGGACATTGCCGGTGAGAAGCTGGCCGATCTGGTCCTGAACAAGATACCGATCATCGAGGACTGGTGCAAATCGGTGAAGGAATATGCGCAGAGACAGGCCGAAGCGGGATCACCGCCACCCGGCACCAAGCTGGTGTCAACCCGCGCCAGCAGGTACTTCACCGACGAGAAGGATGTGAAGAAGGCCATCAATGAGAATTTTCCGGATATACCGGATGACAAGTTGTACTCCGACCCTAAATTCAAGTCGGTCGCGCAGATCGAGAAGGTGATCGGCAAGAAGAATATGGGTCCGGTGAACAAGTTCGTTGAAAGCAAGTCAACGGGCCTGACACTGGTGCCCGAAAGTGATCCTCGCGAACCCGCGAAGATAAGTGCTGCCGAGCAGTTTGGCAGCGTGGAATAACTGAAACTGAAGGATATGATGATGACTAAAGATTTGAATGCCTGCCACGTTGTCGAAGAAGGTAGAACATACATGACCTGTAAAGGGCGGTTGTCCTATGCCCTCTCGCTCATTGACGGCAGCAAGAACGACAGCGGTGAACTCCGATACCAGGGGACGCTGATGTGCCCTCCGGGGAGTGATTTCTCTGTTCTCAAGAAAGCCATGGCGCCGATTGTACTGGAAAAACTGAAGGGCAACAAGGACCAGACCAAGAAGTTTGTTGAGGCCCGGTTCCTTGACCCGATGAACCCTCCTGGCGGTGGACAGCCTGCGGAAGATATCTTCGAGGGATGGATCATGCTGCGAATGACTTCCAAATTCCGGCCCGATTTTGTTCACCCGAACGGAAGAGTCATGTCGGTCGATGAAGCCCGGAATGAACTCTACTCCGGTCGATGGGCGCGGTTCACCTGCAATCCGTACTGGTTCGACGTTGGTAAGAACAAGGGAATCACCCTTGGCTTGCAGAACGTCCAGCTTCTCGATCACGACACCATGCTCGGCGGCGGAAAACCGTCCGGGGAAGGCCAGTTCGGCGCGGTTGACGGGATTGACGAGAAGCCTGTTGCGGATGGTACAGGCCATGACGGCGAGGATGATCTCGACGAGTTGTTCAACTGATAAGAGGGGATAGGTGTGTAAGGGTCTCGTAGTAGTCGACTGTACACATCTTTCAGATCCAGACACCCGGCGGCTGGCCCTCAAACGCCGGGACTTTTACTGAAACATGAAGGAGGAATATCTATGAGTGAAATAGGACATAATTCAATGCCGGAAGGTTTCGGCGAAAAGGTTCAAAAGGTAATCGACCGTGTTGAGCGGATCGAGGAAGAGATCAGCGGGCTTCAGGAGGATCGCAAGGAAGTCTATGCCGTGGCCAAGGCAGGCGGGCTGGACGTGGCGGCGTTGAAAAAAGTCATTGCCCGTCGCAAGAAGGACCGCGAGGTCGTCAAGGCCGAGGATGACATGATCGAGTTTATCGAGGATGCGCTTTACAGGGAGTTAGCGGGATGAAACTTTCACAGATCACAGTCAGTGCCTCACGGACGATCAATGTCGGCAACTACAACTCGGTAAAGGTCGAGGGTGCCGCCACGGTCACGTTCGATGAGGATGAAACCGACGCCATGGACATCGCCGAAGGCAGGGAAATGGCAAAGGCGGAAGTCATGCAGCATCTCAAAATGATGTGGGCTGAATTGAAACCAAGGAAAGGGACAGGTGCGGATCAATGAGCGAAGGGCTATCCATCGAGGGCGGCAAGATATTCTATGACGGCCAGCAGGTCGGGATTATCACGATACCGGAAGGCACGTCGCTTCATGCGAATGTGATTGAGGCGATCAAGGATGGATACGACCTCGGCTATCACGACGCCCTGTCTGGCGATGACGAAGATTAATGTATGATTTTGTCTGGGATATAGAGTGCTACCAGAACCTATTCCTGGTTGGCATGAAGAACACCAGGACCGGCCAGCGCAAGCGGTTCGAGTGTTCTGACTGGAATAACGATTACACCGACCTCCGGCGCACCATCAAGGTCATGAAAGACAATGGCGCCCGGATGGTCGGTTTCCGCAATACCTTCTACGACTACCCGCTGCTGCACCATGTCCTGAAAACGGTCGGGACAAGGGATATCCCCGGAACGAAGATTGCCCGGATCGCCAAGATCAAGTCCGATCAGATCATCAACAGCAGGGGCAACCAGTGGGAACATGTCATCTGGGATAACGAGTGCCTCGTGCCGCAGATTGACCTGTTTCGCATCCATCATTTCGACAACATCGCCCGCATGACATCGCTCAAGACGCTTGAGTTCAACATGCGGTCAAACTCCATCCAGGACTTGCCATACCCGCCGGATGCCGTTCTCGATGAGCGGATGGCGGAAGAAGTGGTTCGCTACAACGACCATGATATCGACCAGACGGAGAAATTCCTGATCAAGTCTGCCGACAGCATCCGCTTTCGCGAGGAACTGACGGCCAGGTACGGCAAGAATTTCCTCAACCATAACGACACGAAAATCGGCAAGGACTTTTTCATCATGGAACTGGAGAAGGCGGGCGTCAAATGCTTCGGCTATGACCCGGAGGATGGCCGCTATCCGATCCAGACACATCGCCGCCAGATGTATCTGGAGGACATCATCCTGCCTGTGGTGAAATTCGAAAGACCGGAGTTCAACGCGATCAAGAACTGGGTAGGGAGACAGGTCATTCGCGAGACGAAAGGCGTCTTTACCGAATTTCCGGAGGCCGACCTCGGTGATCTCGCGCGGTATTCTGATACCGCAACCATCAACAAGAAAATCAACGGCGAGAAGGTGCCGCTGGTCCGTTCCCTTAACTGCGTTGTTGACGGGTTCAAATTCGTGTTCGGCACCGGCGGGGTGCATGGGTCGGTCAATCCGACCATCATTCATGAAGATGACGACTGGATGATACTCGACCTCGACGTGACATCCTATTACCCGAACATCGCCATCGTGAACCATATCTATCCACAGCACCTGGGTGAAACCTTCGTGCAGATTTACAAGAGGCTTTACGAGGATCGCAAGAAATATGAGAAGGGAACACCCGAAAACGCCATGCTCAAACTGGCGCTGAACGGCGTCTACGGTGACAGCAACAACCAGTTCAGCCCGTTTTATGATCCGCAATACACCATGAGTATCACGATCAACGGTCAATTGCTGCTCTGTATGCTCGCTGAGCGGCTGTTGACCGTTCCGGGCCTCCAACTACTCCAGGTCAACACAGACGGCCTCACGGTGCGGATGAGGCGATCTGACAAGCCCCTGGTGGACGAACTGGCAGACGAATGGCAGGAGATCACCGGACTGAACCTTGAGGGAGCGACCTACAGGCGCATGTTCATCCGCGATGTGAACAACTATATCGGTGAGTACACAGACGGAAAGCTGAAGCGCAAGGGGGCATACGAGTATGATCGGGAGTGGCATCAGAACCATTCGGCGCTGGTCGTGCCGAAGATCGCATCGAAGCATCTGATTGAGGGGATCGACATCCATGACGCCATCCGCCAGCATGACGATCCGATGGACTTCATGCTGCGAACCAACGTCAACCGGACATCAACGCTGGATATCGAGTATGGCGGGTTGTCAGAAGAACTCCAGCGCACCACCCGCTATTACATCAGCAACGAAGGCGGCACCCTTATCAAGACCATGCCACCGCTGCCGAAGAACCCGGACAAATGGCGCCGGTTCAATCTTGAAAAAGGCTGGTTCGTCACGCCCATGAACGAGATGGATGAAGTCACCGACATCAATTATGATTACTATGAACAGAAGGTGCGCGAACTGGTCGATCCGCTATTGAACGGGATGATGGAAGATCTGATTTAGACGTTCACTGCTTCGAAGTTTGTGATACGCAGTTTAGTGCCGTCAAACTGGTACATATAAAATCCTATAGCCCCGGCGCCCGCCACATCGCTGTCTGTTGTTGAAACCGTATCAGTTCCGTCAGTAATTGAAATTGTGGTTCCATTGCAGGTAAGCGTGAACACCGTTCCTGCGGCGGGAGTTGATGCCCCCAACGATACGTCACCCAGAGAAGTATCTACGTCATTGACGGCTTTTCCCAGATACATTATCCATTCGTTGCTGCCCCCCGCGTCATAATAAATGCCGCCGTAATACAGGTCAGTTCCGGCGACATTGCGCCGTGCAAAAATATTGAAGCCCCCGGTATTCGCACCGACAGTCACTGTTGCGGCCACAGAAACGTTAGCACTGCTAAGGTTATCATCAAGCGCCCCGCCGCTGTCCTCGTCAAGATTTGTATTCTCGATGAAACCAGGGGAGACTGTCTGCACAGCACCGTATTCAACACTCCATGTCGAGTTTGTGTCGCTTGTCGCTGAGCCGTCAAGATCGCCGTAAGCGCCCCTGACGAAAGTATCCGTGATTGAGGTAAGCGGCGGATCTACTACGCTCGCCGGATCCCACGGGAAAAACGCCGGGGTATTATCGATGCAGCCAATGTCGCCGACTACGTAGGTTGATCCGGCGAGCAGCGGACCGTTTTCTGCTGGTTCATATTTAGTCACGGCATCGGCCACGCTGTTGACCGCGCCAGAAAAGTCACTCCCCGCGAACACCGATGCGTAGGAGTTGGTCGCACCACCAAGGCCGAGGGTAAGGTTATTATTTGTCGTCGCCGTCCCGATATCAAAGCCCGGTGAGACGCAGTTCTTAACGATATTATCCGACCCGCCATTGACGTTAATTGACGCGAGGAAGCTGGCCGTTGCCGGAAATTCTTCGACAATCGTCAGATTGTAGACTTCACAATTGACCGGGTTGGCAATGGTGACCGCATGGATCGTATCGTCTGTGACATGTAGTCCGTTGCGTACAATCATGGTCATACTTGCTGTGATGTTGGAGCAGAAGATATGCGCCAGGTGTTTGCCGAAGGTATTGCCCTGGAAATATTTATTGTCCTCAATAACGATACCACTCCACAGAGCCGGAGAAGTAATCTCGTTGCTGCCGTCCGTGAACTGTATCGCATCCTGGTGGGGGTTATACGCCATTTCAGGATGCGACAACGCATTACCAAAAATATTTCGCTTAATGCTGACGGTCGGGGGGCTGTTCGACGTAGACTGCGACGGAAACACCTTGGTGAAGTCGTCCATGCCAATGTACTGCATGTCGTTATCTTCGAAGGTAATACTGTTCGTGGCGCAAAGATTTATCCCGTCGCAGTATCTGGCCGTGCAGCCCGTAAAGCTCAAGTCTGCAACATCACAATCTGCGCCGGAGATAAATACCGCTTTGATATTGCCCGTGATGCCGCCATAGGGGGCACCATCAACAGTTGCGGACCAGCCACCGCCATCTTTGCTGATGGTTTCCCCGCTGGTCATATTTTCCGGGTACAGCTTACCAACACCACTGCGGGTTCCACTGTTTGCCCAAATCGTGCCAGTGCCATCACCGTTATCATCAACAAAGACAACATCGGATTTTTCGCCGCTCGTGCCGCCGGTAAACTCGTCACCAACCTGGGGCGCCGCCGATGCGCTGGTGTAATCAATGGCGATGTAGAAATCAGTCTCAAGAGCGTTGGGATTGATATTGCCTAAAAAATCCACACCATCGAATGCAAGCCTCGATGCAGCGCCGGAGATATAGCAAAGCTGAGACTGCGTCTCGCCGGGGTTGGTGATGATAAAGTCTTGCAGGGTGAACTCGTCCGACGCGCCGGGACCATTAGCGTTCAGGTAGCGCAAGGTCGGCTTGTTGGTGTCGTCCTCGCCTTTGAGAACGGTCCCGCTGGTCATGGTCATACCGCTGAGAGACACGTCCCCCATGGCGGAGCCAGTTCGTGCAATGACCGTCTTACCATTCACGCCCGCACTGACTACCGCCGCCCACTGCGTCGTAGACTGGCCAGTTTCATAAATATGATAGGTGTTTGCCGGCGTTGTGATCGTCAGGGTAACATCGTCCTGAACTCCCGTCTGCCCAGCCCCGCTGTAGCAGGGGACGGTGAGACTATAAGGACCGTTCGCCAGCCCGTTTCCCGCCGGAACAACCGTTACCTCGCCGCCGTTGAAACTGATTGTAAAATCCGCCGCATTTGCTCCGGTCGGCGTCCCTATGCTGGCAATAGAGCCTGCCGAGGCCGAGAAAACATATCTCCCGTGCCCGGTTAAACTGTCTGCGCCAAACTCAAATGTCTGGTTGTCAACTGCGAAAGTGGCGGCAGCGTCCTGCCCGACGCCTGTTGCCGTCACAGCGATACTTGCTGCCCCATCTGTTGCTGCCGTGGATGCGCCGATACCGCTTGTGCCGACCGTAATACTTGCTGCTCCATCTGTTGCTGCCGTGGATG
>JRYH01000177.1_pt1 | contig 12087 bp, 11 predicted proteins | sample 235351 | NCBI WGS metagenome assembly JRYH01 (sample SAMN03074221, study PRJNA261480) | activated sludge metagenome | biome: Wastewater Treatment Plant; feature: Wastewater; material: Activated sludge; isolation source: activated biomass of a wastewater treatment plant treating wastewater... ... | reverse complement strand
AGCTTCAGGTTGAAGGCCAGAAGCTCGAGTGAGATGGCGTTGCTCATTGGGTCTGACCTCGCTTGTTGCGGATAAGCGCCCGGTTGCGGCTGAACGGGTGCGTGCGCCTTACCCCGCGGGATCGGTCCCCCGCGCGGTGGTCAGACTCGCACTTTATTGCAGTTGACCGTCCGGCACCACTCGATTGCAACGCTCATCCACGGGCGGCCCACGCTGGGCCGGCCTACCGTCCATACAGGAGACGCGCCGCCCGACAAACTGGGCCGGCGCGTCCTCAGCGTCGCAGGCGCCGGGGAGGGTCACAGGCGGGACTGAGCACCGCGCCGATGGCGATGAAAGCAACCGCGCTCTAGATTCCTTGCCCGTTGGGCTGCGGGGCGGCCTCCGGCGTCTGCGGCGCCGGCTCGGCGGCGGCCGGCGGCTCCGTCGCCGAAGTTTCGCCAGCGGGTGTTGCGGACGGTTCGGACGGCGCCTGCTTGACCTCCTGCACCTTAGGCGCACCGCCGCCGGGCGGCATCACGGTGCCCGATTTGGGCAGGCGGCGCATCACGTAGACCACGGTTCCCGGGCCGACGTGCTGGGCAAGGTGCACGACGTGCGCGTTGTGCATACGGAAGCAGCCCGAAGAGGAGGCCGACCCGATGGAGCCGGAATCGTTCGTGCCGTGGATCCGATACAGCGTGTTGCCGAGATAGATGGCCTTGGCGCCGAGCGGGTTGTTGAGGCCACCGGCCATGCGGAGCGGCAGCCCGCGCTTACGCTGGTGCATTTCCTTGGGCGGGATCCAGTCCGGCCAGTCCTCGATCCGCGACACACGCTCGACGCCGCTCCAGGCGAACCCCTGCTTGCCGACCGCGATCGGGTAGACATAGGCCGAGCTCTGGGAGAGCGTGTAGTAGAGCTTGCGTCCGGCGGTATCGATCACGACCGATCCCGGCCGGAAGCCGTTCTGAAACGCGACCGTCTGCGGCGTCTTGGGCGAGATCGAAGGCCGTCCGCCGCCCGTGGCGAAGTCCTTGGGCTTCCCGAGCGCCGGAGCGGCCCCGAGATAGGACGGCTTGGCCGCGCGTGGCGGCGCATCACCCCACATGCCGTACTGGCTGATCCCTTGCGCCGACACCGGCGCCGAAAATCCCAGAGCGGCAACCCCAGCCCCCAACGCAAACGCCGCAAATCTGAAACGCAGAACCATCACAACCTCTGAATCGCACACATTTTCCAGGACCATCCGACGGCGGCGACCATTGACATGGGCGCACGAAGCGCAACCTTCCAGCTCGGAAGAGCCGCCGTCCGGAACGCGTTGACAACAAAGCCCATAGGTTTTTAGTCAACGGAGGCCTGCAAGCCTACAGACATGCCGCCGCACGCACCACCGCCAAATGACGCGGAACAGCCATCCGTCGGCGGTCAATCATACCTCCGGAACGTATGCCAGGTTCCGTCGGCACCGATCGCAAGCCGCCACCACGACCATTTTTTGGCACTTTTCTGGGCTTTGGCCGCCGCCGGCGACATCAGGCGATAGAGATCCACCTCCTCGGCGGACGTCAAGCGATCGGCCGGAAGCTCGGCGAGATAGGGCCAGACGTAGACAGACGTGTTTTCGGGGTCCTTGCCGATCGCCAGACGGGCCGGGGGCAGAGCCAGCAGGTTGGCAATGACCGCCAGCACCTCGCGCCCCTCCCCATCGGCCGAGGTCTTTTTCCAGTACGTGATCGGATCGTTGTTGGCCGCCCCGAAATCCGGCGGCATCTCGTTCCACTCGATGGCATCCCTGAGCTCGGCGACGTCGCCAGCATGGACGGCTGCGAGAATCTGCTCACGCATGTCGACGACGCTCTGCGGCAACGCGCCGAGGAATGCCCGCTCTTTCGGCGCGGCGCGCGGCACCGCGTTTTCATCCGCACGCACCTGGAAACCCGGGCTTGCGGCATGGACAAGCCAACACGCCGCCGCTACCAATAGAACGATACAGAGGCGGCCGGACCCGAGCCGCGAACGGATCCGTCTTGCGGAGATTTTTCTGACCGCGGCCAAGAGGGAGCCGTGACGGCTTTTCCGGTCGGCAGCAACGGTTCCGTGTGCCCTTTGTGCGCAATCCATGAGGCTCGCTGATCCTTCCTATGGCCTTCCGAAGCCGGATCCGATTCGAGGTGCAATGCCGGACGTCGTTCGAATGCCGTCGCCGCGGTGGCGCGCATGCAGCTAGTTCCCAACCTGCTCATCATCCCCGTCGGAATTGTGATCGGGATTCTTGTTTCGGCTCCGGTCGGTCCCGTCAACGTGCTCTGCATCCAGCGCGCGATCGAGCGCGGCTTCTTCGGAGGACTGGCGGCGGGCCTCGGCGCCATGCTGGGCGACGGACTGATCGCGCTCTTTGCGAGTCTCGGCGTCGGCGCCATCTCGGGCGCGATCGAATACCATCGCCAGGCCATCCAGATCGTCGGCGGCCTGGCGCTCGTCGCCTTCGGCATCAAGCTCTATGTCGCGCCCGTGGCGGTCGAGAGCGTCCGGTCCGAGACCGGTGACACGGCCTCGCTGCGTGACTACGCCTGGGACATCCCGAAGACGTTCTTCCTGACCATCACCAATCCGGGCGCCGTGCTCGGCCTGTTCGCGATCTTCGGCGGCGTCTCCACCTTCGTCGAGGTCCACAGCCATGTGGATGCGCTGACCATGGTCGCCTCGATCATGGGTGGCAGCTTCGTGTGGTGGCTCGGGCTCTCGCACCTGATCGGCCGCCTGCGTCACAGGTTCAGCACAGCGCATCTCGCCAACACGAACCGCATCGCAGGCGTGTTGCTGATCGGATTCGGCGCACTGCTGATCGGCGAGATGATCCTGTAACGATCGCCCTGAGGAGCGCGAGACCGGGGCCGCCGCCCGCCTACTGAACGCTGCGGTCGAGGGTGAACTCGCCGACGTCGATCCGCCGCTCGAGGCCGGCGGCGAGTTTCTTGACCGCATCCTCGCCATAGAGCGACACGAGATCCGTGAGCGCGGTGAACAGGGCCGCATAGGCCATCTGCTCGGGCGCCACGCCGCTTTCGGCGCCCTCGTCCCAAGCTGCCAGGATGAGGCTGAGCGCCCGAAAGCTCAAATCCTCGGACGTGTTCAGGTCAGAACGGGTGTCCATCGCGGTCCTTCCCCCCAGGAAGCCAGTCATACTTTCGATCGGCGGCGAGCCCCCACGCCCACGACTCTTTGTCTTGCAAGGCTACACCTAACACGTGTGTCCCGCGCGACCAGATGCTGCGGCAATTCACAGTAAACTGCATATGACCCATAACTCGCTCTACAACCTTCAAACGAGCGTTCCCTGCTCTTCGAACCCCGTTGCGATTCAATGTGATCTCTGCACCAGCCCGTCGCTGATCTGAATGCCTTCGGCCAAAAATCTCTCGATCGAGGACTGCGCCGTCGGCGTGCACGTGACGTACGTGCGCCGATAGCTGCGATAGCCTTGATTGAAGCTGCGCGTCAGCCGTGCGCGGCGGATGGCGGTGCCACCCTCGGTATCAATCAGCTCCTTCATGCGCTCGCGCCAGAGCTGTCCGTCATTGGCGCTGCAAAGCTCGCGCAGATAGTGGACGGCGCCGAGAATCTCGGCGAGGCGCAAGAGCTTATCGTCATAAGGCTTTGCGTCGCCGGGCGCGGCCACGGCCGCGGTCGGCCCACCAACGCCGAAAAGACGCGCCTCTCCGCCGAGACCCGCCGCAAACGCCGCCACGGCACACAGCACGACGGCGGCCCCGCGACGTCGCACCGCCGGCCGGGCGCATGGGAGGGCGGTCGCAGCCGCATTCGTCACTGACGCGTTCCCTGTCACGTTCGGGCCTATTGCCTGCTCCCGGATGATCCCGTCCAAATCTGACGCTGTCGTGGCAAACCCGCGCCGATACGGGGAGCCATGGCGCACCGCACGGCACACCCTGGCCACGCCGCGGCTCAATCCGCGTTCGAATCCCGCAGGCGACATCTACCAAATTCGCGCGGCCTTGACGCCCCCTTCCCCTCGCCACGCCATCCCGCTTTCACCCTCCTGCCCACTATCTTCCCTGCCTGCTGCCCTCTCCCTGCCGGTTGCCCGCTGCCCGCTGCCCCCGAATACGCTACAACCCCCTGCATGACGTGGCACAAGGACAGCGGCCCCGGCACCCGCCGCGGCTATCATCATGGCAATCTGCGCGAGGCCCTGATCGAGGCCGCGCTCGGCCTCATCCGCGAGAAAGGTCCTGCCGGCTTCACCTTTGCGGAAGCCGCGCGCGCCGCGGGCGTGTCCCCCGCAGCACCCTACCGCCACTTCCGCGACCGCGACGCGCTCCTGGCCGATGTCGCCCGGCGCGGCTTCGAAGCCTTCGCTCTGGCGCTCGCCCGTGCGTGGGACGGCGGCCGTCCGAGCGCGCGCGAAGCCTTCGACCGCCTCGGCGCAGCCTATCTCGCCTTTGCGGGCAGCGAGCCCGCCTACTTCTCGGCCATGTTCGAAACCGGCCTCTCGCTGTCCGATTATCCCGAGGTGCGCGCCGAAGGCGACCGGGCCTTCGCCGTGCTGCGCGAAGCCTGCGAAGCGGTGATCGCGACGCTGCCCAAGGACCGCCGCCCGCCACCCCTGATGATGGCACTTCACATCTGGTCGCTCGCGCACGGGATCGCCGCGCTCTTCGCCCGCGGCGACCGTGCGCGCCGCGCCATCCCCATGCGCCCCGAGGAGCTTCTCGAAGCCGCCGTCCTCATCTACCTCGACGGCCTCGGCGGGCGCTGACAGGGCACGCTCCCGGCTACTTCTTCTCCGGCGCCACGACGCGGATCGAAAGCTCGCGGAGCTGCTTCGGCGAGACCTCGCTCGGCGCGCCCATGAGCAGGTCGCTGGCCTGCTGGTTCATCGGGAACAGGGCGACGTCGCGCACGGTCGTGCAGCCCGTGAGCAGCATCACCATGCGCTCGAGGCCGGCCGCCATGCCGCCGTGCGGCGGCGCGCCGTACTGGAAGGCGCGGTAAAGGCCGCCGAAGCGCGCCTCGACCTCGGCGCGCCCGAGGCCCGTGATCTCGAACGCCTTCACCATCGTCTCCGGGCTGTGGTTGCGCACCGAGCCCGACGCGATCTCGTAGCCGTTGCAGACGACGTCGTACTGGTTGGCCTTGAGCGCGAGCAGCGCCTCGCGCCCCTCGGCCTCGGCCGCCTCGAGCGCGGCACGGCCGCCCTTCGGCATCGAGAACGGGTTGTGCGAGAAGTCGATCTTCTTCTCGTCCTCGTTCCATTCGTAGAACGGGAAGTCGACGATCCAGGCGAACGCGAAGCGGTCCTCGTCGATGAGCTTGAGCTCCCGCCCCACCTCGTCGCGCGCGAGCCCGGCGAACTTGTAGAACTTGGCCGGATCGCCCGCGGTGAAGAAACAGGCATCTCCCGTCTTGAGACCCATCTGCGCCTGGACGGCCGCCGCTCGCTCCGGGCCAACGTTCTTCGCGATCGGGCCGGCACCTGCCGCGCCCTCCTCCTCGCGCCAGAAGATGTAGCCGAGACCGGGCTGGCCCTCTTTCTGCGCCCACGCGTTCATGCGGTCGCAGAAGGCGCGCGAGCCGCCGCCCGGCGCCGGGATCGCCCACACCCGCACCTTGGGGTCGCGCTCGATCATGCCCGCGAAGACCTTGAAGCCCGAGCCGCGGAAATGCTCCGTCACGTCGGCCATCTCGATCGGGTTCCGGAGGTCGGGCTTGTCGGAGCCGTACCTGGCGATCGCCGTGTCGTAAGGGATGCGCTGCCAGTCGCTGTCGACGCGCTTCCCCTCGCTGAACTCCTCGAAGAGGCCCGTGAGGATCGGCTCCATGGTCCGGAAGATGTCCTCCTGCTCGACGAAGCTCATCTCGAGGTCGAGCTGGTAGAACTCGCCGGGCAGCCGGTCGGCGCGCGGATCCTCGTCGCGGAAGCAGGGCGCGATCTGGAAATAGCGGTCGAAGCCCGACACCATCAGCAGTTGCTTGTACTGCTGCGGCGCCTGCGGCAGCGCATAGAACCGGCCCGCATGGACGCGGCTCGGCACCAGGAAGTCACGCGCGCCCTCGGGCGAGGAGGCGGTGAGGATCGGCGTCGGGAACTCGTTGAAACCGGCGTCGTGCATCCGCGCGCGGATCGAGCGCGTGATGGCGAGCCGTTTCATGATGATGGCGTGCAGCGTCTCGCGGCGCAGGTCCAGGAAGCGGTAGGTGAGGCGCAGGTCCTCCGGGTAGTCGGGCTCGCCGAACACCGGTACCGGCAGTTCCTTGGCTTCCGACAGGACCTCGATCTCGGTCGCGTAAACTTCGATCTCGCCCGTCGGCAGCTCGGCGTTGGTGGTCCCCTCGGGGCGCCGGCGCACGGCGCCGTCGACACGGATCACCCACTCGGAGCGCACGGCCTCCGCCGCCTTGAACGCGGCGCTGTCGGGGTCCGCGACCACTTGGGTCAGGCCGTAATGGTCGCGCAGGTCGATGAACAGTACCCCGCCGTGGTCGCGCACGCGGTGCACCCAGCCCGAAAGGCGCGCCGGCGCGCCGATGTCCGCGCTCCTGAGCGCCCCGCAGGTGTGCGACCGGTAGCGATGCAGCGCGCCGCCGCCTGCCTGTCCCTGGCTCTCGTTCGCCGCCGCCGTGTTGCCCGCTGCCATCTGCCGCCAAATCCGCCTGAAACCGGTTCCGAAGTGGCGGAAAAGCGCATGAACGCCCCCCCAAAGTCAAGGCTTTGGGAGCGCGCGGGCTAGGAGGACCGCAAACGCTGTTGAAAGCCGGAAAACGCCTCCGGACGAGAGCTTGGCGATCCGCAGACCCCCGCACGCCAACCGGCGCGACCTGCTCAACCGTAGACCAGCACGGCGAACCAGACGAGGAGAGATGCGGCAAAGGCCGCAACGCCGAGCGTGAGCCTCCGGGACACGTTCCGGAACTCACGTTCGAGCCCGCCAAGCTCCGTCAACCGCCGGCTGACGGCCTCGAAAGTCCGAAAAGCGTGATAATCGCCTTTTGAATTTCCGTCGATCGCATCGAACCGGGATTTCAGATAATCGAAACGCCGCGACAATTCCTCGAGTTTCGCGCTTCGCGCTTTATGCTCGCGATCGATAAATTCCGAAAGCCGATAGCTGCACGAGGCTTCGTCCCTCAGCTCCGCAATATCGCTTTTGACGAGTTGCATCTCGCGGCCGAGCGATTTCACCTCGAGCGCGAGCTGATCGAGCTTGACGGCCGTCTCCGCAACGAACGCATCGCGCGCGATGAGCTGCACCGAGGCGCCACTCGGCATACGCGAGAGGGCGGATCCATCAAAGAGATAGCGCTGGATTGCCAAAGAGCGGCCGCCGATCGGCCTGTGCCTGCCAAGCTCCTGCACACCGGACTCCTACGCTACGCCATCCGACCGCGGCGCGACCCGAAAGCGGGACGTTTGCACGGCGCGCGCGAGCAAGGCCGTGCATTCGATCCCGGGGCGTTACGAAAGTCGACAGCCGGCAAATGAATTCGGAAACAGGCATCGAAATCGATGTCAAATGACCGAACGTATCGCCGCGCGCCAGAAGCGCTCGAAATCGACCCCGCATAAGGTGAATTTTATACAGCACCGGGCCTTTTTTGCATAGCCGGAACGGAGATCGAATTCAGGGTTCCGCCCATTTTTTTGTTTTGCCGCGGCCGCCGACGGCGCGCGGACCCAGGACGCGCGCCGGTCTGCGACCGGCAGGCGGCCGCGGGGGCGACCCCTCAGGAAAAATGTGGCGTAACTGGCAACGAGCTAGCGACAGTCGCCCGTCCAGCGTCTATATACGTGCCGCAATGCACGTCATTACCTCGACTTCCGCCCTCTCCGAAACCTGCTCCAGGCTTGCCGCCGGCGACTACGTCACCGTCGATACCGAGTTCATGCGCGAGCAGACGTTCTGGCCCGACCTCTGCCTGATCCAGCTCGCCGGCCCCGGCGAGGAGGCGATCGTCGATCCGCTGGCGCCTGGCATCGATCTTGCGCCCTTCTACCGGCTGATGGCGGACCCGGGCGTCGTCAAGGTCTTCCACGCCGCCCGCCAGGACGTCGAGATCGTCTATTCGGAGGCCGGGCTCATCCCGACGCCGATCTTCGACACCCAGGTCGCCGCCATGGTCTGCGGCTTCGGCGAGAGCGTGAGCTACGTCAACCTGGTCAAGAAGGTCACCGGCTGCGACCTGGACAAGAGCTCCCGCTTCACCGACTGGAGCCGCCGTCCCCTGTCGGAAAAGCAGCTCGTCTACGCCCTCGGCGACGTGACGCACCTGCGCGACATCTATATCCACCTCAAGACGGAGCTCGAGGCGACCTCCCGCGAGACGTGGCTGGATGAGGAAATGGCCGAGCTGACAGCGCCATCGACCTATGAATGCCATCCCGAAAACGCCTGGCAGCGCCTCAAGATGCGCGTCAAGAACCGCAAGGCGCTGGCCGTCCTGATCGAGCTTGCCGCATGGCGCGAGCGCCTGGCCCAGGCACAGGACGTCCCGCGCGGCCGCATCCTGCGCGACGAAGCGCTTTACGACATCGCCAACCAGCAGCCGGCGAGCGTCGACAAGCTCTCGGAGTTGCGCACGCTGAGCGACGGATTCTCCCGCTCACAGCGCGCGCGCGAAATCGTGGACGCCGTCCAGCGCGGCCTCGGTCGCGATCCCACGACACTGCCCAATCTTCCCCGCGGCCAGCCCCTATCGGCGGAAGCGTCCGCGACGATGGAGCTTCTGAAGGTCCTACTCAAGGCGTCGGCCGCACGCCACCGGGTGGCGCCCCGCCTGATCGCGGATTCGGACGACCTCGAGCGCATCGCCAGCGAACCCGACCCCGACGTGCCGGCCCTCAGAGGCTGGCGCCGGCACCTTTTCGGCGAGGACGCGCTGAAGCTCAAGCGCGGCGAGCTGGCCCTCACGCTGCACAAAGGCGAAGTCCTGGCGATCTCGCCCCGCTGACGCGGGGGAAGGCGCATCTGGCAGGGCGCCCATCGATCCGGTCCCTGCCTGCTGCCCTATTTCCTCGGATCATACCGGTGCTTCTGTCGCCACTCCGAGAGGAAGTACGACAGACCATCATCGATCGTCTCCGGCAGCACGATCTTCACCGTCACGAGCTCGTCGCCCGTCGCCCCCGTGGTCGCGTTGCGCACGCCCTTGCCCTTGAGCCGCAGCACCTGTCCCGAGCTCGTGCCCTTGGGGATCGTGAGCTGCACACGCCCGCCGGCAGTCGGCACCTCCACCTTGCCGCCGAGCACCGCCTCGTCGATCGTGATCGGCACCTCGACCAGGATGTCGTCGCCCTCGCGATGGAAGTCGCGATGCGGCCGCACGCGGATCTCGACCAGCGCATCGCCCGCTTCGCCGCCCGTAACGCCGGGCTCGCCCCGCCCCCGGAGCCGCAGCACCTGCCCGTCGGTGACGCCCTCGGGCACCGTCAGGTCGAGCACGCCGGCATCCGGCAGGGTGACGCGCTTGCGCGCGCCCTGCACGGCTTCGAGGAAGTCGACGTCGAGCGTATAGCGCACGTCGCGCCCGCGCATGGCGAAGCCGCCTCCGCGTGCGCCGCCGCGGCCCGCGCCCGAGAAGATGTCCGAGAACATGTCGCCGAAGTCCTCGAATATCGGCCCGCGCCCGCGGCCTCCCGCGCCTGCCCCCTGCGGACGCCAGGTCGGCCGGCGCGGCTCGCCCGAAGCGTCGATTTCGCCCGTGTCGTACTGCCGCCGCCGCTCCACATCGCCGATGATGTCGTGCGCGGCCGTCACCTTCTTGAACCGCTCCTCCGCCGCCTTGGACGGATTGACATCCGGATGCAACTCCTTGACCAGCTTGAGGTAGGCTTTGCGAACCTGATCGTCGGTCGCGGTCCGCGGAACGCCCAGGATTTCGTAGGGATCATCGGCCATTGCGGGATTGCATCCTCGGGATCGTGACGGGCGCGGAAAGGGCGGCGGAGTCCGATAGATACGGGATATCGCAAGCCCGCGGCCAGAGCAAAAGAGGGGCTCTATCGGGGTGTGGCGTCACACCCCGAGCCGGATCTCGGGCTCGCGTGCAAGCAGCCCCGCCAGGACCGCGAACCGCCGTCTCAGCCGCTCCCCGTCGAGGGCGCTGTAAGCCTTGGGAATGCTGAGTACGAGCTTCTGGCCTTCGTAGGAGAGACGCGTCTCGTCGATGACGCCCGGCATGCCGATCGAGAGCATATGCGCCGCGCGGATGGCCGCGCCGATGATTTTTGCGCGCTTCTGGGAGCGCTTGCTCACGACGAGCCTGAGACGGGTCGAGAAATCGTCGGGCTTGCCTTCGTCGGAGCCCGCATGGCGATAATAGACGGCGAGCGCCAGGAAGATGCGGCCCGGGTGATCGATGCCCGACAGGCCCGCATGGGCGACGATGTTGAGGCTCTGCTCGCCGCGATAGTCGGGGTGCGCCTGCCATCCGATGTCGGAGAGCAGGCAGGCCGCATGCCGGAGGCGCCGGTCCTCCGCGGTCTCCTTGGGCCCCTCGCCCTCGAACAGGGCATCGGTCCAGTTGCAGAGCTCATGCGCATGCAGCGCCGAGCGCGATCTCTGGCGCGCATAGCCCTCGCAGAAGGCGAGCAGAGGATCCTTGGCCTGCTCATGCCGCGGCATCAGGCTGAACAGCAGCCCCTCGCGAATGCCGCACACCGAGAACACGACCTCCGATGGCGCCAGCGCTTCGAGCACGCGCTCGAGCACGAGGGCTCCGAACGGCACGATATCGCGCCGCGCACGCGCCACCTCGTCCATGCCGGGCAGAGCCGAGACCTTCTTGACACGCCGCACGAACTGGCAGAACTCGATCGCCTCACGGGTCGGGATCGCGTAGCCGTGCATGACACGCAGCGGATAGTCGGTCTGCTCCATGTGCAGCTTGGCGAGCGCGCGCCAGGTGCCGCCGACGGCATAGAATGGACGTCCCCTGCCGTGCATGAGCCAGTCGACCCCGGCGACCGCTTCGTCGACGAGCGGCAGCGCGCGATCGAGCTTGTTTCCCGTCCGGTCGATCAGGCGCAGCCCCCCGAGCGGCAGCGTCGCCGCATCGTTGAGGCGGTCCTTGGAGATGTCGATCAGCTCCAGGCTGCCGCCGCCGAGATCGCCTGCGAGACCGTCCGCGCCGAGAAAGCCCATGCGGATTCCGTAGGCGGCAAGCTCGGCCTCTTTCGCGCCCGACAGCACCTCGATGGGCACTCCGATCACCCGCTCGGCCCGCTGGATGAACCTCGTTCCGTCCTCGGCGTCCCGCACGGCCGCGGTCGCCAGCACGCGGAGATTCTTGACCTTGAGAATGCGCGCGATGGCCCGGAAGCGGCGCAGCGCCTCGAGCGAGCGCTCGACACTCTCCTCGCCGAGGCATTTCGTGGAGGCGATCGATTTACCGAGCCCGGCCAGCACTTTCTCGTTGAAGATCGGCAGTGCCGCGCGGACCGCGCCCTCATAGACGACGAGCCGCACCGAGTTTGACCCGATGTCGATCACCCCGAGCGGCTCGAGATCCGTCGCCTTCCCCCGCCCGCCGAACACCTGCGTCAAGCTCACCGCGACCTCGCTGGACCCGTTCGATTGCAGAGGAGAATTCGCGAAAGACGATTGAGGTCACGGGCCTGAGCACGCCCGCGCACACGAGTGCTTGATAGGGACAGAAGCCGTCACGGTCTAGTCCACGGACCGAGAAAATCTCCTGCCGTTGCGGACGGGGATGGGGCGGGCATGGAAACCGAGAGCACTAGGTAAATAGTTGATTTATATTAATTTCTTTCAAAGCTCTTCATCCGACTCCGCCGTCTGGTCCTTGTGCAGGAAATCGAAACGCGGTGGAAAATGCTCCTTGAGCGCCTGACCGCGGCCGGAGAGCGACGGATTGGTCATGAAGTAGCTGTGCGCATTGAACGGCGCCTCCCCCGGGCCCGGCGCGATCCGCAAGGCCGACCCGTCCGACCTGATCTCCCAGCTCTGCTGGTTGTCCTTGAGGTTGGCCACCATGATCTGGTCGAGCACCTGCTCGTGCACGGTGGCGTTCTTGATCGGCACCATCGCCTCGACGCGCCTGTCGAGGTTGCGCGGCATCATG
>JRYH01004490.1_pt1 | contig 12118 bp, 8 predicted proteins | sample 235351 | NCBI WGS metagenome assembly JRYH01 (sample SAMN03074221, study PRJNA261480) | activated sludge metagenome | biome: Wastewater Treatment Plant; feature: Wastewater; material: Activated sludge; isolation source: activated biomass of a wastewater treatment plant treating wastewater... ... | reverse complement strand
GAGGGCGCGTCGTGCGTTTCTCGTCGGCGTCCGATCCGCACCACGCGCCGCTGACGCGGCGGGTGGTGGCACCGGCGGCGCACGCGCAGCGGTTAATCACGAGCCGTATCACAGCCCGCGGCGCATGGAAAGCGGGCCTGTGCGTTCGCGGGCCACCGGGATGGCTGACGGACACCGAGGAAATCGCCCCCTTGGGTATCAGTCCTTACAGAGGCTTGGCCGAACCGAGCATCTTTGTTCCGTCGGGCTTCTCGATCTCGACCCACCACATCGTGTTCTCGGGCAGCGGGTCGGGAGCCAACGCGTGGATGTCGTAGTCGTCGTGTGAGGCCGCGTATTCACCCTTGGCGACGACGGAGGCGAAGCGGTCGTCGGTGCCGAGCCAGGCGCGGACCACCGACGCGCCGTTGTCCGTGTACGGCAGCTTCACGACAAGATGGAGTTCTTTTCCGGGCGCGATGGCCCCGTGGCCCTGTGCGAGTTCGACGGCGTGGTCGCCGATCTGCGCCGTGCCGAGGCTGACCATGTCGTGGTGATCGTCCCCCATGTGCTCGCTCTCGGCGTGGTCATGACCGTCGTGATCACTGTGCTCGGCGGCGCGGTCGTTCGGTCGGCCCGCCTCGGAGGAGGCGTTCTCGGCTTCGCCGCACCCGGCGAGCAGGAAGGCGGAGCCGCACGCGAGAAGCGACTTGGTCAGAGCATCCATATCAGGTTTCCTTCGTGGTGGCCGGGCGGTTCAGTCCCGGGGTTCGTGAGATCCATGCCGGCAGGACGCGCCGGTGGGCTTCGACTTTGTGCCCGAACACCACCGAGTAGCCGGCGGGGACGACGACGAGATTCAGGAATGTCGAGGTGAGCAGGCCCCCGAGCGTGACGGTCGCGAGGGGCGCCAGCAGCTCGCTGCCGGGTTCCCCGGCGGCGAGCGCGAGCGGGGCGAGGCCGAGCGCGGCGGAGATCGCCGTCATCAGGATCGGCACGAGCCGCTCCATCGAACCCTGCACGATGGCCTCGTTGAAGGAGACGCCCTCGACCTGCATCAGCTGATTGTAGTGGTTGATCAGCAGAATCCCGTTGCGGACGGCGATGCCGAAGAGGGTGATAAACCCCACCATGCTGGCGATCGAGATGACGGGCGGGACATACTGACCGCCAATCCTGAAGAGTGCCAGCGTGTTGGTGATCGGTCCCGCCCCCTCGGTGATGTAGATCGCCGCGATGCCGCCGATGAGGGCGAGTGGCATATTGAGCATCACGAGCATGGCGGCGCGGATCGATCCGGTGGAGATCTGCAGCAGCATCAGCATGATCACGGCCACGGCCACGCCCGCGACGAGAATCGTCCGCGACGCGGATTGCTGCGCCTCGAACTGCCCGCCGTAGTTGACGGTCATGCCAGCCCCGGCGACGATCGGATCGACCCGCTCCCGCACCGATCCAACAAGATCGCCGAGGTTGGAGCCCTCGGCGATATTCAGCGAGACGACCGCCTTCCTCTGGGCATTCTCCCGGGCGATGAGGTTGCTCGACCGTTCCGGCCCGATGTCCGCGACATCGCTCAGGCGGACGGTCGCGCCGCCGCGCCCTCGGAGGAGCAGGTCGCGCACCTGCTGGATCGACTCGCGTTCCTCGGGGGCGAGCCTCACCACGAGGTCGTACTGCCGGACGCCCTGGTTGACGGTGTCGACCACCTCGCCGTAGAGCGCCTCGCGGACCTGCTCGGCGGCGTCGGCCGGGCTCAGGCCGACGGCGGCGAGCTCGGCGTGGCGGTAACGGATCGGCAGCGAGGTGATCATGACCTCGCGGTTGGCGTTCACATCGCGTGCGCCGGGCAGCGCCCGGAGCTCGGCCTCGACCGTCTTGGCGACGCGGCGGAGCTCGGCGAGGTCATCTCCGAAGATGTTGATAGCGATCGCCGCGGGCGTGCCCGACAGGATGTGGCTCAGCCGGTGCTCGATGGGCTGGCCGATCATGGTCGTGATCCCCGGGACCGACCCGAGGATGCGGTCGATCTCCTCGCGGACCTCCTCGCGGCTCCGTCCTGGCTCGACCGTCACCTCGATCTCGGAGCTGTTGACGGGCTCGGCGTGCTCGTCGCGCTCGGCGCGGCCTGTACGGCGGGAGACCGAGCGCACGCCGTCGATCCGGACGAGTTGCTTCTCGACCTCTGTCGCGAGCCGATCGCTCTCGACGATCGAGGTCCCCGGGGGGGCGATCAGGAACACCGTGTATGTGCCCTCGTTGAACGAGGGGAGGAATGAGGTGCCGAAAGTACCGGCCAGGAGCAGGGCGGCGGCGGTCACGGCGGCGGCGCCGCCGAGCACCCAGGCCCGGAGCCGGATCGCCGCCCTGAGTGTCGGCTCGTACACGCGTTTCAGCCCTCGCACCAGGAAGCCGTCGCGGTCCTCATGCTTGCCGCTCAGGCGACCTTCGAGCAGGAAGCGGCACATGGCCGGCACGACGGTCAGCGCGACCAGCAGCGAGGCGAGGATCGAAACCATGTAGGTCAGGGCCAGCGGCTGGAAGAACCGGCCCTCGAGCCCCTGCAGGAACAGCAGCGGTACAAAGACCATCACGATGATCACCGTCGCGAAGACCATCGCGGGGCGGATCTCGTTGCTGGCGTCGAAGATCACCTCGGAGATCGGGCGTCGCTGCGGTTCGGGGAGGGCCCGGTTCTGCCTGAGCCTACGGAAGACATTCTCGACATCGATGATCGCGTCGTCGACGAGCACACCGATGGCAACCGTCAGCCCGCCGAGGGTCATGACATTCAGGCCCAGCTTCAGCCCGTCCATCATGAGCAGGCCGACCGCCAGCGAGATCGGGATCGCGGTCAGGGTGATCAGCGTGGTCCGCATGTTCATCAGGAACAGCACGAGCACCACGAGCACGATGATGACCGATTCGCCGAGGACCTTGGTCACATTGTGCACGGCCCGGTCGATGAAGTGGGCCTGCCGCATCACATCGCGGTTGAGCTCGACCCCCGCGGGCAACGCCGGCTCGATCTGGTCGAAGAGCGTATCGAGCTGATCGGTGAGCGCAAGGGTGTTCGTGCCCGGCGACTTCTGGATGGAGAGGATGACAGCGGGCTCGCCGCCCTCGGAGGCGGTGCCACGCTTCAACGCCGGGCCGAGCCGGACATCCGCGACCTGGCCGATGGTGACCGGGGTGCCGTCGTGGTACTTGATGATGGTGCTGGCGATGTCCTCGGGACGCGTCACGCGGCTCTGCTGGCGGATGGGGATCTCGAAGTTGTCGACATTGACGAGATAGCCGCCGCTGGCGGTGCTGTGCGACCCGCCCGCCGCCTTGACCACATCGGTGATGGTCAGGTCGTAGAGGCGAAGCCGTTCCTGATCGACATTGACCTGGTACTCGGGCAGCTCGCCGCCGATCGCGACGACCTGGGCGACGCCCGGCACCGCGAGGATCTTGTTGCGCAGCTCGAACTCCGCGAACGACCGCATCTCCATCGGGCTGACGGAGCCGTCCGGCGCGGAGAGCGCGACAAGCATGATCTCGCCCGCGATGGAGGTGATCGGGGTGATGAAGGGCTCGACGCCATCGGGCAGGTTCTCCCGGGCGGCGACGAGCCGTTCGGAGACGAGCTGGCGGGCGTCGTACAGGTCCGCGCCCCAGGCGAGATCAACCCAGACAATGCCGAGCCCGATCGCCGAAGCGCTGCGGACCCGGCGGACTCCCGTCATGCCGTTGACGGCGGTCTCGATGGGAAAGACCACATACTGCTCGACTTCATCGGCGGCCAGGCCGCCCGACTCGGCCATGATCGTGACGGTTGGCGCGTTGAGTTCGGGGAAGACATCCACGCTCATGCGCGGCAGGCGGTACCCCGCGTACGCGATGACCAGCACCGCGGCGATAAGGACGAGCGAGGAGTAGCGGAGCGAGAAGCGGATGACGGCCTTCAGCATGGCTTAGTCCTCCCCCTCATGGAATGTTCCGTCGGAGTGGAAGTGGCCGCCCTTCTGGATCGTGCCGCTCGTCGCGAGCATGAGTTGGAACGCGCCGTCGAGCACAACCTCGTCGCCCAATCGAACGCCGCTGAGAAGAGCGACCCATCGCCCATCGTTCTGGCCGAGGTCGGCCTCCATGCGGATCGCCTCGTTCGGATTGCTCGGGTTCCGCCGGAAGATGACGGGCATGAGCCCGTCGCGTTGCACGGCCGCCAGAGGGACGGCGAGCAGAGGCGACGCGGTCGCGTCCGTGACGATCTCGACATGGGCCGAGACGCCCGGGCGCGCCCAGGGCTGAAGCTCCGACGGCACGACGAAGAGGTCGAGCGTGCGCTCGTTGGGATCACCCGACAGGCCGAGCATGAGCGTGCCCTCCATCGTGGAGGTCAGCGGGACCGCGCGCCCCGCGGTGGTCGGGGTCGGCGGCACGATCCGAGCCGGGAGACCATCCCGTAGAACGCCGAGGTCGCTTTGCAACCCCGAGGCCCGGAACCGCAACTTCTCAGGCTGCACGACGGAGAGGACCGGCGACTCCTGCGTGGCCCACGCCCCGTTCGTGATGTCGATCGTGTCCACCACGCCCGCGGCTTCCGATCGAACCTCGATGTGGTCGATCGCCCGCCACCTGGGGTGATCGCCGTCGCTGGCGAGCAGCGCATCGACCGGCTCCTGGACGATGGACGACGCGGCGTCGAGAAGGAAGTCGAAGCGGGCCTCGGCCGCTGACAGGTCGGCCCGGGCCTCGGCTTCGTCGGCCTCAAGCGTCGCCTCCTTTTCGAGCACCTCGGCGAGTTCCGCCTCGGCCGTGGACACGGCGTCCCGCGCCGCGATCAATTCCGGCCTCCGCCCGCCTCCCGCGTCCGCGAGGCTCTCGAGCTGTTCGACGCGCTCGCGCCGGATGGCAATGGTTTCCTGAAGCTGCCGCTCGTGCGTGCGGTGGGCCTCGCGCAGCGGCCCGAAGCTGGCAAGACGCGTCCGGAGCCGCTCGATGGATGCCTCCGCCTCCGTGAGCTTCTCCTGGTGCTCCCTCCAGGCCGGCGAATCGATCCGGTACAGCGCCTCGCCCACCTCGACGCGGCCGAACTGGTCCACCAGGAGTTCGATACGCCCCGGCAGCATTGTGCGGTACTCCCTCCGCGCCGTGGGCATGTACTCGAACCGACCCGGTACCCGGAGCGTCTGCTCGATCTGACGCCGTTCGATCTTGACGAAGGTGATGCCCAGGTTCGACCGTACGGCCGCGGGAATGGCGATCTGGTTCGGGTTTGCTGGAAGCTCCTCCTCGGCGTGACCGTCCGCACCGGCGCCGTCATCCGACGGCGAACAGGCGGCCAGCGTCATCGCCAGGACGAGTGCGGCTGGATACGCCGAGATGCGCGTCAGAAGTTTCATGGACGGACCTCCTCGGCCTTGGACGGCGTGCGGTCAGTGGTGTTGATCTGAGGTGGCTGTACAGGGGCGGGTGAAGCTTCGAAACTCGGGCCGAGCAGCCGGGTGAGCTCGTTGATCGCTTTGACCTCGCTCGCCCGCAGGTCGAGGAGCATCGAGCGGGCATCGAACCCTCGCGTGACGGTCTCCAGCAGCAAGAGGGTGTCGACCTCGCCGAGATCGGCGATGCGTTCAACCTCACTCGCTTGCTCGCTGAGCAACGGCACGAGATCGGTCTCGAACGCGGCCCGCTGCTGCTGCGCCGCGCGGACCGCGGCCCGTGCCGCGACCAACTCGCGGGAGAGGTTCTCGAAGGTGACCTCGGCAGCGACGCGGGCCCGGTCTCTCCGGGCCCGGGCGTCGGCGATGCCCGCGCGGTTGGCGTTGAGAGCGGGGATCGGCAGCGAGACACCCAGCAGCAAGCGATCGTCATCTTCGCTGCCGTAGCCGCCGCCGATCGTGATGTCCGGGTACTGCTTGCGGACTTCGAGCCTCAGGGCTTCTTCGGCGAGTTGATACTCGACACGGCGGACGCCGAGCGCCGTATTGAACTCGACGAGCCGATGAACCTCATCCTCCACCTGCGGCGGCTCCGTCGCAGGGAAGGCCGCGAGCAGGTTGACCTCGTCCGTCGGCAGAACCCCCATCAGGCCGAGCAGCCGCAGCCTTGCGTCCAACTCCGCCTGTTGCGCGGCGATAAGATCTGCTCGAACAGAGAGGGCCTCGGCCCGAATCAGACGCGATTCGACGCGTGTCAGTTCTCCCGCGGCCTCCAGGCGGTTCGTGATTGCTGTGATGCGCTCGACTTGCGCGATCACCTGGGTGAGAAGCCGGACCCGCTCCTCGGCCGCGGTCCAATCCGCCCAGGCGGATCGAACCTGCGACCGCAGCGACCACTCCGCGTCCACGATCCTCCGCAGCTCCGCCTCGTACGCGGCGCCCGCGCGGTCCTTCTCGACTTCGAGCCGACCCGAGACCGGGATCGTCAGGCCGAGCATCAGGCCGTACTCGAACACGCCCGCGGGCGAGAGCACCTCGGCCGCGTCGAACCCGAACTCCGGGTCCTGCCACAACCCCGCTGTCTTGTAGTTTGCCAGGGCGATGCCGGCGTCCAGCCTCGCCAACCGCAGGTCCGGGTTGTAGAAGAGGGCGAGCACCTCACCCTCTGCGGGGGAGAGGCCGTCGGCGATATCGAACACCTCCGGCGTTTCGGCGCCCGTCGCCGCGAGCCTTGCGACGAAATCGCGTAACGGCACCTCTTGCAGGGCCCGTTGTTCAAATTCGGCGGCGTGCGCCCGGAGATCGAGCGGGACCCGCTCGTAGCCCTGGCAACCCGCGAGCACGCAGGCAAGCGATACGCCGCCGAGGCACCACACCGCCCGCACACCCGGCGGGCGAAGTTGATTGTCCATTCCGAGGAACTCCTGTCTGTGAGCACAGCGTCAGGCAACCGCCCCGGTCATCCGGGAACGGCACGCGGCGGACACAGACAAGACTCAAAGAACAAGACGGTAGCTGGCGACAAGCACCATGCGGTGGTCAAGGCCCGGGTTGAACCAGGGCGGCGCCCGAGGCATGGCCGCCGATGCGCCATCAAAGCCATCAACAAGCGGCAACCGGGCGCAACATGGAGGCGTGAGGCCACTCTCGAGGGAGATCTCATCGGACCGGCTGGTGACCGCGATCGCCGGGCCGGCCGTCGGCAGGTCGGTGCAATGGCAATGCTCGTCGTGATGCTCGTCACTGCGCGAAACAACGCCGAACTCGTGCGAGCAACGCTCAAGCTCGCATGCCTCAACATCGGGGAGGACATTCACGCAGCCACCGCCGAGGCAGATTACGCCACCGCGAACGCTACTCGGGAGCAGCACTCCGATCGCCAAGGACAGCGCGAACAGAATGGCCAGCGGACGGCTCATGAGCGGGCGATGGTAGCGTTCTCGTTGACAGCCGTCCAGACTCCGGCCCGCAGCGCCCACTTCGGCTGAGTACGCAGCCCCTGGGGCAGAGGTCAATGACCAGCGGCCGACCATACCGCAACGGCCGTACCGGTCGGAGGGGACATGTTGGTGTCCGGTCGCCATCGCCGATCGGGGTGGATTCAGGCCGGATCCCCAGGGGTCGACCCCCTTTCCGACGGACGGAGCAACATGGCCCTGCGCGGCGTTGCGCCTTGGGCCGAAGGCATGTACGAGAACTGGTTCATGAGCCTGATGGACACCCGGGAGCAGGTCGCACCCGGGCGTCGGCGTTCCGGCACCGGGCGGTTGCACAGCGCGCTGCAAGGCCTGGCCCCCGAGGAGATCGGGAGGGCGGCCCGGAGTGCCCAGAGTTCAATCGGCGGGAGACGAACAGACCAGGTCCCTGACCCCGTCGGTCCCTCGCTGCGCGGCGACAGTCGCCCCTTCATCGCCGCGTCCCTGCGAGTGGTAGAACTCGATGAGCGCATCCGTCGCGACGAGAGCCCGTTGATGATCGGGCCCCAGCGCGGCGATCACCGCGCACAGGCCCTCGACCAGCAGCGGCTCGGCCTGCTCGGGATGCCCCAACGCCGCGTGGCAGCGACCGGCGAGCACGGTCTTCATCGCCCGGCTCCAGTGCCCCTCGGGCAGCACCCGCGCCTGCCGCTCGCTCGCCTCCTCGACGAGCGACAACGCGTCCTCGAACCGCCCGAGCTCGAAGCGGGTGATCGCGAGCTGGCCCATCGCGTGGATCGTGAGGGCGTGGTCGGGGCCCTGGTGCCGCGTGCGGAGATCGACCACCTGCGCGTACAGCGGCTCGGCCCGCTCGGCGTCGCCCCGCCTCAGCGCTGATTCGGCGATCGCCTCCATCAGGCTCAGGCGCATCGGGTGCCCCGGGTCGAGCCGCTCCTCGACGACGCCGAGCGCTCGGTTCAGCACCTCGTCGGACTCGTCGTACCGCTTGAGTTCGAACAGGGCTCGGCCCAACATCATCACGCTCGAGATCGTCTTCGGGTCGGCGTCGCCAAGCACCTCGGCCCGGCCCTCGTACGACTCGCGGTACAGGCGTTCGGCCTGCTGCACATCGGCGAGCGAGTAATAGAGGCCCGCGAGGTTGAAGATGGATGTCAGCGTGCTCGGGTCGCGGTCGCCCAGCTCGCGGCGCTTCGCCTCGAGCGTCTGGGCGAGGATGGGTGCCGCGTCCGCGAAGCGCCCGAGCTCGAGGTACGCCGCCGAGAGGTTATTGAGGACGGTGAGCATGTCCTGCTCGTACTCGGGACGGCCGCCGACCAGTTCGATGTTGCGGGTGAGCAGCCCGACCGCATCGTCGAACCGCGACTGCACCATCAGGTTGGCCGCCAGCGAGGTGCGGGCCGTGACCGCGCGCTTGTCGTCCTCGCTCGCGATCTGCGTGTAGATCTCGAGCTCGCGCCGCCGGTGCGGCTCGGCTTCCTTCGGATACCCGATCCGCTCGTAGGTCAGCGCGAGGGTTGCGCGGAGCGCCGCCTCGACCTGCGGCTGGTCCGCAAACCGGTCGCCGACCGTCGCCGACGCCTTGTCGAGCACCTCGCGCATCGTGATCTCGCGATCGGCCGTGCGCGTCGGGTCCACCGCCGCGAGCAGGTCGTCGCGCAGGAAGTCGTTGACCGCCTGGGCGATCGCGGCGCTCAGCTCGGCCTCCACCCGCTGCGTCCGCTCCGCCTCCCGCGCCGCGACCGCCTGCACGCCGAACGCGACGCTGAACACCGAGCCCGCGAGCACGCCCGCCGCCGCGATGCCGCCCGCGATCACGCCCACCCGGTTGCGGCGCACGAACTTGGAGAAGCGGTACGCCCGGCTCTCCGGGCCCGCCTCCACCGGCTCGTCCGCGAGGTAGCGGCGCAGGTCGTCCGCGAGGGCCGACGCGGAGGCGTACCGGCGCGCCGGGTCGCGGGCGATCGCCTTCATCGTGATCCAGTCGAGCTCGCCGCGGAGGGCCGAGGCGTCGAGCGACGGGCGTGTGCGCGCGCCGGGCCCGCCGGCGCGGGTGACCCGGCTCAACCTCGCGCTGGGCGCCGCCGGTTCGCTCGATTCGATGGCCGAGCGGATGCGCCCGGGGTCGCGTGTGCCCGACATCGCCTCGTCGAACGGGGTCCGCCCGCAGAGCAGCTCGTAGAGCACCACGCCGATCGCGTAGACATCGGTCCGGGTGTCGAGATCGCCCTTGCCCAGCGCCTGCTCGGGGCTCATGTAAAGGGGCGTGCCGATCATCGCGCCGGGGTTGGTCAGCGCCGTGAACGCCTCGGCGGGCTCGCCTTCGTCACCCAGCGCCTTGGCGACGCCGAAATCGATGACCTTGCAAACCGGCGATCCGTCGTTCAGGGAGACGAGGATGTTCGCGGGCTTGAGGTCGCGGTGGATGATGCCTTTGGTGTGCGCGTGCTGCGTCGCGGCGCACACCTGCATCACGAGCCCGAGACGGTCCCGCAAGCCCAGCCCTTCCCGGTCGGCGTGCTCGGTGATCGGAACCCCATCAACGAACTCCATCGCGAAGAACGGACGCCCCGCGCCGGGCTGCCCCTCGGGCACGAGCCCCGCGTCGAGCACGCGCGCGATGTTCGGGTGCTCGAGCTGGGCCAGCGTCCGGCGTTCCATCGCGAAGCGGCGGAGCACTCCCGCGGAGTCCATGCCGGGCTTGATCACCTTCAGCGCGACCCGACGCTCGATCGGCTCGCGCTGCTCGGCCTCGTAGACGATCCCGAACCCGCCCCGCCCGACCTCCCGCAGCACGCGGTACGGCCCGATCGCGTCCGGCGACCCCGCGACCGTCTGCACCATCGCGCGCAGCCGCTCGTCGTCGGTCGGGGGCTCGAGGAACCCCACGGCCTCCTCGTCCAGGGCGAGCAGCTGCTCTACCTCCAGGCGCAAGGCATCGTCGCCCCCGCACAGCCGATCGAGCGCCGCCGACCGCTCGGCTTCGGGCAGGTCGATGATCTCTTCCATGATCCGCAACGCGCTCGGCACGGCCTCAGTCCTCCCCCTCCGTGTCGCCCGCGGATTCACCGGGCGGGGGTCCGCCCCCTCCGAGTTCGCGCCGGAGCCACGCGCGCGCCGCTCGCCAGCGCCGGGCCGCGGTGGTCCGCCCGATGGACAGATGATCTGCGGCCTGGTCGATGGTCATCCCCCCGAAGTACCGCAGTTCCACGAGGCGGGCGGACTCCTCGTCCTGGGCCGCGAGTTTGGTCAGGGCTTCGTCGATTGCGAGGACATCGATGGGCTCGAACGGCGAATCGCCGGGCGTCTCAGCGAGACCGGTGTGCAGCGTCAGCGCCCCCATGTCGCCGCCCCGCTTGAGGCTGTTCCGACCGCGGGCGTGGTCCACCAGCACCCGCCTGATCGAGGAGGCCGCAAGAGACAGAAAATGATCCTGATCGGCCCACACGCCCCCGTCGAGGTCCGCGAGACGGAGGTACGCCTCGTGCACCACCGCGGTCGCCTGCAGGGTGTGCCCCACGCGCTCGCGACGCATCTGGCTCCGGGCGATCGCGCGCAGGGTCTCGTACAGACGCTCCATCTCCGCCGCCGATGTGTTTTCGCGCTCGCCGTCGACCAAAGGCCCGAACCCCCGTGCATCCATTACCGCACCCGAACCGGGCCATCCCCCGGCACGCGGGGAGTCTACCGGAAGCGCTCAAAAAAATATGCAACTCCGCGGTACGCCCCGCCGCTGGTTCTCGCAGCCCCCGGTGAGGGGCCATGCGTGCAGCGAGCCCCGAGATCGACGAGAGAGCAGATATCAAACCCCCGCGGGGCCATGGTGGCCCGGAAAGGTCTGTCCCATGTTCCCCCGAACCCCTGCGTTCGCCCTGATCGTCGCCGCCGGCACCACCCTCTTCGCCCCGGCCGTCGCCTCCGCGTCCGGCACGCTCAGCATCGTCACCCACCTCGGCGGGCTGGTTTACGATGTCAGCGTCGACCCACCCGTCCCCGCGACCCAGATCGGCGGGGTCCCCATCCGCGAGCTCCGCTACAACCCCGACGACGGCGCCTACGAGATCGTCCTCGTCGGCGACGCGACCTTCACCGAGCGGGTCTATGTCACCGGGACCAACCCCATCCGCTTCATCGTGCACGGCAGCGCCTCGTTCGCGCCGTCGTGGGATATCGAGACCTTCCTGGGCGTCGGCGGCGGGCTCGGCGGCCCGGGTGGCACGGGCGGAGGAGGCGCGCCCACCCATCCGGGGCAGCCCGGAGGTCGCGGCGGCGCCGGGGGCGCAGGCGGGGCACCGGGCGGCGATCTCTTCTTGGACGGCGGCCGAGGGGGCGATGGACTCTGGGGTGAGCTGCCCGCGTCGTCGTCGCAACAGTTTTACCCCGAGGTCGGCCTCCCCGGGATCACCGCGTCCGGCGGCGGTACGGGCCAGGCGGGCTTCCAATCCGGGGTCTCGGCGCCGGGCGGCGCCGGCGGGCGCGGAGCGGATGCCGCCGTTGCCGAGGGTTTCACGATTCAGGGCGTCCCTGGGGGCGGAGGAGATGACGCCGGCAACCTGACCACCGCTCCGGGGGGCGTCGGCGGCAACGCCGAAACCGTCGACCGGCTCAGCCCCGGCCATGGGACCCCCGGTTCTCCCGGGGTGCCCGGCAGCGCCGGCACCTATGGAGGGGCGCCCGATGCGCTGGTCGGCGGCACCGGCGGTGGCGGCGGCGGCGGCGGTGGTGGCGGTGCGTCGGGTGTGCGTGGTCACCCCGGCAGCGGCGGCGGCGGCGGCGGCG
>JRYH01005797.1_pt1 | contig 12129 bp, 12 predicted proteins | sample 235351 | NCBI WGS metagenome assembly JRYH01 (sample SAMN03074221, study PRJNA261480) | activated sludge metagenome | biome: Wastewater Treatment Plant; feature: Wastewater; material: Activated sludge; isolation source: activated biomass of a wastewater treatment plant treating wastewater... ... | reverse complement strand
TCTTCCTGCCCGCCGGCGTGCTCGCCATCGCGGGCGCGGGCTATTTCGCCTGGAGGCTGCGCCAATCCCGGCAGGCCCACGAGCACCACTGAGCGCAAGAGAGCGCCCCGGCCCCCGGGTGAGCAGGGGCGGGGCGCTTCCCGTTCCAAGCAGAATCATCGATCTCACTCAGCGCCGACGCCGGGCGGCCAGCAGGCCCATCGCCCCGATCGCCGCGAACGCCCCCGGCGTGGGCACCGTCGCCTGCACCAGCGCATCGCCCACATCCGCCCCGGCCAGATTCGCCGCGGAGAATCCGTTGTCGAACAGGAACTGCCCGAACTCGCCCGACACGAGCAGATCCGCCCGGATGGTCAACGCGTCCGTGCCGGGGTCGAGCACGCTCGGGGCGCCGACATCGAACAGGACCGCGTCGATGCCCGCCGTGCTTTGCACGAAGAANNGATCGCCCCCGACGCGCGACCCGTCGAACCCGATCGTGAAGTTCCCCACCTCGATCGCGTTCGCGTTGAAGAACACCGAGCCGGTGTGCTCGATCGTGCCCCCGAAGGTGCCCAGGAAGTCCGACGGGTCGTAGGCGAAGGTGGTCGGCAGCGACGCGGCGTCGCGCGCGTTGATCCCGAACGCGACCGACCCCGGGATCGAACCCGGGTTGATCACATCCCCTGAAACGCCCGACAGATCGAGGCTCGCGGCCGCGCTGAGGGTCTGCGTGTCCAGCAGCACGCTGGTCTGCCCCCCAATAACGCTGACGACCTGGGCAGACGCTGCGCCAGCGAGCGACGCGGCGGCAAGGACACTGAATGCAGAGCGGTTCATCGTGCAATCCTCCGGAACTGCTGTCTTGCGACAGACGGACAACGACCCCGCCTTCACGCAAGGCGGGCGTACACAACGCGCAAGCCCCCGAGTTGTCCCACGAGTCGCCGTATCCCCGGCGGTCCGGCCTCTCTCCGCGCGTCCTCTCGGACGCGACCAGACCTCGCCGTTGCGTTTCGGTTCGCAACAAGACCGGATGCACCGCCGCGCGAGAAAACGAGAGTCTTCACGATTTCGTCATGAAGCAATGCCGACCCACGGCCCGCGCATTCGCGGCCTCCGCACCCGAAAATCTGAAATCTGATCCCGGCAGACTCAGCGTCCCAGGACGCTCAGCAGCCGGGCTTCGTCCCAGACCTCGATGCCCAGTTCGTGCGCCTTGTCGAGTTTGCTGCCCGCGCTCGTGCCCGCGATGACAAGATCGGTCCTCGCCGAGACCGAGCCGGTGACCTTGGCCCCGATCGACTCGAGCAGTTCCTTCAACTCGCTCCGCTCGAACGACTCGAGCGTGCCGGTCAGCACCACGGTCTTCCCGGCGAACGGGCCCTCCGCCGCCGGCTCGGCGCCCGCGGGCCGATAGTCCCGGCTCGCCAGGTCAACCCCCACGGCCCGCAGGTCTTCGAAGGTGTGCCTCGCCGCCTTGCTGTGCAGATAGGCGTGCACGATCGGGGCGGTGTCCCGCCCCAGGCCCGTCTCGTAATCCGCCGCGATCTTCTCCGAGGAGCCCGAGAGCCGTTCACGCTCCGAGGCCGACATCGTGTTGAACGCCTTGGGCATCAGCAGGTGGACCGGGGCGGCGAGCAGCGCATCCAGATCAGGGAAGACGCGGGCGAGCGCCTTCGCCGTCGAGGCGCCGACATGCCTGATGCCGAGCCCCGCCAGCACCCGGGCCAGCCCGCGCGACTTCGCCTCTTCGACGCCGCGCAGCAGGTTCTCCAGCTTCTTCACGCCCATGCGGTCCAGCGCGAGCAACGCGTCCCGGTGCGCCCCGAGCCTGAAGATGTCCGCGAACCCCCGAAGCGGGATCGCGGCGTCCGTTCCCGCCGTCGCGAGGATCTGGTCGATCGTCTGCTCGCCCAGCCCCTCGATGTCCATCTGGTCGCGCCCCACGAACCAGACCAGCCGCTCCCGCAACTGCGCGGGGCACTCGGGGTTCACACACCGCCGCGCCGTCTCCGCCTCCGCCTCGAACGCGTCACCCGGCGCAAAGACATGCCCGTCCGCCGTCTCGATCTCCACCGCCGAACCGCACACCGGGCACGCCTCGGGCGGCTCGATCCGCTTCGCCCCCCTCGGCCGCTCCGCGAGCACCGGCTCGACCACATAGGGGATGATCTCGCCCGCTTTCTCGACGAGCACCGTGTCCCCGATCCGGATGTCCTTCTTCCGCGCAAGCCCGAAGTTGTGCAGCGACGCGTGCCGCACCGTCGTCCCCGCCAGGAACACGGGCTCCATCACCGCCCGCGGCGTGATCTTCCCCGTCTTGCCGACCTGGAAATCAACCTCCACCAGCCGCGTCGGCTTGCGCTCCGCCGCGTATTTGAACGCGATCGCCCACCGCGGCGCCTTGCTCGTGAACCCAAGCTCTTCCTGCTGCGCGAACGAATCCACCCGCACGACCATCCCGTCCGTGTCGTAGTCCAGGGTCGATCGCGTCGCCTCGAACGCCCCGATCGCGCGCACGATCCCGTCCGCGTCCTCCGCGATCACCGCGTGCGGGCTGGTCGGCAGCCCCAGCGCCGCGATCCGCGACACGAACGCCGAGTGCGAGTCCGCGAACCCATCGTCGGAGATTTCTCCCCGACCGTGCGCGATGAACCGCAGGCGGCGCTGAGCAATCGCCGAGGCGTCAAGTTGCTTGATCGTCCCCGCGCACGCGTTCCGTGGGTTGGCGAACAGCTCGAGCCCCTTCGCCTCGCGGTCCGCATTGATCCGGTCGAACTCGGGCCGGGGGATGAAGACCTCGCCCCGGACCTCCAGGACCGCCGGGGCCTCGCCGCCGAGCACGAGCGGGACGGCGCGGACCGTGCGCGCCGCGTGCGTCACATCGTCGCCCTTCTCCCCGTCCCCACGCGTCAGCGCGCGCACGAGCGAGCCGTTCTCGTACCGCAGCGAGAGCGCGACGCCGTCAATCTTCGGGTCGCACACGAACCGCGTCGCCCCCGCCCCGGGCCCGAACAGCCCGCCGCCGCCCGAGGGCCCAAGCCCCCGCGCCACGCGCTCGACCCACGCCCGCACCTCCTCCTCGGAATAGGTGTTGTCGATCGACCGCATCGGCACCGCGTGGCGCACGCTCCGGAACCCCTCGATCGGCGCCCCCGCGACGCGGTGCGTCGGGCTGTCCGGGTCGTCGACCTCCGGGTGCGCACGCTCAAGGCCCTCCAACTCGGCCAGAAGCCCGTCGTACTCCCGGTCCGACATGATCGGCGCGGCGTCCGCGTAGTAGGCCCGGTCCGCGCGGCGGATCAGATCGCGGAGTTCCTGGACGCGCTGGGCGGGGGAACGGGGCACGGGCGATGGTATGATGGCGCACGGATGGGGATCTCCGCCAGAATCATCGACGGGAAGGCGCTCGCCGAGGCCGAGCGGACGGGCATCGCCGCCCGGGTCGCCGCCGTGCGCGCGGCCGGGGGCGAGGTCCGTCTCGACGCGGTGCTCGTCGAGCCGCCCCCCGGGCAGGGCGGCGGCGGGGCCCGGGTCTACGCGGAGAACCAGGCGCGGACCTGCGGCGAACTCGGCATCGGCTACGAGTTGCACGAGCTCCCCGCGACCATCGGCGAGGCGGGTCTGCTGGGCACGATCGACGGGCTGAACGCGGACCCGGGCGTCCACGCCGTCATGGTCCACATGCCCCTGCCCCCGGGCCTCGACGAGCACCGGGTCAAGAACCGGATCCTGCCCGAGAAGGACATCGAGGGGGTCAGCGCCGCCAACATCGGCAACATCATCTACGGGCATTCGAGCATCGCCCCCTGCACCGCCCTCGCCACGCTGCGCCTGATCGACGCCACGGGCCTCGACCTCCGCGGCAAGCGGGTCGTGGTCATCGGGGCGAGCAACACCGTGGGCAAGCCGATCGCGGCGTTGCTCATGACACGCGACGCGACCGTCGTGTCCTGCAACAAGTGGACCTGGGGCATCGAGGACCTCGCCCGGTCGGCCGATGTCCTCGTCGCCGCGGCGGGGGTCCCCGAGCTCGTCGCGGGGGCCTGGATCAAACCCGGGGCGGTGGTCATCGATGTCGGGGTCAACCGCGTGGTGGACGGGGCGGGGCGAAGGCGGACGGTCGGGGATGTCGCCTTTGACGCCGCCTCACGCGTCGCCGGGTGGCTCAGCCCCGTTCCGGGTGGGGTCGGCCCCATGACCGTCGCGGTGCTGCTCGGGAATGTCGTCGAGGTTGCCGAGCGGGCCGTCGGGATCCTCGCCCCCTCCCCCGGGTTGACAGCCCCCGACGCGGGGACTTGAATCGGAGGGGCCCGTCCATTGGTTCGCAGCGCCGAGGCTCGGCGTTGGGTGCGCAGGCGCGACGCCCCGGCAGGAGCAGACCTTGAACACGCTCGGCTTCGGGATGCCCGGTGGATGGGAATGGCTGGTCATCGGCGTCGTGATGCTGCTGCTGTTCGGCAGCCGGCTCCCCTCCGTGGCCCGCAGCATCGGCGACGCCCTCCGCGAGTTCAAGAAGGGCGTGCACGACATCGGTGCGCCCGACGAGCCCCGCACGCCCCCCAAGTCGCAGAACTTCAGTTCCGCCCGCCCGCCCCTGTCCAGCGGCGGCGTCGATCAGCGCGTCAGCCACGGCAGCGAGCCCGAGCCCGTCTCGCACGAGCAGGACACCGACGCGAACCGGTCCTCCTGAGCCGCCCCGCCAGGACCCCGAAAGCCCCGGATCTCATCGCAGCCGGATCGCGGTGAACCCCGCGTCCATCAGCGCGTCCTGCGCGGCGATCACCGCCTCATAGGGTACCTCGTCCTCCGGCACGATCACCACCGCGGCCGACGCCGCGTCGATCTCGCGCGCGGCCCGGCGGGCGGCGCCGACCAGCCCGGGCAGGGCCGCCCCGTCGAGCCCGAGCCCGGACGCGGCCACGCGGTCGCCTTCGATGAACAGCCGCACGGTGAACGAGGGCGGGGCGATGGCGAACGCGGGGTCTCCGGGGGCCTCGCCCCGCTCCGTCGGCTTCGTCGCGTCGAGCCCCGCGTTGAGAAGCAATTCCGGGCCCATGATGACCGTGCTCGCCATGAAGAAGATCAGGATCACCATCACGACATCGACCATGGGCGTCATGTTGGGCCCGTGGTGCTGTTCGTAGATCGCCCGCGCGTCGCGCCGGCGCCAGCCGTGCGGGGTGACGGTCATCCCTCCCCCTCCTTCGAGCGCGCCGCCAGTTGCACCTGGGCGACGCTCGCCTCGCGGCACGCGTCCAGGGCCGCCCTCACCTCGCGGTAGGGCGCCGCCCGGTCCGCCCGGATCTGCACCGCCCGCCCCGGCCGCTGTTCGAGGAGAACCTCCAGCATCCGCGGGACCACCTCTGCCGGCGTCAGGATCGCCTCGACGGACATCGTTCCATCTGGGTTGATCACGATCGAGATCGGTGTGTCCGTCGGCTCGGCGGGCTCCCCCCGCGCCGACTCGGGCAACTCGAGTTCCCCTCGCCGATCGACCGCGAGATTGCCGACGAGCAGGTAGAACACGATCAACACCATCACGATGTCGATCAGCGGCGTGACATTGATATGCCCGCCCCCTTTGGGCGAGAGGCGGTGCATCGCGGTGAGCGGGCCGACGGGTTTCATGGGCGTTCAGGCGGCGCTCTGGGGCGAGCCGCGGTGGCCAGGTCGGCCCGGGCGCAGCGCCTCGGGGCACTCGGGCCCGGCCGGCGTGCGCCCAACCAGCCTGGCCGTCTCCGTGATCGCCCGGGTGCAGTGCCGGTCGATCATGGTGCGGTAGAACCCGGACACGAGCAGGCACGGGATCGCGAGCATCAGCCCCAGCAGGGTGTGAAAGAGCGCCTTCGAGATGCCCTCGCTGAGTTCGGCCGGGCCCGCCTGGCCCCCGGTCACGCCCAGGCTCGTGAACGCGAGGATCATCCCCCACACCGTCCCGGCGAGCCCGACCAGCGGCCCGAGGTTCCCGATGATGTTGAGCGGTTCGATCTTGCGGAACCACCGGGCCGTCTCGGCGCTGGCGGCCATCTCCGCGGCGTCCTCCAGGGCCTCGCGCCCCCTGTGGGCCTCGGCGATCGCCGGGCGGAGGACCGCGCCCAGGAAGGTCTGATCCTCGCGCACAGCCTCGCGCACCTCGCCCCAGCGCCCGTTCTCTACGAGCGTCGCCACGCGGTTGAGGGCCGCCTCGGGAAGGATTGCGCGGGGACGGATGTCCAGGGCGCAACGCACCATCACCGCCGCCGCGTAGAGCGACCCCATCAGCAGCAGCACCGTGAAGACATCGAACGACTGGACGAACAACGCCCACAGGTCGCCCCCCGCGTCGGCCTGCGCAAGAACGGCGGGGGTCAGCAATCGGTCGGTCAAGGCGGGATCTCCGGGTATCTCTGCGGAGGATATCGCGACCGAGCCGCCCAGACCGCCGCAAAACGCCCGCCCCGGCCGCCGAGAACTTTCGCACGCCGCCCTTGCTCTTGACCGACTGCCGCGAACGATCTGCCGTGGCCCGATTCCCGCGTCCCGACACCCCCGAGTGGCTCAGCGCGATCAACCCCTTCGGCCGGGTGGCCCGCACCGTCGGGTCGTTCCACCCCGCGGCGATGCCCCCGCTCACCAGGCCGAACTACGCCCGCGAGCTCGCCGCGGCGGTCTTCCTGCCCTGGATCATCGCGATCGTCGAGGGCGGGGTGATCGGGGTGATCGTCAAGAAGTACTTCGAGGACGCCGTCGACCCGGTCTGGATCAGCTACGCCGTCGCCACGCTCACCGCAGCCCCCTCCTTCGCCAACATCACCTCGTTCATCTGGGTCCGCCTCACGCACGGGCGGCACAAGATCCGCAGCGTTAACCGCCTGCAACTCGCCGTCGCGGGCCTGATCGCCCTGATCGCCCTCGCCCCGCGGGACGAGTGGGGCCTGCTCATGGTCGTCGCCTGCGCCGTCGCGGCCCGAATCGGTCTTGCGGGCATCGTCACCATCCGGGCGACGGTCTGGCGGCAGAACTACCCCCGCGAGGCGAGGGCCCACCTGACGGGCCGGATCGCCACCGTCGTCACGATCGTCGTCGCGCTCGTCGCGGGCCTGGTCGGGCTGGCGATGGAGGTCGACGCCGCCGCGTTCCGCGTCGTCATCCCGCTCGCCGCCCTGGTCTCCGTCGTCGGCATCCGCATCTGGAGCACGATCCGCGTCCGAGGCCACCGCCGCCTGCTCCGCGCCGAGCGCAACAACGACGGCGACGACCGCCCTTCCTTCAACCCCCTGCGCATGTGGCGCATCCTCGTCGACGACAAACGCTACGGCCTGTTCATGCTCTGCCAGTTCACCATCGGCGCCGGCAACCTCATGCTGCTCGCCCCGATCGTCCTGCTCGCGACCGATTTTTTCGACCTGGGCTACTTCCAGGGCATCCTCGTCGCCCAGGTGGTGCCGATGGTCATGATGCCCGTCTTCCTCACCCTCTGGGCCAGGCTGCTCGACGCCTGGCACATCGCCCAGTACCGCGCCGTCCACTCCTGGGTCTTCGTTCTCATGGCCGCCCTGCTCTTCGCCTCCGCCCAGGTCGACGCCGTCTGGCTGCTCTACCTGGGCGTCGCCGTCCGGGGCGTCGCCTTCGCGGGCGGGGCGCTGGCCTGGAACCTCGGGCACAACGACTTCGCCCGCGACGACAACGCCGCCCAGTACATGGCCGTCCATGTCACGCTCACCGGCATCCGGGGGCTGATCGCGCCCTACATCGGGGTGTGGCTCTACCAGCGCTTCGAACAGGCCGAGCCCGGCGCGGGCTCCTGGGTCTTCTTCGTCGGGGGAGTCATCGTCGCGGTGGGGGCCCTGGGCTTCTACGCCCTGCACCGGGCGATACGCCGCGACGGGGCTGCCGACGGGGGCTGAATCCCGTCAGAGAATCCGCCTGCTCCGTGGGTAGCTCCCCAGCACCGCCATGTCCTTGCAGTGCGCCCGCACCCGAGCCAGGGCCGCCTTCATCGCATCGTCGCTCTCGTGACCCACGGCGTCGGCGAAGAAGGTGTAGGTCCAGTTCTCCCGCCCGCTCGGGCGCTTGTCCAGGTGGCTCAGGTTGATCCCCGCCGCGTGGAAGACGCCCAGCACCTCCACCAGCGCCCCGGGGCGGTCCTCGGTCGTGAACATCACGCTCGTCTTGTCGTCCCCCGTGCGCTTCGCCTTCTCCCGGCTCAGCACAAGGAACCGCGTGATGTTGTTGGGGTTGTCCTCGATCCGCGGGAAGAGCGTCTTGAGCCCGTACATCTCCCCCGCCAGCGTCGTCCCGATCGCCCCCGTCGCCGGCGTGTGCCCGATCGAGATCGCCTTCTCGTTTTCCTCCGCCGCGATCTGGGCCGCCCGGCTCGAGCTCGCCGCGGGGATCAACTCCGCCCGGGGCAGCTGCTGGCTCAGCCAGTTCCGGCACTGCTGGAAGACCTCGGGCTTGGAGTAGATCCGCCGCACCTCCGCCGGGGGGCAGTTCGCGAGCAGCGCGTGGTGGATCGCGATCTGCACCTCGGCGTAGACCGAGACATGCCCCGCGTTGCGCGCGAACGCGTCCAGCGTCTCCACGATCCCCCCGCCCGTCGAGTTCTCGATCGGGACAAGCCCGTAGTTCACATGCCGACGCCTCACCTCGGTGAACACCCCCGCGATCTCGTGCAGGTCGTCGTACTCCACGCTCGACCCGAACTGCTTCACCGCCGCGACATGGCTCTGCGACCCCGGCGGGCCCAGGTACCCGATCCGCAGCGGCTGCTCGAGCGCGAAGCTCCCGCTCATCAACTCCCGGTAGACCCCCTCGATCGTCCGCGAGGGCAGCGGGCCCTCGTTCGCCTCGAGCACCTTCCGCAGCACCTCCGCCTCCCGGTGGGGGGCGTAGATCGGGGTGTTCGTGTCACGCTTGTGCTTGCCGATCTGCACCACCGCCCGAGCCCGCTCGTTCAGCAACGCCACCAGCCGCCGGTCGATGTCGTCCACCTCCGCACGCAGCCGGGCGAGGGCCTTCGAGTCCGCCACGGTCTCGGCGGCCGGGCCGGGCCGGGCCGGTGCGCGGGACCTGGGCTCGGCCTTGCGGGTGGTTTTCTTTGTGGTCTTCTTCTTGGCCATATCGATCCCGGGAACTCCACGGGCTTTATCGCCCGAAAAGGCGGGATTGTCCAGCCCCCGACCCGGGTTGGCCATCGCCGGGGGCTCTTCCCCCCGAAAATCGTGAACTCCGCTTCCGAATCCCGATGACAGAGAAGGGTGCGCCCGTGATCCTGAACCTGGTGCAGCACAGCACGACGCTCGCCGCCTCGCCGGCCTCGGCAGGGGATGCGGTCGAGCGCGCGTTCAGCGTCGTCCAGGCCCTCCCGCTCGAAGCCCACGCCGCGATGGGCCTGGTGCTCCTGGGCGGGATCGCGTTGTGGCTGTTCGGGGGCCGGCTCCTCAAGCCCCTGTTCGGGTTGCTCGGGCTGGCGCTGGGTGGGCTGATCGGCATGGTCGCCCTCCCCGCTTTCGGGCTTCGGGAAATCGGGGGCGTGAGCGGAGCCCTGATCGGGCTCGGGGTCGGCGCGGTCGTCGGCCTGGCGCTCGCCATGGTCCTGCTCAAGGCCGCGATCGTCTTCGCCGCCGGGGCCGGCTTCGCGGTGCTCGGGTTCCTCGGCGGCACGATCTACACCGAGCACAACCCGATGCCCGACGACCAGCCCCCGGCCTTCGTGGTCGACGACGCCGACCGGGCGCCGGGCGGGCGGCTGCTGTTCACCAACCCCGTGACCGGGGAGCGGATGACGATCGATCGCCTGACCGAGTCGCTGCGCGAGGCCCAACGGGTCATCGGGGGCGTGCCCAAGGACGAGGTGGGTCAGACCGACCCCGACGCGGCGAGCAAACGCTTCGAATCGATCGCGGTGCTCTGCCAGGCGGTGGTCGCCGAATCGCGTGAGGCGATCACCACCCACTGGAACGGGCTCTCCGTCCGGGAGCGGCTGGTCGTGGTCGGGTCGTCGCTCGGCTCGCTCGTCGTGGGGCTGCTCGTGGGGCTGCTCATGCCCAAGCGCGCGACGGCCGGGGTCACGGCCCTCGCGGGGTCGGCGATCACACTCGCGGCGGGGGTCTGGCTCATCGATGCGCTCGCCCCGGGCATGGCCCGCCTGACCACCCAGCCGCCCGAGGCCTGGGCGGTGGTCTGGGGCGTGATGTTCCTCGCGGGGATGGTCGCCCAGCTCGCCGGGCTGGGGCGGCCCGTCGAGCCCGCCAAGCCCTCGAAGAAGAAGGGCGACGACGAGGACGAGGGCGACGAGGAGGAGTGAGCCCGTCCAGCGGGCCCCGCGGCGCCGGTCAGGCGAACGCCTTCTTGTAGTCGGCGAGGAACTTCTCCAGCCCGATGTCCGTGAGCGGGTGGTTCATGAACTGCTTGATCACGCCGAACGGCACCGTCGCGACATCCGCCCCGACCATCGCGCAGTCGAGCATGTGCTTGGGGTGGCGGATCGAGGCGGCCAGGATCTTGGTCGGCATCCCGTAGTTGTCGTAGATCTGCCGCATCTGGGCGATCAGGTCCATCCCGTCGAGCCCGATGTCGTCCACGCGGCCGATGAACGGGCTGACCAGGTACGCCCCCGCCTTCGCGACCATCAACGCCTGCAGCGGCTGGAAGCAGAGCGTCATGTTCGTGCGCACGCCCTCGTCGGAGAACGCCTTGCACGCCCGGAGCCCGTCCACCGTGCAGGGCAGCTTGATGACGATGTTCTCGGCGATCTTCGCCCGCTCGCGGCCCTCCCTGAGCATGCCCGCGGTGTCCGTGGCGATCACTTCGGCGGAGACCGGCCCGGAGACCATCTTGCAAATGTCGGAGAGCCGCTCGCCGTAGTCGACGCCCTCCTTGGCGATCAGCGACGGGTTGGTCGTCACGCCGTCGAGCACGCCCAGGTCGTGGGCCTGCTTGATCTCGTCGAGGTTGGCGGTGTCGATGTAGAGCTCCATGCTCGGCCTCCGTGGTGAGGGGGGGTGGGGCGCAAGTGTTGTGAGGGGGCAACACCCCGGAGCGGGGCCCGCTCACGCCTCGTCGTCGCCGAGACCCTCGCGCTCCTCGATCCACAAACGCTGGATCTCCTCGAGGATGCGCTCGTTGACCGGGTGACCGGATCTGGCCTCGAACCCATCGAGGGCCTGCACCAGGTCGCGCAGGTCGACGAAGTTCACCGTCGCGGGGTCAAGGCGGGGGTGCGCGTCGCAGAGTTCCTCGGCGATGCGCTGCACATCGAGCCAGTGAAAAGTGTCGCCCATTCGGCACCCCCTTCCTCCCCAGCGTAGCCCCGCGATGCGCCGACCCGTGCGCGCAGGAAAACCCCCCGGCGGGGGAAAATCAGACCGCCGGGGGGCGAGTGGGAACGGCCGCCCCTTCACGGGGCCGCCGGGGTCGAGGCCGAGGCCCCGGGCCTTTTCGGGCGCCGGGACCGGTGCGGCGGGCGCCGGACCGCCCCGCAGCGTCGATCACCCTGAAGACCACCTCGGCGTCTTCTCGGCGCTCGACGACGAACGGGGCGGGCCGGCCGGGATGGACTCCTCCGCGTCCATCCGCGTCGCGGGGGCAGGGCAACCCCCGCGTCCCACCGGGGTCGACCCGGCCGGCGGGGTCATGCCGGCCGGGGGGAGTCGCCGCCGGGCGAGCGGTGGTCGCGCCGGCGGCGTGGATCGGCGTGTCGGCCTCGGGTCAGGTCGTGCGGTGCTCGTCCTCCCTCGTTGAGGAACATGGCGCTGGATAGCGCCGCTACCGGCTCGCGGGGCGTGGGCCGAGCCCCCCGGCGTCCGAGTGGGTTTCCTCCGCGGGCCCCGCCGTGCGCGCGTCCATGGTGCTTGCCTGCACGGTGACAGTTTCGATGCCCGCCAGCAGCGTTTGGGCCGCATCGCGCGGGAGCAGACCCTGTCGCGGTTTGAGCGGCGCAAGCCCCCGTTCACGGCTGAATTGGTCGAGCGCCGCCCGGGTTGCCGGGCCGTACAGACCGTCCACGCGGTCGCGCGGGTAGAAGCCCATCTCCGCGAGTGTCTGCTGATGCACGCGCCACTGGTCGCGGGGGTCGAGGCGGGCCAGGACACGCGTCCGGAAGGTCTCCCCGTCGATCTCCACCTCGTATGGCCTCGACCCGAGCCCGGGCAGGCCCAGCGC
>JRYH01012575.1_pt1 | contig 12132 bp, 10 predicted proteins | sample 235351 | NCBI WGS metagenome assembly JRYH01 (sample SAMN03074221, study PRJNA261480) | activated sludge metagenome | biome: Wastewater Treatment Plant; feature: Wastewater; material: Activated sludge; isolation source: activated biomass of a wastewater treatment plant treating wastewater... ... | reverse complement strand
CGATACCCTTTCCTGGTCTCTTCCTTCTCCTCCTTCTTCTCGCCCTTCAGCGTGAGGATCCCGTCCGAGACGCTGACGTCGATGTCGTCCTCAGCCAGGCCGGGCAGCTCGGCCGTGATCTCGAAGGCATTGTCCTTCTCGACCACGTCGACGTCCGGGTTCAGCATGCCGCCCTGGGAGCCGAACCCGAAAGGCTCCCAGTCGCCGCCCCTGCCGAAAGGAAACATCGACAGGCTCCTCGAGAAATCGTCGAACAGCCGGTCGATCTCACGGTGCAGGGACGTCAGCGGGAGTCCGCTGCCCCTCGGTTGTGCCGTCCTGCTGCCGGAGCTCGCGGGGACCTTGGATTCACGATCGGCCATCACATCCTCCATCTGCCAAAGAACGCCTGGTCAAACGGCGGACCTCCGGAAAGGCTCCGCTGCGCCTCAGCCTGCCGGAGCGCTCGGGAAGCGACGTTGATCGAGATCAACGCCGCCCAGCCTGCATTCAGGCGGCCGCGGCCAGCGGCTCGTTCGNNATGATGTCGCGCTCGCGCTCGGTCAGCCGGTCCATGCTGCGGGACAGCAGGGCCCGGCGCTTCACCAGTTCGTCGCGCTCCACCACGCGGGACTCCGGGTTCTGGCCGTGGTCGACGAGCCGCTCCTGCCACTCCGTCTCGCCTTCCCCGGCATAGGACGCGTTGAGCGAGGCGTCGCCGGCCTGCATCCGCCGGTTCATCTCGACCACGTCCTGCTCCGGCACGCCGAGCTCGCGGGCGATGGACGTGACCGACTCCGGCGCGAGATCGCCGTCGCCCGTCTCGCCGAGCTTCGCCTTCATCCGGCGCAGGTTGTAGAAGAGCTTCTTCTGCGGCGCCGTTGTTCCCATCTTCACCAGGGACTGCGACCGCAGCACGAACTCCTGCATCTGCGCCCGGATCCACCAGGACGCATAGGTCGCCAGCCGGACCTCATGGGACGGGTCGAACCGCTCGAGCGCCTGCATGAGCCCCAGATAGCCCTCGGCCACCAGGTCCGCGAAGGGCAGGCCGTAGCCGCGATAATCCCGCGCGATGCGGATCACCAGCCGCAAATGGCTGCCGACCAGCCGCTCGGCCGCCGCCGGGTCGCCGTCCTTCTGGAACCGGGCCAGGAGCTCCCGCTCCTCCTCGGCCGTCAGGAAGGCATGGTTGCGCGCCGCCGCGATCAGGGCGTTGATGTCGCCGGCCGGCCGATCGGCTATGGCGACCGGGCGAACGTTGCTCGTCTGGGTCACCTGCATGATCCTCCTATGAGTCCAAGAGACGAAACGGCCAAAGCGTTGCCGCCGCCGGCGCCTATGTGCCGGTCCGCCCGTGCGTCCCGATTTTCGAGGTACTGCCGGCTGCTCCACACAGGCCGGCGTAGGTCATAGATTGGAACGGAGGACGAACATTTCAAGGCCTGCCCGCTTTTCCGGCCAAATTTTGGGACAGGACAGGGCTTTGCTGGACCAAGCTCACCTGGGCCATTAGGATTCGGGAGCCATGGCGCGCCGAGCTGCTGCCCCGCCCCTGCCCGACTGGAACCTGGTGGTGACGACCCGGCCCCGGCGCTTCGCAGAGGCCTGCGAGGTGATCGGAGCCTTCGGGCCGTTGCGCCGGACCACGTTTTTCAACGTGCTCGTGGGACGGATCGGAGAGACGGAGCCGTTCCTGGAGACCATGCGCGCACGCTTCGCGCAGGAGCCGGAGCTCGCCTCGATCTTCGGCCGGATCGTGCCGGCCGCACGATGCTTCGATTTTGCGTCGCCGGAGGAGTTCACGACCCGGGCGGAGGCGATCGCCCTGGGCTGGCTCGATCGCCTCGCCGGCAGCAGCTTTCACATCCGCCTGCACCGGCGGGGCGGCAAGCAGCTGCTCGCCGGGCACCCGGTGGAGAAACTCCTCGACGACGCGCTGATCGACGCGCTGCGCGAGCGCGGGGCCACGGCGACCGTCTCCTTCGACGATCCGGAACACATCCTGATCATCGAGACCGTCGGGACGCGCGCCGGCCTGTCCCTCTGGAGCCGCGAGGAGCGCGCCCGCTATCCCTTCCTCAATCTCGACTGAGCCGTTCTCCCGGCGTCACCCTCCGCAATATTGCGTCCCTCGGCCGATCGGTCTACCAGTCCTACCCGCGCCGGTCCGCCGCGGCGCGTCAGGAGCCGACAGGATGCACAGTTCGCGACGGGCCAGTTTCGCGGCCGGCGCCCGCGATACCCTTCCCATGCTGGTGGGCGCCGCGCCGTTCGGCGTGATCTTCGGCACCCTGGTGACCGCCGGTCCGCTGTCTCTCTGGCATGGCCAGATGCTGTCGCTCGGCGTCTTCGCCGGATCGAGCCAGTTCATCGCGCTGGGCCTCGTCGCGGCCAATGCCGGCATGCTGGTGATCTGGTTCACCACGGTGATCGTCAATCTGCGGCATGTGCTCTATGCGGCGGCGCTGCTGCCGCAGGTCGCCCATCTGCCGGCGCGCTGGCGCTGGCTGCTGGGATTCCTGCTGACCGACGAGACCTTTGCCGTGGTGGCCGGCTACCGGGCGCGGCACGGCCGCACGCCGCTCGGGCACTGGTACTTCCTCGGCTCCGGCCTTTCCATGTACGTCAACTGGCAGATCTGGACGGCGGCGGGGCTCCTGTTCGGGGCGAGCGTGCCGGAGCTGAAGTCGCTCGGCCTCGACTTCGCCATGGCGGCCACCTTCATCGCCATCGTCGTGCCGCAGCTCTCCAGACCGCCGCATCTCGCCGCTTCCCTGGCGGCAGGCCTGTTCGCCTTTCTTCTGCGCGGCCTGCCCTATCAGCTCGGCCTGTTCGCGGCGGTCATCGCGGGCGTGGCGGTCGGGCTCCTGCTCACGCGGTGGCGTGCGCGCGGCCTTGCCCGATCGGAGGGCCTATGAGCTTTGCGGTCATGATCCTGGGCATGGCCCTGCTGACCTTCGTCATCAAGGCCGGACTGTTTGTCGCGGGCGAGCGCATATCCTTCCCGCCCCTGCTGCGCCAGGCGCTGGACTTCGTGCCCGTCGCCGTGCTGACGGCGATCGTGACTCCCATGGTGCTGGCGCCCGGCGGGGCCGGGCTCGAGCTCAGCTGGCGCAATCCCCAGCTGGTCGGGGCCGTGGCCACCGTTCTCGTCTGCCTCGCCACCCGGCGGCAGCTCCTGACCATCGTGGCGGGCCTCGCCGTCTTCCTCGGCTGGCAGGTGCTGGTGCTGGGCTGACCACGCCGGCCCCCCAGGACAAGATCCTTGCGGGCCCCGGCAGCCCCGCAGTACACATCGGCCGGCTTGCTGGCGTCCCCCGCCGGCGCGGCGCCGGACCAGGGCGCCCGGCCGGGCGAGCTGCCGGAACCCAAGCCGGACGATCCGCCGAAATGACGCGCTCCCGTACCCCACTCATCGTTCCCTCGGAAACCCAGACGCGCGAGTTCGACGCGAAGCTGCTGCTCGCCTGCCTGGCGACCGAGCGTGGATTCGACACCGTCGTGGGGAGCCGCACGGAGATCCATCTGCGCATCGCGGAGCTTCCCCGCGGCATCTATCTCGCCAAGGACATCCGGCACAGCAGCCGCAAGATCTTCGGCATCCTCGAGAAGCTTGGTTTTCCGGTCGTGGCGCTCGATGAGGAAGCCCTGCTCTACTACTCGCGGGAGCGCTATCTGGCGTCGCGGGTGTGCGAGCCGGTGCTCCATCACGCGCGCGAGCTGTTCGCCTGGGGGCCGGAGAACGCCGAGGCGTGGCGCGAATGCCCCTACTATCACGGGGCCCCGATCCACGCGACCGGCAATCCGCGCCTCGACCTCATGCGGCCCGAGCTGCGCGGGTTCTTCGCCGAAGAAGCAGCGGCCCTGCGGGACCGGTTCGGCCGCTTCATCCTGATCAACACGAATTTCGGCACGCTCAATCACTTCTTCCCGAACCTCACCACGCTGCTGGCGCCGGAGCAGGGCGGCGGTGCGGTGCGCGACGTCGGGAAGGACTTTCAGGCGGGCCTCGCCGCGCATCGCCACAAGGTGTTCCGCGGCTTCGTCAATGCGGTTCCGCAGCTCTCCCGCGCCTTTCCCGATCATGCGATCGTGCTTCGCCCGCACCCGGCGGAGAGCCATGAGATCTGGCGCGAGGCCGGCGCCGGCTGCCCGAACTTCCACGTCCTCCACGAGGGCAATGTCGTGCCATGGCTCATGGCGGCTGACGCGGTGGTGCACAACAGCTGCACGACCGGTTTCGAGGCGTATCTCGTCGGCACGCCGGTTCTCGCCTTCCGGCCTGCCCTGTCCGAGACCTTCGATCACGTCTTACCGAACGAGGTCAGCCACCAGGCCACGGATGCGGAGATGCTGATCGAGATGCTGCAGGCGGCGACGCGAGGCGCGCTCGCGCCCGACGCGGCCGAACGCGACCGCCGCCGCGCGCTCGCGGACCGCTATGTGTCGGCGCTGGACGGACGTCTGGCGGCGGAACGCATCGTCGATCGGCTCGACCAGCTCGAGGTGGGCGGATCCGTCGTGCGGCCGGCCGCGCTCACCCGTGCGAGAGGCTACATGGGCGCGGTGATCCGCCGTCTCGGAAAGGAGCGCAACGCCCGCATCCCCGGCCACAAGAACCATCCCGACTACACGCGCCATCGCTTCCCCGGCATCGAGCTCGACGAGGTGAACCGGCGCATCGTCCGTCTTCGGGACCTCCTCGGCCGGTTTCCCACGGCGCACGCCCGGCAGCTCGGCGAGAACATCTTCGAGATCGCAGCGTAATGTGCGGCATCTTTTTCTTCGCCTCGCCGACGCGGCGATTGCGCGACGGCGAGTGCGATGCGGCCCTTGCGGCCATGCATGCGCGGGGGCCGGATTCCCGGCATTGGCAGCGCTTCGGCGACTGCGTTCTCGGCCATACGCGGCTCGCCATCATCGATCCGCGGCCCGAGGCCGACCAGCCCTTTGCCTCGGCGGACGGGCGGCACGTCATCGCCTTCAACGGCGAGATCTACAACTACCGCGAATTGCGGGGCGAGCTCGCAGCGGCGGGGCGAAGGCTGCGCACTGCCTCGGATACCGAAGTGCTGCTCGAGGCGATCCTGCACTACGGCTGGCGGAAGGCGCTGCAGCGTGTGCGCGGCATGTTCGCCTTCGTGCTCCTGGAGCCGGAGACAGGCAGCTTTCTCCTGGCGCGGGATCATTTCGGCCAGAAGCCGCTCCACTACACTGCGGCGGCAGGAGGAGTCGCTGCGGCGTCGAACGTGAATGCGCTGCTCGGCCTGCTGCCGTCGGTGCAGCCGCATCTCCCGGCCTACTCGGTCTACATGTCGCCTGCCGGGGACACAGGGACCCGCGGCGCGTTCATGCCCGACCAGACCTTCTTCGAGTCGGTCCGCACACTTCCGGCCGGTCACGTTCTCGTCGGCGACCGCGACGGCACCCGGATCGAGCGCTATTTCGCGCCGCATGATCTGTTCGACATGGGCGCGTATCGGCGGAACTGCAGCCGCGAGCCGGACGATCTGCTGGCCGAGCTCGATCACCTCCTCGACCAGGCGGCGCGTCGCCACCTCGTCAGCGACCAGCCGGTCGGCGTGCTGCTGAGCGGCGGCATCGACTCGTCGCTCGTCTACTGGTATGCGGCACGGCATACCGGCGCACTCACCAATTTCGCGAAGATCTCGCCGGGGATCGAGCAGCTTCCCATGGAGGTCGTACCGGAGCTCCTGAAACGGCGGCCGAGCTCGACCTGCTTCCTGCTGCAGCGGCCGGCCGAGTATCTGCCGGGCCTCGTCGATTTCATCCGCATGTCCGCGGCGCCGGCCCGCTGGGGCGGCGGTCCGCCCATGCGCAGCCTGTGCCGCATGGCGCGGCGCAACGGCGTGTACGTGCTGCTCGGCGGCGACTGCGCCGACGAGTTCTTCGGCGGCTACGAGCATTACGGCCGGTACTTCGCCGATCCCAGGATCGACCCGACAGACCTCGGGCCGCTGATCGGCCTCGACCGCTCCAGCCCGTTCTACAGGGAGGGCGATGCCGAGCGCTACCTGGCCGGGGAGAGGGTGCTCCGCCGGGAGATCCTGGATTCTCTGGACGGTATCGACGACCGCGCGGAACGACTCCGCCTCGCCACCTTCTTCCACGACACCGCGACGTTCCTGCAGACCTGCAACCTGCCGCATAGCGACGCCTATTCGATGGCGGAGTCGGTCGAGCTGCGCAATCCGATGCTGGACCTGGACCTGGTGCGGTTCGTCTGCAACCTGCCGAACAGGTGGCGCGCGGCGGCGGATGCCTCCGGCGAGTTCGGGAAGGTGCTGATGCGCCGGCTGGCGGAGCGGGAGGTCGGCTCCTTCATCCAGAAGCGCAAGGAAGGAACGCGGAACTACGCGATGGCGGCCGCCGACCCGGCCTTCTGGTCCTTCGGCGAGTTCACGATCCGCTCGGNNACAAGAGGCAGATCATCCGGATGTACTACCTGGAGATCTTTCACCGCCTCTTCTTCGAGGGCTGCGACGCCCCGCTGGAGCGGGTCCTGAGCCCGGCAGGAAAATCGTTCTGCGGCAAAACGCTATCTCCGGATGTTCCTGCTTCTCTCGTGTACTCCGCTTGAGCTCTCCGGCCGGGTAGCTTGTCAGAACCGCACGGGTCGTCTATGAGCCGGGGGATTCCGGCACGTACCGGCGCTTCGGGACCGCACCGTCTGGCCTGAGCCTGCGGTCCCGGACAAGCTCGAATCAGGAGTCTGTGTAGATGGCAGGCGTGGGCGACGGTCTGGCGGCCGGGAATGCCAGTTGGAGCTTCGGTGGTGCCGTCGCGGAGCATTTCGACGAGCACGTCTCGAAGTCGGTCCCACTCTATCGAGAGGGGCACGCGCTGACATGTGCGCTCAGCGACTTCTTCGTGAAGCCGGGCTCGACGGTCTACGAGATCGGCTGCTCCACCGGTTCCCTCACCCTGAGCCTCGCCCAGCACAACGCCGCCAAGGCGGCCGCCCGTTTCGTCGGCATCGACGTGATGCCGGAAATGGTGGCGGTCGCCGAGCGCAAGCGTGCGAAGCTGGGGCTGCCCAACGTGAGCTTCGTCGCGGACGACGCGCTTGCCTTGGAGCTGGAGCCGGCCGACCTCGTCGTCGCCTATTACACGGTCCAGTTCGTGCGCCCGAGCCAGCGCCAGCAGCTCATCGACAAGGTCTTCCAGACGCTGCAATGGGGCGGCGGCTTCCTTCTGTTCGAGAAGGTCCGGGGACCCGACGCCCGCTTCCAGGACATGCTCACCACGCTCTACAACGACTACAAGCTCGAGCAGGGTTACACGCCCGACGAGATCGTGTCGAAGACGCGCAGCCTGAAGGGAGTCCTCGAGCCCTTTTCCACCCAGGGGAATCTCGATCTCCTGCGGCGCGCCGGCTTCGTCGACGTGACCACCGTGATGAAATATCTCTGCTTCGAGGGTTTCCTCGCCATCAAGTAGGCGCCGCGGCCCGCCGCCCCGCCGACACGACCGGCGCAGAGCTGCGCCCGTCGAGTATCCACGCCAATCCAGGAATTTCGACCGTCCCATGAACGCGACTGCCCATTTCGTCAAGGACAACGGCATCCGGCTTCCGGATGCCGTTGTCCTTNNCCGGCTTCCGGTGAGCGACGACTATCTCCTGCCTTTCCTGTCGCCGACCAGCCCCGGGACGAACTACTGGGATTCCCCGCCTCCCGGGGCGGCGCTCGACCGTCAGCGCGGCCGGATCATCCTGCAGATCCACCAGATCCTCGATCATCTCGGCCGCTGCGGAATCGATCTGAAGGGCAAGACGCTGCTCGACATCGGCACCGGGAACGGAATGGTCCCCAAGCTGCTCCTGCAGTTCTCCGATCTGTCGGCGGCGGTCGGCGTCGATCCCTATCTCGACGGCGAGCACAAGACGAGCTGGCAGAAGCACGATCAGGACAGCCTCTTCCGCGAGCTCGTGGCCTATATCGACGAGCACTGCCAGGGCAGCCTCGCCTTCGAGCGCTACCGGCATCTGGCAGGCTTCGAGCACTTCACCGCGCGGCCCGCTCCCGTGTCCTACAGCAGCCAGGGATCGAAGAATTTCCGTTTCGCCAAGATCGGCGCGCATGACCTGGCGGAGCTCGGGGAGAAATTCGACCTGTTCTACTGCAAGGCGATCGACCACATCCCGGACTGGCCCGGCATCTTCCGCGCCATCGACGCCGTCGCGAGCGACGATGCGGCGATCTGCATCAAGCATTTCTCCTTCTTTTCCTATCTCGGCCCGCATCGCTACGCGACCACCAACATTCCCTGGGGCCACCTGCTCCTCACCGACGACGAGTACCGCCGCTTCGCGCAGGAATTCCACGGCCACCGTGCGGAGCAGATGGTGGATTTTTATTTCAGCGGGCTCTCCTACCCGCGCACGCCGATGTCGGACCTCGTCGAAATGGCGCGGCGAAGCGGATTCGTGCTGCACGAGATCGTCAACGAGCCGCTGCGCCACGTGGGCAAACTCCAGCCCTTCGTCGACGACGTGCCGGGCTTCTGGAACATCGTGCACGAGAACTGGCCGCGCGTGAGCGCGGAAGAGCTGTTCTCGGGCCGCTATCACATGATATTCAAGCGCGCGGGGCGCTGACCTCGGAGTCGGCGAAAGGGGGCCCGGGGGGACATTCGACCAGGCGAGGACGATCTCCGGCTCGACGAGAGACTGGCCGTGGGTCGTGCTGTTCAGTTCGCTTGAGTTCATCTTTCTGTTTCTGCCTCTGGTCCTGGCGGCAGACCTATTGTTCTGGCGCCTGGGACTGGAGCGGCTCGCCATCGTCTGGCTGCTCGCCGCATCGCTGTTCTTCTACTGCTGGTGGGATCCGCGCTACGGCCTCCTTCTCGGCGCGTCGATCCTGGTCAATTACGGCTTCGGCTGGGCGCTCGCTGCGCCACGCACGCGGCGTCTTTCGGTGCTCTGGGCGGGCATCGTCTTCAACGTCGGGCTGCTCGCCTATTTCAAGTACGCCAACTTCTTCGTCGACAGCCTGAACGCTGCAGGACTCTCGGATCTCCATCTGACGGCGATCCTCCTGCCGCTCGGGATCTCCTTCTTCACCTTTCAGCAGATCGCCTATCTCGTGGATACGTGGCGGGGGGACGCACATGACCGGAACCTCATCCGCTACGCCCTGTTCGTGACCTTCTTTCCGCATCTGATCGCCGGTCCCCTCGTGCATCACGCGGAGATGATGCGCCAGTTCACCGCGGCGCGACGCCGGCTGATGAGCTGGGACACCGCCGCGAGCGGCCTCGGCATCTTCACCGTGGGGCTCTTCAAGAAGGTCGTCATCGCGGACGGGCTCAGCGCCTACAGCACGCCCGTGTTCGCCGCGGCCGACGCCGGACTGACGGTCAGCACGATCGAAGGCTGGATTGGGGCCCTGGCCTACACATTCCAGCTCTATAACGACTTCTCCGGCTACTCGGACATGGCGATCGGCATCGCCCTGCTGTTCGGGATCCGGCTGCCGCTCAATTTCCTGTCGCCCTACAGGGCGCGCAGCGTCACCGAGTTCTGGCGACGCTGGCACGTCACCCTGTCCCGATTCCTGCGCGACTATCTCTACATCCCGCTCGGCGGCAATCGCCGCGGCCGCGCGGCTTCCTATCGGAATCTGATGATCACCATGGTGCTCGGCGGGTTCTGGCACGGCGCCTCGGTGACCTTCCTGGTCTGGGGCGCGCTGCACGGCGCTTATCTCGTGGCGGAGCGCCTGGTCCGCGACATGCGGGGACGGGATGCCGCGCCGCTGCTGCCCGTCCCGCTCGCCTGGTTCCTGACGTTCCTGGCCGTGGTCGTCGGATGGGTCTTCTTCCGCGCCGAGACGCTCCAGGGCGCCGGAGACATCATCGCCGGCATGATCGGCGCCTCGGGATCGTTCGCCTCCCTCGACAATCTGGGCGCCGCCCGATTCGAGGTCGGCGAGCTGACGATCCTGCTCGCCGTCTCCATCGCGAATGCGCTGGTGCTGCCGACGGCCAGCGAGTTCTTCCTCGAACGCCGGACCCTGGTCCGGTTCACGCCGAATGCGGCGAGCGCGATCGTCACGCTGATCGGCTGGGGGTTCATCGTGATGAGCCTCGGGGGGCGCAGTGAGTTCCTCTATTTTCAGTTCTAGACCCCGGCTCTTCGTCGTTGCCGTCGTCGCCGCCGTCCTCGGCCTGGGTGCGGCCGGCGCCTTGGCCGGCGCCTATTTCACCATGACCGGCGACCTGCTCGACGAGCGCGCCGTGGCGAGGCTGCAGCGGGAAAGCGGAGCCGCCTGCACCTATGTGAGCCTCGCCGAGAGCAACCACGCCGCCTATAAGCTCGCCGCCTTCGAGGATGTCTCGCCCGGCGTGGTCGCGCTCGGCTCGTCCCGCGTTCTGGAGTTTCACGGCCGCATGTTCGATCGGCCCTTCTACAATCTCGGCCGCGCCATGAACGATCTCGCGGACGGCGCGGAGGTGTTGCGGCGTATGGAGCGTCGCGCCGTTCCCGAGGTCGTGCTGCTCGGTGTGGATTACTGGCTGTTCAGCCCCAACTACAACCCGCCGGCCGGCGGTTCCGCCCGGCCGGCCGTCGATCCGGCGGATCCGGTGCAGCTGTTTCGGCTCGTCGGTGCTCTGTGGAAGAGCCCGGAGCTGGCGCCGGATCCCTGGGACCTGATCACGAAGGATCGAGATTGCCCGATCGGGGTCGCCGCGAAGAGATATCGCGCCGGGTTCGGCGCGGACGGATTCTACTACTACGGCGACCGGGTGCTGCGGCCGCAGGGGAGCATCGAGGACTACCAGTTCCGCGACAGCCTCGCCAGGGCGCGCCACGGCGCCCGGCGCTTCGAGCATGGCGACGAGCCGGATCCCGCCCGGATCGAGGCGCTGGCTGCGATCGTGCGCGCCTTGGAGGCGCGGGGCGCCAAGGTGATCGTCTTCGCGCCGCCGGTGGCGCCGCGGGTTGCGCAGGAGATGGCAGACAGCGGCAGATACGGCTACGTGTCCAAGAGCTGGTCGGCCCTCATGGAGCGCGGCGTGCCGGTTCACGACTTCCACGATCCCGCGTCCCTGGACCTGCAGGACTGCGAGTTCATCGACGGCTTTCACGCCGGCGACGCTGCCTTCGGCCGGCTTCTGCAGGCGTTGGCCGTGCGGGAGCCGATGCTGCGGCCCTATGTCGACAGCGCGGAGCTCGAGCGCCTGTCCGCGATCACGGGCCGGGCGGCCGTCTATCTTCAGGAGACGTTCGGGATTGCCGAGCCGGATTTCCTCGGCCTCGGCTGCCCGAAATAGCCGGCGCGCCCCGCCGGCTCAGTCGAGCTCGAACCGGTCCTTGTAGTCGAGCTTGAGTGCCGGGTCCTGGTCCTCCTTCCGGAGGACGGCGTTGCCCACCACCAGCATCTCGATCTCCGAGCCCATGAAGCAGCGGAAGGCGTCTTCCGGCGTGCAGACGATGGGCTCGCCGCGCACGTTGAAGCTGGTGTTCACCAGCACCGGGCAGCCGGTCTTCGCCTTGAAGGCGGTGAGCAGCGCGTGATAGCGCGGGTTGGTCTCGGCGTGCACCGTCTGAATGCGCGCCGAGTAGTCGACATGGGTCACGGCCGGGATGTCGGAGCGCGGCACGTTCAGCTTGTCGATGCCGAACAGCGTCTGCTCCGCCGCGCTCATCTGCCGCCGCCGGCGCTTCACCACGTCGGCGACGAGGAGCATGTAGGGGCTGTCGCCGTCCAGCTCGAACCAGTCCGCCACGTCCTCGCGCCGCACCGAGGGTGCGAAGGGGCGGAAGGATTCGCGGTACTTCACCTTCAGGTTCAGCACCTTCTGCATGGTGGGCGAGCGCGGATCGCCCAGGATGGAACGCCCGCCCAGCGCGCGCGGCCCGAACTCCATGCGGCCCTGGAACCAGCCGACGGCCTTTTCGGCGACCAGCGCGTCCACCGTCGTCGCGATCAGCTGGTCGTCGTCGAGCGTCTGGAATCGTGCGCCGGCCGCGGCGAGGCGTCGGCCGATCTCCGCCTGGGCGAAGGCCGGGCCGAGATAGGAGCCGCGCATGCCGTCGAGCGCGCCATTCAGCCTGCGCGGGCCGTCCTGGAATTGGTGATAGGCATTGAGGGCGGCGCCCAGCGCGCCGCCGGCGTCGCCCGC
>JRYH01001954.1_pt1 | contig 12132 bp, 12 predicted proteins | sample 235351 | NCBI WGS metagenome assembly JRYH01 (sample SAMN03074221, study PRJNA261480) | activated sludge metagenome | biome: Wastewater Treatment Plant; feature: Wastewater; material: Activated sludge; isolation source: activated biomass of a wastewater treatment plant treating wastewater... ... | reverse complement strand
CTGCTCGCGCATGTTGAGGCGCTTCATGAAGTGCGTCGGCACGCCGATCTCGCCGAGCCGCTGGAAGATGTACTCGGAGATGCGGTTGTTGAGCACGCCCTTGCCTTCGATCAGCGCGTGCTTCTTCGCATTGAACGCGGTCGCGTCGTCCTTGAAGTGCTGAATGAGAGTTCCGGGCTCCGGTCCCTCGTAAAGAACCTTCGCCTTGCCCTCGTAGACTCGACGCCGCTTGTTCATCGATCCTGGTCCTTTGACGATCACGCTCATGCTCAACTTCTGTTTCGAGAGGACAGCCCGTCCCGCGGGGGCCCGACCCATTGATCTTTCAGCGAGATTTTTGGATTTCTCGTCGTGGCTTGGGACGGCCGAACGCACAAAAATCATGACCTGGACACTAGCCGAAGCAGGGGTCAGAAACAATCTAAACAAGGGCCTGGGGTCCTTCCTGTGCGGTGCGGTAGACAAGCCGTTGATTTGTCTGCTCCGTCGGGTTACGGCTGCCGTACAATGGGCAGGCGCGAGACCCATACAACCCGCACGTGCCTCGGAACAAAGCTGGAACGTCCGGCGTGGAACAGTCCTGGTGGAGATGGTCATGACAACGTTCGACGATAGAGAGAAAGCCTACGAGAAGAAGTTCGCCCTGGACCAGGATCTGCGCTTCAAAGCGGAAAGCCGCCGCAACAAGATGCTGGCCGAGTGGGCGGCTGAGAAGCTCGGCATCACGGGCTCCGACGTCGAGGAGTACGTCAAGGCCGTGCGCAAGGCCGACCTCATCGAGAAGGGGGACGACGACGTGCTGCGCAAGGTGAAGCAGGACTTCGCCGACAAGGGCATCGCGATCGACGAAGCGGAGCTGCGCAAAGTCATGAGCCAGTTCCTCGCCAAGGCGGTGGCCGACGTCGAGGCCGCGAGCAAGTCGTAGGCGAGGCTGCGCGGCTCGTCAGGTCGCAAGGCCCTTGAGGAACGATCCGAACCGCAGCACGCCCTCGGGCCAGGGTCCATGGCCCGAGGCGCTGTTGATGTGGCCGGCATCGCCCGCTTCGACCAGCGTCGATCCCCACGCCTCCGCAAGCGCCGCAGCCCGCTCAATCCGGCAATAGGGATCGGTCGAGGATGCGACCAGGATCGACGGAAAGGGCAGCGCATCGAGCGGGAGCGGCGCAAATCCGCTGCCGTCGCCGTCGAGCTTGAGCCCCTGCGTTTCCGGCCAGTCCGCCGCATTGTCGACGTCGGCCGGCGCCACGAGGAATGCGCCCGACAGAAAGCCCTTGGGGATGCGCCGCGCCAGGTGCGCCACCGCCGCGACGCCGAGGCTGTGTGCGACGAGCACCACGGGCCGCGTGCTCTCGACCGCGCTCTCGATGATGCGCCCCACCCAGGCCTCACGCTCGGGCGCGATCCAGTTCTCCTGCTCGACGCGCCGCGCCGTCTTGAGCGTCCGCTCCCAGCGGGACTGCCAGTGGTCCGGCCCCGAGCTCGACCAGCCGGGAACGATCAGGATGTCGACTTCGGACGTGCGCATGGACCCTCTCAAGTCGTCGCTTCGGTGTATCGGCGCGCCCCGGTGCTCCGCATGGCCCCTCGCGGGATGACGGGATGCAGGATCGGAGGGAGCGGGGCGCGGCAGCCCGGCGCGTCGGGCCCCGAACGGGCGTCCCGCGGCGAGGCGGCGCGAAAAGATCGGGATCCGGGAGCATGCCGTGGGTTCAGCCATCCGCGCGAGCATAGCCTACGTCGAGAACGTGCCCAAGCGTGGCAGCGGGCAGGGAGGGATCCGCAGACAGCCGGTCAGCGCGCGGAGGTCTTGGACGGCGGATCGGCCCCGGCGCGGTTGGCCGCGGTGCGCCGCGCCCGGCTGTCACCCCAGGTGAAGAGCCCCACGCCGAGGAGCACGAGGCTCGACCCCACGGCATCGGCCAGCGTGAACGGCTCGCCGAGCAGACTGACCGCGAGCCCGATGGTCACCACGGGCGAGACGGTTGCGATCATGGAGACGGCCGAGGGGGAGACGCGCGCGAGCCCGGCGTTGATGAGGAACGTCGGCAGCACGGTCGCGACGAGCGCGCAGCCGAACGCCAGCCACAGGAAGCGCGGCGGGGCGGCGAAGCTGCCCGAGCCGAGAATCGCCTGGTGCAAGACGCACGCGATGCCCGCGGCCGTGAGCGCGATGCTCGTGAACAGCGCGCTCCCGAGGCGGGGGATGACACGCTGTGCCAGGATCTGGTGCCAGGCGAACGAGATCGCCGCGCCGAGCACGAGTGCCGTGCCGATGGCAGTGTTGCGTCCGCCCTGCGGGAGGTCGACCGCGAACACGATCGCAAGCCCGATATAGGTGACGACCGCCGCCGCGATGCCGAAGCCCGACGGGGCCTCGTGGTAGAGCACCGCGCCGATGAGCATGACGAACAGCGGATAGGTGAACAGCACGAGCCGCTCGAGGGAGGCGCTGATGTACATGAGGCCCGCGAAGTCGAACGCCGAGGCCACGTAATAGCCGATCAGTCCGATGAAGGCCGCCCAGGCGATGCTTGCGGCATCGGGCGGCGGCTCGCCGTTGGCGCGGCGCCTGGCGTAGGCCCAGAGGCCGATGGCGACGAACACGGGCGTGGCGAAGATCATGCGGTAGGCGAGGAACAGCGCCGCGTCGAGCTGGTCCTGGAAGGCGAGCTTGATGAAGATGGCCTTGGTCGAGAAAAAGGCCGCGCCGACCGCGGCGCACGCGTAACCCACGATGCGGCTGAACGGCGATCTCATGCGGGTACGGTTCTGCTAGAGCATTTTCCGACGAAGTGGATGCCGGTTCGTCGTAAGAAAATGCGACCAATCAAAAACCTAGAGCGTCCGATCCGATTCCATCGGATCGCAAGACGCTCTAGGCTGTGCCGAAGACCCGTTCGAAGATCGCGTCCACGTGCTTCACGTGATAGCCGAGGTCGAACATCGCCTCGAGCGCCTCCGCGGGGACTTTCGCCGTCACGTCCTTGTCCGCCTTGAGCTCCGCCAGGAAATCGGCGCCCGTCTCCCAGGTCTTCATGGCGTTGCGCTGGACCATGGCGTAGGCCGCCTCGCGCGAGGCGCCCGCCTGCGTGAGCGCGAGCAGCACGCGCTGCGAATTGTGCAACCCGCCGAGCCTGTCGAGGTTGCGCTTCATGTTGTCCGGATAGACGACGAGCTTCTCGATCACGCCGGCCATGCGGTTGAGCGCGAAGTCGAGCGTGACCGTGGCGTCTGGGCCGATCATGCGCTCGACGGAGGAATGCGAGATGTCGCGCTCGTGCCAGAGCGCCACGTTCTCCATCGCCGGGATGGCGTAGGAGCGCACCATGCGGGCGAGGCCGGTGAGGTTCTCGGTCAGCACCGGGTTGCGCTTGTGCGGCATCGCCGACGAGCCCTTCTGCCCCGGCGAGAAATACTCTTCGGCCTCCAGCACCTCGGTGCGCTGCAGGTGGCGGATCTCGATGGCGAGCCGCTCGAGCGAGGAGGCGACGACCGCGAGGCCGGCGAAGTAGGCGGCATGGCGGTCCCGCGGGATCACCTGCGTCGAGACGGGCTCGGGAACGAGGCCGAGCTTCGCCGCGACATAGGCTTCCACGGACGGATCGATGTTGGCGAAGGTGCCGACCGCGCCCGAAATCGCGCAGGTGGCGACCTCGCGCCGCGCCGCGACCAGCCGTTCGCGGCCGCGCGTGAACTCGGCATAGGCCGACGCCAGCTTGACGCCGAACGTCGTCGGCTCCGCATGGATGCCGTGGCTGCGTCCGATGGTGAGGGTGTCCTTGTGCTCGAAGGCGCGCGCCTTGAGCGCGGCGAGCAGCCGGTCGACATCGGCGATCAGGATGTCGGCGGCGCGCACGAGCTGCACGTTGAGGCAGGTGTCGAGCACGTCGGACGACGTCATGCCCTGGTGCACGAAGCGGGCGTCGGGCCCCACGTGCTCGGCGAGGTGGGTGAGGAACGCGATGACGTCGTGCTTTGTCACCGCCTCGATCTCGTCGATCCGCGCCGTGTCGAAGACGGCTTTGGAGCCTTTGTCCCAGATGGCGCGCGCAGCCTCCTTCGGGATGGTGCCGGCATCCGCCATGGCCGAGGCGGCATGTGCCTCGATCTCGAACCAGATCCTGAAGCGCGTCTCGGGCGTCCAGATCGACGCCATCTCGGGTCGTGAATAGCGGGGGATCATCTTTGCGTCTCGTGCTCGGAGCGAGAGAGGCCACTAGCAGACCCCGCAGGCGGCATCAATCGCACGCGCCATCGGGAGAGTGAGGGCGCACACATCCGGGGTTGTGTGGCAGGCGCGACATTATGCCGTGTAGGCTCACGGAATTTCCACCGGAATGGCCCGTATTTCCGGGCGTTACGGCCTTCGCCGGAACCGGTTTCGCAATGCGGAACATCACGATTGATGTCAGCCAGAATCCGCGAAAAACGAAAATACACCAGAAAGTTACACCGTATTGCGTCGCAAAAGACACAGGGGTGCGGCGCAACAATTCGTGAAGGCTAAGTGCCCAGATCGGGCCATATTCCGATGTTTGATGAGCCCCTCACGCTGAGGGTAGGAGTTTAAACCATACGGTCAGTGTTGCGGAATTGTCAGAGCTATGACCTCCGAATTTGAGTATTCTGAAAATACTCATTGTGCCTTGGACGAGGGTTCGGGAATCGCACTGAGATTCACCCCTCGTTCATCGAGCGGCTGATACCGGACACGGGATCAGGACCTGTCGGGCTCGGTAACGACGCGACAAACTAGGGGTAAGTAATGACTGAACAGATGCAAGCCGAGATTGTAGAACTCAATCATCGGCTGGATGAGATCGACGATCCGCGCCGATCCTTTGCGATCGTGCAGGAAAAGATCCGTGCTTGCCGCAAGCGCGGCCAGCAGGTTCCGGAAGCCCTCTCGCTGATGGAACGCCGTCTCGCGGCCGAGTGCCGGATCGAATCCCAGGGGCGCTGAGCCCCGCCACACCGATCCGCCATATGCGGAGAGAGGCAACGGCAGGGTCGGGTGCGTATCGTTTGGGTTCTTCTGAATCGCGGAGCGCAAGCCGGCGCTCCCCGCCGATCGCTCCGAGTGTGTGTGTTGACCGGAATACTCATCGGCACGCGTGCGCAGCCGCGTTGCTCGCCTCCGACGAGACAGCGCTGTTAGGCTCGGCGCCATGAGGCCCAATTCCGAATGGGCGCGCTCAATCTTCCTTGATCACCCATCGGCCGGGATGGGCTGAAGCAGGCGCAAAAGCGCGCGCCTCGAGGTCGCCGTTGGCATCGAAGCGGATCTCGCCGAGCGCTCGCGTCGTGACCGGCGCGGCGCGCAGCGCCGCCGACAGCGTGCGGGCGTCCGTCGTGCCGGCCTTGCGGGCCGCTTCAAGCCAGGCTTCGAACGCCCCGCGCGCCTCCCCTGCGCGGGCGTCGTCCACGTCCGATGCGCCGGGAACGAGACCCGCCGGCAACAGCACCTCGACCGGAGTCTCCGCCTTGACGGCGAAATCGGCGAAGTCGGATGTCGCGAGCGCATCCGTCCCGAGCACGCGGATGGGAAGCCTGAGTTTCTCGATGCCATAGACGATCAGCGAGGCTTCGGCCGGATAGCCCGCAAACAGCACCGCCTCCGCGCCCGTCTCCTGAAGCTGTCGCACGATGTCCGTGTAATCGTGCCTGCCGGCGACGAGCGGCACGAGCGCGACCGGGGTGACCTGCATCGCCTTGAGGGCCGCGGCCGCGCCATCGACGATCGAACGTGCATAGCCGGTCCGGTCGTGGACGAGGGCGACGCGCCCATGCGGCGCATGAGCCACCAGCCACCGGGCCGCCGCGTCCCCCTGCCGGTCGTCGCGCCCGGCGAGACGGAGCGCGGGCACGGGAAGTGCTGCGTTCGCGCGTGTCACGTCGGGATGGCGCGCGCCGACCGCGATCATGAGCACGTCCGAATGGCCGTAGAGTTTCGCGGCGGCCGTGGCCGCGCTCGAGCACGGATGTCCGATCGCTACTGCCGCCCTCTGCGCGATGAGGGTCGCCGCGGCGCCCTCCGCCGTCGCCTGCGCGCATCCGTCGTCGGCGACGACGAGTGCGATCGGCTCCCCAAGCACGCCGCCCGCGGCATTGGTCTCCGCGACCGCGGCCTCGAGCGCGCGCTGCATGGCGAGCCCCGCGCCCGCCATGCGCCCCGTGAGCGGCGCCGCGAGCCCGACGCGAATCTCCGCCGAGGCCGGCGCGGACAGGCCGAGCATGGCGGCGAGAATCGTGGCGAGGAGCCCAAGAAAAGGCAGCGCCCCCACGTGGGTTGAGAACAAGGTCGGCGCGCTACGCCGCGTCATCGCGCGCCAAGAGGAACGCCGCCCAAGCATGGGCGCGCGTCAGTTCTGCACGTAGATGATCGATCCGTCAGGCTGCTTCTGCCATGTGTACATGACGTAATCGATGCGCGTCACGTCGCCCTTCCCGTCGAACGCGAGATCGCCGATCACGGTCTTGTACGCTTTCCCCTTGTGCAGCTCCTCAGCGACCTTGGCGGGATCGAGCGAGCCGGTGTCCTTCGCCGCTTCCGCGACCGCCTGCACCGCGGCGTAGGCGTAGAGCGTATAGGCTTCCGGCTTGAAGTTGCGCGCCTTGAACTTCTCGATGACGGCCTGCGCCTCGGGCCGCTTCTGCGGATCGGGGCCGAACGTCATCAGCGTGCCTTCGGTGCCCGGTCCGCCGAGTGCTGCGAACTCGTCGGTGGCGATGCCGTCCCCGCCCATCATGACGGCATTGACGCCGGCGGCGCGCATCTGGCGCAGGATGCTGCCGCCTTCCGTATGCACGCCGCCCCAGTAGACGATGTCCGCGCCCGAATCCTTGATCTTCGAGACCAGCGCGCTGAAGTCGCGCTCGCCCGAGTTTATGCCTTCGTAGAGAACCTCCTGCACGCCGAGCGCGTTCATGGTCTTCTTCGTCTCGTCGGCGAGCCCCTTGCCGTAGGTGGTCTTGTCGTGCGCGACGGCGACCTTCTTGTCCTTGAAGTGCTGGGCGATGTATTCGCCCGCGACCTTGCCCTGCTGGTCGTCGCGCCCGCAGACGCGGAACACGTTGGTGAGCCCGCGCTCCGTGATCTTGGGATTGGTCGAGCCGGGCGTGATCATCAGGATGCCGTTCTCGGCATAGACGTCGGAAGCGGGCTCGGTGACGCCCGAGTTGAAGTGGCCGATCACGAAGCGCACGCCATCGCCGACGAACGTGTTGGCGACCGAGCGGCCCTGCTTGGGGTCGCCCGCGTCGTCGCCGACCACGAGCTCGATCTGCTTGCCGTTGAGGCCGCCCGCCGCGTTGATGTCGTCGACCGCCTGTTGCGCGCCTTGCCGGAGCTGGGCGCCGAACACGGCGTCCTTGCCGGTGAGCGGCCCGGCGACCCCGATCTTGAGCTTGTCCTCGCCGCCGCAGGACGCGAGCGCGAGCGCGGCGAGAACCGTCGCGAGAAGAGCTCCCGGAAGCTTGGAGGGGCGCATGAGAGAGGTTCCTTCTGAGCGAGGCCCGCGCCGTCGGCCGGGCGTTGGAAAGTCTGTTCGGCCCCGGTTGTGGCCCGAAACGGCGGCGGAGTCATGTCCGCATGCGCCCTTACGGGCGGTCGCGCCAGGTCAGCGGGCTCGAACGCTGGAACATCCAGGGATATTGCTCCGTCATGTGTCGCGTGCGCCGCGTCCGGTAGCCGATCAGTGCGATCGCGGCGAGAATGGCGAAGTCGACGAGGTAGTTCGGCAGCGAAAGCAGGGCGCCGCCGAACAGCGCGTAGTGGAGGAAGCGGACCGCCGCCGCGAGCAGCGCCGTATAGGCGGCCACAGGCCAAGCCGCGCCCCAGCCCTGGGCGACCGCCTGTCCCGTTCTCCAGGCCGCGCCCCCGCCGATGAGCAGCGTCAGCAGCACGAAATGCCAGACGGTCTGCGTGCTGTCGTCCGCATAGCCGAGCGAGGTCAGGAACGAGTCAAGCATCGGAGCCTCCGGCCGCACGATACAACGCTCCGGGATCCGTCCCCATCAATGCCTCCCGCCTTCGAGATAGGCCTGCCGGATCTCGGGCCGCGCCAGCAGCTCCCGCCCCGTCCCGCTCATGGTGATGACGCCGTTGACCATCACGTAGGCGCGATGGGCGAGCTTCAAGGCGTGGAACGCGTTCTGCTCGACGAGGAAGATCGTCATGCCCTGGCTGTTGAGCTCCGCCAGCGTGGCGAAGATCTGCTTGACGATGAGCGGCGCGAGGCCGAGCGACGGCTCGTCGAGCATCAGGAGCTTCGGCCGGCTCATGAGCGCGCGCGCGATGGCGAGCATCTGCTGCTCGCCGCCCGAGAGCGTACCGCCGCGCTGCGCGAGGCGCTCCTTGAGGCGCGGGAAGAGCTGCGTTACCCGCGCAAGGTCCTCCTCGAAGTTCCGGTTGCCGTCGACGGCCGCGCCCATCTGCAGGTTCTCGAGCACGGTCATGTGCTGGAAGATACGCCGCCCTTCGGGCGATTGCGCGATGCGAAGCCGCGCGATGGCGTGCGTGGAGAGCCCGGTGATCGGTTTCTCCTCAAACAGGATCTCGCCGTCGCGCGCACGCGGGTTGCCGAACACGGTCATCATGAGCGTCGACTTGCCCGCGCCGTTGGCGCCGATCAGCGTCACGATCTCCCCGCGGTTGACGTCCAGCGAAACGCCCTTGAGCGCCTGGATGTTGCCGTAGAAGGCCGAGACGCCCTGGATCGCGAGTAGGGGAGCGGTCATGGCTGGATGCCCCCCGCTTCGGCGGCCGCCACCCCTTCGTCGTCGACGCCGAGATAGGCGGCAATCACCCTGGCGTCGTTGCGGACTGCCTCGGCCGTGTCGTCGGCGATCTTGACGCCGTACTCGATGACGACCACGTGGTCGGAGATGTCCATCACGACCGACATGTCATGCTCGATGAGCAGGATCGAGACGCCCGTCTGCGCGCGGATTCCGCGCAGGAGGCGGGTCAGCTCCGCGCTCTCGCGGTTGTTGAGGCCCGCGGCCGGCTCGTCGAGGCAGAGCAGCACCGGATTGGTGCACATGGCGCGCGCGATCTCGAGCCGCCGCTGCGCGCCGTACGGCAGGTCGCCCGCCGGGTCGTCCGCGCGATCGACGAGGTTCACCACCTCGAGCCACGCGCGAGCAAGCTCCACCGACTTGCGCTCCGCCGCGCGATACTTGGCGAGGCCGAGCAGACCGCCGAGCGTGTAGTCGGACGCCGCCATCAGCGTCTTGTGCTGGGCGACGATCAGGTTCTCGAGCACCGTCATGCCGGGGAAGAGGCGGATGTTCTGGAACGTGCGCGCCACGCGCGCCTCCGATGCGATGGCATGGTCCGGCATGCGCTCGAGCAGGAACAGCTCGGGGTTGGCTCCCTGCGTGCGCCTCTTGTCCGAGCGCGTCAGCGCGGCGACGGCGTCCGGCTCGGCATTGCCGCCGTGCGCGAGCGCGAGCCGCCCGCTGGTCGGCTTATAGAATCCCGTAATGCAATTGAAGACCGTCGTCTTGCCGGCCCCGTTGGGCCCGATCAGCGCCGTGATGTCGCCGCGCCCGACGGCGAACGAGAGGTCGTTCACCGCCACGAGGCCGCCGAACCGCATCGAGAGATGGTCGACCACGAGCAGGGGTTCGGAGAGCCAGCGCATGGGGAACCCCTCACTCCGCCGCCGCGGCCGCCGGCGCGCCACGCGTGGGCTGGGTCTTGAGGCGCACCGTCGGCTCGCGCGTCGCGATGAGCCCCTTGGGGCGCCAGACCATGAGCATCACCATGGCGAGGCCGAACAGCAGCATGCGGTATTGCGCCGGGTCGAAATCCGGGCCGAACACGGCCTTGAGCACGCCGAGCTCGCGCAGAAGCTCCGTGCCGCCCACCATGACGGTGGCCGCGATGGCGACGCCGACCATGCTGCCGAGTCCGCCGAGCACGACGATGGCGACGATCATCGCGCTCTCGAGGAACTCGAACGACTTGGGGCTGATGAAGCCGTAATGCGCCGAGAAGAACGCGCCCGCGAGCCCGCCGAAGAAGGCGCCGGCCGCGAACGCCGTGACCTTGGTCGTGACCGTGTTGATGCCGAGCGAGCGGCAAGCGATCTCGTCCTCGCGCATCGCCTCCCAGGCCCGCCCGACCGGAAGCGTCCGGAGCCGGAGCGTGACCCGGTAAGCCGCGATCGCGAGGGCGAGTACGAGGTAGTACATGAAGGCCAGGCGGTAGAACGGCGAATAGGGGATGCCGAGGAGCGACGTGAGCGACCCCGCCTCGGGCCCGAGCGAGAGGCCGAACAGCGTCGGCTTCGGGATGTTCGAGATGCCCGCATATCCCCCCGTCACAGGCACCCAGTTGACGAGCACGAGCCGGACGATCTCGGCGAACGCTAGCGTGACGATGGCGATGTAGTCGCCCTTGAGCCGCAACACCGGCAGGCTGATCATGACGCCCCAGAACGCGGCCAGGATGCCGGCCAGCGGCAGCACGATCCAGAACGAGAGTCCAAACGTCGTCGTGAGCAGCGCCGACGAGTAGGCGCCGACCGCATAGAAGGCGACGAAGCCGAGGTCGAGCAGGCCCGCGAGGCCGAGGATGATGTTGAGCCCGAGCCCCAACAGCACGTAGATCAGGATCTGAATGCCGTAGGTATCGACGAGCTTGAGAAGGCCGGGCCCGCCCGCCGACGAGATCGCCAGCGCAATGAGCGGATAGGCGAGGAGCAGCGCGAGCCCGATGCGCGGCAGATGCCGGACGAAGGGATGCGGCGGATGAGCCGCGGCGGTCTTTCCGGGCGCCGTCCGCCGAAAGCCGGCCGGCCTGAGCAGCGTCAGCAGGAAGACGCCGAGCGTCGCGATGCCGGCGAGCGCGAACGTGAGCCCCCAGCGGGGCGTCAGTACGAGCTGGTTGGAGAAGTTCGTGTCCGTGCGCAGCGCGACGATCGGGAACGCGAGGCCGAGCGTGATGAGCCCGGCGAGCAGCGCCTTCTTCAACGCGTCGACCGGTGCCCCCATGGCTCAGACCTTCTCGACGTCGGGCCGGCCGAGCAGGCCGGAGGGCAGGAAGATGAGCACGATGGCCAGGATCGAGAAGGCGGCGACATCCTTGTAGTCGATGGTGAAGTAGGCCGACCAGAAAGTCTCGATGAGGCCGATCAGGAGGCCGCCGAGCACGGCGCCGGGCAGCGAGCCGATCCCGCCCAGCACGGCCGCCGTAAAGGCTTTGACGCCGGGCACGAAGCCGTCCGAGAAGCTGACGACGCCGTAGTACGTCATCCAGAGCAGCCCGGCCACGGAGGCCAGCATGGCGCCGATGATGAACGTGAGCGAGACGGTGCGGTCCACGTCGACACCGAGGAGTGCAGCCATCTTGCGGTCCTGCTCGCAGGCCCGTTGCGCGCGCCCGAGGGATGTGTAGCGCACGACGTACCAGAGCACGGCGAGGAGGGCCGCCGTCACGGCCATGATCACGAGCTGCTTCTCCGCGAGCGTGACCGAGCCGTTGCCGACCGGGAACACCAGCACGTTGGACAGGATCGGCTCCAGCGTCTTGTTGCGCGGACCCTGGACGAGCTGCACGAAGTTGGAAAGGAAGATCGACATGCCGATGGCGGAGATCAGCGGCGCGAGTCGGAACGAGCCCCTGAGCGGCCGGTAGGCGAGCCGCTCGATGACCCAGCCCCAGAGGCTAGTCAGCGCCATGCCGAGCAGGAGCACGATGACGAGCGCCAGCCCGAGCGCGAAACCGCCCAGCACCTGCATTAGCAAGAGGAACAGGATGAGCGCGATGAAGGCGGCCAGCATGAACACGTCGCCGTGGGCGAAGTTGACCATGCCGATGATGCCGTAGACCATCGTGTAGCCGATGGCGATGAGGCCGTAGATGGAGCCGAGCGTGAGCCCGTTGATGAGCTGCTGGATGAAATAATCCATGTGCGCGCGCCGATCCCCCTGATTTGGCTCTCACCGTAGCTGTTTTAGCGGCGGAAGCGGCCAAGGGAACTGATTTTTCGCGATTCGTACCCACAGACGACCGACGCAGCATCACCTGCTGTGGATTGAGCACCCGGCGAGTAAATTTTGGCTGCGAGCGCCGTCCTGCATCCCGTGTGTCGGGATCCCGGCCGTCCATGCGAAGCATGGCTC
>JRYH01010781.1_pt1 | contig 12144 bp, 11 predicted proteins | sample 235351 | NCBI WGS metagenome assembly JRYH01 (sample SAMN03074221, study PRJNA261480) | activated sludge metagenome | biome: Wastewater Treatment Plant; feature: Wastewater; material: Activated sludge; isolation source: activated biomass of a wastewater treatment plant treating wastewater... ... | reverse complement strand
CCTGCGCCGCGGGGCGCGCGCGCACCGACCGGTTGCGCGTAGTCAGCCAGCGGCAGATCGGTTGCCCGGCCGGAACCGTGGCGGGCGCCGAGCATTGACGAGGATGGAGCCGGAATCCGCCCGGTCGGGCGTCGGATAGCGGGGCCTCGGCCGATCGGCGGGAGAGCCGCCCCGAAAAGGAGGGACGCGGGAGATGTTCGACGGAGTCGACGCCCTCCTCCTGGCCCGACTCCAGTTCGCCTTCACCGTCTCGTTCCACTTCATCTTTCCGGCCTTCACCATCGGGCTGGCGAGCTATCTCGCCGTGCTCGAGGGGCTATGGCTCTGGAGCGGGCGGGAAGTCTTCCTGTCCCTGTTCAAGTACTGGCTGAAGATCTTCGCCGTGACCTTCGCCATGGGCGTGGTCTCCGGGATCGTGCTCACCTACCAGTTCGGCACGAACTGGTCGGCCTTCTCGGACCGCACGGGGGCGGTCCTCGGCCCGCTCCTCGCCTACGAGGTGCTGACCGCCTTCTTCCTCGAGGCGGGCTTCCTGGGCGTCATGCTGTTCGGCATGACCCGGGTCGGCCGCGGGCTGCACTATGCGGCGACCGTCGCCGTGGCCGTGGGCACGCTCTTCTCCGCCTTCTGGATCCTCGCCGCCAACAGCTGGATGCAGACGCCGGTCGGCCACGGCATGAACGAGGCCGGGCAGTTCGTCCCCGAGGACTGGTGGCAGATCGTCTTCAACCCGTCCTTTCCCTATCGCCTGGTCCACACGGTGCTCGGCGCCTATCTGACGACCGCTCTCGTGGTCGGCGCGGTCGGGGCCTGGCATCTGCTGCGCGACCGCGCCAACGAGGGCGCGCGCGTCATGTTCCTGATGGCGATGGGCATGGTGGTGGTGACCGCGCCGGTGCAGGTGATCGTGGGCGACTTCCACGGCCTCAACACACTGGAGCACCAGCCCGTGAAGATCATGGCGGTCGAGGGCCATTTCGAAAGCCATCCGGAGGGGGCGCCGCTCTATCTGTTCGGGCTTCCCGACGAGGAGCGCAGGGCCGTCGACTACGGGATCGCCGTGCCCAAGGCGGGATCGCTCATCCTGAAGCACGATCCGGATGCCCCGATGCCGGGGCTCGACACGGTCGACCCGGCGGAATGGCCGCCGGTCGCGATCGTGTTCTGGTCCTTCCGCATCATGGTCGGGCTCGGCCTCCTCATGTTCGCGCTCGGGCTGACGAGCCTGGTCGCGCAGCTCCGCGGCCGGCTCTACGACTGGCGCGGCCTTCACCGCTTCGCCCTCGTCATGGGGCCGGCCGGCTTCGTCGCGGTGATCGCCGGCTGGGTGACGACGGAGGTCGGCCGCCAGCCCTACACCGTCTACGGGCTGATGCGCACGGCGGAGTCCGCCTCGCCGCTCGATGCGCCGGCCGTCGGCGCCTCGCTCGTCGCCTTCGTGATCGTCTATTTCACCGCGTTCTCCGCCGGCACCTGGTACATCCTGCGGCTGATGCGCCGCAGCCCCGTGCTGCGCGAGCCCGCGCCGGAGGAGGAGGAGAACGCGCCGATCCGGACCGCGGGAATCACCCCGGCCCTGGCGGTCGCGCCGGACCGGACCCTCGGCACCGCGGGGGGAGGACACTAGCCATGGTCGTCTTCGACCTGCCCACGATCTGGGCCTTCCTCCTGGCCTTCGCCGTCTTCGCCTATGTCGTGCTCGACGGCTTCGATCTCGGCGTCGGCATTCTCTTTCCCCTGTTCGCGCGCGGCACGGAGCGCGACCAGGCGATGAATTCCGTCGCGCCGGTATGGGACGGCAACGAGACCTGGCTCGTGCTCGGCGGCGGCGGGCTGCTCGCCGCCTTCCCGCTCGCCTATGCGGTGATCCTGCCGGCGCTCTATGCGCCGATCATCGCCATGCTGCTGGCGCTGATCTTCCGGGGCGTCTCCTTCGAGTTCAGGTGGCGCGACCCCGCCCACCAGAAATACTGGGACCTGGCCTTCGCCGTCGGTTCGATCGTCGCCGCCCTGGCGCAGGGGATCGCGCTCGGGGCGCTGCTGCAGGGGATCACGGTCGAAGGGCGGGAATATGCCGGGGGCTGGTGGGACTGGCTGTCGCTCTTCAGCCTGCTGACCGGGGTGAGCCTGGTGATCGGCTACGGGCTGCTCGGCGCGACCTGGCTGATCATGAAGACGGAGGGCGCGTTGCAGGAGCACGCCTTCCGCCATGCGCGCGCGCTCGGCGTCGGGCTCATCGTCTGCATCGCCCTGGTCAGCGCCGTCACGCCGTTCCTGGAAGGGGAATACTACCGGCGCTGGTTCTCCTGGCCGAACGTCGTCTTCGCCTCCCAGGTGCCGCTCCTGGTCACCATCGCCGCCGTGCTGTTCTTCATCAGCCTGCGGCGGCGCTACCAGGCCGCGCCGTTCCTGCTCGCGCTCGCGCTCTTCACCCTCAGCATGATCGGGCTCGGCATCAGCATCTTTCCCGAGGTCGTGCCCGGCGCGATCACCATCCACGAAGCCGCCGCGCCGCGCTCCAGCCTGATCTTCATGCTGGTCGGGGCGGGCATCCTGATCCCGATCATCCTCGCCTATACCGGCTACTCCTACTGGGTGTTCCGCGGCAAGGTCGGGCACGAGGGATATCACTGAGGCGCCCGGGCCGTGACGCGCTCCGCGGACGGGCCGCTCTGGCGGCGATTGCTGTGGTTCGCGCTGCTCTGGCTCGCCGGGGTAGGCGTGGTCACAGCGGTCAGCTACGCCTTGCGCTGGTGGCTGACCTAGTTGAACGTATGGAGCTTGATCTTCAGGTTTCCATCGGACTGCCGTTCGAACACATGCGTGGCGAGGCCGGCCCAGGGCTGATCGGCACCGTTGGCGTCCTTGCCCATGGCCGACCACCTGGCGGCCGCGAACAGCAGGTTGCCGTCGCCATGGGCCTCGATGAGCTCGAGCTTGTGGCCCGTCGCACCGCTCCCGAGAACTCCGGAGAAGAACTGCTCGACGCCGGCCGGCCCCTCGATGACCTCGTGGGTGGGAGGCAGAAACACCGCATCGTCGGCATAGAACTGGGCGATCGCCTTGGCGTCGCCGGTGCCGAAGGCTTCGTCCCACGCCGCATAGGCCGCGGCGACCTCCTCCTCGGCCGACGCGGCATCGACGCTGGCGGCCGGCCATGCCACGGCGCAGGCGAACAGGATTGCCGAACAGAACGAACGGATCGTCCGCATCTCTCTCCTCCCTGTCGAAGCAGGTCAGCGCCGATGCTGGATCGGGCCGGGCGGCGGACAGGTCCCGCATGGAAATGCGGTGACCCGCACTCGCCACCGGCTGCGGAGCTCCACGGGGGGCGCCCCGCGATCGACGGCTGATCCTGGCGAAAGTCGTCCGAGCAGGTGTCTCGCACCCCCGATCAGGACACCCGATCGTCAGGTTACAGGAAATGGCATTAAATTGATACCAATCTCGGATCCGGGAACGGCCCCCAGGGCTTCCGCCAGCGAGAGTCCCGACGCGACCCGTGCGCGCCAAGCGGTCGTCACGGCCACCGCCTGTCGCCCGCCCTGCGCAGCCTGTCGCAGACCCCGGGGCCGATGCGCACCCCGAAGACGGTTGATCTGACGGCGATTCCGCCCATATTGGCGCCCGACAGACCCCGTTTCACATCCCGATAACCGATGCCCAACCTGCCAGACGCGGTCGCCCGGCGGCGCACCTTTGCGATCATCGCCCATCCGGACGCCGGCAAGACGACCTTGACCGAGAAGCTGCTGCTGTTCGGCGGCGCCATCCAGATGGCGGGCGCGGTCAAGGCGCGCGGCGAGCAGCGGCGCGCCCGGTCCGACTGGATGAAGGTGGAGCGCGAGCGCGGCATCTCGGTCACCGCCTCGGTCATGACCTTCGACTATGACGGGCGCACCTTCAACCTGCTCGACACGCCGGGCCACGAGGATTTCAGCGAGGACACCTATCGCACGCTGACCGCGGTCGATTCCGCGGTCATGGTGATCGACGGCGCCAAGGGCATCGAGGCGCAGACGCGCAAGCTGTTCGAGGTCTGCCGGCTGCGCGACGTGCCGATCGTCACCTTCATCAACAAGATGGACCGCGAATCGCGCGATCCCTTCGACCTGATCGACGAGATCGAGCAGAGCCTCGCCCTCGACGTGGCGCCGGCCTCCTGGCCGATCGGCATGGGCCGGAACTTCCTCGGCTGCTACGACCTGCTGAACGATCGGCTGGTCCTGATCGAGCGCAGCAAGTCCGGCCTGCCGGCGGAGGGCGCCACCTGCAGCGGCATCGACGATCCGCTGCTCGACCGCCTGCTGCCGGCCGATGCGGTCGCCCGGCTGCGGCAGGAGGTCGAGATGGCCCGCGGCCTCTGCCCCGCCTTCGACCTCGAGGCCTATCGCGCCGGGCATCTGACCCCGCTCTATTTCGGCAGCGCCGTGAACAATTTCGGCGTGCGCGAGCTGCTGAACGGCCTCGCGCAATACGCGCCGCCGCCGCGCCGGCAGCCCGCCGCGGACGGCAGCATCGCGCCCGAGGCGGACGAGGTCAGCGGCTTCGTGTTCAAGATCCAGGCCAACATGGATCCCAAGCACCGCGACCGCATCGCCTTCCTGCGCCTCTGCTCCGGCCATTTCCGGCGCGGCATGAAGATGCACCACGTGCGCAGCGGCAAGACCCTGTCCATCCACAATCCGGTGCTGTTCCTGGCCCAGGACCGGGAGCTCGCCGAGGAGGCCTGGGCCGGCGACATCATCGGCCTGCCCAATCACGGCACGCTCAGGATCGGCGACAGCCTGACCGAGGGGAAGGAGATCCGCTTCACCGGCATCCCGAGCTTCGCGCCGGAGCTCTTGCAGCGCGTGCGCCCCGAGGACCCGATGCGGGCCAAGCATCTGGGCCGCGCACTCACCCAGCTGGCGGAGGAGGGGGCCGCCCGGGTCTTCCGCAGCCATCTCGGCAGCGAATGGATCGTCGGCGTGGTCGGCGCCCTGCAGTTCGACGTGCTCGCCGACCGCATCCGCACCGAGTACGAGATCCCCGTGCGCTTCGAGCCGGCGGCGCTCCATACCGCCCGCTGGGTGGAGGCGGAGGATCCCCTGGCGCTCAAGCGCTTCGCCGAGGCGAACACCGCCAGCATGGCGGAGGACCACGACGGCGCGCCGGTCTTCCTGGCGCGCAACGCCTGGCAGCTCGACCGCGCCGCCCAGGATTTCCCGGCGGTCCGCTTCCTGAAGACCAAGGAGCAGACGCAGTAGCCCGTCCCCGCGGCCCGGCCCGCCCGGGCCTGGCCTGCCCGGGAATGCGGCCCGTTCTCGGCCCGATGGTTTCCCCAGTGGTCGGGCAGTAAACTCGCGGGGCGGGAGGTCCACGATGGAACGCCGCCTTGCTGCGATCCTGGCAGCCGACGTCGTCGGCTACAGCCGACTGATGGGGCGGAACGAGGCGGTTACCCTGGCCGCGCTGAAGTCCCACCGTCGCGACCTCATCGACCCTGCGATTGCCGGATATGGCGGCCGCCTCCTCAAGACGAGCGGCGATGGCCTGCTGATCGAGTTTCCGAGCGTGACGGCGGCGGTGGAGTGCGCCGTCGCGATCCAGCAGGGCATGGCGGAGCGCAACCGCGCCGGGCCGCCGGAGCAGCAGATCCAGTTCCGGATCGGCGTCAATCTCGACGAGGTGATCGTCGACGGGGAGGACATCCTGGGCGACGGCGTCAATGTCGCGGCGCGGCTGGAGAGCTTCGCCGATCCCGGCAGCGTCTGCATCTCCGGCGCCGTTTTCACCCAAGTCAGGAACCGGGTCGACCTGCGCCTCGAGGATCTCGGCGAGCAGCGGTTCAAGAACATCGCCGACCCGGTACGCGTCTTTCGCATCGACTGTGGCGGGGGCGGGGCCGGCTATGCCGGCCTTCCTCCCGAGGGCGGCTCGCTGCCGCTGCCGGCGAAGCCTTCGATCGCCATCCTGCCCTTCACCAGCCTCGGCGACGACCGGGAGCAGGACTACTGGGCCGATGGCCTGCGCTTCGACATCCAGGCCGCGCTGGTCAAGGCCTCCGGTTTGTTTCTCATCGCGCCGGCGGCGGTCGCCGGGTTTCGCGCCGCGGCTGTGGCAGCCGAGGAGGCCGGGCGGCGAATGGGCGTCCGCTACGTCCTCCGCGGATCGGTGCAGCGGTCTGGGCGCCGGGTGCGCGTTACCGTCGAGTTGACCGACGTCACCGCCCGGCGCGTTGCCTGGGCCGAGCGATACGACAGGGTCCTCGAGGACGGCTTCTCCATACAGGACGAGATCGCGGCCGAGGTCCTGAAGGCGCTCGATGTCAAGCTGGCCACCGGCGAGAGATGGCTTCTCCACAGCAGCCTCAAGAGTCGCGACGCCGTGGAGGCGTTCTATCTCGGCCTCAGCCGCTTCTACGCCGGAACCAGGGAGGGCAATGCCGGCGCGCGGGCGATGTTCGAGCGCGTCGCGCGGCTGGAGCCCGAGTCCTCGGTGGGGCCTGCCTATCTCAGCTTCACCCATTGGCTCGACGCCTTCAGAGGGTGGACGGAGTCGCAGGACCGGTCGCTGACGGAGGCGGCGCGCTGGGCCGAAAGGGCAGCCGCACACCGGCACTCGAATGGGCTGGCGCATATCGTGTTGGCGTCCATTCACCTCCTGAAGCGCCGCCACGACGAAGCGCTCGCCAATTGCTACAAGGCCGTCGCGCTTCGGCCGAACTGTCCGACCGCGAACAGCTATCTCGCCCACGTGCTGCATTACTGCGGTCGCCCGGCGGAGGCGGTCGCCAAGGTCAAGGAGGCGATCCGGATCTCGCCCGTCTATCCGGCCTGGTATGTCTACGTGCTGGCGGCCGCCTACCGGGACATCGGCGATCTCGGGCAGTCGATGGCCGTGGCCAGGGAGGGAATCCGGCTCGGACCCGCCGATGTCGAGCCGCGCGTCATCCTGTGCAGCGATCACATGCTTGCCGGCCAGCCGCAGCAGGCCCATGTCGCAGCGCAGGAGATCGTCGTCCTCGACCCGACGTTCTCGACGGCGAAATACGTTGCCGGCCAGCCCTACCGGGACGAGCAAACCCTGCAGCGCCTGGCCGGACTTCTCCGAGGGGCGGGGCTGCCGGGCTGAGGCGGGCGGCGATACCGGGTGCGGCGATGCTGTCCGCGGCTGGCTTGGCCACGCCGCGCCGGGCTATTCTGCCGCCGCCATGCAGCCCGCCGCCACGACCGCCCATATCCGATCCTATTACCTCGACACCGCCATCGGCCTGGTCGACCGGCCGCCGCTCGGCGAGAGCGTCGATTGCGACGTTTGCGTGATCGGGGCGGGATTCACGGGTCTGTCCGCCGCGCTGCATCTGGCCGAGCGCGGCTTCTCGGTCGTGGTGCTCGAAGCCCAGCGCGTGGCCTGGGGCGCTTCGGGGCGGAACGGCGGCCAGCTCAATACCGGGCTGCGCAAGGGCCCGGCCGATCTCGTCGCGGCCTATGGCCGGGACTGGGCGAAACGCCTGTTCGACATGGCGGAGGAGGCCAAGGCGCTGGTCCACGAGCGGATCGCCCGCCACCAGATCCCGTGCGACCTCCGGCCCGGCGTGCTCCTCGCCGCGCTGAAGCCTCGCGATCTCGGCTGGATGCGCGAGGAGGTCGAACTAGCGCGCGACGTGTTCGGCTACGACGAACTCACCCTGCTCGACCGCGACGGGACGCGCGCCGAGGTGGCGTCGGACCGGTACTGCGCGGGAATCATGGACCGCGGGGCGGCGCATCTCCACCCGCTCAACTACGCGCTGGGGCTCGCCCGCGCGGCCGAGGCGGCAGGGGCGCGCATCTTCGAGGGCAGCCCGGCGCTGCGCATGGAGCCGGGCGCCGCGCCGGTCTTCGTCACCCCCAACGGCCGGGTGAAGGCGCGCTTCGGCATTCTCGCGGGCAATGCGTATCTCGGCCGCCTGGCGCCGGCCATCGCCGGCGCCATCATGCCGATCAACAACTACATCATCGCGACCGAGCCGCTCGGCGATATCCGCGCCGGCGCTCTCATCCCGAACGACGTCGCCGTGCACGACACGAAGTTCGTCGTCGACTACTACCGGCTCTCGGTGGACCGCCGGCTCCTGTTCGGCGGCGGGGAGACCTACTCCCGCCACGATCCGCGCGACATAGCGGGCTTCGTCCGCCGCTACATGCTGCGGGTGTTTCCGCAGCTGGCGGACGTCCGCATCGACTATGCCTGGGGCGGCCAGCTCGCCATCACCCTGAGCCGCCTGCCGCATCTAGGACGGCTGGAGCCCAACGTTTATTTCGCCCACGGCTTCTCGGGCCAGGGTCTCGCCCTGACCGGTCTCGCCGGCAAGCTGATGGCCGAGGCGGTCGCCGGCCAGGCGGAGCGCTTCGACGTGTTCGCCGCCATCGCCCACCGGGGCTTCCCGGGCGGCGTCCTGCTGCGCCGGCCGGCCCAGCTCCTGGGCATGTTCTATTACAGCCTGCGCGACAGGCTCTGACCGCGGGCTGACGCCCGCCCGGGACCGGCGCGCCCCGCCCTTCGGCCGGCCGATCCGGCCTCCCCCCAACAGCCCCCGGAATAAGCGAATTCCCCGATGGTCTTATGGACAAGGGCGCAATCCGTTTACCGGTCCCGTAAACGACTTGTTTGCCTTGAATTCTGCCTTTGTTAACGCCTTTGGCCAGAAAGTCGTTGCTGTGGGCAGTGCGTTCTCGGCGTTCCGATCGACTGAAAGGACGGGCCCCATGGCCGAGCTTTCCTCGAGCGGCGTACGGATCGATGCGGGGCATGAGGCTCTCGCTTTTCCCGGTGACAAGGTCGTCCGCTATCCGATGATGGGCCGCATCGCGGCCCTCGGCGCCGCGCCGGCCGACGGGCGCGAATATCTCCTTCTCCTCCGCTTCGCCCTGGTCAACCTCGTGGGCTTCCTGCTGCTCGGGGCCGCCTGGATGCAGGGCTGGGTCGGCGTGGCCTGGAATGCCGACACCACCTTCATTTCCCACGGCATCTTCGCCCTGTTCCTGGTGGGGCTCGCCGTCTGCGGGCAGCGGATCTGGCGCACCAGCCTCGAGCTGAACCGGGCGCGCCGCTTCGACCCGTTCGATCCCGAGCCGTCGCTCGCCCTGCGCTACGTTTCGGAGGTGAAGGGGCGCAGCGGCGACAGCCGCGCCCTGGCCGCCGCTTCGCTGAAGCTGAAGCTCACCACCCGCATCGGGGCGGTGCGCTTCATCGCCAACATGCTGGTGCTGCTGGGCCTGATCGGCACGGTGGTCGGCTTCATCATGGCCCTCGGCGGGGTCGATCCGGACTCGAGCGGCGACGCCGCGGCGATCACGCCCATGGTGTCGACGCTGATCGTCGGCATGTCGGTCGCGCTCTACACCACGCTCATCGGCTCGGTGCTCAACATCTGGCTGATGGTCAACTATCACGTCCTGGCCGCGGGCACCGTCAGCCTGCTCACCACCCTCGTCGATCTGGGGGAGCGCCATGGGCGGGTTTGATCTCTTCGGCGACGACGATACGGGAACCGTCTTCCGCGACACGATCATGCTGGCGCTCGCCGGCTTCGTGGCGATCGTCATCCTGGTCCTGCCGTTCATCAATCCCGAGGCGAAGCAGTCCGAGGACGCCGACCGCGCGCCCGGCAACGTGGTCGTCGAGATCCAGTGGCAGGACGGGCTGGACGCGGATGTCGATCTCTGGGTGCAGGCGCCGGGCGACACGCCGGTCGGCTATTCCAACAAGGGCGGCGAGTCCTTCAACCTGCTGCGGGACGATCTCGGCAAGATCTCCGACGTGACCGATCTCAACTACGAGATCGCCTATAGCCGCGGCATTCCCGCCGGCGAGTACACGGTCAACGTCCACATGTACCGGGCCGGGCGGACCCAGTTCCCCCTGCCGGTCAAGATCGTCGCGAGCGTCAAGTCCTCGCCGGAGGAATCGACGCGCCAGCTCCTCACCACCACGGTGACGCTGACCCGGGAGAACGAGGAGATCACCGCCTTCCGCTTCCGCCTGGACGAGAAGGGAAACCTGGCGCGCGGCAGCGTCCACAGCCTGCAGAAGCCGCTCCGGGCGGCGGGAGCCGCATGATGGACGACATGCTCATCTATCTCTTCGCGGTTTGCGTCATCCTCGCCGCCGCGCTGGCCGCGATCAGCATCTGGTCGCCGCGCCGGCTGGCGCTCAAGGTCGCGGCCCTGGCGATCACCGGGCTGCTCTCCGCGACGGCCTATGCCAGCTATGCCGACCTGCTGAGCAAGCCGAAGCCGGTGAGCCTGGAATGGGCGCAGCGTCACGCGCCGCAGGCGACGGTCCTTGCCGCCACCTATGTGGAAAACGAGGCGATCTTCCTCTGGCTCGCGCTGGAAGGGGTCGATGGCCCGCGCGCCTACATGCTGCCCTGGAGCCGGGAGGCGGCCGAGCAGCTGCAGGAGGCGATGCGCGAGGCCGAGGCCAACGGCACGGGCGTGCAGATGGAGGCCCCGTTCGAGACCGACCGCCAGGAGACCGGCCAGTTCTTCTATGCCGCGCCGCAGCCGGCCCTGCCGGAGAAGCCCGCCGGCGCCCCCGGACCGCTGGTCTACAACCAGCCCGACGCCGGATTCTGATCCTCCGAACCGCTTGACGCCGCGACGGGCGCTCCGGTCAAGTGCCGGCTGGGCTCATCTGCGAGAGGCGGCAATGCGGATCCTGGTGCTCGGCGCCGGCGGAGTCGGCGGCTATTTCGGCGGGCGGCTGGCGGAAAGCGGCGCGGACGTCACCTTCCTGGTCCGCGAGAAGCGCGCCGCGCAGCTGGCCGGCGGCGGCCTCAGGATCCGCAGCCCCGCGGGCGATGTGGATCGCCCTGATCCCAGCACCATCGTCTCCGCCACGGCGGCCCCGGCCGCCCTCCCGCCCTTCGACATCCTGCTGCTCGCCTGCAAGGCTTACGACCTCGACGACGCCATGGCGGCGATCGCGCCCTATGTGAGCGAGGGCAGCGCCGTGGTGCCGCTGTTGAACGGCATGGCCCATCTCGACCGGCTCGATGCCCGGTTCGGCGCCGGGCGCGTGCTCGGCGGGCTGTGCCAGATCGCGGCGACGCTGGCCCCGGACGGCGAGGTGCGCCACCTCAACACCGTCCATCGCCTGGTCTTCGGCGAGCGGGACCGCAGCGCCAGCGCTCGCGTCGCCTCCCTCGCCGACGTCATGAGCCGCGCCCGCTTCGACTCCCGGGCCAGCGGCGACATCCTGCAGGAGATGTGGGAGAAGTGGGTGATGCTGGCGCCGCTCGCGGCGATGACCTGCCTGATGCGCGGCAGCGTCGGCGACATCGTGGCGGCCGAAGGCGGCAAGGCCTTTGCCGAGGACATGGTGGCCGAATGTGCGGCGGTCGCCGCGGCCGCCGGTCACGCCCCCCGCGCCAAGGTGCTGGCGGACTCCCGTGCCCGCCTCACCGAGCCCGGCTCCAGCTTCACCGCGTCGATGCTGCGCGATATCGAGCGCGGCGGCCCCACCGAAGGCGAGCATGTGCTGGGCGACCTGATCGCCCGCGGCGCGGCGCTCGGCGTGGCGACGCCGCTCCTCCGCCTCGCGCGCTGCCACGTCCAGGTCTACGAGCGCCGGCGGGCTGCGTCGGGCTGAGGTCGGCCGGAACGAAGGCAGGATTGCCGAATGCCGGATCATCGAGGCGCTCGCCCCGAGCTGATGCCCGGCTTGGGAGCCGAGGTTCCCCTGGCCCCGCTTCGGCGGCTCGCGCCGCCGGAATCGCCGAGCGGGTCGGCATGGTCGATCGGTTTGATGTGAGTCAACGTCACCGGGGAATGCGGCGTGCAAGCATTGAGCTCGAACAACCCCGACAAGGAGGGAGGCCGCCGTGATCAAGACTTCTGCACTGTCCGCGCTCGTCTTCGTTGCGCTCCTGGCATCATCTGCGGATGCTCGCGCGCACTCCGACCAGCCGGGCGGGGTGATGGGCCAGGGCCCGATGATGATGGGGCCGGGCATGATGCAGGGCGGCCCCGGCTGGGCCGGCCACCAGGGTTGGGGCATGGGCCCCGGGATGATGGGATGCCCCATGGGGTACTGGGGAATGGGTCCAGGAATGATGGGTCCTGGCATGATGGGACCCGGGATGGGTCCTGGTATGATGGGTCCTGGCATGATGGG
>JRYH01000674.1_pt1 | contig 12177 bp, 9 predicted proteins | sample 235351 | NCBI WGS metagenome assembly JRYH01 (sample SAMN03074221, study PRJNA261480) | activated sludge metagenome | biome: Wastewater Treatment Plant; feature: Wastewater; material: Activated sludge; isolation source: activated biomass of a wastewater treatment plant treating wastewater... ... | reverse complement strand
CAAACGGGTTGAAATCAGGCCTTCTTTTCAGCTGTTTATGGGACAGCAGTGTTTCTGGAAATGTAAATCAGCCACCTAATGCTGAGTTTAGTAGAAATATTAAGAGTGGCAGGTTGATATTTTCCACCACAATAGGTAATACAAACTTTTTTAGAGACAGAGATGCAAAATTTTAAAATTGGCCCTTACGTATTCTGAGTGGGATAATGTGCCTCATGCGGGTTGAATTTCGAGAAATCAAGTTTGCCAGCAAGCAGGGAGGGTACAGTGCGGATCGTGCTATACCTGCAGTAGCCGCGCGCACTCCGCTTGACGGACTGAAACAAGCCATTCAGGGATTCAATGGAGCCATTGGTCTGGCGACTTTGCGCCCAAGCGATGATGTCTGCGAAGTGGTTTCGGATCATTTTAGCGACTTTTTTCATGGGATCGACCTTGGAGCGCATGATGTTGGTGCACCACTGCCAGAGCATTTCGGATACAACGTTGATCCGTTTTCGATCATGGGTCTCGCGCAGTTGTTCACGGTAAATTCAGGCCCGCGCGGTGCTCTTTGTGGTGAGTTTGGACAACAGCGCATCGATCTCGGTGAGAGCGGTTCCGTTGAGCCCCACATAATCACGCAGCATCGTCCAGCGCAATCCCTTGAGATCGGGCGTGGTTTTCTGTTCGAGGCGCAGGGCCTCGTCCAGGGCCTTGGGGGCATGGGCGATCACATGGAACTTGTCGAAAGTGATCCGTGCACCTGGCAGTTGCATATTCCAGCCCTTGACGAACGCGGGCGACATGTCGATGCTGACCGACTCGATGGCATCAATATTAGCGCCATGGGCCACAAGATCCTCGGCCAGGCGACTGATCGTCCCGGCATCACTGCCCTCGATGAGGAACAGCACGGCACGTCGTTCTGGTGCGGCGTCGACAGCCAGTGTTACGTAATCATGTCCGCGCGCACGCGAGGTCTCGTCAATGGCAAGGCGGGTGATGCCGGAGGAGTAAGCTTGGGCCAGCGCAACACACACGTAGCGCTGGCAGATCGCTGCTACCCGATGCCAGATCTCGCCGATCAGACGCGCCATTGCTGCAAGCGGTATCTCACGGGCGAGCACCAGTATCAGCGCCTCGAACAGCAGAATGAAGTCCGAGAGCTTGCCGGCCCAGTCCGGCTCCATCTGGCGCACTACCCCACTGGGCAGCTTCACGCGCAGGGTGCGAACCTGCAAGTAGCATCCGTTTCTGGAAGAAATTCAGGTGCCGGTAGCGCCTGCTCACCGGGTCGTGCACCAGGTGGGCGCCGGGCTCTGCGGTCACAACGACCCGGCTGCCCGGGATAAAGACGATGCAAACGGTCAGCGTCTTCCCCGCTGCATCCAGGTCAACGGATAACACATGCCATGGCTTGGCAATCCCCAGGGCGGTCTCGAAATGGTTCTCGTGCATCATGATCAATCCGGTTATTGGTGAGAGGGCCACTATACGCCTACCCACTCAAATTTCAATTGAGGCTTAAAATTCTATGAGAAATATTTATACGTCACTATCATTATTTGTTTTCGTAATTTTGGCTCCTCTAAGCGTTCATTCTGAGTCATTGTCTTTTTTAAAACAAATAGAATTGGATGAGCTATATTTCATGACAATTGATATGGATGAAGGAAATAACGTTTCTGTGTCAATCTATTTTGGCGATAAAGAAGATTGCACACTTGTTGAAAGATATATTGTTGGTAATGCAGCTATACATGCTGAAGACATAAAAATTCTAGAGTTAGACGAATCAAACGACACTCTTGAATATTTAGTATCTATAAATGATAAAACTTCTAATTACGGAGCAAGAACTGGTGTTTTAATTTATAAGAAATCTTGGTGGAGATTAGTAAAGATACCGACAGAAAAATATAAAACCCTATACGAAACAGATCAAATTATTTTCGAATTGAATAATGATAAGTACATATTTACTCAGGGTAACTTCGTTAAACTAAATTAGAGGCTCATCTATTGAGACTTGCATAAATAGAGAAGATCACAAATCCCCCTGTGACAGGAAAGATGTCGCGTAAGCGATCATTCCGGGACGTACTTCTCACGTTCCGAATTGCCCGGTAACCCGTTGTCCTATATTTTTGACAGGAGGATTGGGCATGAGTGTAACACCCTCGAAGACGGGCGCAGCGCCAACGGTCTTCTGGCCCGCACGCAGCGCACCGTGGGCGGCCAGTTGACCTACGATCGGATTTTCCTGTACGACACATTGCTCAAGCCGGCCGGCCACGATACGGCGCTCGATGCCGATCTGATTGCGGGCGGGACATTGCAGACGTTCACGCTGACCCAGAAGCTGGACAGCTATTTTGGGCGGGTGATCAGCGTGACCGATCCCGAGTTCCGAGGCCGGGGCGAGTATCGGTACAACCGGGACGGCTACCTGCAGAACGTTAAAGCCCACCTGCGCAACAGCGACAACACGATTCGCAGCCAAACGGTGAAGACGGTGCACAACCTGAGCGCCCGCGGCCAGGTGGTCAACGTGAGCTTCGGCAACGGTCTGACCGACAGCCGGACCTACTATCCGCAGACCGGGCAGGTCAAGACCATGAAGGTTGGCAATGCGTTCCAGGGCGCGGGCGCGGTGCTCGATCTGGGCTACGGCTACGACAAGTATCTGAACCTCACCAGTCAGTTCAACGCCAAGATCGGGATCAGTGAGTTGTATAGCTACGACCGGCTGCACCGGCTGACGAGCCGCTCGGGGCCGCAGGAGATCAGCACAACGCCGATCGACCCGACATCGCCGAGCAGCGCCGGAACCGAAAGCGACGGCACCCAAGCGCCGATCGGGCCGGACCCGAAGCCGGTGGTGACCGCTGGCGGCGCCGACTATGCCTACGACCCGCTGGGCAACCTCACAAACAAGAGCGACTATGCCACGGGCTATACCTACGGGCAACTGTTTACAGCACTCCAGGTCGCCGGCTGCAACAACGACGGGCGGGGTTTTCGGACCACCGTCGCCCCCGGCCCACATGCGGTAACCGAGTTGAGCGTCAATGCCCAAGGGGTGGCCAGTGACCCCCTGGGCGGCGGCACCACCAGCGGCACTCCGACCCTGCACCAACTGGCCTACGACAAAAACGGCAACCTGTTGTGCTTTGGCGACGGCAGCCTGAACCTGTGGTACGATCCGTACAATCTGCCGGCAAAGATACAGCGCTTCAACCAGATGCAGGAGTTTCGCTATGGGCCGGACTTACAACGGTATCTACAGGTAGCCGCCGGGGTGACGACGGTGTACCTGGAACGGAGCTACGAGAAAGAGGTTGCGAGCGGGAAGGTGCGTTTTCAGATCGCAGAAGATGTATTGGTCCGGATGGCAACCGGCCAGAACCCGGTGATCGACTACCAGCATCGGGATCGTCAGGGCAGCATTGTGGCAGTGACCGACGAGGGCACGGCGATCGAGAGGGGAACAGAGAGAGGTTTCGGACCATTCGGCAACCCCCGGGATGCCAACTGGAACGATCAGAATATTCTGCCGGGGTCGGACATCACCCCGCGCGGTTTTACCGATCATGAGCATTTGAACGGTAGCCGGCTGATTCATATGAACGGGAGAGCCTACGACTACAATCTCGGGAGGTTCCTCAGTGTTGACCCGGTGATTCAGTTCCCGGCCAACAGCCAGAGCCTGAACCCGTACAGCTACATCATGAATAACCCGCTGTCGGGCACCGACCCGACGGGGTATATGAGTTGTTTGAGCGATGTCCCGGATTTCTGCCCGCCGTCAGATGAGCCCGAAGGTGGAGATCGCGAAAACCCGTTCACCACAACCGGCCGGTGCAACCGCGGCTCGGCGTGCATGGTCGTTCAATTCAACGGCAGCAATAGCCGGATGAGTTCTGAAGATGACAAAAAAGTAATCAAGTTTCCAGATCAAATCGGTGCTACCGATAATCGCACAAACACACAGGCGGAAGATATGGGGAGTCCTACCGCCACTGACACCACTGGCCGTGGATTATGCCTTACGATAGTTTGTGCCGGCCAATTTATCGCTCAAAAGGTTAGTACTTATGCAGGAACGGGCGCCAAGCTACTGGTAAGAGCAGAATTAGCGATTGATGATTTCGCTTTCGAACAAGGTCCTGAAGTATTTATTTTGGGGCGGTTCACACAGGATTTTTTAATTTTGCCGACCGAGACCTTCTTAGAAGGTCTGAGTGAAGGGAATCCACTAATGGTTGCGATAGGTGTCCTGAGCGCCATCCCGCTCGAAGGCAAGGTAGCGGGGAAACTCGGGAGTGCCGTGACAAGGGGGGGGCGACTTTTCGGAGTTGCGGGCCGTGGCGTGCTCGATCTGACGGAGCGGGGAATTGGAAGCTTGTTGGAGAGATCTCTTCAGCAAGGAACCCAATTGGCGCGACGCTTTGCGCGACCGGGAGTTAGGGAGCAGCTCGGTGTGGGCACTCAGGGCGAACTGTCAGCATTATTACGGCGAACGCTTGAGACGGGCTCAGTGAGAGCTCCAGGCATTCAACCGCGATTCCCTTCGGTGTCGGTATTCAGCCAGCAAACAGGGGTGGTGGTCAACATCAATGCGGACACCGGTTTGATCGTCAACGCGTTTCGTCCAACGGCGGCTCAGTTGGAAATGTTTTTCTCGCTTACACCGCTACCCTAGGTTGATGAAATGATAGTTAGCTGCACCTTTGAAAGCTCAAAGCGCTTTGACGGTCAGCGCCTCGTCAAGCTTCTTGCCAAGCTCTCGCAGAGTGGCTGGAGCATCGAGACAGGCGCAGCATCGGCAGCCGTTGGCTACTTGACTGACGAAGCAGCGAAGTCTCATCGCTACGACTTCGAACGATACGGCTCGTTTGAAGTGGATGAGCTTCCACGAAGCTTTGAGTTCTTGTCAATCAAGATGCTCGCAGGAATAGAGAGTAGAGATGCTTTCCACGTGGATTTGATTCTAGACAACACTGCTGGAATTGTGGGATTCGACATCGACAGCGACCAGATCCTCAGCCCCGCTTTGGAGGAGGAGCGGCTGAATATGCAGCGAGTCGCGCATCTTGGCGTGGGTTTATGGAAGATGGTTGGTCCCTGTCGAGGCATCATTGGCGTTGAGATCGACGCTCATTCCGAAGCAGCAGGGCTTGATTGGACGTACTGGCCAAAGGGCAGTTTAGAGCAGGCGAACCAACAGGGTCTTGCCGAGCTACGTTGCTCTGCGTACCTGATACTTGATGTCGAGGGGGTCGGAAGCTTCATCGCAGCCACGCCCCTACTTCAGCCGCCGCTCGGAGATGAGTACGAGAGAACTACAAAATTGCTTCGGTGCACGTTTGGCGAGTGATTTGTGGCTAGTGCCCCATGTCGTTCGTCACCGACCTTTGCCGCGCCAGCTGACTAGAGCCGTCCCGAAAAGCTGTTCCAGATGCGCGACTGACAGCACGGCGATTGTGCGTTACATAGCCAGCGATTCTGCGCCAGAACCGCTCTTCGTCGGGATGGACTCAACATCGGGCGCGAGGAACTCAAAGCGCTGTCCCGGCTGCCGATCGTATCCAGGTGCCTCCCGACCGCATATTGAGCATCGGGCTGGCTGTTGTTCCGTGGTCGAAGTTCGGCCACGATGGCCGGCTGGCCGACGAGCCCGTCCACCCTGCGCACTCCCTTATACACAAACGACTTGAATTTCTGGATCCGATTGAGGATACTCTTGACATGCACCCCGTTCCTTTTTCTCTGTTCGATGGTTGCTTGACACTTCCATCTTCTCAGAGTCGGGGACGGGGTGCACTATCCTGGCGGCTTTATCCCTTGAATCACTTGCTCAGAATCCATTTTCAGCTCATTTCTACCCATAAATTTTGCTGAAGAGCTTGCAACAATTGGGTTGATACTTGGTATCGTACCTCCAACTGCTATAGCCCCCATCCCAAGGTAAGGCAATCATTGGAGTTTGATATGCGTGATGAAGAACTAGTCGATCGCCTGGAGCGTTGCTTCGTTGAATTCCTTGTGCCATTACGAATGGGAGATGGCTTTCAGGAGCACGCCTTCAAAGATCTGATGCGAACACTGCGGGAGTTTAAACAGGAATGGGCAACCGAGGAAGTAATTCCTAAGCGAGCCGCGATGCAGTTTGCGGACGCTTACCCAGCGATTGAGGCAGCCGCGGATCTCTACGGACAGAAGGACTCACAAGTGATTCTTCAATCTGCTGGAGAGCTTGCAGATGAAATTCGTTTTTGCTTGGAGGTGCACTAGTGTCGTGAATAAGAAATTCGAAGACTGAAACGTTCGATGCTACTTTGCAGCTTGTTGGGTTTTGCATCAGACTTGGCCTGACCTTCGTGACAGAGTAGCATGCCGTCTTTTTGCTTGATCAGTATTCGCTAATGGAGCACATACGAAGGCATTTGAGAATGCGCAAGGAACACGCCACAAACACTGCGCGAATTCTACAACAAGCAGGTCACGCAGTTGTTCGTCTGGGACACCACCCACCGCAAACCGGCCTGCGCCTACCAGGCGACGGGCAATGTCGCCAGCGCACCAAGCTGCACTTTCACGCCGGGCGGGGCATGGATCAAGATGGCCATGACCTACGACGGCTTCGGCAACGCGACGAGCGAGGCGGTGACCGCCAGCGGCGGTGTGTCGAACGCCCGGCTGACGACAATGAGCTACAGCACCGGCAACGACGCCGGCTATTTTCCGATCAGCGTGACCAACCCGCTGAACCAGAACGCGCGGATGGAACACGAGCAACGCGAGGGCAACGTCACCAAGCTCGTTGACGTGAAAGGGCAGGCGGTCCGCATGCAATACGACGCCTTCGGGCGCGAGATTGAGCGGTACTTTCCGGTCAACGAGAACAATAACAATCCGGTGCCAGGGGCTGGCGGACCGCACTACGCACCGCGTTCAAGCACGCGCTATGCGTGGGCGGGCGGGAGCGGCTGCCCGGGCGGCAGTTGCGGCGACATCAACGGCCAGGTGTACACCATCAAGAATCTGACCGACGGCAGTCCGGTGGTCAGCGAGACTTTCGACCGGATGAATCGGGTGGTCCAAAGGACGACGAACGGCTTCAACGGCATCATTACCGAGACGATGGCACACAGCGCCCGCGGCGAGGTCAAGGAAGTGAGCGAACCGCGCCTGATGAGCGAGCCGGCAGTACTGACGCGCTTCACCTACGATCCGCTGGGCCGGCCGGCCACCAAGCAGCAGCCGCAGCCGCTCTCCGGGGAACGGCAGACCACGTATCAATACGCCGGCCTGGAAACGACCGTCTGGGTGATGAGCGACGGCGGTACGCCGGGCGTGATGAGCTGCAACCCCGACGGCTCATCGGGGCTTGTCAACCAACTGTGCGTCAAGCGGGTGTTTGGCAGCGGCGGCGATTTGCTCCGCACCACCGATGCGCACGGCGCGGTCACCCGCTTCTGGGCCAACTCGCAAGGCAACGTTGCCTTGATTCAGGATGCCGCCGGCAACCTGACCGGCGCCAACTACAATGCCCTGGGTCAGCGCACCCAACTGTGGGATCCGGATATGGGCATCTGGACATTTGCCTATAACGGCCTCGGTGAACTGACCAGCCAGACCGATGCCAAAGGCCAGAGCTTCAGCTTTATCTATGACAAACTGGGCCGGCTGACGACGCGCCAGGTGGGCACCGGCAGCCAGCAGATCAGCGACACCTGGGTGTACGACGACCTCGAAGACGGGCGCAGCGCCAACGGTCTTCTGGCCCGCACGCAGCGCACCGTGGGCGGCCAGTTGACCTACGATCGGATTTTCCTGTACGACACATTACTCAAGCCGGCCGGCCACGATACGGCGCTCGATGCCGATCTGATTGCGGGCGGGTCATTGCAGACGTTCACGCTGACCCAGAAGCTGGACAGTTATTTTGGGCGGGTGATCAGTGTGACCGATCCCGAGTTCCGAGGCCGGGGCGAGTATCGGTACAACCGGGACGGCTACCTGCAGAACGTTAAAGCCCACCTGCGCAACAGCGACAACACGATTCGCAGCCAACTGGTGAAGACAGTGACCGCCCTGAGCGCCCGCGGCCAGGTGGTCAACGTGAGCTTCGGCAACGGTCTGACCGACAGCCGGACCTACTATCCGCAGACCGGGCAGGTCAAGACCCTGCAGGTTGGCAATGCGTTACAGGGCGCGGGCGCGGTGCTCGATCTGGGCTACGGCTACGACAAGTATCTGAACCTCACCAGTCAGATCAACGCCAAGATCGGGTTCGAAGAGTTGTATAGCTATGACCGGCTACACCGGCTGACGAGCCGCTCGGGGCCGCAGGAGATCAGCACCACGACGCCGATCGATCCATCGCCGAGCAGCGCTGGAACCGAAAGCGATGGCACCACAGCGCCGATCGGGCCGAGCCCGAAGCCCGTGGTGACCGCGGGCGGGGCGGGCTATGCCTACGATCCGCTGGGCAACCTCACAAACAAGACCGACTATGCCACGGGCTATACCTACGGGCAATTGTTTACAGCACCCCAGGTCGTTGGCTGCAACAACGATGGGCGGGGTTTTCGGACCACCGTCGCCCCCGGCCCACATGCGGTAACCGAGTTGAGCGTCAACGCCCAAGGGGTGGCCAGTAACCCCCTGGGCGGCGGCACCACCAGCGGCACCCCGACCCTGCACCAACTGGCCTACGACAAAAACGGCAACCTGTTGTGCTTTGGCGACGGCAGCCTGAACCTGTGGTACGATCCGTACAATCTGCCGGCAAAGATCACACGTTTCAACCAGATACAGGAATTCAGATATGGGCCTGACTTGCAGCGGTATCTACAGGTGGCCGCCGGAGTGACGACGGTGTACCTGGAGCGGAGCTACGAGAAAGAGCTTGCGAGCGGGAAGGTGCGTTTTCAGATCGCAGAAGATGTATTGCTCCGGATGGCAACCGGCCAGAACCCGGTGATCGACTACCAGCACCGAGATCGGCTGGGCAGCATTGTGGCGGTGACCGACGAGTTCCAGGCGATCGAGAGGGGAACAGAGAGAGGTTTCGGGCCATTCGGCAAACCTCGGGATGCCAACTGGAACGATCAGAATATTCTGCCGGGCTCGGACATCACCCCGCGCGGTTTTACCGATCATGAGCATTTGAATGGCAGCCGGCTGATTCATATGAACGGCCGGGCGTATGACTACAACCTCGGGCGGTTCCTCAGTGTCGATCCCATCATCCAGTTCCCGGAGAACTCGCAGAGTCTGAATCCGTATTCGTATATTCAGAACAACCCGTTGTCGGGGGTTGATCCGACGGGCTATGCGACCTGTTCGACTGATGACCCGAGTGGCTGCGCCCAAGCTGCCGGCGAGTTGGGCGCAGGCGAAAGCGTTTCGGTCCGGGGGACCATGACCGGTTCGCGAATTGCGCGGGAAGTCGGGACCATCAAAGCCGATGGAGGTGGTACGTTCACTGTATCGCTTGCCAGTAATGGCGGGAGCAGCGCGGTGACCGGCGGTGCGACGCAGATCGGCAAGAGTTCTGAGGGTGGCAATGAAGTAAACAAGGCTCCCGATCAAATCGGTGCTAGCGATAATCGCGAGAATATGCCGATGGGGGAGATGATGGGATGCATGGGGCCACTAAGTTGCGCGCTCGCGCGCTTGGGTAACGGCTTGGCTGGAGCAGGAGCCGGAGCTTTGTCCGGCGGGACTTCCGGCGGTCTTGTTGGTGCTGGCGTCGGTGCTCTCGCGGGTGGTGGTGTTGGCGCTGGACCTGGCGCAGTTGTTGGTGCGGGTGCAGGTGCGATCGGTGGAGGTATCGTCGGATTCGTGGAGGGCGTAACGGCCGACCCGAATACGCCCGTTGTAACGGTTGTGAATAATGCGATTGTAGATGGGGCTCTTGCCGGTGCAGCGTCTGGAGCAGGCGTGGCTGTGAATGCAGCCAGAACTGCCAGCGTCGCAGTTACAAGTGGAGCAAGCGCGCTCTCGAAGATAAGAGTACGACCTGACATCGTCTTGAAAGGTGGCCGTAGTGGACAGAACGTTAAGAATCTCGTTGGTCCTGCAAACACAGCAGTCAGAGGCGGAGGTGAACGGGTTTTCATAACGAATGAGAAGGGTCTGGTAATACTGGATATCACCAAGAGTCGAGTGAAACCAGTAATTCCAGGGCAAGGCTTCGTCCGTGGGGGCGAACGTCCACCGACCGCAGAAGAGCTCGATATCCTTAGTAGAGTTATTGGAGGTACTCAATGACGGTCACGGAGTTGATCAGGAACTTTCGAGAGGGGCTTGTGGGGCTTCTTCCTGCGGTAAAGCACGTACGGATGCCATGGCACTCTCCTAATGCATATGACGAATGGGATGAACTCGTACAAGCTGTTTATGAGGCCCTCGTCGTATGGCCACTTCGTTGGACGCTGCCGGAAAGCGAGCATGAATGCTTCGATATGCCTAAGTATAATTTGTTACTGCCCTCATACACGGGCAAGAGTGTCATCGAGATATTACCGGCACAGGACAAAGGGACCATGAAGGTATTTCATGCACTTGGGACATCGCTGACGCCATTCGATATCATTGAGTGGCGGGATGTTAGTCTGACGGGCACACCCAAATCCAGCGCACTCAATACCACGCCGATCGAGGAAGCGCGCTTGGCGCTGCGATTTCCGAGCAACGGTTTTCCGGGTCGTACGATCGAGGAAGTTACGATCCCTGCAGAGAATAACAAAACGGAAGTTAATACCTAACCATTACTCAAGCCGGCCGGCCACGATACGGCGCTCGATGCCGATCTGATTGCGGGCGGGTCATTGCAGACGTTCACGCTGACCCAGAAGCTGGACAGTTATTTTGGGCGGGTGATCAGTGTGACCGATCCCGAGTTCCGAGGTCGGGGCGAGTATCGGTACAATCGGGATGGCTACCTGCAGAACGTTTACGCCCACCTGCGCAACAGCGACAACACGATTCGCAGCCAACTGGTGAAGACAGTGACCGCCCTGAGCGCCCGCGGCCAGGTGGTTAATGTGAGCCTCGGCAACGGTCTGACCGACAGCCGGACCTACTATCCGCAGACCGGGCAGGTCAAGACCATGAAGGTTGGCAATGCGTTCCAGGGCGCGGGCGCGGTGCTCGATCTGGGCTACGGCTACGACAAGTATCTGAACCTCACCAGTCAGTTCAACGCCAAGATCGGGATCAGTGAGTTGTATAGCTACGACCGGCTGCACCGGCTGACGAGCCGCTCGGGGCCGCAGGAGATCAGCACAACGCCGATCGACCCGACATCGCCGAGCAGCGCCGGAACCGAAAGCGACGGCACCCAAGCGCCGATCGGGCCGGACCCGAAGCCGGTGGTGACCGCTGGCGGCGCCGACTATGCCTACGACCCGCTGGGCAACCTCACAAACAAGAGCGACTATGCCACGGGCTATACCTACGGGCAACTGTTTACAGCACTCCAGGTCGCCGGCTGCAACAACGACGGGCGGGGTTTTCGGACCACCGTCGCCCCCGGCCCACATGCGGTAACCGAGTTGAGCGTCAACGCCCAAGGTGTAGTCAGTAACCCCCTGGGCGGCGGCACCACCAGCGGCACCCCGACCCTGCACTGTCACTAATCACCCTAAAGGCGCCACCCGTTTTCGCTTTGATGGCGCCACCAGAACCGGCGATTTACACGCTTCAGACGGGGTGATTATTTCCTGGTTTCGGGCTCCTTTTCAAGTCGGCTTTTGGGATCGCTCTTGATCGGTCTCGGCGTGCGGTAGCTTTTGCCGTCCAGCCCTAGCCGGTAGGCACTGTGGCGCAGCCGGTCCAGGATCGAGGCGGCTAGCAGTTTGTTCGGGAACGCCTCGCCCCATTCGCCGAAGTCGAGATTGGAGGTCACGATGGTCGCGGCGGGTAGCGTTCGAAGAATTACACAGGCTCCGCAATCGGGTGGATCAGGGACGAAACAGGGGTTAGGAAACCTGCAATCGGTGTGTCATCTCGGCGATGAGACTCGCAAGGACATCGCGACCAGGCCGGCGGTGTCGGTGTCCGGTGTAATGCGATGCGGGTTGAGCGGCGCGGTCAGTATAGTTGCATAAATTTTGCTCGAGTTACTTGGGCAATCCTGCCCTCGCCCTTCGGGTCCACTGCGCGGTTCAAATTGCGTTC
>JRYH01000286.1_pt1 | contig 12182 bp, 9 predicted proteins | sample 235351 | NCBI WGS metagenome assembly JRYH01 (sample SAMN03074221, study PRJNA261480) | activated sludge metagenome | biome: Wastewater Treatment Plant; feature: Wastewater; material: Activated sludge; isolation source: activated biomass of a wastewater treatment plant treating wastewater... ... | reverse complement strand
TTCGGCCAGACGATGATGTTGGCCACGCCGGCCTCGTCCTCGATGGTCATGAAGATGACGCCCTTGGCCGAACCCGGCCGCTGCCGCACCAGCACCAGGCCCGCTACGGCTACGCGCGCCCCGTCCAGCAGCGCCCCCAGCCGGGCATTCGGCGTCACTCCCGCACGGTCCAGCCGCGCGCGAAGGAAGCTGACGGGATGCGCCTTCAGCGACAGGCCGAGGCTGCGATAGTCATGCACGACCTGCTCGCCCGGCCGCATCGGCGGAAGGCGCGTGACGGGCTCGCAGTCCGGCAGATCGAGCCCCGGCCGGTCGAAAAGCGGCAGGGCCTCGACGGCGCTTCTGCCGTCCAGCGCGCGCACCGCCCACAGAGCCGCGCGCCGGTCGAGCCCGATCGAGCGGAAAGCGTCGGCTTCGGCAAGCTTGCCGATCTCGCCCGCATCCAGCCCGGAACGCAGCCACACGTCGCGCACCGAAACATAACCGTCGCCACGCCGGGCGACGAAAGCTTCCATGCGCTCCTGCCCGAGCCCCTTGATCTGGTTGAAGCCCATGCGCACCGCATGCATGGTGCGGATGGTGCGGCGCATTTCGACATGGCGCCCGGAAAGCCTGGAAGGATCGAAAGCGGCCTTTTCCAGTGTGCATTCCCAGCCGGAAGCGTTGATGTCGACGGGCCGGATTTCGACCCCGTGCTCGGCCGCATCGCGTATGAGCTGCGCCGGCTTGTAGAACCCCATGGGCTGGGAGTTGAGGATCGCCGCGCAAAAAACGTCCGGGTAGAAAGCCTTGAACCAGCAGGAGACATAGACGAGCAGGGCGAAGCTGGCGGCATGGCTTTCGGGAAAGCCGTATTCGCCGAAGCCGCGGATCTGGCGAAAGATCGCTTCGGCGAAATCACGCTCGTAGCCGCGCGCCAGCATGCCGTCGATGAGGCGCTGGCCGAAGCGGTCGAGATCGCCGCGGCGGCGCCAGGCGGCCATCGCCCGGCGCAGGGCGTCGGCTTCGCCGCCGCTGAAGCCGGCCGCGATCATTGCCACCTGCATCACCTGTTCCTGGAAGATCGGCACGCCCAGCGTGCGCTCGAGCGCCGGCCGGATCTCGTCGTGCGGCCAGCTGACCGGTTCGAGCCCCTGGCGCCGGCGCAGGTACGGATGGACCATGCCGCCCTGGATCGGTCCGGGGCGCACGATGGCGACCTCGATCACCAGATCGTAGAAGCAGCGCGGCCGCAGACGCGGCAGCATGCTCATCTGGGCGCGCGATTCGATCTGGAAGACGCCGATGGTGTCGGCGCGCGCAATCATCTCGTAGGTGGCGGCGTCTTCGGCCGGAATGTCCTGGAGGCGGAAGGCCGTGCCGCGACGCTGTCCGATCAGTTCGAGCGCGCGCCGGATCGCGCTGAGTATGCCCAGTGCCAGCACGTCGATCTTGAGCAGGCCGAGCGCGTCGAGATCGTCCTTGTCCCATTCGATCACGCTGCGCCCGGCCATCGCGGCGTTTTCCACGGGCACCAGCCGTGTCAGCCGGTCGCGGGCAATGACGAAGCCGCCGGTGTGCTGTGACAGGTGGCGCGGAAAGCCGCGCAGCGTGCCGGCCAGTTCGAGCCACTGGCGCACCGTGCGTGCATCGGGGTCGAAACCGGCTTCGCGCAGTTGTTCTGGCGCAAGCTGCGCTTCGCGCCATGAACGCAGGCGCACGACCTGGTCGATGCGCTGTGCGTCGATGCCGAGCGCGCGGCCGACGTCGCGCAGCGCCGAGCGCGAGCGGTAGCGCACGACCGTGGCCGTCAGCGCTGCCCGTTCCCGGCCGTATTTTTCGTACAGGTACTGGACGACTTCCTCGCGTCGCTGATGCTCGAAATCGACGTCGATGTCGGGCGGTTCATTGCGCTCGCGGCTGATGAAGCGCTCGAAGAGCATGCTCGCGCGCGCCGGGTCGACTTCGGTGATGCCCAGGCAGTAGCAGACGGCCGAATTGGCCGCCGAGCCGCGTCCCTGGCACAGGATGTCGCGGTCGCGGGCAAAGCGGACGATGTCGGCGACGGTGAGGAAATACGGTTCGTAGCGCAGTTCGGCAATCAGCGCGAGTTCGTGTTCGACCTGCTCGAGCACGGCCGGCGGCACACCTTCCGGGTAGCGCCAGGGCAGGCCTTCGAAGACGAGCGCACGCAGGTGGCTCGTCGGTGTGCGTCCGGGCGGGACGATCTCTTCCGGATATTCGTAACGCAATTCGTCGAGCGAAAAATGGCAGCGGTCGGCGATGACAAGCGTTTCCTCGAGCAGCGCGCGCGGGTACAGCCGGGCCAGCCGCAGGCGGCTGCGCAGGTGCTGTTCGGCATTGGCCTCGAGTGCGTGTCCGAGTTCGGCCAGCGGGGCCCTGCAGCGGATTGCCGTCAGCACGTCCTGCAGGGTCTTGCGTGAGCGGATGTGGCAGAGCACGTCGCCGACGGCTGTGCACGGCAGGCTGGCTGCCGCCGCAACGCACTGTGCTGCCTCCAGCAGCGCCGCATCGTGGCCGCGCAGCAGCAGCGGCACGCCGAGCCAGCAGCGGTCGGGAAAGCGCGTGCGCAGGAAGGTTGCCTGCTGCAGCAGACGCCGGACCGCGCCGGCCGGTTCGCCAGCGTCCGACCCTGTTTCGGCCTGAAGGGCAACGGGCGTGCCTGACGTCCGACCGGTAACCGGATCAGCGCTGGAGCCGACGGCATGATCGGCAGCGTGATCGACGGTGTGGTCGACAGCGGGACGGGCAGCCGGATCGATGACCGGGTCGATGGCGAGCCCGGCCGTCGGCACGAGGATCGCCAGGCAATCGTCGAGGCCGCCGTCCAGATCGTCGGCAATGAGCCGGTATGCACCCTTGTGCGCGCGTCGGCGCGCACGGCTGATCAGCTCCGACAGATTGCCGTAGCCGTGACGCGTGGCCGCCAGCAGGATGAGGCGGGTGTTGTCGCCGAAGACTTCACGCAGCGAGAAGGCGGCACCGATGATCAGCTTGAGTCCGGTAGCGCGTGCGTGCAGGTGCGCGCGCACGACCCCGGCCAGCGAGCATTCGTCGGTGATCGCCAGTGCACCGTAGCCGAGCGCACTGGCACGTTCGATCAGTTCTTCGGGATGGGAGGCACCGCGCAGGAACGAGAAGTTCGTCGTGCAGTACAACTCGGCATAGGCGGGCAGCATGGTGCGACATACACTGTATGAATCAACAGTATATGTCGCACCATCCGTTCGGGTCGCTCACGTGGGTCACTCATGTTGGTCACTCAGGCCCGGTTGACGAGGACGATGCCCGAAGCGATCAGCACCAGTGCGACGACCAGCGAAGCGCCGATCGGCTCGCCCAGCAGGACGGCACCGGCCAGCACGCCGAACAGCGGTGTCAGGAACGTGAAGGCGTGCAGCGTCGTCGCCCGATAGTTCGCCACCAGCCAGAACCAGATCAGGTAGGTCGCGCAGGCGATGATCACCGTCTGGAAAGCGAGCGCGACCCAGACGATCGTCGACGGCGCGAACACGCCGGGTTCGCCGAAGGCGTACGACAGCGCGACCATGACCACGGCCGAGACGCCGAGCTGGTACAGCAGGGTCAGTTCGGCCGGCGCGCGGCGCAGCGTGCTCGTCTTGATGACGATGGTCGTTGCTGCCCAGAAGACGGCCGCTGCCAGACACAGCAGGTCGCCAAACAGCGCATCGCTGCCAGCCCCGCCAACGCGTCCGCCGAAGGCGACGATGAGCCCGATGAAAGCAGCGGTTAGCCCGATCAGCTTCTGTCGCGTGACACGGTCGCCGGGCACGAAGAAATGGGCACCCAGAGCGACGAAGAACGGCGCGGCATAGAGCATCAGGACCGCGCGCACGGCCGTGGTGTAGACCAGGCCAATGAACAGGCAGACGAATTCGATGGCGAACAGCACGCCGACGAGAATGCCGGCCGGGATCGTTTCCGCCTGCTCGCGCAGCGGAATGCGCCGCCAGAAAATCCATCCGGACAGCAGCAGGGCGGCACCGATCGAGCGCAGGGCGGCCTGCCAGACGGGAGAAATGCCCGAGTTGCCGACCTTCGTGGCGACCTGACCGAGCCCCCAGATCATGCACAGGGCGATCTGGGTGGCCACGACGCGCGGCGGTAAAGTGTCCGGATGAGTCATCGCAGCGTTATACAGGAATGAAGGTTTCCTTTTCCAGCTGGCCCTATCCGCAGCGGGTCGCCCATCGCGGCGCCGGCCGGCATGCGCCCGAGAACACCCTGGCTGCGCTGCGTGTCGGCTGGTCGTCCGGCTACCGGATGTTCGAGATCGATGCGCGCCTGTGTGGCGATGGCACCGTGATTCTGTTACATGATGCCCGGCTCGAACGCACGACCGATGGGCACGGCCGGGTCGGTGACCTGCCCTTTGCTGCCCTGGCCGGTCTCGATGCCGGCTGTCGGCATGCGCCGTTCTGGACCGGCGAGCCGATTCCGACGCTGGAGCGGGTCGGACGCTGGATCGTGGCCAACGGCGGCATGCTCAATATCGAACTGAAGGCTTCGCCGGGCCGTGAACGAGAGATCGGCACGGCGGCGGCCATTCTCGCGCGCGATCTGTGGCGGATGGCGCCGGTGCCGCCGCTGCTGTCCTCCTTCTCGTCGCGCGCGCTCGCGGCAGCGCGCGCCCGGGCGCCCGAATTGCCGCGGGCCCTGCTCTTCGAGAAGCTGCCCGACGACTGGATCGAACGCAGTCGTTCGCTCGGGTGCGTTGCGGTCAATGCGCATCATTCGGCCTGGGATGCCGCACGGATTGCCGAAGCGCATGAAGCGAAGCTGCGCGCGCTGGCATACACGGTCAACGACGGCGGACGTATCGACGAACTGTTTGCAATGGGGCTGGACATGCTGTTCACCGACGAGGTGTCTGCCGACCAGGTGTCCCCGGATGAGGTGTGCACGGACGGGAAGGGGACCGGCAGCGCGCAGGCGGGCAGAGTAGTCACCGGCAGGCAGTCGGTCGCCCGCACGACAGCAGAGGGTAATCACTGAACCGGTGCCGGTCGATCGGTTGACGCCGGTCAACGCCGTCGGTTGGCGCACACGTACGATGCAGCAACTCCGGAGGTTTTCGAATGCCGTTGTCCCAGGAAGAACTCGGGCGGATTGCCGCGCAGATCCGCGGTCGTCTGAAAGTGCTCGAAGAAGAGATTGCACTCAAGCTCGGTGAGAGTGCCGAAGGTTTCGTCGATTTCGACCGTGTCGGTGACACGGGCGATCTCAGTGCCATCCTGACGGAAAGCGAGATCGATCTGTCGGAGGCCATGCGCGACGTCGATGAATGGCGTGCATTGCGTGCGTCGTTGCGTCGCATCGATGAAGGCACGTATGGCGTGTGCATCGACTGTGGGATTGAGATCCCGCTGGCCCGGCTGGAAGCATCGCCGCTGACGAATCGTTGCGTCGACTGCCAGGCCGAGGCCGAGAAGCGCGAGCGCCAGAACGTGTGAAGCGGGCGGCGATGGCCGCCCCACCGGTCTGGCCCATCCCTCCGGACGGGCAGTGCCGGGTGCCGTACCGGCGGCATGCTCTGCAGTCATCCGAAACGTCCGTGCAGGAACCAGGCGCCGTTTTCTCCGGTGTGCAGTCGTTCCCGGTAGATCCAGTACAGCATGTGCGCATCGTCCGTGGCGATGAAGTAGTCGCGCTGCACCAGTCTGCCATCCCACCAGCCGCCCTCGATCCGCTCCGGTCCAGCCTGCAGTTGCAGCGCCGAACGCCACCAGGGGCGATGATTGCGTTCGGCCAGCGGCAGTGCGGGGTCCAGCAGCCATAGCGGTCGCGGCAATCGCGCCACCGGCAATGACGATGGATCGGGATCATCGCGCCGCCCGTCCGCAGGCATGAGCACGGCGCCTGCTTCCATGCGACAGGTCTCGAAACGCCAGGCGGATTCCGGACGATGATCGGCGATCAGCCGCACGCGCCGGACGTGTTCCGCGCCGAGGCGGGCCTGCAATCGTTCGACGAGGCGGCACAGTTCTTCGTGGGTGTCGTGTGCCGACGGGAACAGTTCGCTGCTGATTCCGGGCCGCGCGACGATGTCTTCGGCCCGCAGGCGCACTGCGCGCGCCGCTTCGGGCAGACGCGTGACCGTCAGTTTTTCGCGCAGCAGCCGTGACAGCCGTCCGGTCTCGTGCGCCGGTCCGGCCAGCCGGACGTCGACTGCCGTTTCGTCACATTCGTCATGCTCGATGTGCAGCGTGAAGGCACGGATTGCGCTCTGGCGGGCGCCGAGCCATCCCGTCATCGACGCGAGCAGACGGTCTGCGGCGAACATCAGTGCCTCGGCATGCTCGACCCGCGTCAGCAGTTCCAGACGCTGGTCGAAGACCGGTGGCGCCTCGAACCACGATCGCGGCTCGGATCGCCGGCCCAGTGCCCGATCGAGTTCCTCGAGCAGGGCGGGACCGAAGCGGCGCGCGATGGCCGCCCGCGGCAGGGCGAGCAGTTCGTGCACCTGCTCGATGCCGGTGGCACGGAACCATTCGAGCTGTGCCCGGTCATGAACCAGCAATGACACGGGCAGCCGGCCGATTTCCTGCTCCAGCCGTGCCGGCGGAGCAAACGAGGCATCCCGGTGACGGGCAAGCAGCCAGGCGGCGCCGGCGGTGGGCGCGACCCCGATGCGTACGTGATATCCGGACGATTGCAGCCCCTGGCGCACCTGTGTGCACAGGGCCCGCAGACCGCCGAAGTAGCGCAGGCTGGGTGCCACTTCGGCCAGCAGGCCGCATGGCGTCGGAGGTTCGTCGATGAGTCCGTACGCCGGACCGGACTGCAGGCTGACGGTTGGCGTGAATTGCTGCATCCAGATGGCGACGGCTTCCAGTGCCTGCCGTTCCGCATCGGCATTGCGTTCGAGCAGGTGCAGCGACGGCAGCAGCGCCTGCGCCGTGGCGCGCTTCATTCCCGCCTCGATGCCGTGATCGCGCGCAGGTTTGCTGGCATCGAGCACGCAGTGCCGGTCGCACAGGGCGATCGTCGCCGGCCCGTCGGACCGGGCAGCGGGATCGGCATCGAAGTCTGTACCGGATCCGGCCAGATCGAGCGCAAGATGTTCGAAAAAAAGTCCAAGCCACCACATCGGGTGTATTTCCCGCGATGGTTTCAGGCGTTTTTCAGGGAGTGGTCCGGAGCCGTCCGGGCTGGCGTTGCGGCCATGGGTGCCGTGCCGCGATGGACTGTCCGCAGCGTTCTGCCGGATGCCGTATCGGTTTTCGACGGGGCGGCAGCCCGCGTTGCAGCAGCGCTCGAAGACGATGTCCGCAGACGGATCGACAGGGGCGGTCGGGGCAGGTCGACGAGGATCGGCGCAGCGGCAAGCGGTCCGCGCCGCTTGAGGATGTGCACGGCGAGCCGCTCTTCCGCCTGTGGCAGCAGCAGCAGGCGCAGCGGCGCCGGAGAAGCCTCGAATTGCGCATCGAGCGGACGAAACAGGAAGGCCGGTCCGTGGCCGGTCCGCGCCGCCAGCTGCATCCGGCGCAGATGTTCGGGGCGCGTGTGGGGCCGTGGCGGCAGCCAGGCGAGCAACGCTCCGCAACTGCTGCTGCGCAACGCCTGTTCGATCGCCCACAGGCGATGGGCGGCATGCGCCGCCTCGACGATCAGCAGGTAGTCGGGGTCGATTCCGTATGCAGCCAGGGCCGGCGCGTAGGGGATCTGCGGCGGGCCGAGCATGATCGTGAATCGGCGTTCCTGCGTGAGCCGACGCAGCAGGGGCACGAGCAGGCGCAATTCACCGATGCCCGGTTCCCGGCTGATCAGCTCGGTCAGCATTGCGCCGGGCCAGCCGACGCCGGGCAGTTGCGCATCCAGCGCGGTGAATCCGCTCGGAAAGACCGGCGTGGCGAAGCGGGCCAGCTGGCCGGCCCGCCAGACCGCATCGGGCAGGGTGACGGACATGACGCATTACCCGTTGCGCAGCAATCCGACGGCGATTCCTTCGAGCGAGAAATCGTCCGCACGCGCATCGACGACGATCGGCGTGAAATCGGGATTTTCCGGCCGCAGTTCGATGCTCCTGCCGCGCCGGTGCCAGCGCTTGACGGTCACGTCGTCGCCGATGCGTGCAACGACGATCTGTCCGTTGCGCGCTTCGTGCGCCTGACGCACCGCGAGCAGGTCGCCATCGAGGATGCCGGCGTCGCGCATGCTCATGCCGCGTACGCGCAGGAGATAATCGGGCGCTTCGGAGAACAGCGCCGGATCGATCGCATAGCTTCTTTCGACGTGTTCCACGGCGAGGATCGGACTGCCGGCCGCGACCCGGCCGATCAATGGCAGCTCGCGCTGCGTCAGGCTCCGTTGCGGCAGGATCCGGCCCGACCATGCCGCATGGTCGGGCCGGGCACGGGAATCGGTCTGCGGCGTCAGCCGGATGCCGCGCGAGGCACCGGCGGTCAGTTCGAGCACGCCCTTGCGGGCGAGTGCCTTCAGGTGTTCTTCTGCGGCATTGGCCGAGCGGAAACCGAAATGCGCGGCGATCTCGGCGCGTGTCGGCGGAAATCCGGTGTCGGCGACGAATTCGCGGATGAGGTCGAGAATCTGCTGCTGTCGGCGGGTGAGTTCACGCATCGGATTTTCCGGTCGGTTTCCGTTGTGCCTGCCCGTCCGGCCGTCCTCCCGCCGGGCCATGCAGATCGGCAGCGACGGATCGTGGACAGGCATCGATACTGTGATTATATACAGTGATCGATTCCGGTGTCGAATCCGGTGCCGGCACCGGTGAATCGGGCCGGACGTCATCGCCACGAAACGGTTGCTCCGGGTGCACGGAAACTGTTGATTCCTGTCGTTTCGCCGGACATGACCGCGCACCGGCCGCACATCGGAGACGGATGGACCGTGTTTTTTGCCCGGAATCTTTTCTGTTTGCGGGCAGTTTGTGGCAAAGTCGGAAAACGGACTGGTAACAGTGGTTCGCGGAATTGCATTTCCCGGCGTGCTGATCCGGCGTTCCTCGAAATGCAATCAGACCAACGATTCGGGGAAAACGTTCTCGATGGGAACCAAGATCTATGTAGGCAATCTTCCGTGGCGTGCCACGGATGCCCAATTGTCGGAATTGTTCGGCGTGCACGGAGAGGTCACCGATGCGAAGATCGTGACCGATCGGGAAACCGGCCGCTCCCGCGGTTTCGGCTTCGTGACCATGGCGGCCGGCGACGCTGCCCAGGCGGCCATCCGCGCGCTCAACGGCTATTCACTGGAAGGCCGCGCGCTGGTCGTCAACGAGGCGCGTGAACAGACCGGTGGCCGTCGCCCCGGAGGCTACGGCGGTGGCGGAGGTGGTGGCTACGGTGGTGGCGGCGGAGGCTACGGCGGCCACGGTCGCGGCGGTGGTGGCGGCTACGGTCGTGGTGGCCAGGGCCGCGGCAGTGGTGAAGGCGGGCACGGAGGTGGCTATGGCGGCGACGGCGGCGATCACCGCGGCCCGCGTCGCGGCGCCCGCCAGTTCGGGCAGTAGCCTTCTGCGGCCCTCCTACATCTCCGAGTAGTTCGGTCCACCACCGCCTTCCGGGACGACCCAGACGATGTTCTGGGTCGGATCCTTGATGTCGCAGGTCTTGCAGTGCACGCAGTTCTGGGCGTTGATCTGCAGGTGTTCGACGCCCGCCTCGTCGCGCACGAATTCGTAGACACCGGCCGGACAGTAGCGCTGCTCCGGCCCGGCATAGCGGGCCAGATTGATGCGCACCGGCACCTCCGGGTCCTTTAGCGTCAGATGCGCCGGCTGGTTTTCCTCGTGATTGGTGTTCGAGATGAAGACCGAGGACAGCCGGTCGAACGAAAGCTTGCCGTCCGGTTTCGGATAGGCGATCGGCTTCGATTGCGCCGCCGGCTCCAGACATTCATGATCGGCATGGCGCACATGAAGCGTGAACGGCGCCTTGCCGCGGAACACGGTCTGGTCGATGCCGACGAGCAGGGTTCCCAGCCACAGCCCCTTGCCCATCGCGGCCTTGAAATTGCGCGCGCGATACAGTTCCTCGCGTAGCCAGGAGCGCTCGAAGGCTTCGCCGAACGCGACGAGTTCGTCTGCCGAGCGTTCCGCGCCGATGGCCTCGAATGCCGCTTCGGCGGCAAGCATTCCGGTCTTGATCGCAGCGTGGCTGCCCTTGATGCGCGAGGCATTGAGGAAACCGGCGTCGCAGCCGATCAGGCAGCCGCCGGGAAAGGTGAATTTCGGCAAGGCGTTCAGACCGCCGGCCGTGATCGTGCGTGCGCCGTAGGACAGCCGTTTGCCGCCCTCGAGGAGCGTGCGGATGGCCGGATGATGCTTGTAGCGCTGGAATTCCTCGTAGGGCGACAGATACGGATTGCGGTAGTTCAGGCCGACGACGAAGCCGACCGCGATCTTGTTGTCGCGCCAGTGGTAGACGAACGAGCCGCCATAGGTGTCGTTGTCCAGCGGCCAGCCGGCCGTGTGCATGACCAGGCCGGCCTCGAATTTCGCCGGATCGACTTCCCACAGTTCCTTGATGCCGATGGCATAGCTCTGCGGATCGCGCCCCTCGTCCAGGCGAAAGCGCGCAATCAGCTGGCGCGCGAGATGACCGCGCGAGCCTTCGGCGAAGAAGGTGTACTTGCCGAGCAATTCCATACCCGGCTGGAAATTGGCCGTCGGTTCCCCGTCGCGCCCGATGCCCATGTTGCCGGTGGCGATTCCGCGTATCGCACCCTTGTCGTCATAGAGCACTTCGGCCGCGGCGAAACCCGGATACACCTCCACGCCCAGGGCCTCGGCCTGCTCACCCAGCCAGCGCACGAATTCGCCCAGACTGACGATGTGGTTGCCGTGATTGCGAAAGCATCCGGGCAGCATCCAGCCCGGCAGCGCCTGCCCGCCCCGCTCCGACAGGAAGAGGAAGCGGTCTTCGCGCACCTCGGTGTCCAGCGGTGCCCCGCGTTCCTTCCAGTCGGGGAACAGTTCGGACAGCGCGCGCGGATCCATGACGGCACCCGAGAGGATGTGCGCGCCGACTTCCGATCCCTTTTCGACCACACAGACGTTGATTTCGCCATCGCGCTCGGCAGCGAGTTGCTTGAGCCGGATCGCCGCCGACAGGCCGGCAGGCCCCGCGCCGACGATCACGACGTCGAACTCCATCGACTCGCGTTCGATTTCCATCTTGCTGTGCACTCCGTAGTCTGTGAGGGGCCGTTTCACCCCTTTCGGCAGCAGATTGTCCGGAAAGCGGCGCCTGCACGCAAACGATGGCGATTCCGCCGCCCCGGGTATGATCGGCCGGCAGACATTTCCGGCAGGGGAGTACGGGTGAGCGCGCGCATTCTCGTCCATGAACTCGACATACCGATCCGGTGGGGCGACATGGACGCCATGGGTCATGTCAACAACACCGTGTATTTCCGCTACATGGAGCAGATCCGCATCGCCTGGCTCGAAGCGCTGGGCTTCCGGCCCGAACCGGCCGATGAGGGACCGCTGATCATCAACGCGAGCTGCACGTTCCTGCGCGAGCTGCGCTACCCCGGAACCGTCACCTGCCGCCTGTACGCCGGCGCGGCCGGTCGCTCGACCCTCGATACGTATACCGACATGTACGACCGTAGGGATGCCGACGAACCCTGTGCCAGCGGCGCGGCCAGGATCATCTGGGTCGACCACCGCCGGAAGAAGTCGGCGCCGTTGCCGGAGCATGCCCGTGCTGCGATGATGCGCCCGTGGGGACAGTAACCGTCGGCACGCGGATCGGTCGTCATGGCGAAACGGTTCCGGGCGCATCCGGCGCCGTCTGCCTTCCTGTCCGGCTTTGTATAATCACGCTTTCCGGCCGAGCCTCATGACCAAATTCGTATTCGTCACCGGCGGCGTCGTTTCTTCGCTCGGCAAGGGTATCGCCGCAGCCTCGATCGGCGCCTTGCTCGAATCGCGCGGCCTGCGCGTCACCCTGCTCAAGCTCGATCCCTACATCAACGTCGATCCCGGGACGATGAGTCCGTTCCAGCACGGCGAGGTGTTCGTCACCGAAGACGGTGCCGAGACCGATCTCGATCTCGGGCACTATGAACGCTTCGTGTCGGCGCGCATGCGCCGCAGCAACAACTTCACGACCGGCCAGATCTACGACTCGGTGCTCCGCAAGGAGCGCCGCGGCGAGTATCTGGGCCGAACCGTTCAGGTGATCCCGCAC
>JRYH01006414.1_pt1 | contig 12191 bp, 11 predicted proteins | sample 235351 | NCBI WGS metagenome assembly JRYH01 (sample SAMN03074221, study PRJNA261480) | activated sludge metagenome | biome: Wastewater Treatment Plant; feature: Wastewater; material: Activated sludge; isolation source: activated biomass of a wastewater treatment plant treating wastewater... ... | reverse complement strand
GGCAGCCCGCGGCTTGCCCTATGGTCCACGCAGAGTCGTAAGTCCTCGCTGGACCTGGAGGTTGGCGCAGCACGAGGCTTATCGTTCGGCACTCGCACGGCCTGCGACCCTCGCGCGCCGTGCGGCCCGATCGCATCGTGCAGACCGATCGCGTCGCGCAGGCCGATCGTCGTCGCCCGTCACATCCTTCCGCCGAACTCCCGCACGCGTCCGTAGTTCGGGGCCATCGGCCGGACGAGCCGACGCCCGACGCTCGCCGAGCCCCCGCGCCACCGCAACCAGAGGCTCACCCGCCCGAAGGCCCGAGCATCCGCTCCGCGCGCACCCAGTCGTCGAACTGCTCGCCGCTCACGTACCCCAGCGCCAGCGCCGCCTCGCGCAGCGAGCTTCCTTCGCGATGCGCCTTCTTGGCGATCTCGGCGGCGCGGTCGTAGCCGATGTGCGGCGCCAGCGCGGTGACCAGCATCAGCGAGCGCTCGACCAGGCTTGCGATGCGTTCGCGTTCCGGCTCGATGCCGCGGGCGCAGTGCCGCTCGAACGAGGCCATCGCGTCGGCGAGCAGGCGCAGACTCTGCAGCAGGTTGTGCGCGATCAGCGGCTGGTAGACGTTCAGCTCGAACTGGCCCGAGGCCGCGCCGATTCCCAGCGCGACGTCGTTGCCGATCGCCTGCGCGCAGGCCATCGTCATCGCCTCGCACTGGGTGGGGTTGACCTTGCCCGGCATGATCGAGCTGCCCGGCTCGTTCTCGGGAATCCGGATCTCGGCCAGGCCCGCGCGGGGGCCGCTGGCCAGCCAGCGCACGTCGTTGGCGATCTTGGTCAGCGCAAGCGCCAGCGTCCGCAGCGCGCCGTGCAGCGCGGCGACCGGCTCGTGGCCGGCCAGGGCGGCGAAGCGATTCGGCGCCGGCGCGAAGGCGATGCCGCTGCGCGCTGCCAGCAGCGCGCACACCCGCGCGCCGAAGTCCGGGTGCGTGTTCAGGCCGGTGCCCACCGCGGTGCCGCCGATCGCCAGGCGGGACAGCGCGGGCTGGCTCGCGTCGATCGCCACCCGCGCCCGGTCGAGCTGGCCGACCCAGCCCGAGATCTCCTGCCCCAGGGTGAGCGGGGTGGCGTCCTGCAGGTGGGTGCGCCCGATCTTCACGATGCCGGCGAAGGCCTGCGCCTTCTCGTGCAGGGTCGCGCGCAGCGCGTCGAATGCCGGCAGCAGGCGCGCCGCGACTGCGACCGCCGCGGCCAGGTGGATCGCTGTGGGCATGACGTCGTTCGACGACTGGCCGCGATTGACCTCGTCGTTCGGGTGCACCAGCCGGCCCTCGCCGCGTCCGCCGCCGAGCAGCTCGGAGGCGCGGTTGGCGAGCACCTCGTTCATGTTCATGTTGGTCTGCGTGCCGGAGCCGGTCTGCCAGACCGAGAGCGGGAACTCGGCATCGTGCGCGCCGGCCAGCACCTCGTCGGCCGCGGCGACGATCGCCCCGGCCCTTGCCGAGTCGAGCAGGCCGAACTCTCCGTTGGCCTGCGCAGCGGCGCGCTTGACCTCGGCCAGCGCCCGAAGCAGTTCCACCGGCATGCGCTCGGTCGAGATCGCGAAGTGCTGCAGCGAGCGCTGCGTCTGCGCGCCCCACAGTCGGGCCGCCGGCACCTCTATCGTGCCGAAGGCATCGTGCTCCTTCCTGGTCGAGCTCGCTGCTCTGCTCTCGTTCATCTCGCCCTCCCCTGACGCGGCGGCGTCGATCGGCCAAGCCTACGCCCTGATGCCCCGAAAACACCACCGGCCAGGAAAGGAATGGGGGAACACCGCGCGGCCATTTGCTACGCTCGCGAGCAGTGCCGGCACGCCTCTCCCAGGATTCCCGGCATCGCCCGGTTCGCTCGGCCACAGGCCGGCATCCAGCCCCCCGCATCGAACACGCACAAGAACGGAGTCCCGCAATGAGCTTTCCCCGTCGCCAGTTCCTCCGCGCCGGCCTCGGCCTGACCGCTGCCTCGTCGTTTCCCTTCGTCGCCGGCTGCGCAGGCCTGCCGGGCGCCGCGCCTTCCGGCACCCGGGTGTCGGAGGGCGTCTTCCGCACGCGCGTCGGTTCCGCGACCGTCACCGCGATCGCCGATGGCGTCGCGGTCCGGCCGCTGGCCGACGGCTTCGTGCGAAACGCGTCGCTTGCCCAGGTCCAGCAGGCGCTGCGCGAAGCGAACCTGCCCACCGACAAGGTCACGATTCCCTTCACCGCCTTCGTCGTCGAGCTCGACGGCAAGCGCGTGCTGATCGATGCCGGCAACGGCCAGTTCGGCGCGCCGACCAGCGGCCAGGTCCTGTCCAACCTGAAGGCGGCCGACTTCGCGCCCGAGTCGATCGATCACATCGTGATCTCGCACTTCCACGGCGACCACATCAACGGCCTGCGGGGCAAGGACGGCCAGCTCGTCTACCCGAAGGCGAAGATCCACGTGCCGGCGCCCGAGTGGGACTTCTGGATGAGCGACGCCAACATGGCCAAGGCGCCCGAGGCGATGAAGGGCTTCTTCCAGGCGCCGCGCCGGGTGTTCGGTCCGATCGCCTCGCAGCTGAACCGATTCAAGCCCGGCGCCGAACTGCTGCCGGGCCTGGTGTCGATGGAGGCCTTCGGCCACACGCCCGGGCACACCGCTTTCGCGCTCATGTCGGGCGACCGGACCTGGGTCTTCCTCGCCGACTTCGCGAACATTCCGCAGCTCTTCGTGCGCAACCCCGACTGGGCGGTGGCCTTCGACATGGATGCCGAGAAGGCTCGCCAGACCCGTCGCCGCCTGCTCGACCAGGCGATCGCGCAGGACTGGCTGGTATCGGGCTACCACATGCCCTTCCCGGCGGTCGGACGCATCGCCCGGCGGGGCGCGGGCTACGACTTCGTTCCGCTTGGCTGAACGCCTCGCCGCTGACGGCCTGGTGCTGCTGCACCTGGCCTTCATCGTCTTCGTGGCGCTGGGCGGCCTGCTGGCCGCCTGGCGGCCGCGCCTGGCCTGGCTGCACCTGGCGGCCGCCGCCTGGGGCGCATGGATCGAGGCCGCCGGCGCGATCTGCCCGCTCACGCCGTGGGAGAATCGCCTGCGCCGGGCCGCGGGCGAGTCCGGATACCCGGGCGGCTTCGTCGAGCACTACCTGATCCCGCTGGTCTATCCTCCCGGACTGGACAGCGCCCAGCAACGCTGGCTTGCGCTCGGGGTCGTGCTGATGAACCTGGCGGTCTACTTCGGCGTGGTGCTGCCGGCGGTGCATCGCAAACGGAAACGCTCAGGGAAACGCTGAGGAAAACGCCGAGGCACCGATGGAATTCCGGCTCGTCTACGAAGGCCCGCTGCTCGCGCAGGGCGCGAAGGCCGCGCGCAAGTGGGAGATCCGCCGCGCGCTGCATCCGCAACTCGCACGGCTCTGGCAGGAAAAGCCGCTGGTCGCGGCGGCCTCGCGCCTGCTCGATGCCTCGCCGCAGCGCACCCCGGAGTCCATCGTCGTCGAGCGCGACGGGCTGCTGTTCGCGCCGCTGGTGTCGCCGAGGCTCAACCTCTACGCCGAGATCTCGGTGCTGCTGATGCGCCAGCAGGTGCACGGCGCGGTCTTCTCGGAGGGGGGCGACATCGACAATCGCCTGAAGACGCTGCTCGATGCGCTGCGCCTGCCGCGCGGCCCGAACGAGGGCCGGGCGACCGACTCGCGAAGCAACGATCCCGAGCCCTTCTTCTGCCTGATGGAAGACGACGCGCTGATCACCAAGGTCTCGGTCGAGACCGCGCAACTGCTGCGGCCCGCCCCGCCCGATCACGTGCTCGCGATCATCGGCGTTCACGTCAAGAAGACCATGCTCACCTACGCGAACATGGCGCTGTAGGGCAGGGTCAGCTGACCACCGGCAGCGCCTCGATATCGTAGGCGTGGGTCAGCTTGCGGCCCAGCACCGGATCCTCGAGCTCCATCTCGAAGCGGCTGCCCGGGCGCACGCCGCCGATCGAGTTCAGCGTGCCGCAGAACATCAGGGTGCCCGGCGGCAGGCTCGCCTGGCCGGTGCAGCGCTGCATCAGGTCCTGCGGGCTGCGGATGGCCGCGGCGGCGCCTTCCTGGTACAGCACGCGCTTGCCGTCGATGGTGGCCCACGCGCGCAGGACCAGCCGGTCCCAGTGCGGCGCCACCTCGTCGAAACGCCACAGCCGCGTGCCCAGCACCTTCGAGCACAGCTGCTTGGACAGCGCCACGCCCATCGCCTCGGCCTTGCGGTCGGTGTGGTCGGAGCCCAGCGTGACCCACAGGCCATCGGCCAGCGACACCAGCACCGGCTCGACCTCGCCCGAGGTGTCGGGCCCCAGCACCTGCAGGTGCTCGACCTGCGTGAGCTGGGTCACGCCGAGGCGATAGAAGAGCGGCCAGGTGGACGGGCCGGGAATGCCCAGCGCCCCGAGCTCCTCGATGTGGTGCTGGACGGCGGCATCGTCGCGGGCGGTCCAGCCTGCCACGATCAGCTGGTCGATCTGAACCGCGATGCGGTCGCGGCGGTCCTGCCAGGTACGGTCGAAGGTCAGCAAGGTATGTACTCCGAAGAAATTCGAGCGGCGCCGGCGGCCTCAGCCGACGACACCGGGCAACCACAGCGCGATGCCCGGAAAGAATCCGAGCAGCGCGATCATCACCAGCATGGCCACCACGAAGGGCAGCGAGCCGATCATCACGTCGTTCAGCGTGCCGTGCGTGCGCAGCGACTGGACCACGAACAGGTTCAGGCCGACCGGCGGCGTGATCAGCGCCATCTCGATCAGGATCACCAGCACCACGCCGAACCACAGCGGGTCGAAGCCCAGCCCGAACATCACCGGCGCGACGATCGGGATCGTGGTGATCATCATCGACAGCGTCTCCATGAAGCAGCCGAGGATCAGGTAGAAGACCACCACCGCGAGCAGCATCTCGAACTTCGACAGGCCCAGGCCCGAGATGAAGTCGGTGAGCATCGCGGTCAGGCCGATGGCCGAGATCACGAAGTTCAGGAAGTAGGCCGCGACGATGATCAGCATCACCATGGCGGTCGTGCGCATCGAGTTCTCGAGCACTTCCTTCAGCATGGCCAGCGACAGCTTGCCGTAGGCCCAGGCCAGCCCCAGCGCCGCGACCACGCCCAGCGATGCGGCCTCGGTGGGCGTGGCGATGCCGGCGTAGATCGAGCCCACCACCACCAGGAAGATGCCCAGCGGCGGCAGCAGGTGGGGCAGGCTCGCCAGGCGTTCCGACCAGCTTGCCGAGAGCCGGCGCCCGCCCCAGGATGGCCGCGCCAGGCAGACGATCACGATCATCGCCATGAAGGCCAGCGCCAGCCCGAGCCCCGGCACGATTCCCGCCAGGTAGAGCTTGGGGATCGAGGTGTCGGTGAGCACCGCGTAGATGATCAGGTTGATCGAGGGCGGGATCAGGATGCCCAGCGTGCCGCCGGCCGCGAGCGTGCCGAGGAAGAGCCGCTCGTTGTAGCCGTACTTCTTCACCAGCGGGAGCGCGACCGTGCCGACGGTGGCGGCGGTGGCCACCGACGAGCCCGAGGTGGCCGCGAACACGGTGCAGGCGCCGATGTTCGAGTGCATCAGTCCGCCCGGCAGCCAGGACATCCACTTGACCATCGCGTCGTACATCCGCTCGGCCACGCCGGCGCGCAGCAGGATCTCGCCGAGCAGGATGAACATGGGAATCGCGACGAGCAGGAAGTCCTTCGACGAGGACCAGGCCACTTCGCCCAGCGCCAGCGTGAGCGGCATCTGCGAGTAGATCTGGTCGAGCAGCACGCCCAGCGTGCCGAGCGCGCCGGCCACCGGCAGGGCCAGCGCGAGCAGGGCGAGAAGGAGGAACAGCGTCGTGGCGAGCATGGATCAGCCCCCGTTCGCGGCGCCGGCGCCGCGTTCGCGCAGGTGGGCCGTGTGCGAGGCCTCGGCGGCGGCGTCCTCCTCGATGGTGCGCGCGCCGGCCAGCCGCCGCACGGTGGCCAGGTCGCCCGTCAGCAGCGCGAGCAGCGCGCGCAAAAGCAAGGGCAGCCACGTGAAGGCGAACAGCACCAGCCCGGCCAGCCACAGCGACTGCGGCATCCACAGCGGCGTCTGCAGGGGCGTGGTGGCACGCGCGTCGAAGGCCAGCGAGGTCTCCAGCACCGCCCACGCCTGCCAGGTGAGCAGGCCCACGAAGAAGCCCAGCGCGAGCAGGGCCACCAGGTCGAGGACTGCCTGCAGCGCGGCCGGCAGCCGGATGTACAGCGCGTCGACCCGCACGTTGGCACGCTGCAGCAGCGTGAAAGCCAACGCCCAGGTCGTGCCGATCGCGAACGCGTAGCCCGACAGCTCGTCGGCCCCGCCGATCGTGAACACGAACAGCTTGCGAACGATCACGTCGAAGGCGACCAGGAAGGCCGATGCGAGCACCAGCGCGCCGCCGAACCAGACGCCGTAGCGCGACAGCCGGCCCGTCAGGCCCAGCCAGCGATCGAGGATGTTCACGCTACTTCGTGGCCGTCAGGCCGACGACCTTGCCGACGCTGTCGTTCCAGGCCGGCACGCAGTCGCCCTGGCAGCGCGCGGCCCACTTCGGCAGCACGACATCGGTCAGCGCCTTCTTCAGCAGCGCCTTGTCGGCCTCGGACACCGGCACGACGGTCATCTTGGCCTTGGTGCCCATCGTGCACTCGGGCTTGCCGGCGTTGCAGAGGTAGCCCTGCTCGGTCTCCTCGGCGGCGGCCTTCCAGATGCGGTCCTCGAGGCCGGTGATCTCCTTCTGCAGGAAATCGCGCACCTTCGGGTCGAGGCTGTTCCAGCGCTTCAGGTTGACCGCGTGCATCACGTGGCTCCAGCCCAGCGGCAGCGCGTAGATGTGCGTGGCCACCTCGTGCCACTTGGCCGAGTTGCCCGACAGGGTGCCGGTGATCGCGCAGTCGACGACCTTGTTCTGCAGGGCCGGGACCACCTCGTTGAAGGCCAGCGTGACGCCGGTGCCGCCGAAGGCCTCGACGAACTCGGCCAGCGTGCGGTTGCCGGTGCGGACCTTCTTGCCCTTCAGGTCGGCCAGGCCCTTGATCTCGCCATTGCAGAAGAGCACCTGGGCCGAGTACGGCCACACGCCCAGCACCTTGATGCCGAAGCGCTCGCCGTAGAACTTGTCGTAGATCGGCTTGTAGGCGTCGGACACCTTGCGCGCGGTTGCCACGTCAGGCGACAGGCCGGCCAGGTCGACCGCCTCGTTGCGGGCGTCGTCGGCGGCCACGTAGCCAAGCACCGTGGAGCCGAAGTCGATGACGCCCAGCCGCATCAGGCGGAAGATCTCGGCGCCCTTCAGGCCCATCTCGTTGAACGGGGTGATCTCGGCGGTGATCGCGCCGCCCGACTTCTCGGCGAGCTCCTTGGTCCAGAAGGGCTGCTCGAAGTTCTTGTACTGGGTCAGGTTGCCCCAGGCGCCGACGACCTTCAGCGAGGTCTTGGGCATGTCCTGGGCCACGGCGGTGCCGGCCAGGCCGGCCGCGACTGCGCCGGCGAGCGCCCACAGGCGGGCGCGCTTTGCGATGCTCTTCATGTCTCGTCTCCTTGGGGTCTTGCTGTGGCAGTGGAAAACTCGCGCCTCAGAACACCGACAGGCGGCTGTTCTTCAGGTCGGTGACCAGCATGTAGCCGGGCGCGTGGGTGATGCTGAACTCGGGCCTGACCGCGGCGATCACCGACTGCGGGGTCACGCCGCAGGCCCAGAACACCGGCAGCTCGTCGGGCTTCACCTCGACCGCGTCGCCGTAGTCGGGCCGCGACAGGTCCGCGATGCCGATCGACTCCGGCTTGCCGATGTGCACCGGCGCGCCGTGCACCGCGGGGAAGCGCGAGGTGATCTGGATCGCGCGGATCGCGTCGGCAGGCTTGAGCGGGCGCATCGACACCACCAGCGGCCCATGGAAGGGGCCGGCAGGGCGGGTCTGGATGCTGGTGCGCCACATCGGCACGTTGGTGCCCTGCTCGATGTGGCGCAGGCGGATGCCGTCCTCGACCAGCGCCTCCTCGAAGGAAAAGGAGCAGCCGATCGCGAAGGCGACCAGGTCGTCGCGCCAGACCTGCATCAGGTCGTCGACCTCGTCGACCAGCTCGCCCTTGCGCCACACGCGGTAGCGCGGAATGTCGGTCCGGATGTCGAGGTCTTCGCCGAGGAGCGGCAGTCGCGGGTCGCCGGGCTCGGAAGCCGCCAGCAGCGGGCAGGGCTTCGGGTTGAACTGGCAGAAACGGAAGAAGTCGTCGGCCAGCGCCTTGGGCAGCACCGCGAGGTTGGCCTGGACGAAACCCGGCGCGATGCCCGCAGTCGGCGCGCGATGGTCACCACGCCGAACCGCCCGGCGCGCCTCGGCGCCGCTGTCGAAGATCCGGGGAACTGCGTTCTCGGCGACTGCGTTCATCTCCCTGCCTCGCTCCTGCATCGGTGAATGACGCAATGGCATCACGGGCGGACCGCGATGTCCAATCAGGAGTTCGGATCGGGACTCATAAGAAAACTTGATGTCTGGCTCAAGTCGCCATGCGCCGCTTCGATGCCGCGGCGCGACGCGAGGCCCCACTGCGCTCGGCGAGCGCGAGCTCCTGCGCGATGGCCACCACGCGCTCGGCCATGTAGCTGTCGGGCTTGACCGGGTAGCTCGCGTTGAAGTCCAGCTCGGGGAGCTGCCGCTCGGCGCGGACCACGCACAGGCGCTTCTCGGCGAGCTCGCGAGCGATGACCACCGGCGGCATCGCGCTCACGCCGATGCCGTCGAGGGTCATCCGAACGATCGTGCTCAGCGACGCGTTGCCGTAGATCCGCAGGTCGTGCAGGCCCTCGCCGGCCATCATCTCGCGCACCAGCGCGTAGGGCCGCGTGTTGCGCGGGTAGGTGATGATCGGCCAGCGCGCCAGCGTGGCCAGCGGCACCGGCTCGCCCCCCAGGTCGAGCCGCGGGTTGGCGACCCAGGCCATCGGGTAGCTCGACAGCGGCACGTTGCGCACGCGCGGCTCGCTGACCGGCCCGAGCAGGAAGGCGATGTCGAGCTGGTGCGCGAGCAGCCGGTCGCGCATCTGCGGCGAAGTGTCGACCTCGATCTCGAGCGTGAGCTCCGGGTACTCGGCGTGCACCCGCTCGATCAGCCTGGAGAGCCAGGTGTGGACCAGGGTCTCCGCGACACCCAGGCGGACCAGCCCGCGCATGGACTTCTTCTCGCGGGCGGCCTCGAGCATGTCCGCGCGCAGTTGCAGCATGCGCTCGGCATAGGGCAGCAGCTCGTGGCCCTTGGGGGTGAGCGCCACGCCGCGCGACTCGCGGTCGAAGAGCCGCACGCCGAGCTCCTGCTCGAGCAGGGCGATCCGCTGCGAGATCGCCGGCTGGGTGGCGTTGAGCCGGTCGGCGGCCGCGCGGAAGCTGCCCAGGTGGGCGATCCAGACAAAGGTCTCGAGACTGCGGAGGTCGGCCATGAGGGTTCGAATATAGCCTTTGGCGCCCTGGTCGTTGTGGCTCCGGCCGCCCGCTTCGCGGGCTTGACTTGCCTGCGGCAAGTCAGCCTGCGCCGCACTTGTCTGTTGTGGCTCCGGCCGCCCGCTTCACGGGCTTGACTTGCCTGCGGCAAGTCAGCCTGCGCCGCAATCTGGTTCTGCGCTTTCAGCGCAGAACCAGATTGTCCCGGTGAATCAACTCGGGTTCTTCGATGAAGCCGAGGATGGTCTCGATCTCGGCGCTGGGGCGGCGCATGATGCGGCGGGCGTCGGAGCTGGAGTAGTTGATCAGGCCGCGGGCGATTTCACGGCCTTCGGGGTCGCGGATCGCGACGGCTTCGCCGCGCTCGAACTCGCCGCTGACCTCGGTGACGCCGATCGGCAGCAGGCTGCGGCCGCCCGCCACCAGCGCGCGCGACGCGCCTTCGTCCAGGCGCACCGAACCGCGCAGCTGCAGGTGATCGGCCAGCCACTTCTTGCGGGCGGCGAGCCGCGGCGTCTGGGCGATGAACTGGGTGCCGATCGACTCGCCCCGGGCCAGCCTCACCAGCACCTCCGGCTGGCGCCCCGAGGCCACCACCGTGTGGGCGCCGCCGCTGGCCGCGCGCCGGGCCGCGAGCACCTTGGTGATCATGCCGCCCTTGCCGATCGACGAGCCGGCGCCGCCGGCCATGGTCTCGAGCACCGGGTCGCCGGCCACCACCCGCTCGAGCAGGCGCGCCTGCGGATCGCGGCGAGGGTCGGCGGTGAACAGTCCCGACTGGTCGGTCAGGATCACCAGCGCGTCGGCGTCGATCAGGTTGGTGACCAGCGCCCCCAGCGTGTCGTTGTCGCCGAACTTGATCTCGTCGGTGACGACCGTGTCGTTCTCATTGATGATCGGCACCACGCCCAGTTCGAGCAGCGCCAGCAGCGTGGAGCGCGCGTTCAGGTAGCGCTTGCGATCGGCCAGGTCGTCGTGGGTGAGCAGCACCTGCGCGGTGGCCAGCCCGTGGGCGCGAAAGCGCGTTTCGTAGACCTGGGCAAGGCCCATCTGCCCGACCGCGGCGGCGGCCTGCAGCTCGTGCATCGCCTTGGGCCGCCTGGCCCAGCCCAGCCGCTTCATGCCCTCGGCCACGGCGCCCGAGGACACCATCACCACTTCCTTGCCCATGGCGCGCAGCTCGGCGATCTGGCGGCCCCAGCGCGAGATGGCGTCTTCGTCGAGGCCGCGCCCCTCGTTCGTGACCAGGGTGGAGCCCACCTTCACCACGATGCGACGGGCGTCGCGCACCACCGACTCCGGAACGCGGGCGGCGACCCGCAGGGCCTGCGCGGCGCCCGACTGCCCGCCGCCGGCGCCGCCAGCCTCGCGCTGCCCGGCCTCGTTCCGGTCGTCAGCCACGCTCGATGTCTCCGTCCGCCGCGTCGTCGCGCGACAGCTCGTCGGCGCCGCCGAAGCCGTCGGCGCGAGGCGACTCGTGGCTTGCGCGCTCGATGTCGGGATTGCCGCGATCCGGCAGATCCGCCGCGTGCTCGATGTCGCGGTTGCCGCGCTCGGCCGACTCGCTCAGCGCCGCGCCGCGCGGGCCGAAGCGCGGATCGTCCGCCGCCGGCGCCTCGCGGTCGAAGCGCACGTCGACGACCGCGGGCTCGGGCTCCCGGATGGACTCCAGGTACTCGTTGACCGCCAGGCACAGCGGCTCGCAGCCTTCGCGCGTGAGGCCGGAAATGGCGAACACCCGCTCGACCGGGATCGCGCTGCGGCCGCGGCCGCGATAGCGCTTCACGAAGTCGGCGACGCGCGCCTCGCGTTCCTCGGGCGGGACCATGTCGATCTTGTTCAGCACCAGCCAGCGCGGGCGGGCGGCGAGCTCCGGATCGTACTTGCGGAGCTCCTTCAGGATCGCCCGGGCGTCGCGGGCCGGATCGGCGTCGGGGTCGACCGGCGCCATGTCGACGAGGTGCAGCAGCAGGCGGGTGCGCTGCAGGTGGCGCAGGAAGCGGATGCCCAGCCCCGCGCCCTCGGCCGCGCCCTCGATCAGGCCGGGAATGTCGGCGACCACGAAGCTCTTGCCCGCGCCGACCCGCACCACGCCCAGGTTGGGGTGCAGCGTGGTGAAGGGATAGTCGGCGATCTTGGGTCGCGCGTTGCTGATCGCGGCGATCAGCGTGGACTTGCCGGCATTGGGCATGCCCAGCAGGCCGACGTCGGCCAGCACCTTCAGCTCCAGCTTGAGCCGGCGCTGCTCGCCCGGTGTGCCCGGCGTGCACTGCTTCGGCGCCCGGTTGGTGCTGGACTTGAAGTGGATGTTGCCCAGCCCGCCCTCGCCGCCCTTGGCGAGCCGCACGCGCTCGCCGTGGCGCGTCAGGTCGAACAGCAACTCGCCGCTGTCCTCGTCGATGACCTGGGTGCCCACCGGCACGCGAAGCTCGACGTCGTCGGCGGCCGCCCCGTACTGGTCGGACCCGCGCCCGCGCTCGCCGTTGCGGGCCTGGTACTTGCGCTGGTAGCGGAAGTCGACCAGCGTGTTGATGTTGCGGTCGGCGGTGGCCCAGATGCTCCCGCCGCGGCCGCCGTCGCCGCCGTCGGGGCCGCCCTTGGGGATGAACTTCTCGCGACGGAACGACACGATCCCGTTGCCGCCGTCGCCGGCGATGACCTCGATGTGCGCTTCGTCGATGAACTTCATTCCAGACCCCAAGACGAAAAAAGCCCCGCGCTGCGGGGCTTT
>JRYH01008187.1_pt1 | contig 12207 bp, 11 predicted proteins | sample 235351 | NCBI WGS metagenome assembly JRYH01 (sample SAMN03074221, study PRJNA261480) | activated sludge metagenome | biome: Wastewater Treatment Plant; feature: Wastewater; material: Activated sludge; isolation source: activated biomass of a wastewater treatment plant treating wastewater... ... | reverse complement strand
GGCGCCGGGCAGCAGGCCGAGCACGACCAGGCCGAGGCCGAGGTTGTCCGCCTTGGTGAGGGCATGAACGCGGGTGTACACGTCCGGAAAACGCAGCACGCCGATCGAGCCGATGACGAAGAAAGCGACCCCGGCGCCGATCAGCAGCGCTTGCAGCAGGGCGATGAAGTTCATCGGCGGACCTCGCCCGCGGTTCCGCCGCGATCGCCGGCCTCCGCATCGTTGGCGGCGCCGGGATCGCCCGCAGGGTTTCCGTCCGCCTCCTCCGGGTCCCACAGGCGGGCGACGAAGGCGAGCACCGCGAGCAGGGCGAGCACCGCGAGCACCAGCGCCACATCGCGCAGCGCGGGCATGTCGAGCGGCGCGGCGAGCAGGAGCAGGATCGCCACCCCGGTGGTGCCCAGCAGTTGCGCGGCGAGCATGCGGTCGGCAAAGCCCGGGCCGCGCCACATGCGCAGGAGGCCGAGGGCGACCGACAGCAACAGGATGAGGGCGAAGAGCTCCAGCAGGGGACTCATGGCCGCCCCCGTGCGTGAGGGCCCGCGCGCGCGCCGGGCGCGGCGTCCAGGCCGAACAGGCGGGCGATCTGCGCCTCGGCATGGCGCACCTCCGCCGCGACCTCCAGCCCGGCGTCCAGGCAGTGAATCTCCAGGCTTCGGCCCTGGCGCTGCACGCTCAAGGTACCCGGCAGCAGGCTGATGACCGACATCAGCCACCAACTCGGGGCGCCGTCGGGGAGCGCCAGCGGCAGCCGTAGAAAGGCGGGGTCGAGCGGCAGGGCCGGGTGCACAATGCGCCGCGCGACGTCCCAGCCGGCGTGCGCGGACTGGCGCAGGAAGAAGGCGACGAACCGCGGAATCCGGCGCAGGCGCAGGCGGTGATGCGTCGCCGGGGTCAGGCGCAGGCTGACACCGGCGGCCAGCATCGAGGCCGCCCCGCCGAACAGCCATCCCTCACCACCGCTCAGCATCCACCACAGCAGGAGCAGGGCGAGCGCACGAAAGCTGAAGGCGCGCAGGGTATCGGGCGTCGGCACGGGCAGGCTCCTGTCGTTCTGACGTCCCGTAAGCGTAACCGATCCGGGCGCGGTCCCTTCAGGGGTGTGCCCTCAGTTTCGCGCCGACCGCATCGACGAGCGCCGCGAAGTCGCTCTCACTGTGCATCTGGGGTGACAGCGTGTTCATGTTGCCGAGGATGGAGGTCAGTTCGGCGATCGTGCGCCGGATTTCGGCGTAGCGGTCGATATCCTCCCGGAAGCCCTTCAGGTCGGCGGCCGAGACGGTCCTGAGGGCTTCGTCGAGTTCGCGGATCTCGGCTTCCCAATGCTGCACGTAGCGCACCCGATCGGCTGCTCGATGTATCTTCGCGTCGTCGAGCAGCACCGGGAAGACGCGGTCCTGGAAGTTGCCCTGCGCCGCGACCGCCATCAACTCGAACATGCAGTGCGGCGAGCGCAGGTACTTGTCGCCGATCACCGCGATCACGCAGCGGCCGCGGCCCAGCCGTTCCATGAAGGCACGGATGTCGGCCTTGTAGCCGAGGGCGTGCTTGTCGCGCACCACGGCGATGCCGCGCGCGGCGAACGTGCGCTCGAGGCGGTCGACGAGGGCCTCGCTCTCGCCGCCCCAGGCATAGGAGACGTACACCTCGCCCGACGTATCGCCCGACGTATCGGCCGGCCTCGGCGCGAGGCCCGCCGCGACGGCCGAGGCCGGAGAGGGACGAGCGGCGGGAGGCGCCGCCGTCTCGTCGAGGGGCTGCGACCGTCGCGCCAGCGATGACGCCAGCGCCCTGAAGATCGCTTCGACGTTCTGCCTGTTGCGACCGAAGTCGAACACCGTCGTGCTCACCTTGCAGCTGCTGCGCGCGTGGACGGCGCCGTCCTGCACCGTGAGCGTGATGGATTCGCCGAAGGACTTCCAGTTGATCCCGCCGCTCGCGTCGATCCGCCCCTCGGCCGGCAGTTCGCGCTCGATCGTGAAGCCGCATTCCGCCAGCGCGCGCCGACACTCGTCGAACAGCTGCGCCGCCGCCAGCGGGTATTGACGCACCGCTTCGTGACTCGGTCCCATGCCGGCCTCCATCATGAATGCGTTCGCCGCGGTTGCGCCGGCGCGGGCGTCGTCGGCGTCGAAGCGCCGCCGCCGCCAGGGCCGGCGCTGCCGCCGGGCGACGGGATGCCCCGATTCTAGCCGCTCGCAAGAGGCGTGGCGCGGGGCCGGTCGGCCGACAGGCGCCCGCCGCGGCTAGCGCAGCAACAGGGTCGGGATCGTGGCCGCGCGCAGCAGGTCGGTGGTCTTGCTGCCGAAGATCAGCGCGCGCAGCGGCGAATGCGCCCAGGCGCCCATCAACAGCATGTCGATGCCGCGCGCCGCGATCTCGCGGGCGATGACGGTCTCCGGGTCGCCGGGCAGGTAGTCGGCGACCACCTGCAGGCCGGCCGCCTCGAGCGTTTCCCGGGCCCAGCCGAGCTGGCGCTCCGCGTCGCCGCGTTCCTTTCCGACCATGACGATGTCGATCGGCAGGCCCTTGAACAGCGGGCTGCCGGCGATCATGTCGACCCCCTTGCGGGTGACCGCGGTGCCGTCGTAGGCGAGCATCACCCGCCTGGGCTCCCAGAAACCCTCGGTGACGGTGAGGATCGGCTTGTGCACCGCGCGAACCACGCGCTCGACGTTGCGCCCCAGATCGCGCTGCGTGGTCTCGGCCGAGGCGCCGCGCCGGCCGAAGACGAACAGCCGCACGCCGTCCTCCTGCTCGGCCAGCGTGTCGTCGAGCGCGCCGTGACGCTGGCGCATGTCGACCGACGGCGCGCCGGCGGCCAGCGCGCGCTCGCGCAGGCGGTTGAGGAAGACGCGGCCCCGCTCGCGCTTGGCGCGGGCGATCGCGGCGTCCTTGTCGCTGAGCGTGCTCAGCAGCTGCTCCTGCGCGTTGATGCCGATCGCGCCGCTGTGGTCCTCGCCCGAGCCTTGCTCGAGGTGGCGGTCGATGACGTGCAGCAGCTCGAGCGGCGCCTCCAGGCGGCGCGCGGCCCAGGCGGCGTAGTCGGCGACGGTGTCGGCGTAGTGGGACTGGTCCACGCAGGCCAGCACTTTCTTGTCTTGCTTGTTCATGCCGTTCATTCTCCTCAGTGGCCCATCAACAGGTCTTCGGCGCCGTCCTTGTCATGGACGCCGAACTTGTCGACCATCGTCGCGCTGGCCTCATTGAGGCCGACCACCTCCACCTCGGTGCCTTCGCGGCGGAACTTGACCACCACCTTGTCGAGCGCGCTGACGGCGGTGATGTCCCAGAAGTGGGCGCGCGAGACGTCGATGACGACCTTGTCGATCACCTCCTTGAAGTCGAAGCCGGCGACGAAGGCGTCGGCCGAGGCGAAGAAGACCTGGCCGCTGATGGCGTAGCGGCGCACCCGGCCCTCGTCCTCGGCGATCGAACGCACGCGCAGGATGCGGCCGACCTTGTGGGCGAAGAAGAAGCCCGGGGCGAGCACGCCGACCAGCACGCCCTGCGCCAGGTCGTGGGTCAGCACGGTGACGACGACGGTGGCCACCATGACGATGGTCGAGCTCGGCGGATGCGCCTTCATGTTGCGGATCGAGCCCCAGTTGAAGGTGCCGATCGACACCATGATCATCACCGCCACCAGCGCCGCCATCGGGATCCGCGCCACCCAGTCGCCCAGAAACACGACCATCAGCAGCAGGAACACGCCGGCGGCCAGCGTTGAGAGCCGCCCGCGGCCGCCGGACTTCACGTTGATCACCGACTGCCCGATCATCGCGCAGCCGGCCATGCCGCCGATGAAGCCGCTGGCGATGTTGGCCACGCCCTGGCCGACGCACTCGCGGTTCTTGTCGCTGGGGGTGTCGGTGAGGTCGTCGACGATGGTCGCGGTCATCAGCGACTCGAGCAGGCCGACCACCATCAGGGTCAGCGAGTAGGGGAAGATGATCGCCAGCGTCTCCAGGTTGAACGGCACGTCCGGCAGCAGGAACACCGGCAGGCTGTCGGGCAGCGCGCCCATGTCGCCGACGGTGCGGATGTCGAGCTCGAGCAGGATCGCCACCGCGGTCAGCACCACGATGGTGACCAGCGGCGAGGGGATCGCGCGGGTGACGTACGGGAACAGATAGATGATCCCGAGGCCGGCGGCGGTCATCGCATAGACGTGCCAGCTGACGTTGGTCAGCTCGGGCAACTGCGCCATGAAGATCAGGATGGCGAGCGCGTTGACGAAGCCGGTGACCACCGAGCGCGACACGAAGCGCATCAGCGCGCCGAGCCGGATCCAGCCGGCGATGATCTGCAGCACGCCGGTGAGGATGGTCGCGGCGAGCAGGTATTGCAGGCCGTGGTCCTTGACCAGGGTCACCATCAGCAGCGCCATCGCGCCGGTGGCGGCCGAGATCATGCCCGGGCGGCCGCCGGTGAAGGCGATCACCACCGCGATGCAAAATGAGGCGTAGAGGCCGACCTTGGGGTCGACGCCGGCGATGATCGAGAAGGCGATCGCCTCGGGAATCAGCGCCAGCGCGACGACGAGGCCGGCGAGCAGGTCGTTGCGGACGTTGGAGAGCCAGTCCTGGTGGAAGGATTTCATTTGTCGTTATCGGTCCATCGAAGTGAGCGCGCGTCCGCGACGGGACGCCGGAACTCGCGTGAGGCCGGTTCGCAAATGAAGCCTCGCCCCGAGAGGGCGGGCGGGGTGTCCGGAAGCGCGCATCCGGGCGGATGCGCAGGGGGCGCCGGATTCAGGCGCCGGATCGGCCGGACGGAGGCGGATCGAGCGAACGCATTGCGGCAAGCCTCGCGCGAGCGGGAAGGAAAGAAAGACAGCTCGCAGGCTGGGCAAGGCTTACATGGGTCGCTTGTCGGTCCGTTGGGGAAAAAAGGCGTCTTCGATCGCGGTCCGGGCGCAGGCCGGATCGACCGCGTCTGGAAGCCCCCGGAGGATAGCGGCTTTGCTGCGACGCAGCACGCCCGCCTTGGCCGCTCGCCTTGGCCGAATTCCCCTCACTGCCGCCGGCCGGGCGGGCCGTGCGCGTGCCTTCGTGGCCCGCCTGCCGACGACCCGGCTTCGCTCATCCGGCTCCGGTGGCCGCTGCCGGTCCGCTGCCCGCAAGGTCGTCGAGAAACGACAGATCGGCGCGCACGAAGCCGATCAGCAAGGCGGCGAGTGCGGGATAGAAGTCGAAGCGCGGCGCGGCCTGCCGGCAGCGTGCGACGAAGCGGGGCAGCCAGTCGAGCAGCGCGTCGCGCAGGAAGCCCGCCTGGCCGCGCGCCGCCGCCGCGATGTCCGCGCTGCCGGCTTCCTTCCCGGCAAGCTCGGCCATGAAGGCGAGCGCCACCGCGAGATGATCGGCGGGCTCGCGGAAGCCGGGCTGGATCGCGAGCGCGCGGGCGGCGAGGAAATCCCGCATCCTGGCTTCCGCCGCGCCATAGAGCGGCGCGGCGGCGTCCTTGCCCGCGTAGGCCGAGGCGTAGGGCAGCGCGCTGGTGCGGCCGTCGAGCAGGAAGAGCTGGGCGAAATCCGCCGCCAGTTCGAGGCGGGGCAACTCGACCGCGCGCAGGGCCGCGCTCGCCGCCTCCAGCCGTTGCAGCTCGGCCGCCAGGCCCAGTCCGCCCAAGCCCGCGAAGGGCGCGAACGCGCCCGCCGCGAACTGGCTCCGATACAGGCGCTCGGACACCTCCTGCGCAAACAGGGCCGAGAACCAGCCGTACAGCCTGCCGCGCGTCGCGCTCGCGAGCGCCCACTCCGCGGCTTCGATCGCGCCTTGCTCGGCGGCGCTCATGTGGCGGGCACCTCGCGGCCGTCCGGATCGACCTCGACCGGGCCGCCGAAGGACGTCACCGGCGGCGGGGCGCCGACGAACTTCTCGATGTCGACCAGGCAGGTGTTGGCGCTGGTGGCCTGCGCCAGGCTGGAGGTGCCGATGTCGATCGTCAGCGTGTTGGGGTCGCCGTAGGTGTCGAGCGCGCCGATCTCCGGCCCGGTCGGCCCGTACCAGGCGCCTTCCTGGATGCGCGCCACGCCCGGCGGGAAGTCGTCGGAGACGTGGGCGCCGGCCAGCAGCTGGCCGCGGTCGTTGAACACCCGCACCAGATCGCCGTGCGCGATGCCGCGGGCGGCGGCGTCCTGCGGGCTCATGAACACCGGCTCGCGGCCCTGGATGGCGTAGGTGGCGCGCAGCGGCTCGGATTCGCACAGCTGCGAGTGCAGGCGCTTGTCCGGGTGCACCGACTGCAGCCACAGCGGGAAGCGGTCGGAGCCGGGGCCGCCGTGCGAGCGCTCGGTCTTCTCCATCCACACCGGGTGGCCCTTGCAGTCGGCGTAGCCGTAGCGGTCGATCTTGCGGCTGAAGATCTCGATGAAGCCTGACGGCGTGCCGAGCGCGTTGACCTCGGCGTCGTCGCGGAAATCGGCGTGGCGCACCCAGGGCTTGCCCTCGGGGAACATCACGTAGCCCTTCTGCCAGAACTCGGCGAAGGGGGGCATGGCGATGTCCTTGAGGCCGTTCTCCTTGCGGCAGTCCTCGTAGATCTTCTCCACCCACTGCATCTCGTCCATGCCGCGGGTGTACTCGGCGTCGCGGTTGAAGCGCCGGGTGAGGCCGCGGAAGATCTCGAAGTCGGGGCGCGAGTGGAACAGCGGGTCGATCAGCTTCTGCATCGCGATGATGCCGCGGTTGCTGTACGAGCCGTAGGCGTCGAGGTCGTTGCGCTCGTAGGGCGTGCACGCCGGCAGCACGATGTCGGCGAAGCGGCAGGTGGCGGTCCAGTTGTAGTCGATGGCGACCACGGTCTCGAGCTTCTGCCAGGCTTCCTTCATGCGGTTGCGCTGGGGCTGGCGGTGCCACTGGTTGCAGCCGCTGAAGATTGCCATCTTGTAGGGCGGCAGCTTGACCTTGCCGCCGTTGAAGTCGATCTCCTTGCCCGGCTCGAGCAGGGCGTCGATGACGCGCGCGATCGGCACCACCGCGCTGTAGCCCTTGTAGTCGGTGTTGTCGTGCTTGGGCTTGCGGCCGGGGTCGAGGTTGAGCGGGAAGGCGCCGGGCATGGCCGCGCCCGACGAGGACACGCCCACCGAGCTGTAGTGGTGCGCGTAGCTGATGCCGCCGCCGGGCAGGCCGATCTGGCCGAGCATGGCGGCGAGCACCGCGCCCATCCAGTAAGGCTGCTCGCCGTGCTGCTGGCGCTGCACCGCCCAGCCGAAGACGAGCTGAGTGCGGTGCTTCGCCATCAGGCGGGCGAGCTCGCGGATGCGCGCGGCGGGCACGCCGCAGATCTTCTCCGCCCACTCGGGCGTCTTCTCGACCTGGTCCTCGGTCTTGCCCTCGAGGTAGGGCAGGAACTGGTCGAAGCCCAGCGTGTAGGTGTCGAGGAACTTCTGGTCGTGCAGGCCTTCCTTCACCAGCGTGTGCGCGATGGCGAGCATCAGCGGCACGTCGGTCATCGGGTTGATGTACTGGTGCTCGGCGGCGCCGAGGTAGTTCAGCGTCTTGCTCTTGACCGGGTCGATGCAGATCACCTGGATCGCCTTGTCGGCGACCTTCTGCTTGAGCTGCTCGAAGTAGGCATAGGACTCGTGGGTCTCGGTGTTCCAGCCCACCTGCAGGTTCTTGATCGGGTCGTTGGCCCAGAACACGACGAGCTTGCTCTCCTGCAGGATCACGTCCCAGGAGGTGCCCTGCGAATACACCTCGGTCGAGCCCAGCACGTAGGGCAGGATCATCTGCCCGGCGCCGGTCGAGTAGTCGCCGATGGTGCCGACGCTGCGGCCGTGCATGCCGACGCCGCGCACCATGTGGTTGCCGCAGCTATGCACCTGGCCGACCGAGCGCCAGCCCACGCCGGCGGTGTGCAGCGCCCACGGGCCGTAGTCCTTCTGGATGCGCTCGAGCTCTTCGTAGAACAGGTCGAGCGCCTCGTCCCAGCTCACCCGCACGAAGCGGTTGTCGCCGCGCTGGCTGGTGTCGCTGAGGTGGCGCTTGCGGTACCAGTCCAGGCGCACCATCGGGTAGCGCACGCGGGACGGGCTGTAGATCAGGCCCATGATCCCGTTGATCATCTCCGTCGGGTGCTTGTCGTGCTCGAAGGGGCGGATGTCGACCACGCGGTCGCCGACCACCTTGGCGCGCATGGCGCCGAAGTGCGAGCCGGTGATCTTCCAGGTGGTGATGTCGTCGCTGACCGCGGCCGCCTCGCCGGCCGCCAGGGCGGACCGGCTGGTGAGCAGGCCGGGCGCGACCAGCGCGCTGCCCGACATCGCCGCCATGGCCTTGAGGAAACCTCGCCGAGAGTAGTTCATGGTGTTCAACTCCTGATCAGGGACGCGCGGTCTGCAGGGCGGAATCGGGCGAGCCGGCGCCGTGCGACGTGCTGAAATCGGACGAATGGGTCTGCAGGTACTTGAGCACCACGCGGGCGGTGTCGTCGTCCATGCTGGTGAAGCCGACCATGCCGCCGAAGAGGCCGGGCCAGGTGTTGGCGTCGAAGTGCGCTTCCTCGGGCTGGCGGTGGCACACGCTGCAGCTGCTGCTGTAGCTGGCGCGGGCGATCGTCCACACCGGTTCGACGCTGTCGAGCACGCTGCCCTTGCGCATCCAGGCGGTGGCGCTCACTTGCTGCCATTCGAGGCCGGTCATCGGGTCCTCGCGGGTGTCGAGCACCTTCACGAAGCTCGTGTCCTGGGCGATCTCCTTGTCGAGGATGGCGCTGGTGATGTTGAGGCCGAAGTGGCTGTACCACACGCGGCCGTAGCCCTTGTTCTTGCGCCACAGGGTCAGCTCGACGCGCTGCGCCTCGCCCTTGGTCTCGAGCACCTTCACCTGGGTGGCGACCTCGATCGCACCGATGCGTTGGGTCATGCCTTCGTCGGCGAACAGTTCCTGCGGCACGACCAGGAAGTAGTCCTTGCCCGTATCCACGCTCTGGCCGGACGCGGCCGACACCAAGGTGTCGAAGGCCGGGTTGCGTGCGCCTTTCATCTCGGGGAGCTGGTGGGCGACGCCCTTGTGGCAATCGACGCAGCTCTGGTCGCGTTCGGCCGCCTTGCGCATCGCCACCTGCGAGGCCGGGCGCATCTTGTCGAAGTCCATGTCCTTGTNNTGCGGTGCTCCTTGAACTTCTCGCGGGTGTCGATGGTGCCCAGCAGCTGGCCCAGCACCTCGCGGCTGGCCTGCATCTTGCGCGCCACCTTGTCGGTGAAGTCGTGCGGCACGTGGCAATCGGGGCAGCGGGCACGCACGCCCGTGCGGTTGTTCCAATGCACCGTCTTCTGCAGCTCGGGCAGCAGGTTGTCGTGCATGGTGTGGCAGCTCAGGCAGAAGGCTTCCTTGTTGGTAGCTTCCATGGCGGTGTTGAAGCCCTGCCAGGCCAGCACGCCGGCGATGAAGCCGCCGGTGACCAGCACGCCGAGGCCGATCCGTACCGATGGCTTGAGGAAGAGATCCCGGAGGGACCGAAGTAACTTCTTCATGGTGTTGCTCCTGCGATGTGTTCGATGTCCTGGCTGGCGGTGTGCGCCGCGCAGCTTTGCGTCCTGCATGGAAGGATCAGGACGGCGGGCCGAAGAACAGGATTTGCAGGAACCAGACCACGAAACCATAGGCGGCGATCGCCAGCGTCATGGCGACGGGCAGGCCGACGAAGGCGAGCAGCAGGAACTTGCGCCACTCGCGGCCGCTGGCCCCGGACGCCGCCGGGGCGGAATGCCCGCTTGTTGGATTGTTCACGTTCGAATCTCCGCGTTCAGGAATGCACCCGCTGCAAGCGTCGGGCCTTGCCCGCCCGCGAGGCGCGGGCGCAGTGCGGCAGGCGCGCTACAGCATGAATAACCACACCCTGATCATAGGCATGGGGTGTTAACGTCAAGCGGAGTTTTGTTAATGGCGCCTGCCCGCGCGTTAACGCGATTAACGCCTCGTCGCGTGCAGGCGCGGTGCGCGCTAGAAGTCGCAGCCCATGCGTCGATACAGGGTGTTGCGCGCGACGCCGAGATGGCGGGCGGCGGCGGAGAGGTTGCCGTCGAAGCGCTCCAGGGCGGCGCGGATGGTGGCGTCGTCGAGGTCCTTGGGCCGGCGGCCACGCACGGGCGCTGCCGGCACGGCGCCGGCGGGTGCCGGCTGCAGGCTGGCTGCACGACGCTCGACGGGCGCGCTGTCCGCCCCGTGCACGACCTCGTCCGGCAGATGGATCGGCAGGATGCGCGCCTCGTCCTCGTCGAGCAACGCCAGCGCAACCTCGAGCACGTTCTGGAGCTGGCGGATGTTGCCCGGCCAGGCATAGGCCTCGAGGATCGCCATCGCCGCCGCATCGACCTCGACGCGGGCCGGCTCCGGGTGGTTGGCGCTGCCGTCGATGAGTCGGCGTACGAGCACCCTCAGGTCCGAGCGCGCGCGCAGCGGCGGCAGCTGCACGGTGAGACCGTTGACGCGGTAGTAGAGGTCTTCGCGGAAGCGCCCGGCCTTGACGCTCTCGCTCAGGACGCGGTGGGTGGCGCACAGCAGCGTGACGTCCACCGCCACCGGCTCGCTGGCGCCGACCGGCTGCACGCAGCGCTCCTGGAGCACGCGCAGCAGGCGGGCCTGCATCGCCAGCGGCATGTCGCCGATCTCGTCGAGGAAGAGCGTGCCGCCATGCGCCTGCTGGATGCGCCCGCTGGCGCCCTCCTTGCGCGCGCCGGTGAAGGCGCCGCCGACGTAGCCGAAGAGTTCGGATTCGATCAGGGTCTCGGGGATCGCCGCGCAGTTGACCGCGACGAAGGGGCCGTCGGCGCGCGGCCCGCTGTTGTGGCAGGCGCGCGCGAGCAGTTCCTTGCCCGAGCCGGACTCACCCTGGATCAGCACCGGGATGTTGCGCCCGATGATCCTGGCGCAGCGGTCGAGCGCGAACTGCAGCCCGGCGTCGCCGGTGGCGAGCGTCTCCAGCGTGACCCGTGCGCGCGCCGAGCGCGAGGGATCGGGCGCCGCACGCGCCATCCGGCTCGCCGGCTGCGCGGCCTGCAGGCCGACATGCCAGGCCGGGCTCACCCGCACGCGCGCATACACCCGCGCCCCAGAGCGCAGCTCGAGCTCGATCAGCGCCCCCGGGTCGCGGGCGGCCCGGCCGATGATGGTGCCGAAGCCGCTGCGAAAAAGGTTGCCGAACGCGCCCAGGCGCAAGGCGTGCGTGCGCTCCACCCCGAGCAGCATGCGCGCCTGGCGGTCGGCGGCGACGATCTCGCCGTCGGCATCCACCGCGAGCAGGCCCTCCTGCAGCCCGCCCACGCCCTCGGGCCGCGCGTGGAAGGCAAAGATGGCATGGCGGGCATGTTCGCTCTCGAACATGCGGCGCTCGACCAGGCGCACGCCCATGCGCGCGAGCCCGAGTGTGTGCGGCTGCGAGTTGCGGTGGTCGCCCGAGATGTCGAGGGCGCCGAGCAGCTCGCCGCGGCAGTCGAGGATCGGCGCGGCGCTGCAGGTGAGCACGCCATTGCATTCGAGATAGTGTTCGGCGCCGAACACCTCCACCGGCGCGCGCTCGATCAGGGTGGCGCCGATCGCGTTGGTGCCGCGCTGGCACTCGCTCCAGCTCGCCCCCGGCTGCAGGGCCACCCGGCTGGCGCGGTCGACGAAGCCCGGGTCGCCGATGCCATGCAGGATCAGGCCGCTGGCGTCGGCGAGCAGGACCATGCTGCCCGATGCGCGGATCTGTTCGTAGAGATGTTCCATCACGCCGCCCGCGTGGTTGAGCAGCTCGGCGTTGCGCTCGCGCGCCACCATGAGGTCGCCGCGCGTGGTGTTGGAGGGCCGTGCCCGCTCGCCGAGGTCGAGGCCGAGGCGCAGGCAGCGCTGCCAGGAGCGCAAGACCGACGCGGGCAGGCCGGCAGCGGGCAACTGTCCGCTGTCGAAGAACTGCCGCCGCAGCGCTTCGATCGCTGGGGCGCGCTCGGCCCGAATCGGGGTCTGGCTCATCGTCTCATCTCCTCCTTCGCCCGGACTGCGCCACGGTGTCACGTCCGGTTTCTGCAACACGAAAAAGCAAGATGAATGCCACTCCGTCCCGTCGACGCAATCCCGACGACGGGTAAGCCATGGAGTCATTACCGATCGCTATCGTCCCAGCTTCGCGTCCTCCGCCTGCACATCGGCGAACTCGGCGTCGGTGAACAGCCGCGAGCGGGTGTGGAAGGCCTTGCCGGTGTTGCCCTCGAGCGAGAAGGTG